>Ga0307299_10000898_pt1 | contig 9965 bp, 10 predicted proteins | sample ER_DNA_159_FD_194466 | JGI IMG/M metagenome (GOLD analysis project Ga0307299, IMG submission 194466) | Bulk soil microbial communities from the East River watershed near Crested Butte, Colorado, United States - ER_DNA_159 | ecosystem: Environmental > Terrestrial > Soil > Floodplain | place: USA... | reverse complement strand
GCTGTTGCCGATGGTGTTGACGGTTGCGTCGTCAAGGTTGGGTACGCCGGAGTCGCGGAGCGCGTCCTTCATCGAGTCGACGGTCTGTGCGGTGACCGTAGTGGCCGCTTTGAAGTCCGCGCCGCCTTTGAATTCGATGCCGAAGTCCAACCCTCGCACTGCTAGCGCGAGAAGCGACACCGCAATAAGGATCGCCGAAACGATGTACCAGCGACGACGGTGCCCAATGAAGTCATAGGAGACTTCGCCGGTATAAAGGCGATGACCGATTGCGCTTAGCTTCGACATCAGGCCCCTTCCTCACTCACCGCTGCTGGACGTCCAACAGTTGGCCGGCGAGAGCGTGAACCTGGCAATGCCTGTACGCCGAGGTGCGCCGGATCGAGTCCGGAGAGTTTGTGGCCGCCACCGAAGAACTTGGTTCGGGCCAGCAAGGTCATCAGCGGTTTGGTGAAGAAGAAGACCACCAGCACATCGATGAGCGTGGTCAGGCCCAGTGTGAAGGCGAAGCCCTTCACTGCTCCTACTGCCAGCACGAACAACACCAGCGCCGAGAGCATTGAGACGGTGTCTGCGATCAAGATGGTCTGCCGGGCTCGCCGCCAGCCTGTTTCCACAGCGGTACGCAAACTACGACCTTCGCGTACCTCGTCACGGATGCGCTCAAAGAAGATGACAAAGCTGTCAGCGGTAATACCGATAGCGACGATGGCCCCCGCAATGCCGGGAAGATTCAAAGCAAAACCGACGGAGCTGCCGAGCAGCACCATGCAGGCGTAGGTGATGACACCGCCGATTGCGAGCGAGGCGACGACAACGATGCCGAGGCCGCGGTAGTACAAGAAGCAGTAACCAACAACCAGCGCGAGGCCGATGATGCCGGCGATAATGCCGGCACGCAGCTGCTCGCCACCCAGGGTTGCCGAGACGTTATTCACTTCGGAGACGTCGAAGGCCAGCGGCAGCGCACCGTACTTCAGCACGTTGGCCAGCTCCGTGGCACTCTTCTGAGTGAAGTTGCCGGAGATCTCAGCGCGACCACCGGGTATGGGCTCGTTGACCGACGGGGCCGAGATCGAGACTCCGTCCAAGACAATGGCGAACCGGTTCTGTGGATCGCTCTTTTGGGAAAGCTCTCGGGTGGCTGTTTCGAACGCCGCCGCGCCTTGGGGGTTGAACTCCAGGTTCACCACCCAGTTGACATTGTTCTGCGGGATGCCCGCGACGGCACTAGCCAGCTGATTGCCCTCGATGAGAGTCGGTCCGAGCAGATATTTCTCGGTCTTCTCCTGATTGCATGCGAACAGGCCTTGGTCGGGCACCTCAGTCACCTTGGTTTCACAGGTGAATTCGGCGAACGCCGACTGGCAACCTTCGGATGGTTGCCAATCCAGCGCCTGGTCAGGCGGAGTCCCTTTGCCATCTGCTGGGACGCAGGCCTTGTCCAGTGGGACCGGCGGAGCTGTCGGCAGGGCTGGCATTGGCTTGTTGTTGGGCTTGTTGGTTGCACTCGGTTCCGGAGGCTTGGCTTCCTCGGAAGTGCCCGCAGTAGGTTCACTGCTCGGTGGGGCCGTCGCTCCTTGAGTCGGCTCGGCTGACGCGCTCGGCTGCGCCGGCGGCTGTATCTGCTCAGCCGCGTAAACCGCCCGGAAACGCAGTACGGCAGTCTGGCCGACCAGGCGTACCAGCTCGTCCTGCTGCACATTCGGCACCGTGACGACGATCTGATTGTCGCCAGATGTCGTGACTTCAGATTCGCCTACGCCGAGACTGTCCACTCGGCTTTGGATGATCGACTTGGCCAGCTGCAGGCTGTTCGGATCCACTGTCCCGGAACCCGTGGTGTTCTTGGCGGTCAAGGTAATGGTGGTGCCGCCCCGGAGGTCGAGACCGAGCTTCGGGGTCCAGGTGCCGCTGACCGCAAGCAGGGTGATCAGTCCTGCCACCAGCACGGCCAAAGCGATCAGGATGCGGCCGGGATGACCAGTCGTCGTTGCCACTCGCGTGTGTGTCCTAGGGGTTCCTTGCTATCGAGAAAGCTCAGTCGGCGGTTTGCGGCTTCGAGTTGGTCGTTGTCGGGGAGTCCGGCTCGGTTGCAGGCTCGGTGCCAGCTGCCGCTGTCGGTTCCTCCACGGGACGCTCAGCCGGGAGCTCATGCGGTTCGGCTGTAGTCGCGTCTTCGGTGACCGTCTCTTCCTCGTCCAGCTCGTCTTGCTCCTCCAGATTGTCTTCATCCTCAGCTGTGACAATCCTGCTAATCGCCTGTTTGAGCACTGTGAGCTCAGCGCCCGGCGAAATCTCCAGCACAACCTGCTTTGATCCCACCGAAATTACGGTGCCGAATACACCGCTTGCCAACATCACTCTGTTCCCCGGGCTGAGCGTGTTCATCGTCTGCTGGATTGCTTGCTGGCGCTTCCGCTGCGGCCGCAAGATCAAGAAGTAGAAGGCCAGTGCTATTAGGACGATAAAGATCAGGGTTGAGTATTGCTGCATCGCTCCGGCATCCGATTGTGGGGTGCTGCGCAGCTTGCGCAGTACCAATGAATTGTTGTGTGAACGTTGTGCTGCGGTTAAAGGCACTGACCGCCGTACTCTACCTAGTCTGCGCCGAAAACCAGCATTACTCAGGTGAAGAGATCAGGACTGGCCTCTTGACCGGGTGGCGAACTTGGAGCGGCCAAGCCCAGGTGGTGCCAGGCCGCTGGAGTTGCCACCCGGCCACGCTGGGTGCGCATGAGAAAGCCCTGCCGGACCAGGAACGGCTCGGCGACCTCTTCAACGGTTTCGCGCTCTTCGCCAACCGCAATAGCAAGCGTAGACAGTCCGACCGGTCCGCCACCGAACCTGCGGCACATGGCATCGAGTACGGAGCGGTCCAGCCGGTCCAGGCCAAGTTCGTCCACCTCGTAAAGCTCTAAGGCGTCCATAGCGACCTCACGCGTCACTCGGCCATCTGCACGGACCTGGGCGAAGTCGCGTACCCGGCGGAGCAGTCGGTTCGCGATGCGCGGAGTGCCGCGAGAGCGGCGTGCGATCTCCACAGCGCCTATCGGCTCGAGCGGGACCCCGAGCAGCTCTGCGGAGCGGTGCAGGATGTGCTCCAGGGCGGGGGCGGCGTAGAAATCGAGCTGAGCGGTGAAGCCAAAACGATCGCGCAGCGGGCCGGGTAGTAGGCCGGCCCGGGTAGTCGCCCCGACGAGAGTGAAGCGTGGGATATCGAGAGGAATGGCAGTCGCTCCTGGCCCTTTGCCCACAACGACATCAACGCGAAAATCCTCCATCGCGAGGTACAGCATTTCCTCGGCGGGGCGGGACATCCGGTGTATCTCGTCGAGGAAGAAAACCTCACCCTCCACGAGGCCCGACAAGATCGCCGCAAGGTCACCAGCATGCTGAATGGCGGGTCCGCTCGAGATACGCAGCGGGGCATTCATCTCGCTGGCAATGATCATCGCGAGGGTGGTCTTGCCGAGGCCGGGTGGGCCGGAGAGCAGGACATGGTCCGGTACCCCCCCGCGGTGCCGGGCAGCCTGGAGAACCAGGCCGAGTTGGTCGCTGACCCGCGGCTGCCCCTCGAAGTCAGCGAGGGTGGTGGGTCGGAGTACGGATTCGGCGGCACGCTCGGCAGGGTCGGCATAGGGACGCACGAGCGCGGCGAGGTCCTCATCGCTCACATGACTCACTGGCGTTTACCTCTACCGTCGGGCCAAGGTTTGCAGCGCGGCTCGCATCAGGACCGCGATGTTGATCTGTGGGTCCTGATGCGCCAGCTGCTCGACCTCATTGCAGGCAGCATCGGCGTCTTTGGCCGACCAGCCCAGGCCCTGAAGTCCCTGCATCACTTGTCCGCGCCAGGCCGCGGGTGGGCCGGCCGCCGGCGGGGACTCCTCGGCCGGGGCAATCGTGTTGATCTTGTCCTTCAGTTCGATGACGATGCGTTGTGCGCCCTTGCGACCGATGCCGGGCACCTTGCATAGCTGGACCAGGTTTTCGGTGGCAATGGCGCTGCGCAACTCTTCTGGAGTGAGCACTGCGAGCGCTGTCTGCGCCAACTTGGGCCCCACACCGGTCGCCGTCATAAGAAGCTCGAAGAACTCCCGCTCATCGGTGGACGCGAAGCCGTACAGCGTCAGCGAGTCCTCCCGGACAACTAGCGACGTCGCAAGGGTTGCTTGCTGACCCAGCCGAAGTCCGGCCACCGTGTTGGGCGTGCACACCGCCTGAATGCCGAAGCCGCCGACTTCGATGACTGCCGAGGTTGGACCGACCTGAGCGACCACCCCTGTTAGCTGAGCAATCACTTCCGCTCCCTCGAGGGTGGATGGGCCGATCTACCGAAGGCGCCTCGCTGGCGCCCGGCAGGATTCGCCGCAGCTTCCACCGCCGCATTGAGCCGCGCTGTGGTACTGCCACGCCATACATGACAAATGGCAAGTGCCAGGGCATCGGCTGCATCGGCAGGTTGCGGCACATCCTCAAGCTTGAGAATCCGGCTCACCATGACGCCGACCTGTTCCTTGGAGGCGCGGCCGGAACCGGTGATGGATGCCTTGACCTCGCTAGGTGTATGCAGGCTTACCGGAATTCCATGCCTGGCTGCCACCAGCATCGCCACCCCGGCGGCCTGCGCGGTGCCCATCACGGTCTGCACATTGTGTTGGGCAAACACCCGTTCAATGGCGACAGCTGTTGGCCGGTAGCGGGCAATCCAGCTGTCGATCGTCTCTTCAATGACCACCAGACGACGTGCGACATCCAGGTCGGATGACGTACGGACGACATCGACGGCAACCAGCAATGGCTGACGGCCAGGAACCCCATCGACCACGCCCAGACCGCATCTGGTCAGGCCCGGGTCGATCCCCAGTACCCGCATGCGTTCCCCCAGCTGCCGCGTGACCGGATCGCCCACGCGATCCCCCTTGCCCCGGAATAAACGAACAGATGTTCGGCAGCTTATGTGGTGCCCCCTGACGTCAGCGACCGCGACACGCTGTCCGTTCGCAACTAGTGTTGCAGCCGCCGTCATTGTCCAGCGCGCGGTCTCCGGATCTGCTCCTAGGCCGGCAATGCCGGCCATTCGTTCGCAAGCACGCTGAAGACGCTCGAATCCCGCCAGCCGTCGCGAATCTGCATGGTGTGGCGCAACTGTCCCTCGAATGTCATGCCAACCTTTTGGAGCACGGCGGCAGAAGCGAGGTTCCGTGGGTCGCAGGTGGCCATGACACGGTGGAGATTCATGGATTCGAAGGCAATTCCGAGCAGTGCTCGGGCGATCGCTGTGCCAACACCGCGGCCCCAGTGGTCAAGGTGCACGACATAGCCGATCTCGCCCTGGCGCCATCCACGACTCGAGATCCTGAGCTCGCCAAGCCCGACCGCCATTCGCTGCTCCTCGGCGATCCAGACGTAACGATCCTGTGGATGATGGCTCCATTGGCTAACCGCCTGAGCGACGAAGGCCTTGGTTTCGGCGGGTGTGTTGGGTCCCCATGCCTGGTATCGGCACGCTTCAAGGGTCGAAGCCCACTCGTGGACAGCGGGCCAGTCGTCGAGGTCGATCGGGCGCAATGCGATATCAGGCACCGTGTCATTCGACTCGTCCTGCGGCACTAGCCGATGCTAGCCAGTACCTCGTCTGATGCGTCGAAGTTCGCGTACACGTTCTGGACATCGTCGGAGTCCTCGAGCGCGTCAATGATCTTCATCAACTTCTCGGCCGTTGCGGCGTCGACCTCTTGTGTGTATTGCGGCACAAAGGACACCTCGGCCGACTCGTAGTCAAGCCCTGCCTCCTGGACCGCGGTGCGTACCGCCACAGTGTTGCTTGGGTCGGTGATGATCTCGAAGGTGTCACCAAGATCATTGATCTCTTCCGGATCAGCATCCAATGTTGCCTCAAGAAGATCATCTTCGGTGATGCTGCGGACGTCTTGCTGCTTGGCGACGAGCACTACGCCTTTGCGATTGAACATCCGGGCCGTGGAGCCGGCGTCTGCCATGGTTCCGCCGTTTCGCGTTACCGCGACCCGTACGTCAGACGCTGAACGGTTCCGGTTATCAGTGAGGCACTCGATGAGCAATGCCACGCCGGCCGGTCCGTACGCCTCGTACATCAACGTCTCGTAGTCGGCACCGCCGCCTTCGGCTCCGGAGCCGCGCTTGATCGCGCGGTCGATGTTGTCGTTGGGGACCGAGCTCTTCTTGGCCTTCTGTATTGCGTCGTACAGGGTCGGATTTCCGGCCGGGTCGGCACCCCCAACTCGAGCCGCGACCTCGATGTTCTTGATCAGCTTGGCGAATAACTTGCCGCGGCGGGCATCGACGACCGCTTTCTTGTGCTTGGTCGTAGCCCACTTGGAGTGACCGGACATATGCGAAATCCTAACTGGCTGCTGACTCTGGGTCGTTTCTGATCACAAGCGTCCAGAAGGTCGAGTCTGGCTGCGTATCCGGGTCGTTTGCGATCACAAGCGCCCAAATGCACTGAGCGCCGCCAAGTGAGGCAGTGACTTTTTTTCAGGAACTTGTCCACAGATTGCCACTGACCACCTTACGAAGGAGCGCATCGGGCCTCCAGACTCCTCGCCATGGGCCTTGCACAGCAGAAGTACGCACTCGACATCCGTCATCCATTCACTCGCGCCGACGCCCGAGCAGCCGGCATCACAGTGAAGGAATTGACAAGCAGCCGGTACCAGAAGGTCTTCTACAACCTTCTATGTAAGCGCCGATGTCGTGATCACACCGCAGATTCGCGCTCGAGCGGCATTGCACCTGGCCGATCCCGACAGCTATGCGAGCCATCACACAGCTGCTGAGCTATGGGGCCTACCCGTCCCTCACAATGACCAGACTCATATCACTGTCCCGGAACACGGTGATCGGCTACGGCGCAAGGGCGTGAAGTCTCATCTCGGGCAGGAAGCTGCCCGCAGAACGATACGAACGGGAATCCCAGCGTCCACCCCGGAGCAGACCTTCATCGATCTTGCCGCCTTTGGGGTGAATCTGGTCGATCTAGTGGTGCTGGGCGACGCGATGCTCAAAGCCAAGCTCACAACGGTCCCGGGTCTTATGAATGCGATCGAGTCGTGGGCTCGATACGGTACGCGGCTCGCGCTCCGCGCCGCTCGGCGCGGGGTCTATAGCGAGCCGCAGCGCACACTCGAGCGGGTACGCGATGCGCTGCGCGAGCGGGGCGTGAAAGGTGCGGTCGCGGTTCAAGAATGATTGGCGCCGCCACTCCCCAACGACGGCATGATCGATGCCGGTCAACCGATTGAGACATTCCGGGCGCTTGTGATCACAGACGACCGAAATCCAAGCCGAAACAAGGCCATCTGGGCGCTTGTGATCGCAACGACCCAGCTGAGTTACAGAAATCTCAGCGCCGCCAGATTTGCAGCTCGGGCAGCTTGCCGCCCTTAGCTGGCGGATCGCTCTGCTGCCAGATGCGCCGCCAGCTAGCGGAGGGCGGCTCCGGCGCCACCGCTAAGCCGCGCTGGGTCTTCCACCAGGTCGCGGCATCCTCAGCAAGGAGTTGCTTCACCGCGTCGGCGATCTTGGTGTCAAACTCGTTTGCCGCCTCGCCGGCTCCGGGCATCATCGGCATCCCATACCGCACAGCTACCCGCGGACGCCCCGGGACCGGCCAGTAGCTTCCTCGAGGCATGGCCGCGTACGTGCCGAGGATCCCCACTGGGACAACAGGCACCTGACCCTCGATCGCCAGCTCGGCGGCGCTGGGCTGAAACGGGCGAACGAATCCGTCACTAGACCGTGTCCCCTCAGGGAAGATGACCACAGTCCAGCCCTTCGCCAGCAATTTGCCCGGCGTAGGAGTCAATCCACCGTCGCCCTGGTCGATCGGAACAGCCTCAATCGGAAAAGCCCCAATCGGAAAAGCATTGAACACAAGGGCCGATGCACCGGTCCGCACCCAGCTGTCGAAGAAGTAGCCGCTTGCCACCCCGACCGCGGTGCGGCGGCGCCGTTTGGCCGGCAATGTCGATACCAGCACGGCCGTGTCCAGATGCGAGGCGTGGTTGGCCACGATCAAGGCGGGCCCGTCCAGCTGACGAAGCTCGTCGAGGCCGTAGACCTCTACGGCCAGCTCCTTCCGCATTACGTTCTTGACACCGACTACTTGGACAAACTCACGCAGGCCACGCATCGGAGCTAACCGCGCCCAACCCGTCCGCCTTACCGGCTGCCGGTTCTTCATCTGACGTCAACCAGGATCTGGGGCGGGCTGTGCAGATAGCTGATTGACGGCGCATTGCCGACCGTTGACGCCACGATTTCAAGGGCGTCGGCCAGTGTGGAAGCAGCCCGAAAACCCATCCGAGCTGCGCTCTCTCGATCAGCGCCCACCCAGACAATGTCGTTGCAGTGCTGTTGGGCTGCCGCGATCTGATACCACACATGCATCGGGTGGACGCCGTGGAACGCCTGGCTGGTGCGGTACAGGTGGACATACCACGAGTCACGAGCGAACTTTTCCTCATAGTCGGTCGAGATCTGCTGCGCGTCGGTCGTAACGGTCAGCACGTCGGCAAAGAAGTCGACAAAGGAGGGATGGTGCAGCGGGGAGAATTCCGCCTGCAACGGGTGGTACACGATCAAGGCACCACCAGGGCGTACGAATGGCGTGCCGCTATGGGAGCCGAACGAAGCCGCGAGCGCACTCCAAGCAGCAAGGATCGGATTGATCACCGAGTCGACGCTGTACGGCGTCTGCGCACTGACCCCAAGAAGACCAACGTCTGCCGGCGCAGGCACCTCGACGAGTTGTTGGGCAGTTACCTGTGCGGAGCTCACCTTGTGGACTGCGGCCGGCGCCCCGGCAGTCACCAAGGTTGCGTGGTAGTCGGCTTCGGTACGGTTCATCAGACGCCGACGGGCGCGTGGCGGCGTCCATTCCAGACCACGGCGCACCGCGAACCACGTCGCCCTGTCCTTGAGCGTCCACTCCCATTCACGCCCACTCAGAAACTCCAGTGGCGGGGCAAGAACGTCGTTGTCCAACACCGCATCAATCTCGAAGACCGGTACGGCAGCTGAGACTAAATCCGCAATCTCAGCCGCAGCGGCGTCGCGACCCTGGCCCTGCAGGCCGCAAAGCTGGCCGATCGTCGCGGTAGAGCCGAGGCCCGCAGCAATCTCTGCCGCGCCACGGCGGCGCGAGCTATCGGCCAAATGCACGAAGATCAACAAGTTTGAATTGGCAACCCGAGCGTTCAAGGCGACCTCGCCGGCCGTCGTGCTGCCGATGCTGACCAAGTTGTCGGCATCCTCAGCATCGTGATTGGTCAGGAGCCCATCGGCGTAGAAAGATCGAAAGACGCGCTCACCGACGATGTATTCCAGTTCTTCTGCGGTCATCCGCCGGTTTAATCCATTCGCACTGACGAGCGCGACATCGTCTACCCCGGCTGCCGCAGCCCGAGTCAAGACCGCCTCGATCACCTTTCCGCGGATGTCGGGCCGCCGCATTCTCGGTGTAGGCGTACCAATGTCGTCGAAGGCGATCGTCAACCGCATTGCAGGTTGCAGCAGGGCCGCCAGCGGCTCTGACTGGAGCGGCGCGTCGAGGGCGGCATTGATCGCCTCAACGAGATCCGGGATACGAGGCAACGACTCGACGGGATAGATCACCCGCGTGCCAAGGGGAAACTTCTCAAGACGAAAACGATCACCATCAGGCACCAGCAGTGGCGGCGTGCGATCGTCGACCTCGAGAACGAAGCCGGGTCGGCCCATCTACCAATCTCCTTACGTCGGCAGCGCCCAGCGCGGCGTGATCGGCTTGATCTTCCACTCCACCACCGACCACTGGTTGCGCGTGGCGGCCCGCATGAGGGCAATGTCGGGACTGACGGCGACCGCGTTGCCCACAGTCTCCAGCATCGGTAGATCTGAGTGGGAGTCTGCGTAAGCAAAGCTATGGTCGAGGGCGA
>Ga0307299_10000896_pt1 | contig 9970 bp, 10 predicted proteins | sample ER_DNA_159_FD_194466 | JGI IMG/M metagenome (GOLD analysis project Ga0307299, IMG submission 194466) | Bulk soil microbial communities from the East River watershed near Crested Butte, Colorado, United States - ER_DNA_159 | ecosystem: Environmental > Terrestrial > Soil > Floodplain | place: USA... | reverse complement strand
CCGGGCTGATTCGCACTCTGACAAGCTGTTCGCGGGTTCCGACTCCTTCGTCGCCTGCGGTGCTGCGGGCGCCATCCATCTCATCGTTCTTGCACCGCAGGCTCCTGCAGTCGTCGGAGCGAACAGGTTGCCATAGTGCCGAAGCTAAATCGTTCTAGGTTTGTTGTCTCTGACCGGTTTCGGCAGTTGTGACACTCGGCAGTCGGCGCAGAGGCCCAGCAGCGCGGCGTGATGCGGCTCGACCTGGAAGCCGAGCTCGCGGTCGACCCGGCTGATCAACGAATCAAGAACGTCGACGGGGATGTCGATCACGGACTGGCAGTTGGTGCACTGCAGATGCGCATGCGGGGCCGACGCGGCCTCGTCGGTCCGCGCAGGCAGGGCGAGATGGTAGACCGCGGCTGAATTACCGACGTGAGTATGGGTGACGAGCCCAAGCTCGCCGAGTGTCGACAAGGCGCGATAGACGGTCGCCCGGTGAACCCCAGGAGCCGATGCTTCGACCCGCGCGACGATCTCGTCAGCGGCCAGGTGCTCATTTGTGCCGTCGAGAACCTCAATGACGGCCTGGCGAGCTCTGGTCACGCGCTCGTGCTGGTCACGCAGCAAGCCCAGCGCGGCCTCGACTCGTGGCGGAGACGCCGATCCTGCCGAACTCATTCCGGGCTGCACCTCTTGATTCTCCTGCTAATCCGTGGCCCGCGAAGTACTTGCGACACTATCGCATCTAGGAGCACATGCGATAATGTCGCATCTGGAACGAGCGCGCCGAAATTTTGGTATTGGGGGAGGCCGGCTTTGTCAGCACCAGGTATCGCAGCTGTCCGAAGCATGCCCGCGCGACTTCGCGGCAGGCTCACCCGGCAGGAGTGGCGTTCGATCGCCGGCATGGCGAGCTTCATCTTGATGCTCCACGTAATCGGCTGGGGCGTACTCGTCGGAATCGTGGCACCCCAGCACTATCAGGTCAGCTCGACCCAGGTGTTGGGCGTGGGGCTGGGGCTCACGGCGTACACCCTGGGCATGCGGCATGCATTCGACGCCGATCACATTGCTGCGATCGACAACACCACCCGCAAGCTCATGGCTGAGGGTAAGCGCCCGGTTTCGGTTGGATTCTGGTTCTCCCTAGGCCACTCGACCATCGTCTTCGCATTGGTCGCGCTGTTGGCAATGGGCGTACGCGCTCTGGCTGGGCAGGTTGAGGATGATTCCTCGCTGCTACAACAGATCACCGGAGTAGTCGGGACCGCGGTCTCCGGCACGTTTCTGTACATCATCGGGATCATCAACCTCGTGATCTTGATCGGCATCGTCAAGGTATTTCGCAGGATGCGCCGGGGCGAGTACGACGAACAGGCACTCGAGCAGCAGCTGAACAACCGCGGCTTCATGAACAAGATCCTGGCCGGCGCGACAAAGACAGTGACCAAGCCCTGGCAGATGTACCCAATCGGAGTGCTCTTTGGACTCGGCTTCGACACGGCTACCGAGGTTGGGCTGCTGGTGCTGGCCGGTGGCGCAGCGGCATTCGCCCTGCCCTGGTACGCCATCCTCACGTTGCCGATCTTGTTTGCAGCCGGCATGAGTTTGCTGGACACCATCGATGGCTGCTTCATGAACTTCGCGTACGGCTGGGCCTTTTCCAAGCCGGTTCGCAAGATCTACTACAACATCACGGTCACTGGGCTCTCCGTCGCGGTGGCCTTGATCATCGGAACCATCGAATTGATCTCTATCCTGACCGAGAAGACCGGCATCACGTCAGGACCATTGGCGGCGATCGCGAACCTCAACCTGGACCTCGTGGGCTACTCGATCGTCGCGCTGTTTATCGTCACTTGGCTGGCGGCCATCATGGTGTGGAAGTACGGCCGCATCGAGGAAAGGTGGTCCGCCAGCCTTCATGCGTGATCTAGGGTCGCGGCTATGAAGAAGCTCATCAACGACCCGCAGGATGTGGTCGCGGAGGCCCTGATCGGCATCGAGGCTGCTCATCCCGAGGTGCGCGTCGACCACACCAACCGCATCATCTATCGCGGCGACGCACCGAAGGCGGGCAAGGTCGGTTTGGTGTCAGGCGGCGGTTCTGGCCACGAACCGTTGCATGGCGGTTACGTGGGGTTGGGCATGCTTGATGCTGCCTGTGCCGGAGAGATCTTCACGTCGCCGACGCCTGATCAGATGCTCGAGGCGACCAAAGGTGTCGACGCGGGCAATGGCGTACTGCATATTGTGAAGAACTACACCGGTGACGTCATGAACTTCGAGATGGCGGCCGAGCTCGCAGCGGCCGAAACCGGCATCACCGTCGAGACTGTCGTCGTCAATGACGATGTCGCCGTCCAGGACTCGCTCTATACGGCCGGTCGGCGCGGTGTGGGTGTGACGGTGCTGCTGGAAAAGCTGGTTGGTGCGGCCGCCGAGGAAGGTCGCCCGCTGGAGGATCTCGTAGCGCTAGCGGGAGCGATCAACAATGCCGGCCGCTCGATGGGTATGGCCCTCACCAGCTGCACGGTGCCGGCCGCAGGTAAGCCGACCTTTGAGCTTGCCGAGGACGAGATGGAGCTCGGCATTGGCATTCATGGCGAGCCCGGTCGGCGCCGGGTCCGGTTGGCGAGCGCGCGCGAGATTGCCGAGCAGTTGCTGGAGCCGATCCTTGCTGATCTTGACTTCACATCAGGCCCCGTGATCGTGATGCTGAATGGCATGGGCGGCACGCCGCTGCTCGAGCTGTATCTGATGTACGGCGAAGTCGCCAAGATCATCGACAAGGCGGGGATCACGGTCGCTCGCAATCTGGTCGGAAACTACATCACCTCGCTGGAGATGGCCGGCTGCTCGGTCACCCTGCTCCGTGCGGACCAGGAGTTGATCAGGTTGTGGGATGCCCCGGTGAGCACCGCGGGCCTTCGGTGGGGAATATAGGACCGTGTCGCACGCCGTGGTCACCCTCGACCAGCTGACCGGCTGGTTGCGACGCTTTCACGAGCTAGTGATCAAGAACCAAGTTGAGCTGACCGAGCTGGACTCAGCGATCGGCGATGCCGATCATGGCATCAACATGGCTCGGGGCATGAACGCGGTGATCGACAAGCTTGACGGAGGGCAGCCGGCAGGCGTCAACGACCTGTTCAAGACGGTTGCCATGACGCTGGTGATGTCCGTCGGTGGCGCCAGCGGGCCCTTGTACGGGACGTTCTTCCTGCGCTTCGCCGGCGCGACCGGACCGGCGATCGAACTTGACGCCGAAGCTCTACATACGGCACTGCGCGCTGGGCTGACCGGCGTTGTGGAGCGCGGCAAAGCTAAGCCTGGTGACAAGACCATGGTCGACGCGCTCTCGCCGGCGCTCGACGCCATGGAAGCGGTGATCAAGAAGGGTGGTGATCTTGTCGCCGCGGTGACGGCCGGGCGTGATGCCGCGGCGGCTGGCCGGGACGCAACCGTGCCGATGGTGGCCCGCAAGGGACGAGCGAGCTACTTGGGTGAACGCAGCGCTGGGCATATGGATCCCGGTGCTGCCTCCATGTCGATGCTCTTCGACGCACTTGCGGCTGAGTGCGCGGATTGACCTCGATGGTGGGGATCGTTGTTGTCTCCCACAGCCCGGACCTAGCCCGTGCGGCCGTGAACCTGGCGCTGCAGATGGTGCACGGTCCAGCTCCGCGCATCGAAATCGCGGCAGGCACATCAGATGATCGCCTCGGCACCGACGCGGCACGCGTGGCGGAGGCGATCGTCGCGGCTGAGGATGGCGGAGGCGTCGTCGTGATCATGGATCTCGGCTCGGCCGTGTTAAGTGCTGAGCTCGCTCTCGAGCTCGTGCCAGAGCCTGGCATCCAGACCCGGCTGGTTCCCGCTGCCTTTGTCGAAGGGATCTTTGCTTCCGTTATCTCAGCAGCTGGAGGTGCTGAACTCGACGCTGTGGCTCGGGATGCGGAGCAGGCACTCCAGGCCAAGGCTGCTCAGTTGGGCCAAACGCAACCTCCGATAGAGGCGGCCGACTCGATCATCGCTCCAGCGGCAATCGTCGCGAAGGCCACTATCGTCAACCCCGACGGCATTCACGCGCGACCCGCGGCGCTCATCGTCGAGGCACTCGCTTTCGTAGATGCGCGGGTGATGGTCGCCACCGATCGCTCGGCGCGCAGCCCGACGGCCTTGATGTCACTCGGTGCCCAGGCGGGTGATGTGCTCCGGGTCGAAGCCGACGGCGCCGACGCCGCGGTCGCGGTTGATCGCATCCTTGCGTTGGTACGCAATGGTTTCTCCGAGCTCGCGGGCCGCGACAGACTCGGCCGGGAGACTGTCGGTCATGACCGGCTCAGCCCGCATCCGATCGGAGTCAGCCCGGGGCGGGTGGTCGGTCCGGCGCTGCGGATGCCCGATCCGATCACCGAGCCTGATCCGACGATCCGCGTCCCAGAAGCTGAACGGCCGGCGGCCATCAAACGGCTCGCCAATGTGGCCACCGACACAGCTGAGCAGCTGCGGAGTCGGAGTACCGCGGCTGGGACCGTGGGCCAGCTGCTGGAGGCCACCGCCGCGATGGCCACCGACCCTGATCTGATTGCGGACGCGTCCCTGCGCATCCGGGACCGCGGTCTCACACCAGAGCGTGCCGCATGGGAGGCCATCGGGTCGGTCGCCGACACAATCGGTGCAGCAGGACCCCGCCAGGCAGAACGGGTTTCCGACCTCTACGACATCCGCAACCGCATGGTCTCCTCGCTCACCGGGCGCGCTGCTCCCGGCGTGCCTGATCCCGGACATCCCTTCGTCTTGCTCGCAGTTGATCTTGCACCTGCAGACACCGCCGGACTCGATACAGCCCGCTGCCTGGCCATCGTCACGGAGGAGGGCGGAGCTACCTCGCATACCGCGATCATCGCCCGGTCGCTCGGCATTCCGGCGGTCGTCGGTGTACCCAGCGCAACCGCCATTCCCGATGGAACGTTGCTGCTGGTCGACGGCATCACCGGCGAAGTGATCAAAGAACCCACGGTTGATCAACAAGCGGCAACTGCTCCGGTCCTCCGGCCACATCGAGAGAAGCTGATGAGCCCCGGCAGCACCGCGGACGGCCACCGCGTCGCCCTGCTTGCGAATATCGGATCCGCTCGTGACATAGCATCGGCCCTCGAGTGCGGCGCCGAGGGAGTGGGTTTGTACCGCACCGAGCTCTACTTCCTGGGCAGAACCGAGGCGCCATCGGTTGGCGAGCAGGTCAATGCGTGCCGCGCGGTGTTCTCACGGTTCGCCGGGCGTCGAGTGGTGGTGCGCACGCTGGACGCCGGTTCTGACAAGCCGATGCCGTTCTTGGGCTACGTCGAGGAGCCCAACCCGGCCGTGGGTGTACGCGGATTCCGCACGGCCGCATCCCACCCCGAATTGCTTCATGATCAACTGATGGCGATCAAGGTGGCGGCCGAGGCCGAGACTGCCGAGGTCTGGGTCATGGCGCCCATGATCACCACCGTCGACGAAGTCCGGAGCTTTGCCCAAGGCGCAGACGATGCCGGCTTGCCGATCATCGGCGTCATGATCGAAACCCCGGCTGCTGCCTTACAGGCCGAGCTGATCTTGGCCGAGGTCGACTTCGTCAGCATTGGTACCAACGACCTAGCCCAGTACACCTTCGCCGCGGATCGCCACTCCGCGAGTCTTGCCTCACTGAACGATCCGTGGCAGCCAGCGCTGCTGCGGATGGTCGAGATGGTGACCGGAGCAGCGGCCGACAGCGGCAAGCCAGTCGGAGTGTGCGGTGAGGCCGCGGCCGATCCGCAGCTGGCGTTGGTCCGCGCCGGTCTGGGTGTTTCGAGCCTCTCAATGGCACCCGGAGCCCTCGCCGAGATCAGTCGCAGCCTCGCCGCGGTGACTCTCGATGTCTGCCGACGAGCGGCGCGGGCGGCCTGTGATTCAGACTCGCCAAGTTCTGCCCGAGAGGCGGTTCGCGCGCTGCTCACCACCTAGGCCGACTTGTGCGCAGTGAAGCGCAGGTGCGCCCAATCCAGACGGTCAAATCCGTGCCCTCATTTCAGCGCCGGACGATGTGCACCAGGCCGCGACGGGTGTCTTTCCGTGACTCAGCCAGCTAGCCAGTCACCTTGGCAACGGTGATCAAATTGCCTTCGGTGTCGGCAATCTCCGCGACCCGGATCCGCTCCTGAGGCCTCTCGCGAGGTGGGCTCGTGATCCGGCCGCCGACCTCAGTCACCCGTTGCAGCGCCGCGTCGAGGTCTTTTACCTCGAAGCCGAGTCCGGTGTGGGTCTCGTTGCCGCTGCCGCCTGGATGGAGCGCGACGTTGGTGCCGGCCACGATGAACTCACTCCAGTGCGGTGAGCTGATCACAACCGTCACGGCGAACGCTTCGCTGTAGAAGCGCAGGGCGCGCGTCATGTCGGCAACCATCAGCATGACGTAGGTCTTCTCGACCGGAGTCGCTGTCATGTCTGGACACTACCTAGATCGCAGCATCTGGGATGGGTGGCCCTGGAACACGGACGTGCTGGGTGACGCGCCCTTCCGGCCGGCCACGCTGGAAACCTCACCCTAGCTGCAGCCTGCTCGACTAGCGCACGCCTGAGGTGCGGATCGCAGGCTCATCTGGAGTGAAGTTTCCAGGGAGTTTCTGAGAATTCATCTGCAGGTGGCCCTCGATCACGTTTCTTGCAGCGGCCGCAATTGAAGAGGCAGAGCAGCACTGGGAAGCACCGTTATCGCAGCATGCAGTGGCACTGAGCTCAGCGAGGTCTCCAGCACAAATGCCTGAAGAATGGCGGCGATCACGATCGGAATCTCAAGCATTGCGATCTGCGTGCCGATGCATGCGCGTGGCCCTGCGCCGAAGGGCATCCACGCATACCTGTGGCCGCCAGGGAACTGCCCAGCCGGAACGTCGAAGCGCCGAGGATCGAAGATTTCAGGCTCGTGCCACACCGCAGGTGAATGGTGGATCCCCCAGACCGATACTTCGACCCACGATCCGGCCGGAATGTGGTAGCCGCCAAGGATTTCATCCTCACGAGTGCTTCGGTTCATGCCATGGGCAGCCGGATAGAGCCTCATTGATTCACGCAGAAAGCGGTCGGTCCGCTCCAGTTGGTGGACCTCCTCAGCTGACGGCATCCGTCCATGCAGCTGTTCGATGATCTCCTCGCGCAGTGTCGTTTGCCACTGCGGGGCCAGCGCGAGCTGGAGAAGAGTGCAGGCAAGCGTCACCGCTGTTGTCTCGCGGCCTGCAATGAGGAAGAGAAGCACCTGGTTGGCGACTTCGGTATCAGTAAGCCGATCAGAGGCGTTCTCAGCGTCGCGTGCAGCCACCAGTAAGTCGAGCATGTCCGCAGTGGGTCGCTTCACCCGTTCCGATTGCCGCTCGGTAATGATCTCGTCAACAATGTGGCGGACCTGCGCTAGCTCGTAGGTCAAACGCCTGTTGTGGGGTGTCGGCAGCCATCGTGGCGTCGGGTGCGCGCTGACGAAGCGACGAAGCAGTTCCTCGTTGACGATCCTGAAGCGAGTGAGTTGAGGGATGGCGCGCGCCACGTCGGCGCCAAACAGGATGCGCCCAATCACTCGCGAGGTAATCTCCACCATCTCGGGGTAGAGGTCGACGCTGCGGCCCTCTGTGGCGGCGGCTTGCCAGCGCTCGACGAGACGTTCCGCCTCCTCGATCATGATGTGGATGTAATCGCCGGCGATGCGGCGCCGCGTGAAGATCGGCGCGAGGAACCGACGCTGTCGGTGCCAACTCTCGTCCTCGCTGGTGAGCAGGTTCTCGCCCAGCTCCCGGCGTAACTCCCGATAGCCGGGCCCATTCTTGCGGAAGCGGTCCGGCTGACCGAGGATCTCGGCCGCCAGCTCCGGCGACGACACGCTGTAGAACGTGACACGCCACCCGGGCGGCCCAGCACTAATGCGTGCGAGCCCGCCGATCTCGTCGGCCGCGCGCGAAATTGTGCCGAGGTAATCGCGACGCAGCTCACGCACTGATCCGAGTAGGCGCGAACCACCCAGCCGCGGGACGCGTTGCCCGGCGACAGCGGTTCTCACATCTATGAGGCTAGACGGCGACATGATCGAAGTCGACCGGCCACGGTGCCATGGAAGGGTGGCGACATGGAGATTCTGCGCTGGCATGTAGGTGATGCCACGATCCTTCGTATCGGGGAAGTGGACGCCATGGCCGCGCTTCAGGGGCTCATTCCGAGGTTCGATCCGGCTGCTGTCGCCCATGCGCCATGGTTGACACCCAATTTTGTTGACGACACCCGGCCGGTCGATGGGGCCTGGCGGCCCACGTTCCCCGCCGCCCGTTAGGTGATGTCGGCCGAGGAGTTTCGCTATTGGCAATCAATACCTGAGAACGCGATTGCCGACCAGCACGCGGGTTTCTCCGATTCTGTGCTGCCGGTGTATGAGGCCGGGTTGGTCGACCTGGTTGCCGATGATCATGTGGTCACTGACGGCGTCCGGCTGGTGCCATCACCCGGCCACACACCGCATCACGTCAGCGTGATGATCGAGTCAGGCGGACGGTCCGCGGTGATTTACCGGTGATGTGATGCACCATCCCTGCCAGATTGCCTATCCCGATTGGGGCGCATCGGACTTCCATGCCAGTCAAGCTCAGGCTTCCCGGTCCCACCTCATCGAGCGGTTCGCTGATTCGGACACGGTGATCATCGGCAGCCACTTTGCTGATCCTGTCGCTGGCCGCATTCGACGGGAGGGTGCGACGTTCCGTCTGATGTCTGCTGAGGAGTAGTGGAGTTGGTGTGCCGGCTCCCGTGAGGGATCTCCGGACGCCTCCGTCAGCCGATCGGGACCGAAATGCCGATCCCACCGCGGGTGTCGGCGCCGTAGCGGGCAATCTCCTGGTCGAGGTCGAGCCGACGGATCTGCTTGCGGGCCTGTCGGGCAGCCTCGTCCAGCCGATCGGCCGGAATGATCCAGGCAATCTCGAACTCCAGACCGTCGGGATCCTTGCCGTAGAGGCTCTTCGTCGTGCCGTGGTCCGACGAACCGGCAAGGGCACTGTTCTCCGCAAGCGAGGACGCCAGCTCCTTCATCTCCGCAAGCGTGTCGATCTCCCAGGCCAGGTGATAAAGCCCGACCGTCGTACGTCCCGCACCCGACGGCTCTGCATTGGCACCGATCTCGAACAGCCCCAAATCGTGGTCGTTGGTCGAACCGGGCGCCTGCAGGAACGCCGCACCGGCGAATCCATCCGGTGTCATATCGATCCGGCTGAAACCCAGTACGTCGGTATAGAAGGCCACGCTGGTTTCAAGATCGCGCACAAACAGCACTGCGTGGTTCAAACGTGTGATGCCCATAAATCCGTCCTCGTTTCGGTCTGCTCGAGACAACCGGAAGGACGACGCATTTATTTCTCCACCACAGCTGGGCACTCCACTGCGGACCGCAGGACAGTGCGGCAATCTAGGATCGCTGGCACTGGCAAACGGCTGGCATGTTCGGACAGTTTGGAGCGTCAAGATGGCGGAGACAGTAACGCTGGGTGGCACTGAGGTCCGGGTACCGCGACTCGGGTTAGGTGTCATGATCTGGGGCGAGGCGAGCGGTGCACAGCGGCTCATGCCAGCCAAGAGCTCGTACGGCGGGACGAACGCCGCTGACGAACAGGCAGCCTTCGACGCCAGCCTGGCGGCGGAGATCAACTTCTTTGATACGGCGGCTATGTATAGTGCGGGTGGCTCGGAGCGCCGGCTGGGCAAGCTCGCGGAGGGCAAGGACGTTGTGATCGCCACCAAGTTCCCACCGACTCCATTCGGACATACTCAGGACTTGCCCAACGCACTGCAGGCCAGCCTGAGCAATCTACGGCGCAGCTCGATCGACCTTTACCAACATCATTTTCCGAGCCGGCGCGTCGACACACCGGCGCTTATGGAGCTGATGGCCGACGCGGTCGAGGCAGGCAAGATAAAAGCAGTCGGCGTC
>Ga0307299_10000891_pt1 | contig 9993 bp, 5 predicted proteins | sample ER_DNA_159_FD_194466 | JGI IMG/M metagenome (GOLD analysis project Ga0307299, IMG submission 194466) | Bulk soil microbial communities from the East River watershed near Crested Butte, Colorado, United States - ER_DNA_159 | ecosystem: Environmental > Terrestrial > Soil > Floodplain | place: USA... | reverse complement strand
ACCACCCGGGCCAACCGCCTCCGCTTCCGCGCTCACCGCGCGCGATAGCCCGGGCCTGGGTTTCGGGGGGATGCGGGGGCGGAGCCCCCGCAGTTGTCAGTAGAAGACGCCGGGCTCGACCACGTTGCGGAGCGGCCGGCCGTCCAGGTAGCGGCGCAGGTTGTCCACGAACAGCTCGACGATGCGCTCGTTCTCCCGGGCCGAGAGGGCGGCCGCGTGCGGGGTGACGAGCACATTGGGCAGGGTCCACAGGGGTGAGGAGTCGGGCAGCGGCTCGGTGGCGAACACGTCCAGGACCGCACCGGCGATACGCCGCTCCCGCAGGGCGTCGACCAGGGCCGGCTCGTCGACCACCCCGCCGCGGCCGACGTTGACGAAGATGCAGCTGGCCGGGAGGCGCTCGATCGTGGCCCGGTCGATCAGGCCGGCCGTCTGGTCGGTCAGGGGCAGGCTCACCACCATGGCGTCGGCCCGGCCGGCCAGCTCGGGCAGGCGCTGGGGGCCGTGGACCTCGTCGACGTGCTCGGGCGGCGGGCCCTCGGTGCGCCGGAACCCGACCGTGCGCATGCCGAAGGCCTTGCCCAGCCGGGCCGTCTCGCGCCCGATGTCGCCAAGGCCGACGAGGAACAGGGTCTGCCCGTCCAGCTCCCGCAGCGGCCGGCGGACCTCCGGCCAGGCCCTGGCCCGCTGCTCCTCGACGAACCGGGGCAGCTCCCTGGCGATGGCCAGGAGCCCGAGGATGGCGAACTCGGCCAGCGGCACCGCGTGGACGCCGCTGGAGGTGGTGATCGTGACCCGTTCCAGGGCCTCGGCCGGCAGCCCGGCCTTGCGCACCTGCTCGCCGGCCCCGGCGCTGGTGGCGTGGACCCAGCGGAGCTTCGGCAGGGTGGTGACGACCTCGGCCAGGTCGTCGGCCGAGTCGCCGGGGACGCCGAACAGCACCTGGGCCCGGTCCAGCAGCGCCCGCCAGCGGGCCTCGGCCTCGGGGTCGCGGCGGAAGTCCGGGTCGCCGCCGTGGTCGGCCGGGTAGCGGGCCGGCGGGAGGAGGTCGGGCTCGAACAGCACCTCGGCCCTTGGCTCGGCCGCCTTGATCCGCTCCGCCAGCTCGGCCTCCAGCGGCGAGGCGATCAGCACCTGGGCGGGGGCCACGGCGGCTCAGCCCGTCCGCTCGACCGGGGGGATGACGGCGGTGGCGATGCTGCCCCGCCCCGCCGGGTGGCTCAGCGTGAACCGGCCGTTCAGCTCCTCCTCGACCAAGGCCCTGACCAGGCGCAGCCCCAGCCCACCCCCGGGGTTGAGGCCGCCCCCGGGGCTACCCCCCGGGCTGCCCGCGGGGCCGCCCCCGGGGCTGTGGACAGCCGGTTGAGCCCATTCCTCGACCCGGCTACGCTCCCCCTCCGGGGGGCCGAGCACGCGGCTCGGTTCTGCCGGGGTGGGCTGCGCCGGGGTGGGCTGGGCCGGGATGGCTCCGCTGCCGTTGTCGTGGACCTGGAGGACGACCGGCTGGTCGTCGCCGCCGTGCAGCTCGACGGTGACCGTTCCCTGGCCGTCGCCCAGGCCGTGCTCGATGGCGTTCTGGATCAGCTCGTTCAGCACCACCGCCAGGGGGGTGGCCACGGCCGCGTCGACCCGGACCGAGGCCGTGTGCAGCTCGATGTGGACGTCCTCGCGGCCCAGCGAGCCCTCCAGCATCCTGACCACCCGCCTGGCCACGTCGGCCATGTCGACGGCGCCCTCGAACTCCTCGGTCAGGGTCTCGTGGACCAGGGCGATCGAGGTGATCCGGCGCACCGAGCCCTCCAGGGCGGCCACCGCCTGGGGGTGGTCCCCGAGCCGGCGGGCCTGGAGCCGGAGCAGCGACGCCACCGTCTGGAGGTTGTTCTTGACCCGGTGGTGGACCTCGCGGATGGTCGCCTCGCGCCGGGAGATGACCCGGTCGCGCCGGCGCAGCTCGGTCGCCTCCCGGACCAGCACCAGGGCGCCGCGACGGCCGGCGTCGCGCAGCAGCGGGACCACCCGGATGTCGGTGACCGCCCCGGCGGCCTCGATCTCGGACTCGACCGGGCGGCCCCCGGCCATCGCCTCGGCGACCAGGATGGCGGCCCGGTGGGGGAGCGGCTGGCCGAGCGGCAGGGCGTTGGTCCCCATGCGCCGAAAGGCCGAGGTCGCGTTGGGGCTGGCGAACTCGACCCGGCCGCTGGCGTCGAGCACGACCAGGCCGTCGCCGACCCGGGGCGACGCCGTCGGGTCGTGGGCCTCCACGAACGGGAAGGCCCCTCCGGCCACCATCTCCAGCAGCGCCTCGGCCGCGCCCAGGTAGGACGCCTCCAGCCGGCCGGTGGGGCGGGCGGGGGTCTCGGGCGACTCGACGCTGAGCACGGCGACGATCTCGCCCTGATGGCGGACGGGCACGGTCTCGACCCGGACCGGCTCGGCGTCGATCAGGATCGGCTCCAGCGAGCGCTGGCGCCGACCCTCCCGCCAGGCCCGCTCGACATACGGGTGCCAGGTCGGCTCGACCACCTGGCCGACCAGGTCGACCGGGTAGAGGGTGCGGGCGGTGTAGGGCCGGAGCTGGCCCACGATGCGGAAGCTCTCGCTGCCGTCGACGGGCAGGAACAGCAGCAGGTCGGCGAAGGCCAGGTCGGCGATGAGCTGCCAGCCCGCCATCAGGCTGTGGAGGTGCTCGATCGCGTCGTCGGTCAGCCGGCGCCGCACCGGCGGGGCAACGTCTGTCACCAGGCCAGCGTACTACCCCATTCACCTGGTCTTCTGATGGGAACTACGCAGAATTGAGGGCACCCGCACAAGGGGCCACCACCGATAATGGCGCCGGATCGGCTCGTGACGGCATGCGTGGCGGGATCGCGGGGGGCGCACCACTCGTCGTCGTTCGCATCCCCCCGGACGAACGACGAACGAGGAGGGGGCGAATGTTCCGCCGACGACTGGCCGCCGCGGCCCTGGTCGCCTTGACGGCGACCTTGTTCGCCGTGTCCGGGGTCGCCTCCGGCGCCCAGAGCGGCGACCAGGCGCTGGTCCGGGTGGCCCACTTCGCCCCCGGCCTCCTCAAGGGCGACGTCTACGTCATCTACGTCAACGGCCGGCTCGAGCTCAAGGGCGTGCCGTTCAAGACCGTCTCGGACTATCTCAAGGTCAAGCCCGGGAAGTTCAAGGTCGAGGTGCGCGAGGCCGGCGAGCCGGCCAGCTCGCCGCCTGTCGTCGCGGCCACCGTCAGCCTGGAGGCCGGCAAGGCCTACACGGTGGCCGTGTTCGGGCAGCTCACCTCCGTCAAGGCGGCGCTGCTCACCGACGACCTGTCGCCCCCCGCCGCCGGCAGGAGCAAGGTCAGGCTCATCCAGGCCATCCCCGGCGAGAGCGCGGTGGACCTGGTCACCGGCGGCGATGTGCTCGTCTCCAACGCGCAGTTCCCGTCGGCCAGCGACTACCAGGAGGTCCCGGCGGGCTCGGTCGACGCCGAGGTCCGCAAGACCGGCAGCGGCGAGGTCCTGGCCAGGGCCGACAACCTGAAGCTGCCCAGCGGCTCCATCTCGTCGCTGGTCGCGGTCGGCGGCATCGGCGAGAAGCCCGAGCTGCTCGACATCCACGACGCGGCCGCCGCGGTGTCGGCCGGCGGGGTGGCCACCGGCGCCGGCGGCACCAGCACCAGCTCCGGACCGGACGGGCGGCGGTTCGCGCTGCTCCTGATCGGCGGCGGCCTGGTCGCGGCCGCCGGGTACGTCGTCCAGCAGCGGAGGTCGAGCGGCTAGGGACCGCGTCGATGCCATGACCAGGGGTTCCAGGATCCGCCGGGGGGTGGTCGTGTTGAGTCTGGTGGTCACCGGGGCGGCCGGCTGCGCCGCCGGCCGGCCGGCGGCACACGTCGCCCCGCCGGCCACCCGCGCCGCGGCCGCACCGGCGACCAGCCGGCCGGCGGCCCCGACCCGGACCACCCGGGTCATCGACTTCCCGGTCGGGTCGTGGCGGCGCCTGCCCCTCTCGCCGCCGGTGCGGGTGGAGATCACGGCCATCGTCGTGTCATCGCCCCTGGTCCCCCTGGGGCTCAACCCTGACGGGACCATGCAGGTGCCCGGCGACTTCCAGGTCGCCGGCTGGTTCACCGGCGGGCCGCAGCCCGGCCAGCTCGGCCCGGCCGTGATCGCCGGCCACGTCGACTCCAGGACCGGGCCGGCCGTGTTCTACCGGCTGCGCGACCTGCGTCCCGGCGACCAGATCCGGGTCGTCCGGGCCGACCGGCTGGTGGTCCGCTTCGAGGTCGAGTCGCTGGCCAGCTACTCCAAGCAGGCGCTGCCCGACGAGGCCGTCTACGGCGCCACCACCGCGCCGGCCCTGCGCCTCATCACCTGTGCCGGCACCTTCGACCGGGCCCGGCACAGCTACCGTGACAACCTGGTCGTGTCGGCCGTCAGGGTCGCCGACGGCGGCGGCCGCGCGGAGGCGGGCCGGTGAGTGATCGCGGCTGGGTCGGGCGCCCCTCCGGGGCCTCTACCGGCTCGGCCACTCAGCCACCCTCGTCTCGGGCCAAGCCGGGAGCCGACATCCCGGCCCGCCCCGGCAGCCCCGGGAGCATCCCGCTTCCACGTCCCGGCCCACGGGCCCGCGTGCCGGTGCCCGAGCCGAAGGGCGCGGCCCTGCGGGTGGTCCTGGTCTCCCGCGACAACATGCTCGCCGGCGCCCTGCGCTCGCTGATCGAGGCCCCGGGCGGGGTCCGCGTGCTCGACTGGCACAGCGAGGACCTCGACGCCGCCATCCGCCATGCCGATGTGGTCATCGTCGACATGCCCCCCAACCTCCACGAGCGGGCGTTCGCCGTCATCGGCGGCCGCTTCCTGGGTCGCACGGTCGTCCTCCTCCAGGAAGGCGAGCACGCCGTGGCCCTCCCCCCCGGCCCGACCCGAGCCGTCCTCTACCGCCCGGTCCAGATCGGCGAGCTCTGGACGGCGGTCACCGGGTCCACACCCCCGGTCAGCGCCGAACCGGAGCCGCCGGGCGCCGAGGCTGGTCCGGCGGCTGGGCCGGAGGAGCCGCAGGCGGAAGTGGAGCCAGAGGAGCCGGAACTGGAACCGGCGCCGGAGGCGCAGGTGGAGCCGGTCCCGGAGCCGGAGCCCGCGCGGGACTTGGAGCCGGAGCTGGAGGCGGAGGCGGCCGCCGATCAGCCGCCGGGCGAGGAGACGGTCGGCGAGGCCGCGGCGGCGGCGGCGGTGGAGAGCCCGGGCCTACCGGTCGCCGAGTCGGGGCGGCTGATCGGGCTGAGCGGCCAGGAGCTGGACCCGGTGACCGGGCCCGGCCAGGTCGCGCCGGGGATGGACCGGGTCACGCTGGAGCGGCTGCGCGGGTGGGGCGACCGAGGCCGCCGGTCGGCCGCCCGCGGGACCGGGCAGGCGCCCGCAGCCCGCCGCAGCACCGCCGCCCGGGAGGAGGCCCGCCAGGCCAAGGCGGCCCAGGCCGAATCCCGCCGGGCCGAGCGCGCGGCCGCGGATCAGGCCAAGGCAGCCGACGCCCAGGCCCGCCGCGAACAGTCCGCCAAGGAGCAGGCGGCCCGCGCCGAGGCGCAGGCGGCGGCGCGCGAAGAGGCCCGCCAGGTAAAGGCGGCCCAGGAGGAGGCGCGGCTGGCCTCCCGGGCGGAAGCCGGACGCGAGCGGGCGGCCCGCGCCGAGGCGCGAACCACCGCCCGGGAGGAGGCTCGCCAGGCCAAGGCGGCCCGCACGGCGGCGCGAACGGCGGTCCGCGAAGAGGGCCGCCAGGCCAAGACGGCCCAGGCCGAGGCGGCGCGGGTCGCCCGGGAGGCGAAGGCCGAGGCGGCGCGGGTCGCCCGGGAGGCGGAAGCCGAGGAGGCCCGCAAGGCGAAGGCGGCACGGGCGGAGGCCCGGCAGACGGCTCGCGCCGAGGCACGCCAGGCCAGGGCGGCCCGGCGGGAGGTGACGCGGCAGGCCCGCCTGGCCAAGGCGGAGGAGCGGCGGGCGGCCCGCGGCGAGGCTCGGCAGGCGAAGGCGAGCCGTGCGGAGGAGCAGCGGGCGGCTCGTGACGAGGCCGGGCGGGCCAGGGCGGCCCAGGCCGAGGTCCGGCGTGAGCGGGCGCAGCAGGCGAAGGCGGCCCGGGCGGAGGTTCGGCGGGCCGGGGTGCCTCGGGTCGGGGTTGGGGAGGTTGTCGGGGCCGCCGTGGTGGTGGTGGCGATGGCGGCGGTGGGGCTGGGGGTGGCCGGCTGGCGTGGGGCTGGGGGGCCCGACACGCTGGCGGGTGAGGTGGCGGTGGTGCGGGCTGCCGGGGGGAGTGGTGGCGGCCTGGTGGCGCAGGACCCGAGGGTTGGGCCGATCGAGCCGTTGCATGCCCTGGCCGTGGGGGCGTGGCTGCGGGCGACGGAGGCTGGGAGCTCGCTGGAGGGGGCGGTCCGGGAGGCCAGGGTGCCGAGCCGGTTCCTGCTGGCGGGTGTGGTCGTGCTGACTGTGCTGCTCTGCCTGCTTCTCATGCGGGTCGGGCCCGGTACCGGTGCGGCGGCCGGGCCGGGCCCGACCCCGCCGCAACTGCGGGTCGACCGTTGGCGGCGATGGCGGCTGGGGGCGGCGGCGCTGGCCGGCGCCCTGGTCGCCCTCGACCCGGTGCTCGTCCTGAACGGGCGGGCGGCGACCGGGACCGTCCTGGCCGTGGCGCTCGCCCTGGGGGCGCTGGCCGTGGCCTGGGGGCTGCCGGCGCGGCCGACCCTGCGCTGGCTGCCCCTGGTCGCCGCCGTCGGCGGGCTCGCGTTGCTGGTCAGCCCGCTGGCCCTCCCGGTGCTGGCCGTCCCGGTGGTGGCCGAGCTGCTCCAGGGGCGGCACCGGGAGGCCTGGCGGGACATGGCCGCCCTGGGGCTCGGGATCGGCCTGTGGCTGGCCCTGCCCATCTGGGTCGCCGGCCAGGGCCTCGACGCGGGGCAGGCCGGGTGGCTCCTCGGCCGGCCTCCCGGGCGGGGGGCCATCGCCGCCTCCGTGGCCGACGCCCCACTGACCTGGCTGCTGGTCGCCGCCGGCCTGGCCGCCACCATCCTGCCCTGGCGCCCCCGGTCCGGCGCCAGGTCGGAGGCCGGGGCAGGCGCGGCCCGGCTGCTCGCCTGGACGGCGACCACGGCGGCCGGGGCGCTGGTCGCCATCGTGTTCGGGTACCCGGCCGAGCAGGCCCTCCCGTTCGCCGTGCCCGCCGCGGCCGCCTCCCTGGCCGTGGCCGCCACACGGGCCGCCGCGGCCGCACGGGCCCGGCGCCCGGTGCGCCAGGCAGTCCCCCGGCTGGTCGGGGCCGGGGTCGGGGTCGCGCTGGCCGCGCTGCTCGTCGCCCAGGGGGTCGACTGGGAGGCCAGGTACCGCCCGTCGGCCGACGACGGCCTGGACCGGCTGGTGGCGACCGTCCATGACAAGGTGCCGGCCTGCTCGGTGATCAACGCCGCCGGCTCCGACGACCGGGCACGCCTGCTGGCCGCCGGCGCCACCGTGACCGGGTTCTCGGACGGGCCGGCCGCCCAGGCCGCCGGCGTGCGCTACTTCGTGCTCACCGGCGCGGCCCACGGCGGCCCCATGACCCCGTCGCTGGCCGCCTGGGTCCGCCAGCACGGGACCAGGGTGGCCGTGCACCCCTCGCGGACCCTCTCGCGGCTGGAGCTGTGGCGCGTCAACGCCGCCCCGCTCGACCCGGTCGCCGACCGCCTCCCCGTGCCCGACGGCGTGTTCTCCAACGTCAGGGGGTCGGCGTGCGGCGGCTACCGGGTGGTGGACAGCCAGGCGGGCACGTTCTACACCGCCTACCGGGCCGTGGGCGGCAAGGCGGTCCTCGGCCGGCCGCTGGGGACGGTCTGGACCAGCGACGGGCCGGCCCTCCAGGCGTTCGACACGATGGTGCTGGGCGCCGCCCCGGCCACCGACGGCCCGCCGGCGGTGGCCCCCATCGAGCTGCCGCCGCTGCTGGCCAAGCTGGACGTCGAGGCGGTGGCCGACGCCGACATCCCGCTGCCGTCGGCGCGGCCGCCGGTCACCGACGGCCAGACCCAGGCCCTGCTCAAGGACAAGGCGATCGCCCGCGAGTACCTCGGCACCGACCCGGCGTCGGCGTCGGCGGCGGACTGGCGGCGGGCCCGGGCCCGGTTCGGCCGCCCCCTTGGCCGGCCCCAGGTGATGCCGGACGGGGCCGTGCGCCAGACCTTCGAGCGGGTGGTGCTGGAGCTGCCGGCCGACGGCGGACCGGCCCGGCCGGCGGCCCTGGGCCGCCTCGCCGTGCGCCTCGGCCTGGTCCCCAAGCAGGCCATGCGGCCGGAGCCGGTGCCCGGCCTGCCCGCCTCCCCGGCCGAGACCCGGCTCGACACCGGCCCGCTGCTGCGGCTCGTCGGCGGCGGGTTGCTGCTGCTGGCGCTGGCCGCCGGGGCCGGCCTGGCGGTCGCCCGGCAGACCAGGCCGACCCGTTCCGGATGAGCGGCGGCGGTCGCCGCACGCCGGCCGCGCCGGCTGTTGACGCACCGCAGCCACCTCCGTAGGCTCATGGTTCGAAGAGCAACGGCGCTCGCCCCAGGCGGCGCCGTTTTCGTGTCCCTGGACATCGTTGTCCACCGCTCGGCTCCCGGCGTCTGCCCTACGCAGTGCTCTCGGAGGCGAGATGACGGACCACCTCCTGGCAGGCACCGGCCCGAGCGGCCGGGCCCTGTATGACCGGCACCGCGACGAGCGCGACGCCTGCGGCATCGGCTTCGTGGCCGACGTGCGCGGCCGCGCCAGCCGGGCCATCCTCGACGCCGCCCTCGGGGGGCTCGAGCGGCTGCGGCACCGGGGCGCGGTCGCCGCCGACGCCCGGACCGGTGACGGCGCCGGCGTCCTGGTCCCGCTGCCGGCGGGGTTCTTCGCCGGCCCGGAGGCCGAGGGGCCCGCCGGCCGGCTCGGGGTGGCAATGGCCTTCCTGCCCCGCGACCCCGAGGACGCCAAGGAGGCCCGCCGGGTGGTCGAGCAGGCGCTGGTCGCCGAGCGGCTGGAGCTGCTGCGCTGGCGGCCGGTCCCGGTCGACCATGGCGCCCTCGGCGCCCTGGCCCGGTCCAACGCGCCCGCCATCGAGCAGGCCGTGTTCCGGACCGACGCGGAGGTGGACGAGGCCGAGCGGCGCTGCTTCCGGGCCGGGCGGCGGGCCGCCCTGGCCGCCAGGACCGCCGGGGTCGGCCTCTACCTGGCCTCCTGCTCGACCCGGACGGTCACCTACAAGGCGCTGTGCGCGGCCGACCAGCTGGCCGCCTTCTACCCCGACCTGGCCGACCCGGCGTTCGCGGTCGCCTTCGCCGTGTTCCACCAGCGCTACTCGACCAACACCTCGCCGTCCTGGGAGCGGGCCCAGCCGTTCCGCTTCCTGTGCCACAACGGCGAGATCAACACCCTCGACGGCAACGTGGCCTGGATGCGGGCCCGGGAGGGCCACCTGGGGGCGGGCGAGCTGGACGAGGAGCTGCTGCGGCCGGTGCTCGACCCCGACGGGTCCGACTCGGCCCAGCTCGACAACGCGGTCGAGCTGCTGGTCGGGGGCGGCCGCGACCTCCGCCACGCCCTGGCCATGCTGGTCCCGGCGGTCGAGCCCTCGGCCGAGGACCGCGACCGCCAGGACCTGCGCGACTTCTACCGCTACCACGCCTGCCTGACCGAGCCCTGGGACGGCCCGGCCGGCCTGGTCTTCACCGACGGCCGCCTGGTCGGGGCGGCCCTGGACCGCAACGGCCTTCGGCCCATGCGCTGGGAGGCGTCCGAGGACGGCCTGGTCGTGTGCGCCTCCGAGGCCGGCGCGGTCGACACCGCCGGCCGCGGCCGGGTGCGGCGGGGCCGGCTCGGGCCGGGTCAGATGCTCTGCGTCGACCCCGAGCGGGGGCTGCTCACCGACGACCAGATCAAGGGCGAGCTGGCCGCCAGCCGGCCCTGGAGCGCCTGGGTGGCCGAGCACCTGCGCGCCGCCGGGGTCGGGCCGCCCGTCGGGGTGGCCACCGAC
>Ga0307299_10000887_pt1 | contig 10009 bp, 7 predicted proteins | sample ER_DNA_159_FD_194466 | JGI IMG/M metagenome (GOLD analysis project Ga0307299, IMG submission 194466) | Bulk soil microbial communities from the East River watershed near Crested Butte, Colorado, United States - ER_DNA_159 | ecosystem: Environmental > Terrestrial > Soil > Floodplain | place: USA... | reverse complement strand
ATTGGAGTCGTCCGCTTCCTCCGCATCCCGGGCAGGTATCGGGGCTCGTGCCCGGGGCGGCACCACTTCCAGCGCAAGTCGCGCAGGCCACGTGCACCGGCAGCGGCACCGAGCGCTTCGTGCCCCTCGCCGCCTCTTCGAGCTCGACCTCGACCTCTGCCATGACATCTGCGCCGCGCGACCGGCGAGGGCCGAATCCCCCGCCGCCGAAGAGCTCGTCGCCGAAGAACGCGGAGAAGAGGTCGGCGAGGTTGCCGAAGTCGAAGTCGCTGGGACGGAAGCCGCCCGTGCGCAGGCCCTCGTGCCCGTAGCGGTCGTAGAGCTCCCGGGTTTCGGGCTTGGAGAGCACCTCGTACGCCTCGGCTGCCTCGCGGAAGCGCTCCTGGGCCTCCGGATGGTCCGAGACATCGGGATGAAGCTCGCGCGCAAGCCGCCGGAATGCCGACTTGATCTGCTTGTCGGAGGCGCCCTGCTGGAGCCCGAGCACGTCGTAGTAATCGCGTTTCGCCGTAGCCATGCTCCCGTCACCCCTCGTAGAGGTCGTCGACGAAGCGCGAGAGCTCGCGCGCGGCCGTCCGCACAGCGTAGATCGCCTTGACGTAGTCCATCCTCATCGGGCCGACGAGGTTGACGGTCCCGAGGTTTCGGTGCTGCAGCCCGTACGGCGCGCCGACCAAGGAGACGGTGGCAAGCTGCGGATCCGCGAGCTCGGAGCCGACCCGGACGAACGGGCGCTTCGACACCAGGCTCGCCCTCATGAGCTCGAGCGTCATCGCCCGCTGCTCGAGGACCTCGAGGAGACGCTGGTAGCCGGCGAGCTCGTCGGGACGAAACTCGCCGAGAACGCCCGCTGTGCCGCCCACGTAGAAAGCCTGCTCCGGGGTCTCGAGAACGGCAGCGAACACTGGACGCAGCTCGACGAGGAAATCGCGCTCCCGCGCGCTGAGCTGCGGGTCCTCGAGGCACACACGGAGCATGCGACCCCCGAGCTGCCGACCGCCGAGGCTCTCGTTCAGGTACTCGCCGGCCCAGTCCGCCAGGCCCGGATCGACCGCGACGTCGAACGTGAAGAGCCGCTTGGTGACTCCCCCCGTCGCCGTGATGACGACGGCCATCACTAGGTGCGGCTGCAGGAGGAGCACCTCGACGCGCCGCACGGTCGTGGCCTCGAGCGGCGGCGCCGAGACGAGGGCGAGCAGGTGGGTGACCTCGGCGAGAGCGTCGGTCGTGGCCTGCAACGCGGTCTCCACCTCGGTCTTCAGATGAGTGATGTCCAGGTCGAGCGCGAGATCGGGCGGGCGCGGCTCCAGCTGGTCGATCACCCGGTCGACGAAGAACCGATAGCCGAGATCGGTCGGCACCCGCCCGGCGGAGGTGTGCGGATGCGAGAGCATGCCCTGCTCTTCGAGGACGGCGAGCTCGTATCGGACCGTCGACGAGGAGACGTCCATCGCCGCCCGCTGCACGAGCGTCTTCGATCCAACGGGCGCGCCCGTGGCCACATACTCCTCGACGACGCGCACGAGGATCTCCTCCTGGCGAGGCGTGAGCACCGGATCAGGTTCTGGCGCCATCTTCGCTCAACTGTAGTTATTTGCAGGGATTTCAGCGAGCAGGTCGGCCGTCACGCCACCGCCCAGAAACCGTCCACGCCGGGTGAGGACGAGACCTTCGCCCCGCCGCTCAACCAGGCGGAGCCCTTCGAGGCGCGTGAGAGCATCGAGGTCCACTGCCGACTCGACGTCCGCGTACGGCACGGGCTCGTCCAGCCGTAGCCCGAGCATCAGCCGCTCCTGCGTCTGAGTGGATGCAGCCAGCGGCTCGAACTCCCGCGGGGGACGCTCCCTGCGCTCCAGCGCCGCGAGGTAGCGCGGCAGCGCCGGGAGGTTCCGCCAGCGCAGGCCATCCACGGTCGAGACGGCGCCGATCCCCACGCCGAGATAGTCATACCCGAGCCAGTAGGCGAGATTGTGGCGGGAACGTCTTCCATCGCGGCAGAAGTTGGCCGTCTCGTACCACCGATAGCCGGCATCGGTGAGCGTGTCGACGACGAGCTGGAAGAAGCCCTCCATTGCGCCCGCCTGCCGCTCGAGCTCCTCCCCGTGCGCATGGGTGAAACGCGTACCGGGCTTCGCTTCGAGCTCGTAGCAGGACAGGTGCTCGGGACGTAGGGCTAGGGCTTCGCCGAGATCCCGCTCGAGGTCGGCGGGCTCCTGGCCGGGGATCCCGTAGATGAGATCGAGGCTGATGTTGTCAAAGCTGGCATCACGCAGATGGTAGTACGCGCGGCGGACGTCCTCGGCCCCGCCCCGGCGGTCGAGCACGTCGAGCAGGCGCCGGTCGAAGCTCTGGGCGCCGAGGGAGACCCGAGTCACGCCTTCCGCTCGCAGAAGCGCCGCGAGCTCAGGCGTGACCGTCTCCGGATTCGCCTCGACCGTGACCTCCTCGGCCGCAGGCAGCGAGGCCAGCAGCCGCCGCAGCTCCGAAGGCTCCGTGAAGGTGGGCGTCCCGCCTCCGATAAAAACGGTCTCCACTTGCTTCGCGAGCAGGCCGCGTTCGGCGTCGAGCTCCGCCAGCACGGCGTCCACGTGGCGGCCGTGCTCGTCGCGCCGGCCGACGAGGGTGACGAAGTCGCAATAGCCGCACCGCGACGCGCAGAACGGCAGATGGACGTACAGGTGCCGGACGCCGGCGGCGCTCACCGCTTGTCTCCGTCCAGGTTGAGGACGGCCAGGAAGGCCTCCTGAGGAACCTCGACAGAGCCGACCTGCTTCATCCGCTTCTTGCCCTTCTTCTGGCGCTCGAGCAGCTTGCGCTTGCGCGTCACGTCGCCGCCGTAGCACTTGGCGAGCACGTCCTTGCGGCGCGCCTTGATCGTCTCCCGGGCGATCACGCGTGAGCCGATCGCGGCCTGCACGGGCACGTCGAACATCTGCCGCGGGATCTCCTCCCGCAACCGGTCGACGAGCGCGCGGCCCCGCCCGTAGGCACCGTCACGGTGGACGATGAGGCTGAGCGCGTCGACCGGATCCCCGGCGAGGAGGATGTCCACGCGGACGAGCTTGCCCTCTTCGAACCCGATGACGTCGTAGTCAAAGCTGGCGTAGCCCTTCGTGCGGCTCTTCAACTGGTCGTAGTAGTCGTAAACGATCTCCGCGAGCGGGAGGTCATAGGAGAGCATCACGCGTTCCTCGCTCAGATACTCCATGTGGTCGAAGCGGCCGCGGCGCTCGTTGTTGAGCTCCATGATCGTGCCGACGTACTCCTTCGGGACGATCGTCGTCGCTCGGATATACGGCTCCTCGACCCGCTCGAACTCGCGCGGCATGTCCGCGGGGCTGTGCACCTCGATCCCGCTCCCGTCCTGGGTGAAGACCCGGTAGGCGACGTTGGGAGCGGTTACCAGCAGGTCGAGGTCGAACTCGCGCTCGAGCCGCTCGCGCACGATCTCCATGTGCAGGAGGCCGAGGAACCCGCAGCGGAAGCCGAAGCCGAGCGCCTGCGAGGTCTCGGGCTCGTAGAAGAGCGACGCGTCGTTCAGCTTCAGCTTCTCGAGAGCGTCCCGAAGCTCCGGGTAGTCGTCGGAGTCGGTCGGGTAGAGGCCAGCGAATACGGTCGGCTTGACCTCTTTGTAGCCGGGCAGAGGCTCGGTGGCGCCGTGGCGGGCGCTCGTGAGCGTGTCGCCGACGCGCAGGCGGCTCACGTCCTTCAGTCCGGTGATGACATAGCCGACCTCGCCGGCCTCGAGTGTGTCCGTCGGGCTGCGAACGGGCGAGAAGAAGCCGAGCTCCTCCGCCTCAAAGCGGGTTCCGGCCGCCATGGCGCGGATGTCGTGGCGGGTGCGGAAGAGCCCGTCGACCATGCGGACAAACGCGACGACGCCGCGGTACTGGTCGTAGGAGGAGTCGAAGACGAGCGCGCGCGGCGGAGCGTCGGGATCGCCCTCCGGCGGTGGAATGCGCTCGACGATCGCGTCGAGGACCTCGGCCACCCCCTCCCCGGTCTTCGCGGAGATGCGGAGGACGCGCTCGGGATCCTCGCCGACGAGCTCGGCGAGCTCGCGCGCGACGGCCTCGGGATCGGCCTGCGGCAGGTCGATCTTGTTCACAACCGGGACGATCTCGAGGTTGTTCTCGAGTGCCAGGTAGGCGTTGGCCAGCGTCTGCGCCTGGATCCCCTGCGCCGCGTCGACGAGGAGGAGGGCGCCCTCGCACGCCTGCAGCGCGCGCGACACCTCGTAGGTGAAGTCCACGTGTCCGGGGGTGTCGATCAGGTTCAGCTGGTGCCCCTTCCAGGCGACCCGCACCGCCTGCGCCTTGATCGTGATCCCGCGCTCGCGCTCGAGCTCCATGCTGTCGAGCACCTGCTCGCGCATCTCCCGCTGGGTGAGCGTCTCGGTCACCTCGAGAATGCGGTCGGCCAGGGTCGACTTGCCATGGTCGATGTGCGCCACGATCGAGAAGTTGCGGATGCGGTCGAGCTTCACTCGCTCGTTGTACCTGAACGGCGGCGGAGCGAGAGAAGAATGCGAAGCTCCGGAATTCGCAGCAGCCGCGCAGAGAGAAGGTAGACGGCAATGGCAGCGGCGAGCCCCGAGCCGACGGTCACGATCTGGGCGAGGAGGGCGCGGCCGAGCAGCTGGTCGAGCCCGTACCAGACGCCGGCAGCGACACCGGCGGAGACGACCGACGCCACGATGATCAGCGAGTAGGAGCGGACGAGCGCGCGGCCGTTCATTCGCCCGATCCGCCGGCGGAAGACGACGATGAGCGCGGCCGTGCCGGCCATGTTCACGAACGACGTCGCGAGCGGGATCCCCCAGGTGCCGTAGCGATAGAACGCCGCGTCGAGCGCCGCGTTCAGGCCGAGGTTCGCGAGCGCAACTGTCGTCGGCACCCACGGCGACTGCAGGCTGAAGAACGCGCGAATGAGCATGAGCATCGTCCCGTTGAACGTGAGCCCGAGGGTGAACGCGGCGAGCGCGCCGGCGACCACGGTGGTCTGAGATGCCGTGAACGCCCCGCGTTCGTAGATGAGCCGCACGATCGGGACGGCCAGCACCGCGCCGATGGCGCTTGCGGGGATGAGCGTGAAGCCGATCTGCCCGAGGCCCATGGAGACCGTCTCCCTGAACCCGTCCGTGTCCCTCCGGGTGGCGAGCCGCGAAAGACGCGGGAAGAGCACCGTGGCGATCGCGACCGAGAACACGCCCTGCGGGAGCATGTAGATGCGGAATGCGGCGTTGATGGCGCTCGGCGCAATGTTCGGATCGATGAGCTGCGCCGCGAAGATGCCGTCGATCAGCGCGTTCACATTGATGAGCCCGAGCCCGAGGGTCACCGGGACCATCAAGACGAACACGCGCTTGACCGCCGGGTCGCGCCAGTCGAGGACGAACTGCAGCCGCCCGCCGAGGCCGCGCAGCGACGGAATCGGCAGTGCGAGCTGCAGGAGCGTGGCCGCCAGGATCGCGCCCGCGTAGACGTAGAGCTCGGTGTTCCCCTCCACGCGCGGGACGCCGATGACGAGGCCGCCGATGATCACGAGGTTCCAGAACACCGGCGTGAGCGCGGGGATCGTGAAGTGCTCGTAGCTGTTCAGGATCCCGACGATCACCCCGAACAGGCCGAGCAGGAGGACGATCGGGAAGAGGAGCCGCGAGAGCCCCACCAGAAGGTCCTGCTCGTACGGGAACGGCGCCATGATCCAGGGCGCGAGCACGATGAAGAGGACCGTGACGCTGCCGAGCCCGAGGAAAATGAGCCAGAAGAGCGTCGATGCGACGCGCCATGCCCGTGCGCGCTCGCCCTTCTCCAGGAGCTCGCTGAAGACCGGGACGAAAGCGGATGAGAGCGCCGCGTCGGCCACGAGAGCGCGCACGGTGTTCGGGATCAGAAACGCGATCTCGAAGGCGTTGATCGGGCCGGCAACGCCGAAGTAGTTTCGGGCGACGATCTCCCGCGCGAGCCCGAGGACGCGCGAGAGGCCGGTCGCGCTCGCAAAGATTGCCGTCGACCAAGCCAGCCGCCTCGGCGGCTTCCCCGGCGGGGGCTCGCCGGGAGCCGCGCGGTCAGATTCTTCCACGGGGCCGAGCATAGGCCAGCGGCCGGAAGCGGCAGTGTCCCTTCAAGCGATGCGGTGTTGCTTGGAGGGGCGCAACTCTTGCTAGCATCCTCTGGCCCGCGCACAGCGGGCGTTTCTCCGTTATGCCGAACATCCATCAGCAAAAGCGCCGCGTGAAGATCGCCGCCCGCCAGCGGACGGAGAACCTGCGTTACCGCTCCGCGGCGAAGACGCTCTACAAGCGCCTCGAGTCGGCGGTTGCGGACGGGGACAAGGACCGCGTCGCCGCCGAGCACCGCGAGCTCGTTGCGCTCCTCGACCGGGCCGCGTCCCGCGGGGCGATCCACCCGTCGAAGACGGCGCGCAAGAAGTCGCAGGCCGCGCGCCTCGTCGCCGGCCAGTCCGGCTAGCCCTTTACTGGGGCGCGACCGGCTCGCGCACGGCGGTGATCTCGAGGAGCGCCCGCTCGAGCTCGAGCTCGTTCGACACTCGGCTTGCGCCCTTGAGCGCCGCGTCGAGCTCGGCCAGGCGGACAACGGCCGCGTCGAGCTCGTCCCTGGAATAGCGCTCTGCGTGGCCGAGGGCCTTGCGGACCCGGAACTCGTGCTTCTTCAGCCGGCCGGCGATCTCGCGGGCACCGAGCCCCTCGTCCGAGAGCGCCTGCACCGCGCGGACGAGGCCGACTTGCGCCGCGAGCCGGACGGCGATGAGGAACGGCTCGACGCCCTTCTCGAGCTCTGCCTCGCAGGCCGCGAGAACCTCGCCGACGTCGCGGCTCCCCCAGGCGTCAGAGAGAGCCCAGGTCGGGGATTCGTGCGCAGGCACGGCGAGCTGCTCGACCTCCCGCGCGCCGATCTGCTCGCCGCTCGCCCACGTCGCGAGCTTCTCTACCTCCTGCTCGAGGAGCGCGACGTCGTCGCCCGCGATCTCGACGAGCCGCCTCGCCGCGTCGTCGGTCGCCTGGGCCCCGAGGCGCGCGAACTCGCCCCGCACCCAGATGGAGGGATCCTTCGGCTTCGGGATGTCGTAGGCGAGCACCTCCCCGCCGCGCCGGGCGACGAGCTTGCCGAGGGCGTCGTCCTTTGGCGCCTCCTCGACGACGAGGGCGAGAACCGTGCCGTGCAGGGGATCGGCGAGATAAGCGTCGATCGCCTCCGCGTCCGCCTTCTTCCATTTCTCGACGCCCTGGACCACGAGCAGCCGGCCCACGCCGAAGAGCCCGAGCGAGTTCAACCCGGCGGCTACGTCGTCGCCGGAGGACGACTCCGCGCTGAGAATCTCGACCGCCTCGTCGCCGAAGCGTGTCCGGAGCCGGCGGAGCGCCCGGCCGATCTTCGGGCGGTCGGTTCCGGTGAGGAGGTAGGCCGGAAGGAGGTCGTCTGCCATCGAGGCTGAGCATAGTCATCGCTCCGTCCGAACCGAAAAGGTCGTCCCGTCGGACTCGACCGTGATGCGGCCGTCTTCATCGGTCCTGTAGACGGCAAGCCCGGGAAAGCCAGTGAGCACGGAGAGCGTCGAGGGCGCCGGATGGCCATAGTCGTTTCCCTCGCCGACCGAGATGAGCGCGATCCGCGGGCGCACCAAGCGCAAGAGGTCGCCCAGGCCTTCGTCCGACGACCCGTGGTGGGCGACTTTCAGGAGCTCGACCTCGGGCGGATGCAACGGCAGGCTGACGGGCGACTCGGAATCGCCCGTGAGGAGCGCGTCGAACTGCCCGTAGCTCGCGAGGAGGACAACGCCGTGCTCGTGCGGATCCTCGCCGGCGAGGCCGGAGCCGTCAGGCCAGAGAACGCGGATCCGAAGCGCCCCGAGGGAGTAGGAGCTTCCGACACGGGCGGGCACGATCGGCACGTGCTGGGCGGCGGCCTCCCGCTCGAGCGCTCCCTCGTCGGGACTGTCCGTGGGCTCGAGCGGGTCGAGCACGAAGCCGACAGGGAGCGAGTCGATCACGGCGGCCGCGCCGCCGACATGGTCGCGATGAGGATGCGTGACGACCATCGCCGCGAGCCGCCGAACTCCCAGCCGCCGTAGTTGCGCGGCGACCGCGGCTTCCGGAGGCCCTTCGTCGACGAGGACTGCACCGGCTCTCGTCTGCAGGAGGATCCCGTCGCCCTGTCCCACGTCGAGCATGACGATCCGGAGGCCTTGAGGCGGCGGCGGGGCGTGCTTGGGCTGGAGCCGCCACCCGAGCAGTCCCACGGCCAGAATCGCCGCGAGCATCGCGGCACGCCGTCCGCGCGGCGGCGGCAGCTTCGAGAAGAGAAAGGCGAGGAGCGCGAGGCCTGCGAGAGCGGCGAGCGACCGCCACGAGGTCAGCTGCGCATGCGGAAGCGCTCCGAAGAAGCGCGCGCAGCCGGCGAGGTAGGCAGCGAGCCAGCCGTTCAGCCAGGAGAGGACTGCCGCGGCTTCGGGCAAGACGGGTGCCAGCGCAGTCGAGAGCAGCGCCAGGCCGAGGAGCGGCGCGACGACCGGCCCCGCGACGGCGTTGCTCGCCACGGTAAAGAGCGGCGCCGCCTGGAAATGGAGCATGAGGATCGGGGCGGTCACGGCTCCGCACGCAACCGAGACCGAGATGACGGTGGCAAGCGCGCTGGGGATCGGATAGCCGGCAAGCCACGCCTCGAGGCGCGGGACGAGCAGGAAGATCGACGCGACTGCTCCGAAGGAGAGCTGGAAACCCGGTTCGAGAAGCGAGTACGGGTTCCACGCGAGGAGCACGGCCGCGCCCAGCAGGAGGAAGTACCAGCGATCGCGGGCTCGCCCGGCCAGCCAGGCGAGGGAGGCGAGCCCACCGGCGACACCCGCGCGGACGACCGACGGCTGCCACCCGACGGCCATCAGGTAACCGCCTACGGCGGCCAGCGCGCCGAGCTCGGCGATCCAGCGCGAGATTCCGAGTAGCCACGCGAGCGCGAGCATCCCCGCGACGACGTAGGCGACGTTTTGACCCGAGACGGCGAGTAGGTGGTAGAGCCCCGAGGCGCGGAACCGGTCCCGGAGTTCCGGGTTGAGCCCCTCGTCCTCGCCGAGGACGACCCCGGCGATGACTGCGCGGCGTTCGCCGGTGACGCCGGGAGCGAGCGACCCTGCCATCGCGGCGCGGATCCGATCGGCGACACCGCCCAACCCCCCGCGGTGCCCCACCACTCGAAAGGCGCTCGCCGTGAGGACCACGTGCACCCCCTGGCGCCGCAGGTACGCGGCCTCATCGAACCCATCCTCCTCCGGCCTGGGTGCTTCGATCTGGACGATGACGCTCAGAATCGCTCCCTGTGGCGGCGCCCGGCCGGCCGGAAGATCGAGGCGGGCACGCTCGTCCGGTGCCTGCTCGCCGAAGCGCAGGACGCGTACCGGCACGCGCACCGCAAACAGGCTCCGCCGCGGCGGCCCGGTGACTTCGACGAGAGCGGGCCCGGCCCGGCCGATCTCCGCAACGAGCATGCTCCGGTCGAGGGCGTCGAGCCGCGCGCTTCCCCACCACCATCCGGCGAGGAGAAGCGCGGACGCGAGCAGGATCGCCCGGCCGCGAGGCTCGGCAAGCGCCACGGCTCCCAGCGCCAGCGCCGCGACGCCGACGAGCGTCGTGGAGCCACGCGCGACGAGCGACCCGGCCAGGCCTGCGCACAGGGAGGCCGCAAGGAGGTGAGGCGCGGGCACCCGCGCCGCGATCCTCACAGGTCGACGAGATCGCGAAGCTCGGCGAGCGTCGCGGGCCCGATTCCCGAAACGGCGTCGAGCTCGTCCACCGAGCCGAACGCGCCGTGCGCGGCGCGATAGTCGAGGATGTTCTGTGCCGTGACAGGCCCGATGCCCGGAAGCTCGTCGAGCTGCTCCAGCGTGGCCGAGTTCAGGTGGACGCGCCCGCCCAACCCGGTGCCGGCCGTTCCGCCGGCGACGGCCTGGGCAGCCTCTTTCCTCGAAGGCACGACGACCTGCTGGCCGTCGG
>Ga0307299_10000879_pt1 | contig 10024 bp, 8 predicted proteins | sample ER_DNA_159_FD_194466 | JGI IMG/M metagenome (GOLD analysis project Ga0307299, IMG submission 194466) | Bulk soil microbial communities from the East River watershed near Crested Butte, Colorado, United States - ER_DNA_159 | ecosystem: Environmental > Terrestrial > Soil > Floodplain | place: USA... | reverse complement strand
CCTGGACCGCGTACGGGCTCGTCGCCTACGGCGCCTACCGGTTGTTGCGCTGGGCGGTGGGCGGGTCGCTCGACTGGGACGGCGCCGGCGCCTGGGTGGCGGGCGGCGCCTTGCTCGTCGCGGGGCTCTATCAGCTGACGCCGCTCAAGCAGGTCTGCCTGCGGCATTGCCGCGGGCCGCTGCACTTCGTCCTCCACGGCTGGCGGGACGGCCACGCCGGCGCGCTGCGGATGGGGACCGAGCACGGCGCCTTCTGCATCGGCTGCTGCTGGGGCCTGATGCTCGCGCTCTTCGCGCTCGGGGTCATGAGCCTCGTCTGGATGGCGTTGATCGCCGTAGTGATCTTCGCCGAGAAGCTGCTGCCGGCCGGAGAGATGTTCGCTCGCGTCTTCGCGGTCGCGCTGGTCGCCGGCGGGATCTGGGTCGCGGCGGCGCCGGCAAGCGTGCCCGGGCTCGTCCAGCCCGACTCCCCTGCGGCCCAGCGGGCGCGCGACCGGATGATGGGGATGTCGCCGCAGATGAAGCCGATGACGCCGATGAAGCCGCAGCCGGTGCCTCGTATGCGCTCGTCCATGCCGGACGGGTCGAAGCCGTAGCTTGAGCTACCGGGTCCGCGGCACGTACCTCGAGTCCTGCAATTGTGACGCGATCTGCCCGTGCCGCCGGATCGACACGATGGCCGGCGGGCGCTCGACGCATGGGCTCTGCGACGGAGCCCTGTCGTGGGCGATCGAGGACGGTCATGCGAATGACGTCGACCTCTCGGGGCTCGGGGTCGTCCTCGGCACCCGCTACAGCGACGACGAGGAGGGCTCGCCGTGGATGTTCAGGGTGTTCGTGGACGAGCGCGGCGACGAGGCGCAGCAGGCGGCGCTCGGCCAGTTGTTCTCGGGTGCGCTCGGCGGGAGCGCGATCGATCACTTTCCCTGGGCCTGGAAGGAGAGCAGGCCGCTCGGGGTCGAGTCGGCGCGGATCGAGATCGATCACACCCCTGGCCGGGGCTGGTTTCGAGCGGGCGGCGCGGTCAGCGTTCGCGTCTCGCGGCCGTACGAGGGGCAGGAGACAGTGACGTGCGTGATCCCCGGCCACGAGCGCGCAGGGCGCGAGCTCGTCGTCGACAACCTGTGGGTCGCAGCCGGAGACCTGAGCTTCGAGTACGCAGGCGTCTGCGCCTACGAGTCGACCTTCGACTACGAGGGTTAGAGCAGCCCGATCGCGACGAGCAGGCCGACGACAAGGGCCGGCACCGGGATCAGGACAAGCGGAAGCTGGGCACGCATGTTCCCGTTATCGGCCGGAAGCCCCGCGCAGTTGAGCCTAGTATTTGCGCGGTGTCGTACGAGCCCCTGACCGAGGAGCAGCGCGAGATTCGCGACCTGATCCGCGATCTCTCGCGCGAGCGGCTCGCGCCGCGGGCGGCCGAGATCGACAAGAGCGCCGAGTTCCCCTGGGACGTTGTCGAGCTCTTCCGCGAGCACGAGCTCTTCGGGCTGATGTTCGACGAGGAGTACGGCGGCGCGGGCGAGAGCGCGCTGATGACGCTCGTGGCGATCGAGGAGGTCTCGAAGGTCTGCGCGACGAGCGGCCTGATCCTCGCCGTCCAGGAGCTCGGCTCGCTCGGGATCAAGCTCGCCGGCAACGACGAGCAGAAGCAGCGCTTCCTGCCAAGGCTCGCAAGCGGCGAGTGGCTGCCCGCCTATGCCCTGACCGAACCGGGGTCGGGCTCGGACTCTGCCGCGATGCGCTCGGAAGCCCGGCGCGAGGGCGACGGTTACGTCCTCAACGGGTCGAAGCGGTTCATCACCAACGCCGGGGTCGCGGGCGTCTACGTCGTCTTCGCGAAGACCGACCCCGAGGGCGGCCATGCGGGGATCTCGGCCTTCGTCGTCGAGGCAGACACACCCGGGTTCGAGGTCGGCCGGATCGAGCCGAAGATGGGGATCAAGGGCTCGACGACCGGCGAGCTCTTCTTCAACGACATGCTCGTCCCGGCCGACAATCTGCTCGGCGAGGAGGGCGACGGCTTCCGGATCGCGATGCAGATCCTCGACCGCTCCCGCCCTGGGATCGGTGCCCAGGGTCTCGGGCTCGCCCAGGGCGCGACCGACTACGCGCTCGAATACGCCAAGTCGCGCGAGACGATGGGCAAGCCGATCGCCCAGCATCAGTTGATCGCGGCAACGCTCGCCGACATGGAGACGAAGTGCGAGGCGGCCCGCGGGCTCCTCTACAAGTGCGGGCAGCTGATCGATGACGGCGCCGACGGCGCCGAGCTGACGAAGATCTCGGCGATGGCGAAGCTCTACTGCACCGACGTGGCGATGGAGGTCACGACCGACGCGGTGCAGATCCTCGGCGGCTACGGGTATATGCAGGAGTACCCGGTCGAGCGGATGATGCGCGACGCGAAGATCACGCAGATCTACGAGGGCACGAACCAGATTCAGCGGCTCGTGATCGCCCGCGAGATGGTGAAGGAACAACGCTCCTTTCTCATGGGCGTAGCGTAAAGCGGCGTGTCACGGGGTCGCCGACCGGGTGCAAACCGCCGCACGGGCAAAGCCCGCACGGCCTCAATGCGGCATCGCCAAGGCGATGCCTTGCTCCTAGCCGGCGTTGACTGAGAAGGCCGCCGCCGGCGACAAGTTCGGGAACGCGGCCCGCGAGTACGAGCTCGGCCGGCCGCAGTGGCCCGCCGAGCTGATCGACCAGGTCTCGGGCGAGCTCGGGCTAGGCGCCGATGCGACCGTGCTCGATCTCGCAGCCGGGACCGGCAAGCTGACGCGTGACCTCGTGCCTCGGTTCGGCCGCGTGATCGCGGTCGAGCCGGACTCGGGAATGCGGGCTGTGCTCGAGGAGGTCGTCCCGGACGCCGAGGCATTGGCGGGCAGCGCCCAGGCGATTCCGCTCCCGGACGGCTCCGTCGATGGAGTCTTCACTGCCGAGGCCTTCCACTGGTTCGCCAGCGACGAGACGGTGGCGGAGATCGTGCGCGTCCTGCGCCCCGGCGGTGGCTTCGTCATCTTCTGGAACATCGACTTCGACGACATCGAGCCGGCATTGCCCGACGAGGTCGAGAGCGCTCTCGACGAGGCGTTCACCCGCGGCGGGGAGCCGGGCTTGCCGAAGGTCCTGTCCGGGTTCTGGCGCACCCCGATCGAGGCGGCACCGTTCGAGCCGTTGCGGGAGCTGGAGATGGAGCGCACGATCGCCAGCGACGACGAGCGCTGGCTCGCCAACATGCTCTCTGTCAGCTCGATCGCGTCCCAGTCCGAGGAGGCGCGGGCGGAGCTGGCGGCGCGGCTGCGCGAGCTGGTCCCGGCGGGCGAGTACCACTGGCAGGTCCGCACGATCGCCTACTGGACCCGGCTGTCGTGAGCGACGAGCTCACCATCGGTCGCCGGCGCGTCCGGTTGACACACCCGGAGCGCGTCCTCTTCCCCGGCGACGGTGTCACGAAGGGCGATCTCGTCGAGTACTACGTCGAGGTCGGCCCGGCGATCGTGCCGCACCTGCGCGACCGGCCGTTCACGCTCAAGCGCTATCCCGACGGCATCCGCGGCCAGGCGTACTTCCATAAGCAAGCGCCGAAGGGAAAGCCGTCGTGGATCCCTACGCGCCAGTTTCGGACGTGGCCGCGCGAGGGAGGCTCGCGGCTCGTCGACTTCGTGCTCATCAACGAGCCGGCGGCGCTCGCGTGGGCCGTCCAGATGAACTGCATCGACATGAACGCCTGGTACTCGCGCGTGGACAAGCCCGACCGACCCGACTACGTCGTCTTCGACCTCGATCCGCCGGAGTCGAGGAACGGTTTCGCCCAGGCGGTTCGCGTTGCGCATCTCGTCCGGGGCGCCCTAGAAGGGCTGGAGCTGCGCTCGTACGTGAAGACCAGCGGCGCCGATGGGATCCACGTGCTCGTGCCGATCACCCGGCGGTCCTCGTACCCCGACGCCTACGAGCTGGCGGAGCGCGTCTCGCGCGGGCTCGAGGCTGAGCATCCGGGGCTCGTGACGACGGAGTGGTTAAAGAAGAAGCGACGCGGCGTGCTCGTCGACCACCGCCAGAACGGGCACGGCAAGACGATCGCCTCCGCCTATTCGGTCAGGCCGAAGCCCGGTGCGCCCGTGTCAACGCCGCTCCGCTGGGAGGAGCTGGGCGAGAAGGTGCGGCCGCGTGACTTCGGGCGGCGCGAGGCGCTCGACCGCGTCCAGAAGCACGGCGACCTGTTCGAGCCGGTGCTCAAGGGCGGGCAGGCACTCGGGCCGGCGCTCAAGCGCCTGCGGGCGGACCGGTCCCAGGAATCAGTCTGACCACGCGCTGAATGCGCCTTCGGCGACGAAACTGCGCGTCAACGCGGTCGCAACGACGAGGCGTCGACGACCTCGAAATCCGATCCCTGGACTCGCCCGAGGGTGTGGAGCTGGTCGTTCGACCACCCGGGGCTCGGGGCGCCGCTGATGTACCAGTCCGAGCCGTTGTCCGCGAGCAGCATCCCGTAGCGCTTCAGCGCGACGAGGACGATCCGCGCCTGGCGCGGGAACGGCCGCACGTCGAAGCTCGCCTTCAGCCGCACCCGCAGGCCCATCGGCGGCAGCGAGGGATCGTTCGACGAGCTGGCGTAATGCCGCGCGGGGTAGACGAACGCCCGCCGCGTCCGTGCCGCTGTGAAGCGGAGCGCATGGTCGATGACGCCGCGCCGCGCTTCGTCCCAGCGCGCCAGGCCGGGGAAGATCGGCAGGCCGGCCGCGTCCGCGGACGTCCAGGTCGCCGGCCGCATGCGGTTCGAGCGCAGGCTCCAGGTCGCTCCGGCCCAAGCATGCCAGCGACCCCCTGTGCGCGTGAGGCCGCCGAGCTCGTAGAGCCGGCAGGCGTCGCGGTCGAGCAGCAGCGCGTGGTGGTCGCTGCCATGCTCGACGTGGACGCGGCTAGGGATCGGATAGCCGACCTTGTCGCTCTCGTCTGCGTACTCGAACGACACCTTCGCCCTCGGAGTCTTTCGGGTGACGACGTCGAAGGGAATGCCGATCGGGCCGCCGTCCCACGTACCCGATCCGAGGTCGGCGTGGACGCCTGTGTTGAGGCCGATCGAGCGGATCAGCGTCGCCGAGTCGGCCGTCACAGGCAGCCTGTCGACGCGCTGGTTCCATGGATTCGAGCGCGGAAAAACGAGACACCGCGGAGCCCCTGGTACCCGAAGGGCGGCGGCGGAGCCCGTCAGCCCAGCAACGAGGATCGCGGCGACTAGTGCGCGGACGGCACGCATTCCCCGGTTATCGGCGTTACCGCTGCTGTGCCTTGAGCCGCGCCTTGTACGCGCGCTTGGCTGACTGGTAGTGCTCGAGCGCCTCGGCCGAGTCCACGTCGCCGAGCATGTGGTGGTCGGGCACCAGGTCCTCGGCCGGCTTGACGCCGAACCGCCTCGACAGGATCGACGCAAGAGTCTTCACCTTCATGTCGCCGAAGCCCGGCAGCTCGCCGATCCGCTTGCCGAGCTCGTCGGAGTCGGCGGCCTCGGTCCAGATTCGGGCGGCGTCGCCGCCGTAGTCCTCGTTGACGATCGCGGCCAGCTCCTGCACGCGCCGTGCCATGTTGCCGGGGAAGCGGTGGATCGCGGGCTTCTCCCGGAAAACGGCCTCGAGCTTGGCCGGATCGATCGCGGCAAGCTTTCCCGGGTCGACCGTCCCGACGCGTTGCTTCAGCTTCAGCGGCCCCGCGAAAGCGGTCTGAATCGGCACCTGCTGGTCAAGCGCCATCCCCATCAGCAGGGCGAACGGCTCGGCTGCGAGCAGGGCGTTGGCTTCGTCGTCGCCGGTGAAGTAGAGCCGGTCAGGCTTCGTCTTGACGGCCACGCAAAGAGCCTACTACTGGCGGTCGAGCCAGCGGCGAGCCTCCTCGGCGGAGCGCAGCCGCACGAGCCGCGGGTCGCCTGCGAATTTGCGCGGCCATCGCCGCCGGTGCCGGAAGAACGCTCGCACAGTCCAGACGAGCAGGGAGTCCCACCCGATGAATGCGTTGCGCCAGTTCTCGCGGTTGCCGCTCCAGAGCTCGACGTCGTTGCGAATGCGAGAAACGGTCCGTCGGCACATTCGCCGAAGTGCGAAATAAAGCGGCGGGTCGAGCCAGACGATCTGGTCGGCCGCGTCGATGACCAGGTCGCCCAGCTTCCCTTCGTAGTTACCGTCGATCACCCAACCGTCGGGCGAGCCGGCCATGTGCTCGCGGACGAGGGCGCGGAACTCCTCTCCGCTCGCTTCCGTCCAGTTCGGGCCGTGATGCAGGGCGTCGAGCTCGACGTAGGGAACGCCCAAGCGCTCGGCCAACTGGCGCCCGAACGTCGTCTTGCCGGAGCCACTGATTCCCTTGACGTTGACCCGCACCGGGTCAAGGGTAGGGTCCCGAGCGTGCACGAACCGGTCGACAAGCTGAAGCACGTCGCCGAGGACCTCGAGCATCCCGTCGAGACGGCGAAGGAGCTCGCGCACGAGGCTGAGGAAGGCAAGAGCGGGCGCACGCCGCTGATCGCGATCACCGGCGTGACGCTGGTCGTCGGCGCTGCCGTCGTGCTGCTACTCGCGATCGCGATGACCGTGTATTTCGTCTACGGCGGGAAATAGCCCCTCGGTAGGCTGGAAGGCGTTGGATCCGCTTGCGCCTTTCAGCCCGAAAACCCGCTCCTGGTTCGAGGGAACCTTCGCCGAGCCGACGCCGGCTCAAGCCCTCGGCTGGCCTGCGATCGCGACCGGCAAGCACACGCTGATCCAGGCGCCGACGGGCTCCGGAAAGACGCTCGCCGCCTTTCTCTACGGGATCGACAAGCTCAATCCGGCTCCGGGCGAGGGCTTGCGGCTGCTCTACGTTTCGCCGCTGAAGGCGCTCAACTACGACATCGAGCGCAACTTGCGCGGGCCGCTAGCCGGCCTGCAGTCGGAGTTGACCGTTGCGGTCCGCACCGGGGATACGCCGCAGAAGGAGCGGCAGCGGATGCTCCGGCACCCGCCCGACATCCTGATCACGACCCCGGAGTCGCTCTTCCTGATGCTGACGTCGCAGGCGCGCGAGATCCTCCGCGGCGTCGACACCCTGATCCTCGACGAGGTGCACGCGGTCGCCGGCACGAAGCGCGGCGCCCACCTGGCGCTCTCCGTCGAGCGGCTCGACCGCCTCGTCGAGCAACCCGTTCAGCGCGTCGGCTTGTCCGCCACCCAGCGACCGCTCGAGGAGATCGGCCGCTTCGTTTCGGGCGGCCGCGAGATCCAGCTCGTCGACGCCGGGCGGGCCAAGCAGCTCGACCTGGAGATCGTGGTGCCGCTGGACGACATGACCGTGCCCGAAGAAGGCTCCTACAACTCGGTCTGGCCCTCCATCTATCCCAAGATTCTCGAGCTCGTCTCCGAGCATCGCTCGACGATCGTCTTCGTCAACAACCGGCGGCTCGCGGAGCGGCTCGCGCTGCGCCTGAACGAGCTGGCCGAGGCCGAGATCGCCCGTGCCCACCACGGCTCGCTCGCGCGTGAACAAAGACTCGAGGTCGAGGAGCTGCTGAAGAAGGGCGAGATTCCCTGCCTGGTGGCGACCTCGTCGCTCGAGCTCGGCATCGACATGGGCGCGGTCGACCTGGTGATCCAGGTCGAGAGCCCGAAGTCTGTCGCCCGCGGGCTGCAGCGGATCGGCCGCGCTGGCCACGAGCTCGGTGCCGTCTCGAAGGGCCGCATCTTCCCCAAATACCGGGCCGACCTCCTCGAGGCGGCGGTTGTCGCGAAGCAGATGCGGGAGGGCGCGATCGAAGAGACGGTGATCCCGCGCAACCCGCTGGACGTGCTCGCGCAGCAGATCGTCGCAATCTGCGCCGACGAGGAGATCGAGCTCGATGAGCTGCACCGGCTCGTCCGGCGTGCCTATCCCTTCGCCGAGCTCTCCCGCGTCCAGCTCGAGAACGTGCTCGACATGCTGGCCGGCCGCTATCCGTCCGACGAGTTCGCGGAGCTACGGCCCCGGATCGTCTGGGACCGCACCGCCGGCGTCGTCCGCGGGCGCCAGGGAGCGCGGCGGCTCGCCGTCACGAATGCAGGAACGATCCCCGACCGAGGCCTGTTCACCGTCCAGCTCGTCGACGGCGGCGGCCGGGTCGGCGAGCTCGACGAGGAGATGGTCTACGAGGCCCGCGCGGGGCAGACGTTCCTGCTCGGGGCCTCGACCTGGCGGATCGAGGAGATCACCCGCGACCGCGTCCTCGTCTCGCCGGCCCCCGGCGTTCCAGGCGCGGTGCCGTTCTGGAAGGGCGAAGGCGTCGGACGCCCGTACGAGTTGGGGGAGGCCGTCGGCGCCGTCTCCCGCGAGCTGACCGCCCTGCCGGATGCGAAAGCGAAGGCGAAGCTCCGCGACGAGCATTCCCTGGACGAACGCGCCGCCCAGAACCTGCTCCAGTTCCTGAGCGAACAGGCCGCGGCCACCGGCGCTGTGCCCTCCGACCGCACGATCGTGGTCGAGCGCTTCCGCGACGAGATCGGCGACTGGCGCCTCTGCATCCTGACCCCGTTCGGCGCCCGCGTGCACGCGCCCTGGGCGCTCGCGCTGGCTGCCCGTATCCGCGAGTCGCTCGGCCTCGACGCGAACGCGATCTGGTCGGACGACGGAATTGCCATTCACCTGCCGGATGCCGACGCCGCTCCGCCTAGCGACCTCGTCATGATCGACCCCGAGGAGATCGAGGAGTTGGTCGTCAACGAGGTCGGCGGCTCGGCGCTGTTCGGTGCCCGCTTCCGCGAGAACGCCGCGCGCGCTTTGCTGATCCCGCGCCGGCGGCCCGACCAGCGCACGCCCCTCTGGCAGCAGCGACTGAAGGCGCAGTCACTCCTTCAGGTGGCGCGCAAGTACCCGGCCTTCCCGGTCATCCTCGAGACCTACCGCGAATGCCTCCAGGACGTCTTCGACCTACCGTCGCTGAAGCGGCTGCTGCAGGGCTTGCGCACACGCCAGCTCGATCTCGTCGACGTCGAGACGCCTTCGGCCTCGCCCTACTCGGCTTCCCTGCTCTTCGACTACGTCGCGAACTACATGTACGAGGACGACACGCCGCCGGCCGAGCGCCGGGCGCAGGCGTTGTCGCTCGACCGAGAGCTCCTACGCGAGCTGCTCGGCCAGGAAGAGCTGCGCGAGCTGCTCGACGCCGACGCGGTGGAGGAGGTCGAGGCTCAGCTTCGCGGTGACCCACGCAACCCGGACGAGCTGCACGACCTGCTGCGGCTTCGAGGCGACCTCCGGCCGGAGGAGTTCGACGAGGCACAAGCCGCCGTCCTGGAGGCGGAGCGCCGAGCGGTCCGCGTCCGCATCGCCGGGGAAGAGCGGCTGATCGCTGCCGAGGACGCCGGTCGCTACCGCGACGGGCTCGGCGCGATGCCGCCGTCCGGTTTGCCGGACGTCTATCTCGACGGCGGCGAGCAGCCGCTGCGAGGCCTCGTCCTCCGGTACGCGAAGGGCCGCGGGCCGTTCACGACGGCGCAGGCGAACGAGCGTTTCGGCATCGACGTCGAGTCCGTCCTGGCCGGGCTCGAGCGCGAGGAGGTGCTCGTCCGCGGCGAGCTTCGTCCCGGCGGCAGCGAGCGCGAGTGGTGCGACCCGGACGTGCTGCGACGTCTTCGGCGCGCTTCCCTGGCCGCCCTCCGCAAGGAGGTCGAGCCCACGGAGCAGGCCGCGCTCGGCCGATTCCTGCCGAGCTGGCACGGGATCGACCGCCGGGCGACCCTGCGCGAGGCGCTCGTGCCGCTGCAGGGACTGGCGCTGCCCGTCTCGCTGTGGGAATCGGAGGTGCTCCCGCGCCGAGTCCCCGGCTACGCGCCCGCGCAACTCGACCAGCTCTGTGCCTCGGGCGAAGTCGTCTGGGTCGGCGCCGGCCTCGACCGGGTCGCCGTCTACTTCCGTGACGACGCGCCGGTGCTCGGCCAGGTGCCTGCCGCCGACCGGCCCGAGGGCGAGATCCACGACCGCTTGCGGGAGGCGCTCGGAACGAGCGCCCTCTTCTGGTTCG
>Ga0307299_10000878_pt1 | contig 10030 bp, 10 predicted proteins | sample ER_DNA_159_FD_194466 | JGI IMG/M metagenome (GOLD analysis project Ga0307299, IMG submission 194466) | Bulk soil microbial communities from the East River watershed near Crested Butte, Colorado, United States - ER_DNA_159 | ecosystem: Environmental > Terrestrial > Soil > Floodplain | place... | reverse complement strand
CCCGATCCACGGGGACACCGGGTGCACGCGGGGCGAGCCATCCAGCCGGAGCGTCGCCTGATACACGATCCGGCCCTTGATCCGTTCGAGACCGAACGCCGCGAGGTCGGGGGCGGCGTTCGCGAACTCCGCCCAGGTCGACATGACCGACGTAGCCTACAAACGTGCCGAACCTGGACGCAGCCCGCACCGATCTGATCGACGCGCTCGGCGTCGAGGCGGTGCTCGCCGACCCGCTCGCGCTGCGGCTCTACGCGCGGGACGCGTCCATGGTCGAGGGGAGCGCGGGGCTCGTCGTCTTCGTCCACTCGGCGGACGACGTCGTGACGTGCATGCGGGTGGCAGCGCGGCACGACCTTCCGATCGTGCCGCGCGGGAGCGGGACCGGTCTGGCCGGCGGTGCGACGCCGATCGCGGACGCGATCGTCATCGTCACCGCCAAGATGAACCGCATCCTCGAGGTCCGACCCGAGGATCGGCTGGCGTGGGTCGAGCCGGGCGTCTTCAACCTCGACCTTGGGAACGCCCTGCAGCCGACCGGCTTCACGTACGCGCCGGATCCCTCGTCCCAGCAGGTCAGCTCGATCGGCGGGAACGTGAACACGAACGCCGGCGGTCCCCACTGCCTCGCCTACGGCGTGACCTCGGCGCACGTCCTCGCCGTCGACGTGGTCCTGCCCGACGGCAGCGTCGGGCGCTTCGGATCCGAAGCGCCCGCCGCCGCCGGCTACGACCTCCGCGGGTACGTCGTCGGTTCGGAGGGGACCCTCGGCATCGTGACCGCGGCGTGCGTGCGACTCACGCCGCTCCCGCCCGCGGTCCGCACGATGCTCCTGGACTTCGCGGACGTCGAGGACTGCGCGCAGACCGTCTCCGCGATCATCGCGCGCGGCGTCGTCCCTGCCGCGCTCGAGATGATGGATCGAGGGATCGTTCGCGCCGTCGAGGACTTCGCGCACGCGGGCTACCCGACCGACGCGGCCGCGGTCCTGCTCGTCGAGGTCGACGGTCTCCCGGCGGGCGTCGAGGCGCAGACGCGCGAGGTGGAAGCCGCGGCCCTCGAGCACGCCGTCGGCACGATCCGGATCGCCGCCGACGACGCCGAGCGTGCGCTCCTGTGGAAGGGTCGCAAGTCGGCGTTCGGCGCGATCGCGCGGATCGCGCCCCACTACCACCTGCACGATTGCGTCGTGCCGCGGAAAGCGCTCGCAGACGTGCTCGCGGGCGTCTACGCGATCGCGCAGCGTCACGACCTGATCGTCACGAACGTCTTCCACGCCGGCGACGGCAACCTCCACCCGCTGTTCTCGTTCGATCGCTCGGTGCCGGGAACGCTCGAACGCGTCCTGGCGGCGTCCGACGAGCTCGTGCGGCTCTGCGTCGACGCGGGCGGGTCGCTGTCGGGTGAGCACGGGATCGGTCTGGAGAAGCGCGACTTCATGCCGCTCGTGTTCACCGCCGAGGATCTGGACGCGCAGGCATGCCTCCGATCCGCGTTCGACCCCGACGGGAGGATGAACCCGCGCAAGGTCCTGCCCGACGGCGCCCGTTGCGGCGATTACGCGGCGGCCGCGTTCGGCCGAGACGGCGCGCTCCCGGAGGGCACGTGGATCTGATCCACCCCCACTCGAAGCGCGACGTCGTCGACGCGCTCCGGACAGCGAGCGCCGCGGAGACGCGCGTCTTGACCGTCGGCGGGCGACAGCACATCGACAAGGGCAACCCGAGCGAGGTCGACGCCGAGCTGTGGACGACGCTGCTCGACGACCGGGTCGCGTACGACCCGGCCGAGATGCTCTGCGTGGTCGAGGCCGGGATGCGCATCCACGACCTGCGGGCGATGCTCGCCGAGGGCGGCCAGGAGTGGCCGGTCGACGCGCCCGATGACGCGACGGTGGGCGGGGTGGTCGCCACCGGCGGTCCGACGGTTCGGCAACTCCGCGTCGGCACGATGCGCGACACCGTCGTCGAGATGGAGGTCGTGACGGGCGACGGGCGTCTGATCAAGAGCGGGGCGCGCACCGTGAAGAACGTCACCGGCTACGACGTGCACCGGTTGCTCACCGGCTCGCTCGGCACTCTCGGCGTGATCGTCCAGGTCGCCCTGAAGGTCAGGCCGATGACAACGGCGACGCGGACGCTGGTGACCGACGAGGGCGGCGTGGAGCTCGGGGCACGAGTGCTGGACGGCGTCCCGCTCCCGGCCGCCGTGCTCGCGGAGCCCGACCGGATCATGGTCCGGCTGGAAGGGTGGCCGGAAGAGATCGACGAGCAGACCGTCGCCGCCCGGTCGATCGCGACCTTCGACGAGATCGGTGATCCGTTCCCGGAAGCATGCTTCCCGGAGGCGACGACCGTAGCCGAGGCCGCCGTCGTGCCATCCCGACTGCCGCAGCTCCTCGTCGGGATCGAACGCTATCGCGCGATGATCGGTGTCGGGATCGCCTGGGTGCCCTTCGAGGACGACGAAGCGCTCAGTGCGTTCCGTGCACGGGCCGCCGAGCTCGGCGGGATCGCGCCTGCGATCCGCGGCCTTGGCGGGCTCGGTGACGGAGCGGTTTCGGCGCCCGAGGTGCAGCGGCGGGTCCGTTCGGCGATGGACCCCGCCGGGATCCTCGCGCCCGGCCGGGCATGGTCAGCCTAGAACCAGTCCCTGAACGCCGACCGGCGGGTGACCCGCAGCCGATCCGCCGATGCCCGGACGAACCAGGCCAGCTCCTCGCCTCGCTCCCTCCGCGTGATCACCGAGCTCCTGCAGGCGATGGCCCGCTCTCCCTGCTCCCACGCCGCCTCGCCGACGGGTTGGGTGCGTGCCCACGTGATCGTTCTGCCACGCCTGTCGAGCGGATAGCTCGCCGGCAGCCCCGCAGCGCGGCAGCCGGCGTCGCCGACCACGTCGACGAGCCGGCCTTCGGAAACGTCGGTGGCGATCAGCACCGGCGCACGGGAGGGAAGCAGATCGACGAGCCCGTACGGGAGACCTTCGAAGCGCCGGAGCACGACCGCCCGGGCGATGTCCCGGGTCGCGCAGAGGTAGACGACCGGGAACGAACGGGGCGGGTTCCACCGACCGCCACGCGCCTGTGCGAACGGTGGATCCAGGGGCCGCAGCCACGCCGGATCCGCGACGCGTACGTACGGGCCGCCGCGCGTGACGTGCCGGAACCGCATCAGGCCGTGGCGGCCCAGTCGAACGATCGGGCGACCGAGTCGAGGAGCTCCTGGTGCCGATCCCGCGCGATCAGCTGGAGCATGGTGGCACCGTCGTACCCGGGGGCGGGCGACCGAACGATCCCCGGGATCCGCTCCGGCCGGATGTTCCTGCTGAGGAGGTCGCCGATCCGCACGACCGCGAGCACCTTGGGCCGCCTCGCCGGAGGCACGTCGCCGGCGAGCCACTGCTGCATCGCCTGCCGGGTGACCCCGAAGAGTCGAGCGGCCTCCGCGATGGACAACTGCCACGAGGAGAGCAGCGAACGGATCGCCGAACCCGCCCCCGACAGCTCGTCGAGCACCGCCCGCGTGAACCCGTCGAAGTCGATCGAGGCCGGAAGGGTCACCGGCGACGAGCGGGCGGGGGGGCGCTGGTTCATGTCACCGATGATGGTCGACGCCACCGACATCAGGGCATGGATCGGTCCGAGAGGATCGAAGGGTGCGGTCAGCGACAGACGGTCGAGGACCTCGACGGCACTCGCCGGCGCTCGGCTCGCCGATCCGACCAGCTGCAGCACCAACTGGTGCCAAGCGCGCGCGTAGCGACGCGCCGCATCCTCATCGCCGGCGAGGGCAGCGGGCAACGCCTGCTGCAGCTCCTGGACGAGGTCGGCCGCGACAACCGTGATCGCCATGGCTCAAAAAGTAGCGCAAGTGAACCGCAAGCGCAAGCGAACCGCAAGCTACGCCGTCGACCGCAGCCGCTCCCCGGCCGCCTCGAGCGTCTCCAGCTTCTTGCAGAACGCGAACCGGAGCAGGTGCCGTCCGAGCTCCGGGCGGGAGAAGAACGAGGAACCGGGAACCGTCGCCACCCCGCGGTCTTCGACGAGATGCCTGGCGGCCGCGACGTCGTCGTCGAAGCCGAGCGACGTGACGTCGGCCATCACGTAGTAGGCGCCCTCGGGCGGATCCGCGGTGAAGCCCGCTCCGGCGAGGACCTCCAGCATCAGATCGCGGCGCTCGGCGTACTCCTTCCGGATCTGCTGGTAGTACTCGCCGGGCAAGCCGAGCGCCGCGATGCCCGCGAGCTGGAGCGGCGCCGCGGCGGCGACCGTCAGGAAGTCGTGCGTCGACCGGATCCCCGCCATCAGCGGCGGCGGGGCGACCGCCCACCCGACCCGCCAGCCGGTGACGGAGTAGGTCTTCGACAGCGCGCTGATCGTGACCGTTCGCTCGCGCATGCCCGGCAGGGTCGCGATGGGCACGTGCTCGCGGTCCTCGTACGTGATGTGCTCGTAGATCTCGTCGGTGATCGCGATCGCGTCGTGCTCGCGACAGAGCCCCGCGATCATCCCCAGCTCCTCGGCGGTGAAGACCTTGCCGGTGGGGTTGTGCGGCGAGTTCACGACGATCGCGCGGGTCCGCGGACCGAACGCCTCCGAGAGCTCGTCCGGGTCGAAGCGCCAGTCCGGCGGGTACAGGGTCACGTACCGGCCGGTCGCGCCCGAGAGGATCGCGTCGGGGTTGTAGCTCTCGTAGAACGGCTCGAAGACGACCACCTCGTCGCCGTCGTCCAGGATCCCGAGGAAGCTCGCAGCCATCGCCTCGGTCGATCCGCACGTCACGCAGATCTCGGTCTCGGGGTCCACGTTCATGCCGTAGTCGGCCGCGTACTTCGCCGCGATCGCGCGTCGGAACGTCGGATCTCCCCACGTGATCGGGTATTGATTGTGATCCTCCGCGATCGCGCGGCGGGCGGCCTCCTTCACCTCCTCGGGCGCGGGGAAGTCCGGATAGCCCTGTCCGAGGTTGATCGCGTCGTGCTCGGCGGCGAGCCGCGTCATCTCGCGGATCACCGACTCGGTGAACGACGACGACTTCGCCGACGCGTGGAGGTTCACGACCGGGAAGCCTAGCGGGAGGAACGAAGGGCGGGCCCGCCTTCGGCGGGGCCGCCCTTCGATGCCCAGGACCGCGTGGAGCTACATGTTCTTCATGAGCTCCATGAGCTTCGCGTTGTCGTCGGTCACCATGACGACCCGCGAGCCCGTCGCCATGTACACCGCGCGGACGTTGATCCCCGCGTCGGCGATCTGGCGGGCCATCATGCCCATCGTGCCGGGCGTTTCGGCGCCCTGCACCGGGGGACCGAGGATCGCGTCGGCCTCACCTTCGACCTTGACGCCGGCGCCTTCGAGCGCCTTGCGCGCTCCGGCCCCGTCCTGGACGCAGACGTGGATGATGCCGCGGCCTTCGAAGCCGATGCCGAGCAGGCCCTCGATGTTGATCCCGGCCTTGCCGAGCGCCTCGCCGATGCTGGCCAGGCCTCCCGGACGGTCCTCGACGGTGATCGTGAGATCCGTCGCCATGCAGTCTCCTTCCCGAAGGGGTCGGGAACGGCATACGCCCGTCAGGCAGTTGCGGTCAAGTCGGGGCGCGCGCCGGTCGTGGGTCAGTTTGACCCGAGGTACTGATAGGGCCAATCCTTGGCGCACATGACTCACCTACGCTCGGAGACCGGCGTGGCGGGCCTGTGGCGGTGGATCTGTAGGGAGTGCGACTTGAGGAGCCGCCAGTGGTTCCGTTCTGACGAGGAAGCTATCGAGGCTGCCCGCCTTCAGCACTCCTACAAAGCCCACGCGGAGGTCCATCTCTACGGCCACGAACGGGGCCGAAGGAACACCTGATCCCCCTATCGGTCGCCCTCGCGACCAGCCAGCTGGGCATCGCCACCCGCTTAGTCGACCAACGAACCGGTCACCGAATACGTCGCGCCGGACGCGATGCACCCGAGCTGGGCGACTTCGCTCTGGGTCATCGTCCCCTGCACCTTCGTCACCACCCACCGGTCGCGTACCGCGCCCGCGTCCGTTGCATGGATGCTGACCGTGAAGGTGGATGTGACATCGGCGCCTGCGCACTTCACGATCCCGCTGATCGAGACCGTCCCCTGATACGCGGCGCCGTCGCGGGTCATCGGGAGCACGAACGCCTTCCGGTGCAGGTCGGCGAGCTCCGTGTCGCACGGGCCCTTCCGGCACGCGGGAGTCGATCGCCATCCGGCGGTCTGATCCTCGCCGTGGAAGTTCGAGAACCCGAAGTGGGACGTGGCGTGGAGGTGGACGTTGAACGTCCCCTGGAACCGCGCGGTCGACAGCGGCGCCGTCGGGGTCTTCGCGACGACGCGTGTCAGCGCCCTCGTCCCGTCGGCGCCGACGGCCGCCACGACGTACACGTACCGGGTCTCGGGCGTCACCGAGCGATCGATCCACGTCGTCGTGTCGGGCTTCAGGGTCGTGATGGGCCTCCTGTCGCGCGTCACGGCGTAGTACGACACCGGCAGCCCCTCTCCGTGCGCCCACGTGAGCACGACCACGAACGCGGCGGGATGGGCATCCATCGTCTGGGGCGCTGCAACCGCGGTGGGCGACGGCGCCGCCGGGGTTGCCGATGCGACGTCGCCTCCGCCGCCGGCGATGGCCATCGCGCCGCCGATCACCGCGATGATCGCCACGCAGGCAACGATCGTGACGATGGTCACGGCTCGGTGATCGGGTTCGCCGGATGGCCGCGTGGCCGGGTTCGCGGGCGCCGGTGGCGCGTCAGGTTCGGAGGGCGGGGGGATAACGTCCATGTTCGACTCCTGGTCGGTCCTCGCGTTGTACCACGGCTGGCCCCGATCGGTGCCGTAGCATCGCTCTCGTGGCCGAGCCCGCGCACGTCGCACCGTTGGGAGGGGAGCTTCCCGAGGGAGCCCGCTTCATAGGTTCCCCGAGCGGCGCCCCGGGCTGGAGAGCCGGCCGCGCCGCGCCATCGCTCGGCGACCTCAACGATTGCGTCGCGTGCGGCTTGTGCCTGCCGCATTGCCCGACCTATCGCTTGACGGGGGAGGAATCCGCGTCACCACGGGGGCGGATCGCGGCGATGCGCGCCGTCCAGGACGGGATCGCGGTCCCGGACCGGACCTTCGAGGGCTTCATGGACCTCTGCCTCGTGTGCAGGGCATGCGAGGACGTGTGCCCTTCGCACGTTCCGTTCGGCCGGATGATGGAGGCGGCCCGGGAGCAGGTCGAGCCGCTTCGGACCCGGCGCGCGCGGCTCGTCCGGTGGCTCGGCTTCCACTGGGTGCTTCCCCACCCGTCCCTCGTTCGCACGGCCGCGGCGCTGCAACCGCTCGCGCGGCCGTTCATGCCCAAAGCTGCTCGCGCGCTGGTGCCTGCCCGCGGGTACCCGTTCGCGCGACTCCCCCGCGTGACCGAGCCACCGGCGGGTGTCGAGGCCCGCGGCACCGTCGCGTTGCTCTCGGGCTGCGTGCAGGACCGGTGGTTCCATCGGGTGAACCTCGCGACGATCCGCGTGCTGGCGCGGAATGGCTGGCGCGTGGTGGTGCCGAGCGGGCAGGCGTGCTGTGGCGCGCTCGCGGCGCACAACGGCAGGCTCGCGATCGCGCGACGGCTGGCCAATCGCGCGCGTCACGTCTTCGGGGACGCGGACGTCGTGGTCGTGAACGCCGCCGGATGCGCGGCACACATGGTGACCTACGACGAGCTCCGACCGGGGTCCGGGCTCCCGGTGCGGGAGGTGACGGAGTTCCTGCGCACGGAGGGACTGGCCGCGCAGCCCGGTTCGCTCGATGCGATCGTCGCCTACCACGACGCCTGCCACGCGCTCCGGGTGCTCAAGGTCCACGACGAACCACGCGACCTGTTGCGCATGATCGACGGGCTGCAGCTGGTCGAGGTTCGCGACGGCGATCGCTGTTGCGGTGCGGCCGGGATCTACAACGTGACTCAGCCCGAGGCGGCCGGGGCGCTCGGGCGGGAGAAGGCCGAGGCGGTCGTGGCGACCGGGGCGTCGATCGTCGCCAGCGCGAACCCGGGATGCTCGATGCAGCTCGCCGCGCAGCTCCGCGCGATCGGCAGCCCGATGGAGGTCGTGCATCCGATCGAGCTGCTCGATCGAGCCTCGGCCGGCGTGACCTGAGGCGGCTACCAGCGCGGATCGGTCGCGCTCATCGCGGCCGAGCCGGTGCACACCGTTCCGACGCCGTAGAAGACCTCGCCGCCATCCGTCAGGTGGAGGTAGAAGCACGCTCCCGGTCGCGCCTGGACGGCCGCGGCCCATGATGCCGCGCCGGTCGTGATGCTGACGTCATCCAGCCCGGCCGAGGGCGTGGTGCCTTCACGGTAGGTGTGCGACGGGTCCGCCGCCGCGAGCCCCGCGGCGTCGGCCGAGCCGAAAGAGCCACCCGAGTCGTGGATCCGCTGGGCCGCGGCCTGCGCGACCCGCAGCGTGTCCTCGGCATGCCCGATCGTCTCTTTCATCGGAGCGTTGTAGAGGATCGCCGCCACGAGGAGCACGGACGCGAGGCCGATCCCTCCGACGACGAGCCAGAACCCGCGGTTGTGGCGCTCAGGCACCTAGGGCCACCGCCAAGGTCTCGAGGCTCTCGAGGTTGTGACCCGACAGGAACACGTCGACGCTCGGCAACGCCGCCGCCATCCCGCGCGCGAGCGGCTCGTACCTGGGCGATCCCTTCAACGGGTTCGCCCAGACCACCCGGTGGGCGAGCCGGCGCAGCCGCGCCATCTGGGCGCGGAGCAGCGCCGGGTCGCCGCGCTCGAGCCCGTCCGAGCAGAGGACGACGACCGCGCCGCGGAGCGCGGCGCGCTGGCTCCACCCGTCGAGCAGCGCCTTGAGGGACTCGCCGATCCGGGTGCCGCCCTCCCAGTCCTCGACTAGCTTCCCGATCTCGCGCATCGCGCGATCCGGGTCCTTCGCGCGGAGCGTCCGGGTGACGCGCGTGAGTCGCGTCCCGAAGCAGAAGACCTCGACGCGTCTGCCCGCGGCCATCGCGGCGTACCCGAACTGGAGCAGCGCGCGCGAGTAGGGCGCCATCGACCCGCTGATGTCGAGGATCAGGACGAGCGGTCGCGCCCGCGACCGGCGCTCCCGGAAGGAGCGTTCGAAGGGCTCGCCCTGGGTCCGGAGCGAGCGGCGGAGCGTTCGACGGATGTCGAACGCGGAGCCCTTCGAGGACGGACGCGTCCGGCGCGTCCGCTCGACGGGCGCGCGGACGGTGAGGTCGTCGATCATCGTCGCGACGCGGCGCCGTTCCTCGTCCGTCAGGTCCGCGAACGACTTCGCGCGCAGGACCTCGACCGCCGAGGCGACGATCCTGATCGAGGACTCGTCGCCGGGCTCGGGCTCGTCGCCTTCGGCCGCTGAACGCCACGAGCCGGCGGTGCGCGCGACCTCGGCCTGGAGCCCGTCGGGTTCGTCGCCGAACGCCCGGTGCTCGGTCGGAAGGGTGAGCTCGATCGTGAGCTCCGATCCCGACGGCGCCAGCGAGCGGTACCACGCGTCGAACCCGGCGTCGTAGGCGTCGAGGTCGGCGCGGCTCGCGACGAGCGAGACGCGCCCGGCCCAGTAGAGCGAGTCGCGGTCGGCGAGCCCCAGCGAGGCGACCGCGCGGAGGAAGGTCACGATCCGGCCGGTGCCGACCGGGAGCCCCCGCGCTCGGAGGTCCCGGCCGAAGGCGACGAGCGGCGCGAGCGCCGCATCGTCGTACGCCGTGCCAGTGTCGTCAGCCATCCTCCCCGACCACCTCGCCGAGCTTGGCCATCACGAGCTCCTGGTCCTCGTGATCCTTCACCACGCTGCCGAGCGTGTCGCGGGCGAGCCGCGTATCGAGCTGCTCCGCGCCGAGGAACGCCAGCGCGTTCGCCCAGTCGATCGTCTCGGCGACGCCGGGACGCTTCGCGAGGTCGAGGTCGCGCAGGCGGGCCACCGCCTGCGCGACGTCGCGCGCGAGCGCCGCACCGACGTGCGGCGCTCGCGCGCGCACGATGTCGACCTCACGGTCCAGGTCGGG
>Ga0307299_10000877_pt1 | contig 10031 bp, 5 predicted proteins | sample ER_DNA_159_FD_194466 | JGI IMG/M metagenome (GOLD analysis project Ga0307299, IMG submission 194466) | Bulk soil microbial communities from the East River watershed near Crested Butte, Colorado, United States - ER_DNA_159 | ecosystem: Environmental > Terrestrial > Soil > Floodplain | place: USA... | reverse complement strand
GCGGACCGCTACGTGTTCCTGGGGTTCCTGCCACGCAAAGGGGCCGACCGCCGACGCCTGCTCGACACGATCGCATCGAGTGAGTGGACCGTCGTGTTGTTCGAGGCGCCGAACCGCGTCGCCGACCTGCTCGAGGATCTCGCGGCGGCCTGCGACGGCGGAGCCGACCGTGTGGTGAGCGTTTCACGCGAGATGACCAAGGTGTTCGAAGAAACGCGCACCGGGACCCTCGCGGAGCTGGCGGGTTACTACGCCGACGCCCCGCCGCGCGGCGAGGTCACGATCGTCGTCGCTGGGACCGGAAGGGCGCCGGTGGCGGAGGTGCCGATCGACCCTGAGACACGCGCCCGCGCGCTGTTGGCCCAGGGCATGACCCGCAAGAACGTCGCGGAGCAGATCGCCGAGGAGACGGGGATTTCGCGCAACGCGGCCTATCGGTTAGTGAACGAACTGTGAACGCACCCCTCACCATCGGCCGCCTCCATTACGACGGCGGCGGCGACTGGTACGCGAACCCCTCGAGCCTTCCGAACCTGCTCGCCGCCCTGCGGGAGCGCACGACCCTTTCCGTGACGGAACGCGAACGGGTCGTGACGCTGACGGGCCCCGAGTTGTGGGATGTCCCCTACCTCTATATGACCGGGCACGGCAACGTGCGTTTTTCCGACGTTGAAATCCGCAACCTGCGGCGCTATCTGGAACAGGGCGGATTCCTGCACGCCGACGACAACTATGGGATGGATCAGTCGTTCCGCCGCGAGATCGCCCGCGTGTTTCCCGACCATCCGCTCGTCGAGGTGCCGCTGTCGCATCCGATCTACCGGCTGGTGTACGACTTCCCCCGGGGCATTCCCAAGATCCACGAGCACGACGGGCTGCCGGCGCAGGGATTCGGTGTGTTCTTGGGCGACCGGCTCGTCGTATACTATTCATATCAGTCGGATCTCGGCGACGGCTGGGAAGACCCCGACGTGCACCACGATCCCCCGGAGCTTCATGAGGCGGCATTGCGGATGGGCGTGAACCTGTTCACCTACGCGGTGAGCGCGGTCCGGTGAGGACCCGGTGCAAACTGTGACCGAGACGGCGCTGCGGCTGCGTCGGCTCGCACGGCCACACGCGCGCGCCCGCACGCTGGCGATCGTGCTGGCGAGCGCGGGTGCCGTGCTCGCCGCCGCCGCGCTGGGGCTGGCGTTCGCGCCGCGCCTCGGCGGCGTGGTGCTCGGCTGGGTGTGCATCGCGGCGAGTATCGCGGCCGCCGCGTGGGTTGAGCGACGCGCGCGCCGCGAGGCCGCGGCTGCCGCGGTGGGCCGGCTGGTCGAAGCAGCAGCCCACACCCGTGCCGGCAGCATCGTCGGCGTGGTGAGCGCGGCCGCTCCGGCCAGTGGCACGAGCCCCGATCTTTTGGCCGCGGCGGACGCGCGGGCCGCCCGCGTGGTGGAGCGGGCGGCGCCGGACGTGAACGGTCTCCTCAGCCGCACCACGCGTCGCCGCGTCGCGCTCGGTACGCTGGCGGCACTGGCGGGCGCCGCGCTCTTTGTCGCGGCGTCGCCGACCTCCGGGCGCGCCGCCGCGTTCTGGAATCCCGTCCGGGCGTGGCGGGATGCCCGCGCGCCGGTGCGCCTGGCCGTGGATCGACAGCGCGTGCGGCGTGGCGACAGCGTGACAGTGAGCGTCACCGCACCCGGCGCCACCCGCGCCATCCTGTGGACGCGCGGTCCCGGTGAAGCCTGGCGTGCCGCGGCGTTGGCACTCGACGGCGACGGCCGCGCCGAGCGACGCCTCGGGCCGCTCGAGAGCGACCTGTTCCTGCGCGCGGCGAGCGGTGGCCGCTCGAGCGCGGAGCTCAAGATCGACGTGGCGCTCCCGGCCTTCCTCGCCGAGCTCGCGCTCACCGCCCGCTTCCCCGGCTACATCGGCCGCGCCGACGAGCCCCTGCTGGTGGGTCCCGATCCGGTACTCCTCCCGGCGGGCACGGAGATCGTCACGAGCGGCGCCGCGAGCGTGCCTCTGGCTGACGCCGCTTGGGCGGCAGGCGACCACGTGGCGCGACTGCGCGTCGACGGCACGCGGCTCGAGGGACGATTCACGCCTCGGGCGAGTGGGACCTGGCGGTTCGCGGCGCAGACGCGAGACGGCGCCTCCTTCGAGTGGGGGAGCGGACCACCCGAGTTGCACATCGTGGTCGTCCCCGACTCGGCGCCGGTCGTGGCCCTGCCCGTCCCGGGGCGCGACACGACGCTGCCGCTCTCGCTGCGCCAGCCGCTCGTCGTGGACGTGCGCGACGACCACGGCATCTCGCGGCTCGCCGTCGTGAGCTGGCGCGTCAGCCGCACGGGGCGCGTGGGAGAAGTGGTGCGGGAGTCGCTCGACGTGAGCGGCGCCGGCGACCGCGCGATCGTGCAGGGGCAGCTCGATGCGCAGCAACGTGGTCTGCTGCCCGGCGACACGCTGCGCGTGTACGTCGAGGCGTGGGACAACGCGCCCGCTCCCGCGACGCACCGCGGGCGCAGTCCCGAGCTGGCGCTCCGGCTGCCGAGCATGGAGGAGCTGCGCGCCGCCGCGCGCGAGGCGGCTCGGAACGTGTCCAGCGCGGCTGAGTCGCTGTCCGCGGCGCAACAGGATCTGAGCGAGCGCACACGCGACCTCGCCCAGGAGCGGAATCGCGACGCGAGCGGCGGGGCCACGCGCCAGCCCGGCGGCCAGCCGGGCACGTTGCCGTTCCAGGCGACGGAGCGCGCGGAGGAGATCGCACGGCAGCAGACCGCCATGTCCGAGCGCGTGGCGGAGCTGGCACGCGCCGTGGACGAGATCGCGCGCGCGGCGGAAGCGGCGGGCGTGAACGACACCGCGTTCCAGCAGCGCCTGCGCGAAGTGCAGGACATGCTGGAGCGCGCACTCACACCGGAGCTGGAGCAGCGGCTCCGCGAGCTGCAGGAGGCGCTGGCGCGGCTCGACCCCGAGGCCACGCGTCAGGCGTTGCAGCGGCTTGCCGAGGCGCAACAGCAGTTACGGCGCGAGCTCGAGCGCAGCCAGGAATTGTTCCGGCGCGCCGCGATCGAAGGCGAGCTCGCGTCGCTGGCGCAAGACGCCGAGGACCTGGCGCGCCGGCAGGCCGAGTGGAACAAGGAAGAGGCGCCGCGCGCCGACTCGAGCGCCGCGGCGGCGCAGCGAATGTTGGGCGATCGCACCGACTCCCTCACCAAGGCACTCGAACGGGCAGGGCAGGACGTGCCATTGGAGCAGCAGCAGCGGGCTGCACGCCGCGCGCGGGGGGCGATGCAGGAAGCGGCGAGCGCGGCCGAGCACCGCGACTCCCGCGGGGCGCGGCGCGGCGGTCAGGAAGCCGCCGACTCGCTGCGCGATCTGCCCGACGCGCTGCGCCGCCAGCGCGACTCGCTCTCCGCCGCGTGGAAGCAGGAGACGCTCGTGGCGCTGGAGCGTGCGTTAGGCGAGACGGCGGCCCTGGCCGAGCGCCAACAAGGCATCGCGGAGGCGTTGCGCCGGGGCGAAGTCGGCGCCGCGACGCGGGGCCGGCAGGGCGCCGTCGAGGAAGGGACTGCGGCCGTCGAGCACCAAGTGAGCGAAGCGGCCGGGCGACACGCGCTCGTGCCGCCCCAGCTTGAGGCGGCGATCGGGATGGCGCAGAACCAGATGCGCCTCGCGCGCGAACAGCTCGAGCAGGCGGATCCCAATGCCGCCACGGCGGCCGGCTACGCCGAGCAGGCCCTCGATGCGCTCAACGCGACGGCGCTGGCCCTGGTGCGCACCGCCCAGCAAGTCGGCGGCGCGCAATCGGGATCGGGATTCCAGGAGGCGATGGAGCAGCTGGCGCGGATGGCGGGGCAGCAGCAAGGCATGAATGGCGATGCCCAGGGTCTGCTCCCCATGATGGGGTCGGCCGGGCAAGCGATGCTGCAACAGCTGCGCGCGCTCGCCGCGCGGCAGCGTCAGCTCGCGGAGCAGCTCGAGCGAATGCAGGCCGAAGGCGTGTCGGGCGCCGCGGGCGCGTTGGCAGCGGAGGCGCGCGAGCTGGCGCGCCAGCTCGAAGCGGGCCGGCTCGATCGGCGCACCGTCGAGCGTCAGGAACGGCTCTATCGCCGGCTGCTCGACGCCGGCCGCACGCTTTCCGGTCAGGAGCCCGACGAACAAAAGGACCGCGTGAGCCGTTCGGCGACGGCCGACAGCGTGCACGTGCCGGGCCTCTTGGCTCCCGGGGCGACTGGGGCCGCCCCTCGCGTGCGCTACCCCACGTGGGAAGAGCTGGCGCGACTCACGCCGGAGCAGCGCCGCATCGTCCTCGAGTATTTCCGCCTCTTGAATGCTCCGAAGCCTTAAGGCGTACCTCGCGGCGCTCGCGCTCGTGGTCATGGCGGCGCCGGCGTTCGGTCAGGCGATCGGCCAAGGCTTCGAGCTGGAGCGTGGCGGGCGCTACGCCGATGCCGCGGCCGTCTACCTGACGACGCTGCGCACCGACCCCGCCAACCTCCCGGCGCTACTCGGCCTCGAGCGCGTGCTCCCCGTCCTGAGCCGGCTGCCCGAGCTCTTGCCGCTCGTCCAACGTGCGCGGGAGCGCGTCCCCGAGAACGGAACGCTGCGCGCGCTCGAGCTGCGGGTGTACGCGGGCCTGAACGAGCCTGACTCGCTCGAGGCTGCGGCGCGCCGCTGGGCCGCCGTGGTGCCTCGCAGCGACGCTCCCTACCGCGAATGGGCGCTCGCGCTCGCCGACCGGCGCATGTTCGATGACGCGCGTCGCGTGCTCCTACTCGGGCGTCGGACGCTGGGCGGCGGCGCGACGACGCTGGCGATCGAGCTGGCGGAGTTGGAGCAGCGCGTCGAAAACTGGGAGGGCGCCGCGCGCGAGTGGGGTCACGCCGTCGCGGCGGCGGCCGACATGCTGCCGCAGGCAACGAGTCAACTGTCGGAGACGCCCGCGGCGCAGCGCGCGCGGGTGCTGGCCGCCCTCACGTCGTCCGATGCCGCTCCACGCACGCAGCGACTCGGGGCCGAGCTGCTGCTCTCTTGGGGACAGGCCGTCGAAGCGTGGCGGTTGTTCGAGCAGTCGATTGCCACGGGCGCGACGAGCGCGCCCTCTGGTGAAACCGCGACGGCCCTGCGGCGCTTTGCCGATCTTGCCGGCGCGGTGGCGACGCCCGCGGGGCACCGCGTCCGCGGCCTGGCGCTCTCCCGCTGGGCCGATCTCGTGCCCTCGCCGCTGGCGGAGCGGGCGCGCGCCGAGGCGGTGCGCGAGCTGCTGGACGGTGGAGACCGAGTGGGGGCGCGCGCCGCGCTGGAACGTCTCGCGGCTGATTCACTGGCGCCCGCCGACGCGAAGGCGATGGCTGAGGCGGCCCTGGTCGAAGTGTTGATCGCCGATGGCCAGCTCGACGCCGCGGAGCGGCGGCTCGCCGCCGAGGCGGGCACGTTAGGTGGAGACGATCGAGCGAGGTTGCGGTTGCAGCTCGCGCGGGCGCGTGTGGTGCGCGGCGAGCTCGATCGCGCCGCGAAGCTGCTGTCTGGGGATTCGAGCGTCGCCGCACTGGCGGAGCAGGGGTGGATCGCGCTCTATCGCGGGGACCTGCGGGGCGCGACCGATGCGTTCCGCGCCGCGGGCCCGTACGCGGGGGAGCGCGCCGCCGCCACCGAGCGCACGGCGATGCTGGCACTGGTCCAGCAGATCCCCGCCGATACGCTGCCAGAGCTGGGCGCCGCGCTCCTCACGCTGGCGCGCGGCGACTCGGCGGGTGCCGTGACCGCCTTGCGGCGCGTCGCCGCCAACCTCGAGCCCGGCGGGGGGGGGGGGGGAGGCCGGTCGGACGTCCTCCTGCTCGCGGGTCAGGTGGCCGCGCGGCTCGGCGGCGTGGCCAACGACGCGACAGCAATCGCGGTGTTCGACGAGATCGTCCGCGCGGGAGGCCCCGGCGCCGCGCCGCCGGCGGCGGAGCTTGCATGGGCGCGAGTGCTCGTTCGACAGGGACGGGCGGCCGATGCGGTGCAGCGCCTCGAACATCTGATCCTGAGCTACCCGGGGAGCGCGTTCGTGCCCGAAGCGCGGCGGGAGCTGGAGCGCGCGCGGGGGGCTGTGCCGAGATCATGAAGCGGAGAGACTTCGTGGGGCGGATGGGCGGATGGGCGGTTGGGCTGCTGGGCGGGGCTCGCGTCACGGGGATCCCGCCTCTAATCCACCCATCGGCCCATCCGCCCATCGGCCCGTCGCTTCTGATTCCGATGGACGACTCCCAGTCCGATCACCTCAAGGCGTACGGCCTCACCTATCGGGTGATCGGGGCCGGGCTCAAGGCGGAATGGCTGCTCAATTATCAAGGCGGCGCGTTTCTCCTCCCGGACGCCGATTCCATCCGGCGCGATGCAGCGTTGAGCGGCGTGCGGGCGGACCCCGTGGACGGTGGCCGCGTCACCGCGATCCGCGGCGAGATCGAGTCGAACAACATGGACGCCGTCCCGCTCGAGAAGGCGCCCAAGGTCGCCGTGTACGCCCCACCCAATGCCGCACCGTGGGACGACGCCGTGACGATGGCGCTGCAGTATGCCGGGATTCCGTTCACCAAGATCTGGGATCCTGAAGTACTGTCGGGAGGGCTGAGGGACTTTGACTGGCTGCATCTGCACCACGAGGACTTCACGGGTCAGTACTCGAAGTTCTTCCTCATCTACTCGGGGATGCCCTGGCTGGCCGACATGGTGCAGCGTAACGCCGATACCGCCCGCCGTCTCGGCTTCGCGACGGTGCCCGACCTCAAGAAAGCGGTGGCGCGCGGCATTCACGATTACGTGGCCAACGGCGGCTTTCTGTTCGCGATGTGTACGGCGACGGAGACGATCGACTTGGCGCTCGCGGCCCACGGCGTGGACATCGCCGCGACGTTCGCCGACGGCACGCCGATGGATCCGCAGGCCGACGCGAAACTCGATTGGTCGCAGACGTTCGCGTTCACCGGCGCGCGGCTCGAGCCGAACCCCTTGGTTGCGACGTTCTCCGACATCGACGGTCATCAGGTGAACGCGGGGCCGCGGCGCCAACCCCTCGGCGCCTTCAAGCTGTTCAACTTCAGCGCCAAGATCGACCCGGTGCCGGCGATGCTGGTCCAGGATCACCGCCAGGTGATCCCCGATTTCTACGGTTTGACGACGTCGTTCCTGCGCGCACGGCTGAAGCCGGGCGTCACCGTGCTCGCCGACGAGGAGGGCGCCCCGTGGGTGAAGTACGTGCACGGCGATCTGGGGAAGGGGACCTGGACCTTCTTCGGCGGCCACGACCCCGAGGACCCGCAGCACCAGATCGGCGATCCCCCCACCGATCTGTCGTTGCACCCGCACTCGCCCGGCTATCGGCTCATCCTCAATAACGTCCTGTTCCCGGCGGCCAAGAAGCGCGAGCTCAAGACGTGAGCGTGGAGCGCCTCGCCTCGTCGGTGCGCGACCTGCTGCGAGCGGAGATCGCGGCCGCGCACGGCCGCGAGGTGTCGTTCGTCGTCCACCCTGACCCGAACGGGTTGATCGCCCACGCGCGCGTCGTGGCCCGCGGCACCGTGGACGCGGTGCTCGCACTTCCCGGCGTTGCCGAGCGGGGCGACATGCTGCTGCACAATCACCCGAGCGGTGTGCTCGATCCGTCGGGGGCCGACCTCGCCGTCGCCGCGCGCCTGCACGACGGGGGCGTGGGGTTCGGCATCGTCGACAACGCAGTCACGGCGCTCTACATCGTCGTCGAGTGCCCGCGGGCGCGCAGCGTGACGCGTCTCGATCCGGTCGCGGTCGCCGCATTGCTCTCCGAGACGGGCCCAGTCGCGCGGGCGCTGGGCGGCACGACGTTCGAGGATCGCCCCGGTCAGCGCGACATGGCGGCGTATGCGGCCGACGCCTATAACGACGGCGGGATCGCCTTGCTGGAGGCGGGGACCGGCGTCGGGAAATCGTTCGCCTACTTGGTGCCCGCGCTCGAGTGGGCTCGGGCGAACGGCGAGCGCACCATCGTCTCGACCAACACGATCAACTTGCAGGAGCAGCTCGTCGGCAAGGATCTCCCGATCCTCGCCCGCGCGCTCTCGGCGGGCGACCGGCCGGTCACATTCGCGCTGCTCAAGGGGTGGCGGAACTATCTTTGTCTCTCGCGGCTCGACCAAGCGCGCGCGGGGCAGGACTCCCTGTTCGCCGATGGGCGCGGCGCCGAGATCGAATCCCTCGCGGGGTGGGCGGCGCGCACGGCGGACGGCAGCCTGGCGGACCTCGCGGAGGAGCCGTCCCCCGATGTGTGGGACGCGGTGGCCGCGGAGTCGGACCTGTGCACGCGCCTCAAGTGTCCCCACTTCGACCGCTGCTTCTTGTTTCAGGCGCGACGCCGCGCGGCGGAGGCGGATGTCGTGGTCGTGAACCACCACCTCTTGGCGTCCGACCTGGCGGTGCGGATCGCCTCGGACAATTGGCAGGAGGCGGCGGTGCTGCCGCCGTACCGCCGGCTCGTGATCGACGAAGCACACCATCTCGAAGACGTAGCCGCGCAGCACCTCGGCTCGCAGGTGAGCATGCTGGGCGTGCAACGGCTGCTCGGGCGTCTCGAGCGCAACGGCCGCGGCTTGCTCCCCACGCTCGCCGCCGAGCTGGCGACGCAGAACGACCTGCTCGCCGCCGCGAGCCGCGACTTGTTGACGCAGAGCTTGCTCGACGCGCTCACGGCGGCACGCCGCGGCGCCGAAGAATTATTCGGACGGCTGTCGCGGCGTCTCGAGACGGAACCCGGCACGGCGCCCGTATTGCGCCTCACCGACGCGTTCGCCGACGATGCCGTGTGGACGGAAGGACTGGACGTTGCGCTCGACAACCTGTTGGTGGCATTCGACCGGCTGAGGGGTGGCGTGGAAACGATCGCCGACCGCCTTTCCGTCGACGATCCCGCCGATGCCCGCGCGCAGCTCGTGGGCGAGCTGCGCGGCGTCGTCAGGCGGTTGGGCAGCGCTGCCGAGGCCCTCAAAGCCGCGCTGCAACCGCCACCGGCAGCCGCGCAGGCGTCGGTCCGCTGGCTGGAGCGCCGCGGCCGGAAGACGCCCAACCTGACGCTGGCGGCAGTGCCGCTCGATCTCGCGCCGGTCCTGAAGGACGCGCTGTTCGACCGCGTTGAGACGGCGGTGCTGACGAGCGCGACGCTCGCGACCGGGGGCGAATTCACGTTTATCGAAGACCGACTCGGCCTCGCGCTGCCGCCCTCGCGCGTCACCATCCGCGAGATCCTGCCTTCGCCGTTCGACTTCCAGTCCCAGTGCGTGTTCGGCATTCCGACCGATGTCCCCGAGCCGCGCGACGACGAAGCGGGTCACGATGCCAGCGTCGCCCGCATCCTCGTCGAGCTGGCGCACGCGTCGGACGGCGGCATCTTCGCGCTGTTCACGAGTCACGGGGCGCTGCGGCGCGCCGCTGACGCCGTGCGCGGACAGCTGGGTGGGCGCTGGCCGTTGCTGGTGCAGGGCGAGGGCCAGCGCGACCAGCTGCTCAGGCGCTTCCGCGAGGCGGGCTCGGCGATCCTGCTCGGCACCGATTCATTCTGGGAGGGGGTCGACGTCCCGGGGCGCGCGCTGCGCGTGCTGATCCTCGCCAAGCTACCGTTCAAGGTGCCGAGCGATCCGTTAACGGCGGCGCGACTCGAGCGTCTTCGTGACGCGGGGCTGGACGGCTTCACCCACTACCTCGTTCCCCACGCCGCCCTCAAGTTGAAACAGGGGTTTGGCCGGCTGATTCGCAGCAAGACCGATGTGGGCGCCGTAGTCCTTCTGGACCGGCGTGTCGTGACCAAACGCTACGGCGAGATGATCCTCGAAGGCCTGCCACCCGCGACGAAGGCCATCGGCAACTGGGTGGACGTCCGGCGCGTCTTGGAGGAGTTCTTTGCGCAGCACGGGATCGGCGCACCGGTGTAATAACGGAATCCCGAACGAGGAGATTGCTGATGCGGAACGCGACGCTGGCGATGGTAACCCTGGGCGCTCTCGGACTCGTGTGCGCACCGGCCATGGGGCAGG
>Ga0307299_10000876_pt1 | contig 10032 bp, 12 predicted proteins | sample ER_DNA_159_FD_194466 | JGI IMG/M metagenome (GOLD analysis project Ga0307299, IMG submission 194466) | Bulk soil microbial communities from the East River watershed near Crested Butte, Colorado, United States - ER_DNA_159 | ecosystem: Environmental > Terrestrial > Soil > Floodplain | place... | reverse complement strand
CCGCCCTCACTCCGGTGCCGGACGAGGCGTTCCGCCTGCGCCTGATTCGGGAGTGGCAGCTGCCCTACTACGCGGGCCGGGACACGGCGCGCTACCGTCCGACCACGCACGACTGGGGCCCGATCGTCGTTCCGCCCGGGCACTACTTCATGATGGGGGACAACCGCGACGAGTCCTACGACAGCCGCTTCTGGGGCTTCCTGCCGCGGGCTCACATTCGTGGGCGGCCGCTCTTCATTTACATGAGTGTCGCCACGAATCCGTTCCGAATTCGCTGGAACCGGCTGTTCCGGCACCCGTCCTGACACCCCTAACGCGGGTACATTTGAACCTATGACACAGCGTTCCGGTCAGCGTTTGCTCTTCGTGGGTTTGCTGGCGCTCGGGTTGGGGCCACTGGCGGCGCAGCAGGCGCCCTGCCGCCTCCCCGTGGATACCGCCCTGGCCGCGCGCGGCCAGTCGCTCTTCAGCGGCCGCGCGTGCGTCGGGTGCCACACCATTGGGAAGGGAAAGCGCGTGGGCCCGGACCTCGCGGGGGTGACGGCGCAACGCGATCTCGACTGGCTGCGGCGCTGGCTCAAGAACCCCACGGCGATGCTCGCGACCGATTCACTCGCCAAAGCGCTGCTCGCGCAGAACAACAATGTGGCCATGCCCACGATGCGGCTTGCCGACGACGAGGTGGAGGCGTTGCTCCACTACATCGCTCGTGAGAGCCAGAAGGCATGCGTGCGGTAAGCATCCTCGCCCTCACGTGGGCGAGTAGGGCATCTGCGGTCACCGCGCAGCGGCCCGACACGCTGCCGCCTGTCACCGTCACGGTGACGCGGGCCGACCTCCCCCTCGCCCGCCTTCCCTTCGCGGTTGCGGTGGTGAACAAGCAAGACCTCGCCGCTCGACCCACCTGGGGGCTCGACGAGGCCCTCGCCGGCGTGCCGGGCGTCTTTGCGGCCAACCGCTACAACTTCTCTCTCGACCAGCGCCTGGCTATTCGCGGCTTCGGCGCACGCTCGGCGTTCGCGGTGCGGGGCATCAAGATCATCCTCGACGGCATCCCGCAGACGCTCCCCGACGGCCAAGGCCAGTTGACGCATGTGGATCTCGGCGCGACCGACCGCATCGAAGTGCTGCGCGGCTCGGCATCGGCGCTGTACGGCAACGCGAGCGGCGGCGTCATCAGCATTTGGACGGATGCTAGGCCCCCCGTGCGATCGACCGGCGAGCTCCGGGTCGTCGCCGGGACATTCGACCGCGGTCTCGACCGCACGTGGACCAAGTGGCAAGGGACGGGACGCTTCCGTGTGGGCAGTGGGGGTGGTGCGACGTTGAGCGTTTCGCGCCTGTCGTACGAGGGTGAACGAAATCACAGTGCCGCCGACCTGCGCGCGTTGAGCGGACGCTTACGGCTACCCCTCGGGCCCGCCTGGTCGCTCACCGCGCTCGCCGACATCGGTGACCAGCCGCGCGCCGACAACCCCGGCGCGCTGAACCTCACGGAGCTCGGCACGAACCGCGACACTGTACCGGCCTTGAATCTTGCCACTCACGCTGGGAAGGATGTGCTGCAGGGGCAGGCCGGCGCAACGCTGCGCGGCAAGCTCGCATCCGGCGACGAGGCCAGCGTCACCGTGTTCGGGCTCGCGCGCGCTCTCGAGAATCCCCAGACGTTCGCCTATATCCGCTTGCACCGCGCCGCCTACGGAACGCGCGCCGTGTTCACGCGCCGCGGCGGAGGCATCACGGCGGGGATCGACGTGCAACGCCAGCGGGACGACCGCGCGAACTTCGGGAACGCGGGAGGCTCTCCAGACACGGTGCACGCGCTCGACCAGCTGGAGCACGTGACAGAGCTCGGTCCCTTCGTGCAGGCCGTGGTGGGCGTTACCTCGCGCGCGGCGCTCACCGCCGGCTTGCGCTACGACCGGGTGAGCTTCGACGTGCGTGATCGACTGGTCGGGGATTCGTCGGTCGATCTCAAGTACCGGAACGACTCCGGGCGCCGGGTGATGGCGGCACTCTCGGGCTCCCTCGGCGCCACGCTACGGGCGAGCGACGCGTTGACGGTGTACGCGAGCACCGGCTCGTCGTTCGAGACGCCGACCACAACGGAGCTCGCGAATCGGCCCGACACCGCCGGGGGCTTCAACCGCGACTTGAACCCTCAACGCGCTTGGACGATCGAAGCGGGCATTCGTGGCGTCGTGCAACGTGCAACGTGGGACGTTGCCGTATACCAGGCCGACGTCCGGGATGCGCTCGTGAGTTTCGAGATCCCCGCGTCCCCCGGTCGCCGCTTCTTTCGGAACGCCGGAAGCACGCGCTATCGGGGCGTGGAGCTCGCCGCCGGCACCGCCCTGTTGCGGGGCGTCGACTTGCAGGTGACCTGGACCTACTCCGACTTTCGCTACCGCCACTACGCGTTCACGGCTGGGGGCACGACTCACGTGCTCGACGGGCGGCGCCTCCCCGGGATCCCGGAACAGGCGTTGCGCTTCGCCCTCCGGGCGCGACCCGCGGCACTCCGCCGTGCCTGGGGCGAGGTCGAGACGCAGTACGCATCGCCCTACGCCGTGGACGATACGCTGAGCCGCCAGACATCGCCCTGGTGGGTCACCAATCTTAGGATGGGTTGGGAGGGGGCGCATGTGGCCCCGTTCGTCGCGGTGCAGAACCTCTTTAACCGAAAGTATGTGGCATCGGTGGTGGTCAACGCGGCGGCAGGGCGCTACTACGAACCGGCTCCGGGCCGGAATCTCTACGTGGGCTGCACCTACTTGTATCGGTAGGTAATCCTGCCGCGCGTCAAATCGTAGGGCGAGAGGTCCACCGCGACCCGGTCTCCTTGGAGGATGCGGATGTAGTTCTTCCGCATCTTGCCGCTCACGTAGGCGAGTACCTCGTGGCCGTTTTCGAGCTTCACGCGGAACGTGGTGTTGGGCAGCACCTCGCTCACCGTGCCCATCATTTGAATCGCGTCACCAGCCACGCTGTTTCCTAGTCTCCTTCCGGTTCTAGGCTTCCCGCGGGTCCATGGTCGCGTCGCGCGGCGGTTCGAGACCCCGCGCGATGTAGGAGGCGTGCCGGCCGCAGGTGGCGCAGATGAGGCTGATTCGCTCCGCCCGAGGCTCGACCTCGGTGGGGGGCAAGGGCCGGCGGCGGGGCACCCGATGGATCGTCCGAGTGCCGCACGACGGGCACACCAGCGGCAGGTGGTCCCGGTCGGCCGCGATGAGCGCCAACGCTTCAGGCGCCCGAAACTCCTTGATGCCCCTTCGACCCACGCCGATTCGCCTCCAACGGGGGAATCTAGCCCTTTTCTTGACGGCCTCGCAGGGGGGGTGTAGCTTGGCGCGACCTTCAACCTCGGAGCGTCGGTTTCCGTGCCAGCCGAGCTCGGTGGATCGCAGATCTCCTCGTTGCTCGAGACCCTTCCCGGCATCGCAAGCGTCCTGCGGAGCCCGGTCGCGGACGCGTTGATCAAGGCGATCCGCGGCGCGGTGGGGCTGGGCGAGTTCGAGGCGGACGATGCCGACGAGTTGATCCGGTATGCCGTGCGCCGCGGGCTGATCGGCGCCGACGAGGGCGACCGGGTGCTCGGCGAGGTGCACGACGCAGTGGGGAAGCGCAAGCCGAAGCCGGGAAAGAAGTCGAAGCCCGTCGCGAAGAAACCGGCGAAGAAGAAACCCCGCCGCTAGATCCGGAAGCCCCGGACCAATCCGCGCAGTCGCTCGGCCGCCTGCAGCAGCTCTCCGGCAGACGCGGCCATTTCCTGGGTCGATGCGCCCTGCTCCTCGGTGGCCGCGGTGACTTGCTCGGCGCTCGAGGCGTGGGAAACCGCCCGCGTCACGACCTGCTGGGCGCGCAGGCCGAGCTGCTCGGTGATGCCGCGGTTGTCGTGCGCCGCCCCGGTCACGCGCTCGGCCGCCTGTTCCACTTGCTCCACCGCCGCCACGATCTCCGCCAGCCCCCGCGCCGCTCCCTCGGCCACGGACTCGATGCCGCGAACTTTGGCCTGACCGACGGCCATCGTCGCGGTGACCTCCTCCACCTGCTCGCGGATCACCGCGGTCGTGCGGGCGACGTCCTCCGCGGCGCGCGCCGATTCGTCGGCCAGCTGGCGTACCTCTTCGGCTACCACGGCAAAGCCGCGGCCGTGCTCGCCGGCGCGGGCTGCCTCGATCGCGGCGTTCAACGCCAGGAGGTTCGTCTGCGACGAAATGCGCTTGATGAGATCGACGAAGTCGTCGATCGCGGCGCTCTGCTGGGCGAGCTGGGTCACCTCAGTCGCCGTCGTCCGCACCACTTCGCGGACGTCGAGCAGCGTGTTGCCCGCCGCTGCGACGTCGCCGCGGTGTCGATCGGCCACCGTCCGGATCTCCTCGCCGAGCCGCGCGACGCGCGCCGCCGCCTCAGTCATTTCGGCGGTCGCCTCGCGCATCTGTTCGAGCCCCGTCTGTATTGCGTGCAGCTCGCTGCGCTGATGCTCGGCGCCGCCGGCGATCTCGACCATCGCGGTAGACACCTCGCTCGAGGATGCTGCGAGCTGCTCGCTCACGGCCGACAGGTCGCTGGCCGAGCCCGCGATCTGGTCCGCGGAGCCCACCACGTCCCCGACGATCCCCCGCAGCCGCTCGCCCATCAGGCGCATCGCGTCCGCGAGCACCTGGAACTCCTGCGGCATGTGGCCGGTCGTGACGGGACGCAGGTCGCCGCCGCCGAAGCGCTCTGCCGCCGTCACAAGCCGCACCAGGGGTCCCTCGACCCAGCGCAGCGTGAACGTCCCGAGCACCACACCGATGACGGTCGTGCCCAGCAGCACCAGCCACAGCACGATTTGCCGCCGCCTCGCCTCCGCGCTCAGGCGCACGCCGACCTGACCCGCTTTCTCCGATTGCCCCGCCGAGAGGTCTCGCACGAGACGGCGCAGCTCCGTCCCCGGCACGCGCACGCCCTCCGCCTGGACCAACGCCTCGCGCGTCCGGCCCACATCGAGCAGCGCGTGCGCGAGGGAGTACTCCACGTGGATCACGCCCTGGAGCTGCTTGATCTTGCTCACCGTGATGCGATCGCTCGCCGTCAATCCCTCGAGGCCGTCGAGCTGCCTCTGGTAACGGAAGGCACCGTCCGCTGCCGCCTGGAACTGGTCGCGCGCGCCCGCGCTCGGCGCGCTTAGATACAGCTCGGCCGAGCGGATCTCCTCGAACACCGACGTCACCAGTCCGTTGCCGACCTCGCTCGAGGTGCGCAGGATTTCGATCTCACCGGCGAGCGAACGCCGCATCGTGGCCAGCGACGCCACGCCCACCACCGCCGCGATGACGAGCCCCACGAAGAGACCCGACAGGCCCAGGATGATTCGCCAGCGGATCGTGTCGAGCGAAGGCAGCTTCATTGCGCCGCCTCCGTGATGATCCGGCCGTCGCGCACCACACCGATGACCACCGGCTTGGCGGGGACGTCGCCCCGTCCATCGAACGCGATCGTCCCCGTCACGCCGTCGTACGCAGGCAAGCTGGTCCCAACCCGCGCGAGGTAATCGCGCACCGCGAGGCGATCGGTCCCGGCTGCCGTGAAGACGCGCGCCAGGAGCTGCAAGATGTCGTACGCGCCAGCGCCGCGGTGGTCGGGGCGCTGCCCCTCGTAGGCGCGGGCATACGCGGCCACGAACACGGCATTGCGCTCGCCGGGCCGGTCGGAGAGGTACGCCGACGACAACCGGACGCCCTCCGCGAGGGCCCCGGCGGCCTCGATGCCCGTGAGGGCGTCGCCGCCGATCGTGGGCCAGCGCAGGCCGAGGCGCGCCTGATCGCGCAACGCCAGCTCGGCTCCCCCGCGCTCCGTTGCCAGCATCAGCACATCGGTGCCTCCGACCTGACGCATCCGCGCGAGGTAGGGCTCGAGGCTCGCCGTCGTGGTCAACGAGGGGTCTTCCTCGACGATCGTGCCGCCCAGCCGCCGGAACTCTGTCGCAAAGCTCAGCCGCAGGCCGCGCCCGTACTCGTCGTCGATGTAGATGATGCCCGCCCGCCGAGCGCCCAGGGTCTGCCGCGCATAGCGCGCCAGCTGGGCGCCGTGGCTCAGATCGGTGGGGCAGATGCGGAACACGAATGGGTTGACCCCGGAGAGGTCGGGGCTGGAGGCGGACGGTGAGATCATCACGACGGGGCGGCGCCCCGCGCCGTAGACCCGGCCAGCCGCGAGCGAGGTGCCCGACGTGAGGTGGCCGATCACGGCGACCACCTCCGGGTCGTCCACGAGGGTCTGCGCTACCCGGATCGCGACGTCGGCGCGGCCGCTGTCGTCCATTATGCGCAACGCGAGCGGCCGGCCGCGCAAGCCGCCGCGGGCGTTGATCTCCTTCACGGCGAGCTCCGCGGCCCGCTGCATCGATACGCCCCGCGGCTGCGAGAAGGGCCCCGCTATGCCCACGACGACGGGCCGACCGCCGTCACGGGAACACGACGCGAGCCAGAGGCTCGTGACCAGGGCCAGCTTGCGCAGAGGCTGCATAGGATGGCGAATAACCTACAGGCTTTCCACATTAGTGGGTATGGATGCAACACATCGCCTGTGCGGCTTCGCGGCCGGGCTTGAGCGCTTGCTCGGTGTACGCGACGCCGCTCAGCTCGATGCGACGTGGGATGCGCTGGAGTTGACTCAAGCCGGATGGGAAGCGCTGGCACTCGCGCGACGGGCGAACACCGAGGCGCTCGAACCCGCCCTAGCCGAAGTGGACCGCCGGCTGCTCGCGGTGCTGGAGCGGTGTCGCACGTTCCTCGATCCCCACATCGTGACGTTTCGAGTTCCCGAGCTGGAGCGATGGCAGCATGCCGCGGCCGCGGCGCTTGTCGGCGCGCGTTGGGGCGTGGCGGGATTGCACACGGTCATCGCCGACACACGCGCGCCGCTCGGTCGCCGCTACTTTGCGTTCCTCGCGCTCGCCGAGCGGCATCCGGAAGGGGCGTGGCCGTTGTTCGCGAAGTATCTCGAGACGCCCGACGCGCACCACGCGTTCGTGGCGGCGTCGGCCCAGGCGGCGCGTTATTACCCGGGGCACGCCGCCACACTCGTCGCGCTGTTCGAGCGCATCCGCGGCGACCAGATGCTGCGGCGGTTTCTGGGTCCTAAGATCCTCGAGTCCCTGTACGTGCTTGGCGACGCTGCGGCCCTTCCTTTGTATGAGGAGCTGCTCGTGGCGGGCCACACCGACCCCCATCTCGATCGTTGCGAGGTGACGCGCGCGCTCGTGGGGGTGCGGAAGCTCACGGGACGGGTGGCACCCAGCGTCAAGTTCCCCGATCCCGTGGAGCCGCGCGTCGTGCGCGCGCTCGATGAGGCGGAGCGGCTGTTTGAAGAAGAAAGGGACCGGCTCGTGCCAGTCGTCGTGATCTAGCGGACGAACTGCGCCAGCTTGTCGCGGTAGGCCTGCCAACCGACGTCGTAGGTTTCGTTGTGTCCCGCTCCCTCAATCATCACGAATTCTTTCGGACCCGGTGCCGCCTCCGCGACCCTCCGTCCCATGTCCATCGGCACCAACCGGTCTGCTGTGCCGTGAAAGACGAGCACCGGACAATGCACGCGGCGGATCGTCCCGAGATTGTCGAGCTTGAGTCGCACGAGGAACAGGGGGAGGATGCGATACGTGCGCGCCGCCATGTCGCGCGCGCTCGTGAACGGTGATTCGAGGATCAGCCCCGCAGCAGGGAAGTCGGCTGCGGTGTGGGTCGCCACCGCGCTGCCGAGGGACCGGCCGTAGACGTAGATCCGTTTTGCGTCGACGCCGGGTCGGCTGGCCAGCGCCCGGTAAGCCAGCGCCCCCGCCTCGTATATCCCGGCCTCTGTGGCGCGCCCTGCGCTCGCGCCGTAGCCGGGGTAATCCACCACCAACAGCGCGGCGCCGGGGGGCCGGAAATCCCGGATCACCGGCCAAATGGCCCCGATCGTTTCGCCGTTGCCGTAGAACCAGAGCAGCCCGGGGGCAGGCCCGCGACCCGGCTCCTTGGGCGGGAGATACCAGCCCACCAGCCGGGTTCCATCGGCCATCACGAGCTCGATGCGTTCGCCGCCGGCCGCAACCCGTTGCGGGTCGGGGAGGGCTGCCCGGGGGGCGGGGAAGGTGATGCGCTCCTGGAGCGACCAGAGCAGCAGCAGAATCACGAGGTAGGCCCCGGCGAGGGCCAGAATGAGAGCCATGGCGCGTGTTAACTTGATAGCCAATGGACCCAGAGCTCGTTTCTCGCGCCCGGGGAGCGCTGCTGGGGCTGGTCGCCGGGAATCAGCTCGGCGTGCCGACAGAGCATCTCGGCACTCCGGAAGCGATTCGTAAGGCGTTTCCGAACGGGGTCTGGGACCTGGCACCACCGCCCAAGAATTCCCCCTACGACGACGACGCGGCGATGACCCTGCTGCTTGGGGAATCGCTCCTCGAGTGCAAGGGCTTCGACGCCACCGACGTGGCGCGCCGCTGGGTGAAGTGGATGAAGGTGGACGGCCGCGGCATTGGCGTAACGACGCGCCGGGCGCTGACGCTGATCGACCGCGGCAAGGAGCCGTTCGAAGCGGGCCAGTTGGTACGCCAGGAGAACCCCCAGAAGTCCGCCGGCAACGGCAGTGTGATGCGCTGCGTCCCCGTTGCCCTGCGGTTTCGCGACGACGTCGATCGGTTGATTCGCATCTCGACGCAGCAGGCCGCGATCACGCACTCCGACGAGCGCTGCACCTGGGGCGCCGCCGCCGTGAACCTCGCAGTGCGCGAGCTGCTCCTGGGGAACATCTACTTCGTCGACGAGGTGCTGCACCGTCTGCGCGACCGCGCGCCCCGCGCGCTCGTCGAAGCCATCCATCGTGTGCCCCGCGAGGGGCAGGACGACTTGCCGGTCACCCGCCTCGGGGAGGCCGGCTATGTCGTCCACTGCGTGGAGATCGCGTTCTGGTTCGTGACCCACGACCGCACGCTTGAGGATGCGTTGGTGTACCTGGCCCAGGCGGGGGGAGACACCGACACGAATGCCGCGGTGGCTGGGGCTCTGCTCGGGGCGCGCTACGGGGAGTCGGCGCTGCCGCCGCGTTGGATGGACCAGATGGTCGGGGCGCAGGGGATCGCGAAACTCGCTGAACAGCTGCTCTCGGACGGGGACCGTTGAGCTAGTTGCGGCGCTTCGTAGTGGGGATGTAGCGCGCGATCCGGTCCACCACGTCGTCGTCCTGCAGCATGATCGAGATCCAGCGCGCGTTGCCGCGGCCGCGCCAATTGAGCCGCACCACTCTCCGCCCGCTCCGCCACTCGAGCATGCTGCGCTCGCGGCGGTGCGAGGGCCCGAACCGCGCGGACATGTCGCGCCGCGCCCATTCGACGAGCCGGGGCCCGCCCGAATCCTGGAGCGACACTATCGCGACCTTGCCCTCGAGCACGTAGGCGCTCAGGTAGAAGCGCGCGCTGTCCTGCGGGTCGCGGATCATCACGCCGCATTCCATCAGCTGCGCGGTGTTGCGCGAGGTGTTACAGCGCAGCGTGTCCCGCGACGCCAACAAGCGGGCCCGCTCGGCGAATTCCTTGTAGGAGCGGCCGGGCGTGAATCCCCGGTACGACGGCACCAGCGCTGCGGTGCGCGGCGTTTGCCCGACGAGGACCGCCGGAACGAGGAGGGCGGCAAGCCCGAGACGAAACCGGATCATGGAGTCTCAATATACTCCAAACGCAACGGGCCCGGGGAGTTACCCCCGGGCCCGCCGCCCGAATCGCAACGCCGTTCAAGCCTTACGGACGTTCTGCGCCTGCAGACCCTTCGGACCCTGCGCGACATCGAATTCCACGCTGTCGCCCTCGGCCAGGCTGCGGAAGCCCTCGGCCTGGATCGCCGTGAAGTGGACGAACACGTCTGGACCCGACTCCTGCGCGATAAAGCCAAAGCCCTTCGCGTCGTTGAACCACTTCACCTTACCCTTTGCCATACTGTTCAAACCTCAGCACTGAGGGGCACGGCCCCGGACGGGATCGACCCAGACCACCGCAGTCTGGGACGGGCTCAAAAA
>Ga0307299_10000871_pt1 | contig 10087 bp, 10 predicted proteins | sample ER_DNA_159_FD_194466 | JGI IMG/M metagenome (GOLD analysis project Ga0307299, IMG submission 194466) | Bulk soil microbial communities from the East River watershed near Crested Butte, Colorado, United States - ER_DNA_159 | ecosystem: Environmental > Terrestrial > Soil > Floodplain | place... | reverse complement strand
CTCCTCGATCCCGCCCGTCGCCAGGTCGAGCAGCTCGTCGAGCTGGTCGCGGGAGAGCGGAGCCCGCTCGGCCGTCGCTTGCACCTCGATCAGCCGCCCGTCGCCCGCCAGGACCACGTTCACGTCGACCTCGGCCGTGGAGTCCTCCGCGTAGTCGAGGTCGAGCAGCGCCTCGCCCTCGACGATGCCGACCGAGACCGCCGCGACCGAATCGGCCAGGACGCGGCTGAGCCCGACATGATCGAGCGCCCGCCGTGCCGCGACGTACGCGCCCGAGATCGCCGCGCACCGGGTCCCGCCGTCGGCCTGGAGCACGTCGCAGTCGAGCCAGAGCGTCCGCTCCCCGAGCACTTCCATGTCTGCGACCGCGCGAAGCGCACGGCCGATCAGCCGCTGGATCTCGACCGTCCGGCCCTTCTGGCGACCCGTGCTCGCCTCGCGCTGCGTGCGCTGCCCCGTCGAGGCCGGGAGCATCGAGTACTCGGCGGTCAGCCAACCGCGTCCGTTGCCGTACAGCCAGCGCGGGACGCCGTCTTCGAGCGACGCCGTGCACAGGACCCGCGTCTTGCCGAAGGAGATCAGCGCCGAGCCGCTCGCCTGCTCTAGGAAGTCCGGCTCGATCGTGAGCGTCCGCAGCTCGTCGGGGCGTCTGCCGCTCGGACGGTTCACGCCGCGGCCGCCTCCAGCTCGGCGATCGCGACCTGCTCGACGTCGCCGAGCGGCAGCTGCAGGAAGCGCTCGCCCACGGCACGGAATCGCTCGGGATCCCCCGTCGTCAGGAACCGGTAGCGCCCTTCGCGTCCCGGATCGTTCCCGAACCCCTTGCGCTCGAGTGTCTCGGCGACCTCGCGGGCGGTCTCTTCCGCGGAGAAGACGAGCGTCACGCCGCGGCCGAAAACGCGTTGGAAGATCGGCCTGATCAGCGGGTAGTGCGTGCAGCCGAGGATGACCGTGTCCACCTCGGCCTGCTTGAGAGGCGTCGCGTACTCGCGAACGGCCTCGACGGTCTCCGCGCCGAAGGGCTCGTCGCTCTCGATCAGCGGCACGAGGCGCGGGCACGCGACCGGGAAGAACCGGGCCCCCGCGTCGAGCGTGTGCACGAGCTCGGCGTAGCGCCCCGCCGTCACGGTCGCCTGGGTGGCGAGGAGGCCAATGCGCCGGTTCCGCGTCGTCTGCACCGCGGCGTGCGCCTCGGGCGTGATCACGCCGACGATCGGCACCTCCAGCCGCTCCTGGAGCTCGGGCAGCGCGGCCGACGTCGCGGCGTTGCACGCGGCCACGACCAGCTTCACGCCCTGGGCCTCGAGATAGCCGGCGATTTCGCCCGCGAAGCGGCGGATCTCGTCCAGCGGCCGAGGCCCGTAGGGAAGGCGCGCGAGGTCGCCGAGGTAGATGAAGTCCTCGTGCGGCATCGTCACCAGGCACTCGTGGAGGACGGTCAGCCCGCCGGTGCCCGAGTCGAAAACGCCAACAGGCCGGGGGTCCATGGGGCGATTGTAGGCTCAGGGCATGTCGCGTCTCGCCGCAGCGCTCGCGGTTCTCGCGCTCGCAGCACCGGGAACGGCCTCGGCGTTCAGCAAGCAGGACCGGCTGATCGCGATGAGCGACGGCGTCAAGATCGCGACCACGTACTACGCTCCGGAGGGCGTCCCGCCTGCGGGCGGCTGGCCGGCCGTGATGCTCTTCCACGGCCTCGGCGGGAGCAGGACCGATCCCGGAACCCCGCTCGGGATGTCCCTCAACTCCGTCGCCGAGACCCAGCTCGTGCCGCAGGGCTATGCCGCGCTCACGTTCGACGCCCGGGGGCACGGGCAGTCGGAGGGGCTCGTCTCGATCGACGGGCCGCGTGAGATCCAGGACGTGCGCGAGCTCTTCGGCTGGTTCGCGGCGCAGCCGGGCGTCAACGGGCAGCGGATCGGCGCGTTCGGCTTCTCGTACGGCGGCGGCGCGATCTGGCGCGCGACGGCGGAAGGCGTCCCGTTCGCCGCGATCGAGCCGGCGATCACGTGGACCGACCTCTACTCCGCGCTCGTGCCGCAGGATCTCGCCCGCTCGGGCGTCCTCCTCGGTTTCTGGCAGTCGATCCAGGCACGCGCGGCGCCCAGCCTCGAGTCGATCGTGAACGACGCGATCGCCGGCCAGAATCTCGCAGCGCTCCACGCGTTCGCCGACCAGCGATCGGTGCGTAAGCTCCTCGGCTCGATCCGGGCGCCGACGTTCCTCATGCAGGGCCGCCGCGACTTCGCCTTCGACCTGGACCACGCGCTTATTGCCTACTCGCGCCTGAAGGCGCACAAACGGCTCTACTTCGCCGACTTCGGGCACCCGCCCGCCCCGAACCCGCCGGGAGAAGCTGCACACGTGCTGCCCGAGGCGCGCATATGGTTCGACCGCTACCTGAAGGGCCTCCCGAACGGGATCGACAGGCAGCCGCCGATCGAGGTCGCCCCTGACCCGTGGACCGGCCTGACGTTCCACTACCGGACGCTGCCGACGCGGAAGACGCTACGGCTCGCCTTCCCGGGACGCGCGGGGATCGGATCCACCGGCAAGGTGGCGCGAACACGGCCCCGGCTGCGCACGCGCACCGAGACCTTCGGGGCTCCGGTCCTGCGTATCTCGCTGGCGAGCCCGAACGGCTGGCCGCAGGTCGTTGCCGTCCTCTCCGCGCTGACGCCGCAGGGCAAGGAGATCGTCGTCAGCGCCGGCGGGGCCCGCGTCCAGCTAGGCGCGAAACCGAAGCGTGTGAAGATCCGGCTGATCGCGCAGCTGACCGCGATTCCCAAGGGCTCCCGGCTGCGGCTCACGATCGCCGCCACCTCGACCGCCCAGAGCTCCGGCAACCTCCTCTACTTCACGGGGATTCCTCGGTCGCGGCGGCTCGTCGTCGGGCCTGCGAGCCTGTCCGTGCCGGTGCTGGCGAAGCCGATATCGCGCTGAATCTATTGACTCGGCGGTCTGACGGAGGGTTAACTCGGACTGCGATTTGACGTCTCATACATGAACTCCGAGGAAAGGACACGTATGAAAAGGGTCATCCGGCTTGCGTTGGTAGTGAGCGCAGCCGCCGTTTCGCTCGCGTTTACGAGCTCAGCCTGGGCTTCCTACTCGCCGAGCCTCACCGTCACCGCATCGAACAACAAGCCCGGTGCGGCGACCAGCCTTCTGCTCGGCCACGTCCAGAGCCCGGCGGATGACCCGACGGCGAAGGACACGATCTACGCGCCGCTCGGCTACGGCGTGAACCTCTCGCAGGCGCCGGGAACGAAGATCGGGGACGTCAGCGCTCGGCTGATCCTCCGCAACGGCGGGAACGCCGAGGTCGAGGTGGACGGCAGTGTGGTCGCCGACAATCCCGCGAACCACCCGAACGACCAGTGTGCTCCCGGCCTCCACCAGGCCGTCTGGAACCTGAACGTCACGGTCGCAGGGACACCGCTGACCGTTCCGCTGTACGTCGACGCAGTCACCGCAGGCCCCGAGGCGGCTTTCGCCTCGGCCAAGATCCAGTTCTGTCTGGCCGGCCCGATCGGGACTCCTGCGGGCGCTCAGCTCGAGTTGGCGTTCTTCGACGTCAACGGCGTTTTCTCGAACCCCGCGAACACGAGCGACCGGATATGGCGCGCGACCTTCACGCCGTACGTTGCGGGGACGCCGCAGCCGAACCCGGCCGGAACGACCGAGGGGCAGGCCGTCGTTCCAGGACAAGTCGGCCTCACGATGGCGACGAAGAGCCTCAAGCACGGCGTCGTGATCGTCTCCGGGCGACTGACGGTCGACGGACAGGCCTTCGGCGGCGGGCTAGTCGAGCTCTACAAGGGCTCCAAGCGAATCGGCAAGGCCAAGACCAAAGCCAACGGCAAGTACTCGATTCGCATCAAGATCAAGAAGAAGACGCGTCTGCTCTCACAGGTGTTCTTCGTCGGCGATCTCCCGGGCTGTCCTGCGCCACCGCTACCCGGGGTGCCGCAGGGCTGCAAGACGGGATCGCTCTCGTTCTTCGCCTTCAAGATCGGCACCGCTCGTAGGAAGAAGTAACTCGCGATTCGAGCAGGGAGGCTTCCAGGCGGAGCCTCCCTGCTCTTGACCCGAGTCGCCAAACGGGCCGATCGCTAGCCTGGGCCGTGTGGCGGCGACGATCCGAGTCGGGACGTGCTCGTGGGCGGACGAGGCGCTCACGAAGCACTGGTATCCGAAGGGCGTCCCCGCCGGCGCGAGGCTCGCCTGGTACGCGGAGCACTTCGACACGGTCGAGGTCGACTCGACCTACTACCGGCTCCCGGCCGAGGAAATGGTTCAGCGCTGGGCAGAGCGCACACCGGATGGGTTCGTGATGCACGTCAAGGCCTTCGGCGTGATGACCCGCCACCCGGTCAAGATCGAGCAGCTTCCGCCCGACCTCCGGGACGAGGCTCCGCAGGACGAGCGCGGGCGCGTCGACCGCCCGTCGCGTGAGTTCCGGGCCGAGATCTTCAGGCGGTTCCTCGAGGCGCTCGAGCCGTTGCGCGCGGCGAGCAAGCTGGGCGGCCTCCTGTTCCAGTTCCCGCCGTACATCGTCCCCCGAGAGGCCTCGCTCGACTACCTCGCGTGGGCGCGCGAGCAGATCGGGGACGACGAGATGCTCGTCGAGTTCCGGCACCGCAGCTGGTTCGAGGACGACCAGCGCGACGAGACGCTGCGCTTCCTCGAAGAGCACAAGATGTCGCACGTCGTCGTCGACGCACCGCGCAGCGAGGGCAAGAACGTCCCGTTGACCGTGCTCGCGCTGACGTCGCCGATCCTCTACGTGCGCATGCACGGGCGGAACGCGGGGACGTGGAACGCGCGCGGCGGGAGCGCGGCGGAGCGCTTCGACTACCTCTACTCGGACGAGGAGCTCGGCGAGTGGGTGCCGCAGCTGAAGGAGCTGTCCGAGCAGGCGGAACAGGCGTACGTGGTCTTCAACAACAACAACCGGAGCCGCATCGGCGGCCGGGAAGAAGCCCAGGCGCCGACGAACGCGGAGATGCTCCGCGGCGCGCTCGAGGCTGGGAAGGTCGCCGTCAGCCGGCCCGGTTCAGGAGCGCCCGCAGGATCTCGTTGAAACGGTCCGGCGCGTCGACGTTGACGACGTGGCCCGCGCCTTCGACGACCTCGAACCTGGCGTCGGGCGCTGACTCTGCGATCTGACGGGCTTCGTCGACTGGGAGGATCGCGTCCTGGTCGCCGACGACGACGGTCAACGGCCCCGTGAAGCCGGCCACGACGTCGGTCGCGTCGCGACGGTCGCGAAGCGCCTGGATGCCGCGCACCAGCTCGTCGACCGTCCGGTCTTCGGGCCCCGGCGGCGAGAACTCGCGGTTCCAGCCTTCGATCCCCTCGGCCTGGACGACGCGGATCATCTCCTCGCGGGCAGCGCGCCGCTCAGGCGGATCGGCCGCCGCACGTGCGCCGGCGAGCAGAAGGCTCTTGACGCGGTCGGGCGCGGCCCGGGCCATCGCCAGCGCTACGTAGCCGCCAAGCGAGGCGCCGACCGCGACGAGGCCTCCGTCGACCCGCTCGAGGACGTGCTCCGCCCAGCCGTCGACGGAGTTGCCGCCGAGGTCATAGAAGTTCGGGACGTAGACGTCTTCGTCGCCGAGCACCTCGAGTTGCGGCTCCCATGTGCGCTCGTCGAGCGGGAACGCGTGCAGGAGGACGACTTTCACGAATGCTCGACCGTGACGGAGCCGTCGATCGCCGACGCCTCTTCCGTGGACAGGTTTACGCCTTCGATGCCGAGCGTCTGGGCGATCTCGGCCAGGAGCTCCGGGGCCGGCGGCAGCTCCGCCGCCGAGCCTGCCGTGCGGGCCGCGGTTCGGATCTCCGCCGCCTTCGCTCCGGTCAGGCGGCCGAGCAGCGTCGGGTTCGCGCGCAGGGCGATCGCGTCTCCGGGCGGCAGCGGGCCGTAGTACTCGGGCACGGACAGGTATTCGTCCGCCACCCTGCCGCGGTCGTAGGCGACGAGCCGAACGACCTCGCCTTCCTCCACGCCGAGCGCGACGACGACGCCACCGGACACGTACGAGAGCTCGGATGCGAGCCGCCGCAGCTGCTCGGGCTCGCCGGCGGCGACGTCGTCGTAGACGCCGATCCATCCGTTCCGTGGCGGGCCGACGACGCTCGACCCCGAGCGAACGACGCGCGGCACCCAGCGGACGACGGCCTTCTCGACCGCACCGAGGTCATCTGTCTGGAGGTGGATCGAGCCTGTGGAGGCGACGTCGCCGCCCGCGAGTCTCCGCTCGAGCGACTCGAGATCGGTGAGGAGCGAGCGGCGGTAGTCCGTGAAGCCGATCCGGCGCCAGTAGGCGAGCGCCTCGTCGTTCGGGAGTTCGACGTTCAGCGAGACGTGCTCGAGCCCCTCCCCGCGGAAGTGCGCGACGAGATCGCGGACGAGGTCGTTGCCCCCGCCGCGCCCGCGCGCCTCGGGCTTCAGGTAGACGAAGCTGACGTGGCCGAGCCCGTCCCGCAACTCGCCCTTGGCCATGCCGACGACCTCGCCCTCTGCCTCGGCGACCACGATCCGGCCTTCCTGCAGGTACGGCCCGGGTGGAGGAGGCGGATACGGACGGGCCCAGTGCTCGTCGAGATAGGCGTTCACGAACTCTTCGAGCAGAGGGAGGTCGGAGGCGTTGGCTTCGCGAATGTTCATAGCGCCGCCAAGAGCGTGGTCTCGGCGGCGACGGAGGGCCGCTCGCCCGTTCGGGCCACCCACTCTGCCAATGCGGCGTATTGATCGAGGTCGACGTCCAGCATCGTCTCGGCGCGGAGGATCCACGGCAGATAGGCCGCGTCCGCGATCCCGAACTCGCGGCCGCTGAGGAATGGGCTGCCGGCCACCACCGAGTCGAGCTTCGCCAGCTCGTCTCCCAGCCGACCGCGAGCCTCCTCGTCGCCTCGGCGCAGCGCGTAGTACGGCCGGCTCAGCTGGCCGAAGCGCTCGACGAGCAGCCGGCCGTTGGCGCGCTCAGCCGGGTCGGCCGGCCAGAGCGGCGGCTCCGGGTAGCGCTCCTCGAGGTACTCGTTGATCACGACCGACTCGGGCAAGACGAAGGCATCCTCTTCGAGCACGGGGACCCGGCCCAGCGGGTTCTTCTCGTAGATCCAGGCGGGGCGGTCGTCGAGGTCGACGACGACGGTCTCGTGCTCGAGCCCCTTCTCGGCGAGGACGATTCGCACACGCGCGCAGTACGGGCAGCGGTCGGCGTCGTAGAGCGTGAACACGACTCGATCCTAGGTGGAGCGGAGTAGTCCGGCGAGGAGGTAGTGCGCGGTCAGGTTCTGGAACGGGTCGAAGCGTTCGGCGAGCGCGCGCACCGCGTCGGTCGTCAGGTCGCGGCCCTCGCCGTAGTAGCGCGACGCGGCCTTGCGCACGCCGAGGTCTCCTGCCGGCCACGCGCGGGGCCGTGCGAGGTGGCGGGCGAGAAACCAGTCGGCCGTCCAGTCGCCGATCCCGGGCAGCGCGGTCAGTGCTGCTTTGACGTCGTCGTCGGGCAGCAGCGCGAGCGCGTCCAGGTCGAGATCGTTGCGCGCCAGGCCGGTCGCGTACTCGGCCTTGCGATGCGAGAAGCCGAGCGCGAACAGCTCGTCCGGCTCGGCCGCGGCCAGCCGTGCGCGTCTCGGAAACGAGTAGGCGTGCTCGGCGCGGACGCCAAAGCGCTCGATCAGGCGGTTGCGAATCGCGAACGCGGCGTGCAGGGAAACCTGCTGGGCGGTGATCGACGTGACGAGGCTCTCGAACGGCTCGACGGCGATCGGCGGCCGGAGCCCGCGGAGCTCGGTCGTGAGATCCGCAAGGACCGGCTCGGTTGCGGCGAAGGCGTAGAACGCGTCGAGGTCGAACTCGGCGCCGAGCAGCCTCCGCACGACCGGCGCGATCTCGGCATCGAGCGGCTGGACGTCGACTCCGCCGGGCGCATCGGTGATCCGCACCTCCCGTCCGTCGACGACCCGGTGCAGGCCCCCGTCGTGCCAGAGGTTGGCGAGGTCGGTGCCGAACGCGCGGTAGCGGGCTGTCGAAAGCTCGAAGGCATAGGGCTCGGGGAGCTCGAGGAGCGCCACGCCTACGCGAGCGCGTCGGACAGCGCGTGGAAATCCGTGAACGGCTCGAAAGGCTTCCCTTGCTCGGCGAGGTAACGCGCGAGGCCCGCAGTCGCGAAGACGCGATCCGAGGCGAGCGCGGCGCAGCGATCCGAGTAGCCGTCGCCGACGTAGACGACCTCGCCGGCCGGGAGAAGCGAGCGCTTGCACGACTCGCCGCAGATCTCGCAGTCGTCCGGGTAGCGCCACTCGACCCGCCAGCCGTCGGGCCGCGCGTCGACGCGATTCGCGTGCAGCTCGACGTCGACGCCTTCGCGCTCGAGGACGGGCTCGATCAGCTCCTCGAACCCACTCGAGACGACGTGGACGTCCCAGCCGGCCGCCTGTGCGCCGCGAACGAACTCGGCGAACCCCGCGCGGACCTTCGCCTCGTCGAGCACCCAGCCGACCACCTCTTCGAGTGGAGCCGTGACCGGGACGAACTCGCGCACGATCACCTCGCGCAGCGACAGGCGGCCTTCATCGAGGCCGTCCTCGACCTCCTGGTAGACGGCCGGGTCGCCGAACTCGAGCGCGATCCGGTCGAGCAGGTCGGACTCCGTGACCGTGCCGTCGAAGTCGAGGACGATCGAACGCGGTTGGCGCAGTTCTGGCTCGATCGCGTCACTCATTCGTGCAAATTTCCTCGTTACGATTGCGACGGGGAGGAGGCGGGCGGTGCCTTGAAATAGAGCGCCGGAAAGGCGGCGCGGCGACTCGGCTCAGAGGTGCGACGTGGCCCCCGCCGGATCCTGGTCGTACGTGTGCGTCGCGCCCGGCTCCTCGTACCACGAGTAGGCGTACACGCCGTCGTCGAGCTCGCCGGCGAGCTTCGAGAGCTTGAGCGGATGGAACGTGTCGCACATCACCGCGAGCTCGTGCGTTTCCGTCGCGCCGATCGACTTCTCCGCGAGCCCCGGCTGGGGCCCGTGCGGGATCCCCGACGGGTGCAGCGTCACGGAGCCGATCTCGATCCCTTTACGCGACGAGAACTGCCCGTCGACGTAATAGATCATCTCCTCGCTCTGCAGGTTCGAGTGGTGGTACGGAATCGGAATCGCGAGCGGATCGAAGTCGAGCTTCCGCGGGCAGAACGAGCAGATCACGAAGTTCGGCCCGGCGAACGTCTGGTGCGAGGGCGGCGGCATGTGGATGCGCCCGGTAATCGGCTCGAAGTCGCTGATGTTGAACGTCCACGGATACAGGTAGCCGTCCCAGCCCACGACGTCGAACGGGTGGTAGTCGATGACGTAGTCCTGGTACCCGTCGCGCACCCGGATCTTGAGGTTGAAGTCGCCCCCCTCCCGGTATGTCTTCAGCTCCGTGGGCGGGTGGATGTCGCGGTGGTAGAACGGCGCGTGCTCCATCAGTTGGCCGTACTCGTTCCGGTACCGCTTCGGGATCTCGATCAGGCCAGGTGTCTCGAACAGCAGGTACCGCTGCGGGCCTGACGGCTCGAACTGGTAGGTCGTCCCGCGTGGGATGACGACGTAGTCGCCCTGGCGGTACGGCACGTCGCCGAAGGTCGTGTGCAACGTCCCGCTGCCCTCGTGGACGAAGTACACCTCGTCGCCCTCGCCGTTCCGGAAGAAGTAGTCCATCGTCTCGCTCGGCCGGACGAGCGAGATCTCGACGTCGTTGTTCCACATCAGCAGCTTCCGCCCCGAGACCTCGTCGCCCTCGGGCTCGGTGCCGAAGGTCTTGAAGTGACGATGCGCGTGCGCGTCGGGCACCCACTCCTCACGCTGGATCGGCTGGAACTCCCCGAGCTCCTTCACGCGGCAGGGCGAGATCAGGTGGTAGAGGATCGACTCGTTGCCCGTGAAGCCTTCGAGGCCCATCACCTCCTCGGTGAGGAGGGTTCCGTTGTCCCGGAACTGGATGTGGCGCTTCCTCGGGACCTCGCCTCGGCTCTGGTACGTCGGCATCAGCCCGAAGGATAAAGAAGCCTAGGCAGGCTTCGGGCCGACCCGGTTTCGCAGCACGC
>Ga0307299_10000866_pt1 | contig 10109 bp, 10 predicted proteins | sample ER_DNA_159_FD_194466 | JGI IMG/M metagenome (GOLD analysis project Ga0307299, IMG submission 194466) | Bulk soil microbial communities from the East River watershed near Crested Butte, Colorado, United States - ER_DNA_159 | ecosystem: Environmental > Terrestrial > Soil > Floodplain | place... | reverse complement strand
CGCCGACTGTCACTAGTCTGTAACCCACAGGGGCGTCTACGTAGGAGAGGATGGCGCGTGGCTCGCACCGAGACGGCTCTCATGACCGACGAGGCGCGATTGCTCAACCGAGAGCTGTCCTGGCTCGACTACAACGCGCGGGTCCTCGCCCGTGCGGCAGATCGAGGAATTCCTGCCCTCGAGCGGTCGCGCAACTGCGCGTACTTCTCGTCCAATCTGGACGAGTTCTTCCAGGTGCGTGTCGCCGGCCTGATGGGCCAGGAGGAGTCCGGTCTGCTCGTGCGCTCGCCCGACGGCCGCACGGCTCAGCAGACCCTCGCAGCCGTCCGCGAGAAGGTGCTCGAGCTCTCCGCCGATCAGGCCAAGCTGTGGAAGCGCGAGCTCCGTCCCGCACTCGAGGAAGGGGGCGTGATCGTCGCCGACGTCGATGGGGCGAACAAGAAGGAGCTCGACGAGCTCGAGCAGCGCTTCAACCGCGACGTGTATCCGATCCTGACGCCACTCGCCGTCGGGCCTGGACAGCCGTTCCCGTACATTTCCCCGCTGTCGCTGAGCCTCGGGATCTTCGTCCGCGATCCGGAGAACGGCGATGAGCGCTTCGCACGCGTCAAAGTGCCGGAGCTGCTGCCGCGCTTCCTCGCCATCGGCGAGCGCGGGTTGTTCGTGCCGCTCGAACGCGTGATCCGGCACTTCCTCCCGCGGCTCTTCCCCGGCATGGAGATCGTCGAGTGCTGCACCTTCCGCGTCACGCGCGACGCGGACTTCGAGGTGTCCGACGAGGCCGACGACCTGCTCGAGGCCGTGCAGGACGAGCTGCGCCGCAGGCGCTTCGGCGACGTGGTGCGCGTCGAGGTGTCCGGCTCCGTGTCGAGTGGCATGCTCGAACGACTGAAGCGAGGGCTGCGAGCCACTGACGACCAGATCTATCTGATCCAGGGTCTGCTCGACCTCGCGGAACTGCAGGAGCTCGTCAGGGTCGACCGCCCGGAGCTCAAGGAAGAGCCGTGGTATCCCGTCGCCCATCCCCGCTTTGCGTCGATCGAGGACCCCGACGATCTGTTCGCGGAAATCCGGCGCAGCGACATCCTCGTCCACCATCCCTTCGACTCATTCGTGTCGAGCTTCGAAGGCTTCCTCAAAGCCGCAACCGAGGACGATGCGGTCGTCGCACTCAAGACGGCGCTGTATCGAACGAGCGAGGACTCGCCGGTCGTCCCAGCGCTGATCGACGCGGCGGAGCACGGAAAGCAGAGCGTGTCGCTGATCGAGCTGAAGGCGCGCTTCGACGAGTCTCGCAACATCGGCTGGTCGCGCTCGCTGGAGAAGGCGGGAGTGCACGTCGTCTACGGCTTCCCGAACCTGAAGATTCATGCGAAGACGACGCTTGTCGTGCGCAGAGAAGGCGACGAACTCCGCCGCTATGTGCACCTCGGCACCGGGAACTACAACATCATGACCGCGCGGACGTACGAGGACTACGGCCTCTTCACGGCTGACCCGGAGATCGGGGCAGACGTCGCCGACCTGTTCAACTACCTCACCGGCTTCGCACATCCACAGCCGTTTCGCAAGCTCCTCGTCGCGCCGTTCAGCCTGCGCGAGGGGCTGATCGAGCGCATCCGCGACGTCCGTCGCGCCGCGGCGAACGGTGAGAAGGCGCGCATCCGCATCAAGGTGAACAGCCTCAACGACGAGCAGATCATCAACGAGCTCTATCGCGCGTCACAGGAAGGGGCCAAGGTCGACATCGTCGCGCGCAGCATCTGCACGCTGCGACCGGGTGTGCCGGGCCTGAGCGAGACGATCCGCGTGCGCAGCATCCTCGGGCGGTTCCTCGAGCACAGCCGGCTGTTCATCTTCAACGCGGGCGACGAGTCGAGTTTTTATCTCGGCAGCGCCGACCTGATGCCGCGGAACCTCGACCACCGCATCGAGGTCGTCACACCGGTGGAGGACGCGCGCGCGCAGAACGACATGGTGCGCGCCTTCGACGTCCTGCTCGCGGACAACGCGAGCGCCTGGGAGTTGAGCCCCGACGGCCGCTGGATGAAGCTGCGCCCGAAGAAGGGCGATCGCGGCCGGGCCACCCAGTTGGTCTTCATGCGTAGCGCCAGAGCCCGCGCCCGGCGGCGTGCCGCTCACGTCCGGAACCGCTGATCGCCAAGATGCTGGAACGGCTGCGCGCGATAGGGGCGCCGACCGGACCGTCGTCCAGAATCGCGGGCGTGCGGGTCGGAATCGTCGACGTTGGCGCGAACACCGTGCGCCTGCTCATTGCGGCGCAGGACGGACGGCGGCTCGTCAGCGTGCGCGAGGAACGGGTGCAGCTCGGTCTCGGGGATGAGATCGAGCGCACCGGCAGGATCTCGGACGAGAAGCTCGAGGACACTGCGGCGACGGCGGCGAGCAGAGTCCGCCGCGCCCGGAAGCTGCGCTGCGCCGCGATCGAGGTGCTGATCACCTCGCCTGGCCGGCAGGCTGCGAACGGGCGAGAGCTCGTCGAACGTCTCGCAGAGGCCACCGCCGCACCCGCGCGGGTCCTGACCGCAGAGGAGGAAGGCGAGCTCGCATGGCACGGGGCGGTCGCCGCGGCGCAGGATGTTCCCTCGACTGTGGCGGTGTGCGACGTCGGCGGGGGATCGGCCCAGATCGCCGTCGGATCGCTCGCAACAGGCCCGGCCTGGGTGCGATCGGTCGACATCGGCTCGTTGCGGCTGACGCGCCGGGCCTTCCGCAGTGATCCTCCGACGCCAGCCGACTTCGAGCGCGCACAGCAGGCGATCGCCGACGCCTTCGCTGACCTGACGCCGCCGCTGCCGCTCGCCGCGATCGCGGTGGGCGGAAGCGCGCGCGCGTTGCGCCGAATCGAAGGGGATGTGCTCGGCCCCGACGAGCTCAGCGACGCCGTGCGGCGACTTCAGCGCCGCCCGTCACGACACGTGGCAAGGATGCACCGCCTTGACGAGCAGCGCGCGCGGACGATCACCGCAGGCGCTCTCATCCTCGCCGAGGTTCAGCGCCGGCTGAACGTGCCGCTGACGGTCGGCCGCGGCGGGCTGCGCGAAGGTGCTGCCCTGATGCTGCTCGACGCAACCGTCGCCGCGACGGGCTAGACAGCCGGACGGCCGCGCCGCCGAGTCGGCGCCTTAGACGCGCCGCCGCTCCACGACGCGGCCTTCACGGTCGACGACGAGCGTCTCCGCCTTCTTCTGCCCCTCATCGAACGCGCCGTCGGTCAAACCGCCGTGGACACACACGGCGACGTCCTCACCGGCGAGCGAGCGGACCAGCGCAACCCCCTCACTGGATTGCCGCTCTTCCCCCAGCTCGTCGCGCAGCTCGATCTCGAGCCCACGCGCCGCCGCGAGCGGCTCGACCGTCTGGACGCAGCGGTCGTACGGGCTCGAGAGAATGCGCGTGATCGGGAACGGCGCCAGCTCGGTCACGAGGGCGTCAGCCTGTCGGCGACCTTTCTCGTCGAGCGGGCGCTTGCGGTCGTCGCCTTGCCACTCGGACCTCTCGCCCGCGCGGGCGTGGCGGATCACGAGCAGGGGCAAGACGCGGCCCTCAGGCCCAGACGGTGCGGGCTCGCCGCTGCAGCCGCTTCCAGGCAGCGGGCAGCGAGTTGCGCGCGTCGACGCGCCGCGCGCGTTCGCGCTCGATCAGCCGGCCCGCCGCGAGGGCCGAGCCGACACCGCGCGCACGCCGAACTGCAGAACGGAGGTGCGCTTCTGCGACGACCGCGTCCTGGTGGGCGCCGACGACGTCCTGGAACTTCTTCGCGGCCTCGACAACCTTGCGCGCGTCCTTTCCGATGATTTCCGACGAGAGCTCGGTCGCGTAACGCAGCCGCTTTGCCTGAATCCGTGAGCGGTGCAGCGCATCGTTGGACGGCGCAGCGCCGAGCGCCTTCATCTGGCGTTCGAGCTTGCGGAACTCACGGCGCGCGACCTGCTGCAAGGACACGTCGCTTGTCGCGACCGGCGGAGCGGTCACGATCTGCTCGAAGGCGCCGAGCAGCTCGGCGTAGCGCGGCGAGTCCAGCGTCACGAGCAATTCCTCGTGCACCGCCTGCCGCTCGGCCTCGAGCTGCGTGACGATCCTGCCCGCGGGAACCGCATCGGGCCCGTCCAGGTCCGCCACCTCGTACCGCAGACGTGCGACCAAGACGTCCAGGTCACGGACGGGGCCAAGCTGCTGGCCGAGCCATTTCAACTCCTCACGGAGAGCGTTGCCCTGCTCCTCACCGAGCAATGTCCGCGCCTCACGCAGCGCTGCGCGCGAGCGCCGCACGGCCACGCGAAGGCGATGCAGATCCTCGGGATCGGAGCCGACGCGCACCGCGGGATCGTGTCGCTCGATCTCGGCCAACTGCGTGCGGAGGAATGCGCGCAGGTGCTCGACATCCGGCGCGTCTTTCGCAGGAGCGACCTCCTGCGCAGGCACTCCGAGCGCATGCTCGAGTGCCTCGTCCATACCGACGTAGCTGGCGAGCACGCGCTGACCGTCCAATAACGCGACGTCGTTCTTCCCTCGTCGCAGGCGTGCCACCTGAACGACCTCTTGCCCTCGCAGCAGCGCAGCAAGGACGCGCTGAAGCTCCGCCGGCGGACGGGTGGGACCGCCTGTCGCGGACACGGTCGTGTCACCGATGCGTGCCTCCCAGATGCTCTTGCCCTTCTCGACCCGGCGACGCAACGGGATCCCCGCGCGCGTCAGGCGGCGATCCGGGGTGTCGACGTATGTCGCCGTGAAGCTGCGCCCGGACCCGTTTGCTCGCGAAGTCGGCGCCACAGCCGACGATCCTAGCGCGACAAACCCACAGCGACCCCCCCGCACGAGTGATCTGTAAACCACTCCGTCACATGCGTGGGGACGGGCCCCGAAATCACGTTCCGCGGGCCGTCGGATGTGTCGCGTCGGTGAACTCGCGGAACTCGGCGGTCAGCAGGTACGCGACCTGCTCGCCGATGTCGACGGCGTGGTCGCCGATCCGCTCGAGCGAGCGGGAGACGAGCACCATGCGCAGCCCGTATTCGCGCATCGCCGCTGCCTCCCCGAGCTCGAGAATGCGCTCGACGACCCTGCGGTTCGCGCGGTCGATCAGCTCGTCGAGCGTCACGAGCGACTCGGCCGCTTCCAGATCGCGGTTTGCGAACGAGTCGAGCGCGATCCGGATCATTTCCTCGCAGCGCGACCCCATCTCCTCGAACCCTTCGATGAACCTGGGCGAAGGATCCACATCAGGAACGAGCTTCGATAGCTTCGCGATCGTGACGCAGTAGTCGGCCATCCGCTCGAGGTGAAGGTTGATGTGCAGAATCGCGAGCACGAGGCGCAGGTCGCTGGCCACGGGCGTCTGACGTGCGAGGAGGAGCTCGATGCCCTCCTGGATTCGGATATAGCGTGCGTCGACGTCGTCATCGAAGGCGATCACCTCGTCGGCGAGCTCCTCGTCGCGTTGCTCGAGTGCGTTGATTGCTCCGCGCAGCGCGCGCAGAACGAGCGCGCCTTCCTCTTGCAACGTCGCCTCGAGCTGGTCGAGCTCCTGTTGGAACGTGCTTCTCATCCGAACCGGCCCGTGACGTAGTCCTCGGTGCGCTGGTCGGACGGGTTCGTGAAGATCTTGTCGGTTGCGTCGTACTCGACGAGCACGCCGCTCCGTCGAGTCTCGTCGACCTCGAGGCTGAAGAACGCCGTTAGATCTGCAACCCGTGCTGCCTGCTGCATGTTGTGCGTGACGATCACGAGCGTGTAGTCGCGCTTGAGCTCGTGCATGAGCTCCTCGATCGCCGAAGTCGCGATCGGATCGAGCGCAGACGCCGGCTCGTCCAGCAGCAACACGTCGGGCTCGACGGCGATCGCACGCGCGATGCAGAGACGTTGCTGTTGGCCCCCCGACAGCGAGAGGGCGTTCTTCTTCAGGCGGTCCTTGACCTCGCCCCAGAGCGCTGCTCCCGTGAGTGCCTTCTCGACCCGCTCGTCGAGGTCTTGTTTCATGCCGAGCACGCGCGGCCCCCAGGCGACGTTGTCGTAGATCGACTTCGGAAACGGATTTGCCTTCTGGAACACCATCCCGATCCGCCGGCGTACCTCGACCGGGTCGACGCCCTGGCCGTAGAGATCCTCTCCGAGGTAGAGGATCTTCCCGTCGATCTTTGCGCCCGGCACGAGGTCGTTCATCCGGTTGAGACACCGGATGAAGGTGCTCTTGCCGCAGCCCGACGGGCCGATCACGGCGGTGATCAGGTTCCGGTAGATGTCGAGGTCGACGCCGCTGATCGCGGTCGTGGCCCGGCCGTAGTTGACGGCCAGGTCTTGAATGTCGAACACGACCTCGCGCTGAACGGGGCCTGCTTCCCTGCGCGCCTGCGCGACGTCGATCACGGGCGCCATCGTAAACGTCACCCCGCCAGCCTCTTGCGGCTGCGGGCGAGCAGCGCCTTGGCACCCAGGCTGGCGATCAGCACGAACCCCATCAGCACGAGCGCCGCAGCCCAGGCCTGCTCGTGCAGCGCCGGGTCCGCCTGCTCGGAGTACGTGAAGATCAGAACCGGGATGTTCGGCAGCGGCTTCGTCACGTCCGTCTGCACGGTGTTGGCGAAGATCGAGCTGGTGAAGAGCAGCGGCGCCGTCTCGCCGGCGGCGCGCGCCACCGCCAGCAGCGTCCCCGTGAGGATCCCGCCTACACTCGACGGAAGAATCACGCCGACCACGGTCCGCCAACGCCGGACGCCGAGGGCCAGGCTCGCTTCCCGAAGCGTCGACGGCACGAGCAACAAGACCTCCTGCGTCGCGCGCGCGACGAGCGGCAGCATGATGATGGCGAGCGAAACGGCTCCGGCATAGCCGCTCTGCGTGTGCCCGATCACGAGCAACGCATAGACGAAGATCCCGATCACGATCGTCGGTAGACCCGCCAGCACGTCGATGACGACCTGGATCGGAACGGCGAGACGCTTCGGAGCGAACTCGGTCAGGTAGATCGCCGTCAGCACGCCAACCGGCACGGCCATGGCCGTTGCCAGCGCGATCAGCAGGATCGTCCCCACGAGTGCGTTCGCGATTCCCCCGCCCGGCTGCCCGAAGAGCGCTTGAGGCTTGAAGAAGAAATCCCAGCTGAGTGCGCCGGCGCCGCGAAGTGCGACCGACACCACGACGATCACGAGCACGGTGACGGCAACCAGCGCGGCGAGCGTCGCGACGACCTCCATCGTGCGGTTGACGACCTTCCGGCGGCGATACCGGCTCACGCCTTCGCTCCACGAAGTGGGTCGAACCGTCGCACGATGATCTGGGCGAGGAGGTTCGCGATCAGCCCGATCACCAGCAGGATCGCGGCGAGGTACAGCAGCGACGAGATCTCGAGGCCCGGATTCGCACCCTGGTAGCTGGAGGCCAGCTTGCTCGCCAGCGTGTCGGCCGGCGGGAACAGGGACCAGCCGATGCGGGTTCCACCGCCGATCACCTGCGTGACTGCGATCGCCTCGCCGAGCGCACGTCCGAGACCGAGGATGAGAGCGGCTGCGATGCCCGAGCGCGTCGCCGGGAGGATGACGCCCCGCACCATCTCCCAGCGTGTCGTCCCAAGTGCCAGCGCTCCTTCCTCGAGCTCCCGCGGAACGCCGAGGAAGAGCTCGCGGCTGATCGCCGCAACGATCGGAACGATCATGATCGTGAGGATCAACGCGGCGGTGAAGAGCCCTTGGCCCGTTTGCTGCGGATCCCCGAAGAGCGGGATGAAGCCGAACGCAGAGTGCAGCCACGGCTCGACGTGGTGCGCGACGAACGGACCGAGCACCAGGATCCCCCACAGCCCGAGGACGACGCTCGGAATCGCGGCAAGTAGCTCCACCAAGGAACCGACGATGCCGCGCAGACCGCGAGGCGCGAGCTCGCTCAGGTAGAGGCCGATCGCGATTGCCAGCGGCGTCGCGATCACCAGCGCAACGAATGAGCTGACAGCCGTGCCGTAGATGAAGGGCAGCGCACCGAAAACGTGCTTGACGGGATCCCACTCGCGGCCGGTCACGAAGCCGAAGCCGAACTGGTGGAACGAGTCCGCCGAGAGGCGGAAGACCTTCCAGACGATCGCACCGACCAGCACGACGGACCCCAGTGCCGCCGCTCCGGTCACCACGTACAACGACAGATCGCCCAGGCGTCCGCTCAGTCGGCGGCGGCGGGCCTGCAGCGGGCTCGTCGTCTGGACGGCGCTCACCGTCGCCGAGCGTACTGCGCCGTCTCCCACGCGGACACCGCGTTCACCACCTTGTCACCAGCTCGACACCAAGGTTCTTCCCATGTGCGGGAGGAGGCGGGGCACTCTCGTCGTGACCTGAACCACATGAGAGGAGAAACTTTGATTCGCAGGACACTGGCCGTCCTCACTGCGCTCGCCGCCGCGTTCGTCCTGACGGCGACCGCGGGCGCGCAACGCTCCAGCGGCTCGCTCGTAGGCGCTGGGAGCTCGTTCGTCGCACCACTCGTCTCGGCCTGGATCCCGAAGGTCGACAGCACGTTCGGGCTGAAGGTGACGTACGGGCCGATCGGTTCGGGCGGTGGAATCCAGCAGATCATCAACCGCACCGTCGACTTCGGCGCCAGCGACGCACCGTTGAGTCCCGATCAGTTCGCCGCGTGTAAGGGCTGCGTGCAGATTCCCTGGGCGCTCTCGGCAACATCGCTCGCGTACCGCGGCGACGGTCTGCCGAACCACCTCCGCCTCGACGGCGGCACGGTGGCCGGCATCTTCCTCGGGAAGATCAAGCGCTGGAACGATCCGGCGATCAAGAAGCTCAACAAGGGCAAGAGCCTGCCCGACCTCCAGATCACGGTCGTCCACCGCAGTGACAACAGCGGCACGACCTACAACCTGACGGATTACCTGAACAGTGTCAGCAAGTCGTGGAAGAGCGGTGTCGGCAAGGGCGTTGCCGTCGACTGGCCGACGGGCGTGGGCGCCCGGGGCAGCGCCGGCGTTGCCGCAACGCTCTCACAGACGAACGGCGGCATCACGTACGTTGACGTCGCGTACTCGCTGAAGAACCACTTCATGTTCGCGGCCGTGAAGAACCGTGCCGGCATCTACCAGCTGCCGGGACTGCGGGGAATCACAGCGGCCGGGAAGACCATCCTTCGCGTGGCACCCGACAACGGCGGCATCTCGATCGTCAACCCTTCGAAGCGCCAGCCGCTCGCCTACCCGATCTGCACGTTCACCTACGTGATCATCCCGAAGCAGTCGTCGAAGTCACAGGAGCTGAAGCAGTTCGTCCGCTGGGCACTGACCAACGGTCAGTCGTCCGGTCCCAAGCTCCTCTTCGCACCGATCCCGAAGGTCGTCCTCAAGGCGTCGACGAAGACGCTGAACCTCATCCACGCTTAAACGAACAGCGCACCGCAAACCCGTGACCAGGAGCGCCGGTGGCCTCGACCGTGCCCCCGGCGGCCACCACCACGTGCTTGACGATCGCGAGACCGAGGCCCGTGCCCCTCGAGGCGCGGGCCCGGTCGCCGCGATAGAAACGCTCGAAGACGCGGGAGAGCTCCTCCGGGTCGAGCCCACGGCCGTCGTCTGCAGCCTCGAGGAAGTCCGGCCGCGCCGAGAGCGTGAGCGTCGCGCCCGCACCCGCGTAGCGGATCGAGTTCTCGGCGAGGTTCTCGGCGACGATCTGGAGCATGCGCCGGCGCAAGGGCAATTCGACGTCGGGTTCGGCGTCGATGCGTACCGCGACATCGGCCCGCTCGGCACTGTCGACGACCCGATCGCGAACCTCCTCGAGCACCGGGAGCGCAGGCGTCGAACCAAGTGCCACGACCTCGCGGCCGCTCTCGAGCTCGGACAGGAAGAGCACGTCGTCGACGAGCTCGCTCATCTCCTGGACCTCGTCACGCGCCTGGGCAAGCAATGCGTCGCGGTCAGCACCCGGCAGCGCAGCCGACTCGAGCAGGGCGAGCAGCCGCGCGAGCGGTGTACGCAGCTCGTGGGAAACTGCGGCCGTGAAGCCGACGCGCAGCTCTTCATAAGCCCGTGTCTGATTCTCCATCCGAGACGAGTATGGCCAAGGTCCTGATCGTCGAGGACGATGCCGTCATCGCCGACGGCA
>Ga0307299_10000862_pt1 | contig 10120 bp, 11 predicted proteins | sample ER_DNA_159_FD_194466 | JGI IMG/M metagenome (GOLD analysis project Ga0307299, IMG submission 194466) | Bulk soil microbial communities from the East River watershed near Crested Butte, Colorado, United States - ER_DNA_159 | ecosystem: Environmental > Terrestrial > Soil > Floodplain | place... | reverse complement strand
GTTTCAATCGCCCTTCACTGGCGTGATCCGCACCATCACCACGCCGTGGGCCGGGACGGTAGCGGAGAACCGGCCGGTGAACGCCCCGAGATCGGTGTGGGCCCATAGGTCCCGCACGCCAGCAGAGCCGGTGAGTCCGATCGCCCTCCACGTCGCCGCGATCACCGTTTGCAACCCCGAGCGGTTGAACAACACGACGGCGCGGGAGCCATCGGCGAGCGGCTTCGACCAGACTTGGAGATCCGGGGCTGGTTCCTGCACCAACATCCCCTGCACGCCCATCGAGTCTTGGTCCACCGCGATCACGTCTTTGTTGGTGAGCATGTCGCGGGTCACCGCCGGCATGGTGCGGACGTCGTTGCCCGCCATGAGCGGCGCGGCCATGACCGCCCACAGGCTGAGGTGGGCGCGGTATTCGTCGTCGGTCATCCCCCCGTTGCCCACCTCCAGCATGTCGGGGTCGTTCCAGGCGCCGGGACGGGCGGCGAGCGCGTACTGGCTCGAGAGATCGAGGATTGAGATCATGCTGGCCCAGCGGTCGCTGATGTCGCCCGTGGTGCGCCACAGGTTGCCGGTGCGCGGGCCCCAATCCCAGGGGCGGTTCGAGCCCCACTCGCAAATACTGAAGACGATCGGGCGTCCGGCTTTGGCGAGGGCATCGCGGAACTTGGCGTACTGCGTGGGCGCGTCGAGCCCCTCCGAGTTGCACCAGTCTTCCTTGACGTAGTCCACGCCCCACTCGGCGAACGTGCGCGCGTCGATCTCCTCCGAGCCGTAGGTCCCGGGGCGGCCTTGGCACGTCCGCCGGCCGGCATCGGTGTAGATCCCGAACTTGAGCCCTTTGGAGTGCACGTAGTCGGCGAGTGGCTTGATCCCGCCCGGGAATCGGGCCGAGTCGGCCACGAGCCGGCCGGCGCGATCACGCGCGACCTGCCAGCAGTCGTCGATCACGACGTACTGGTATCCGGCGTCGCGCATCCCGCTCGCGACCATCGCATCGGCCGTTTCCCTGATCAGCTGGGCGCTCACGTTGCAATGAAAGTGATTCCAGCTGTTCCATCCCATCGGGGGCGTGCGGGCCAGACCGTTGTCGAGTGCGGGTGCGGAGCGCGAATGCGGGTGACCGATACCGAATACGAACGCGAGGCAGAGCAACGTCGGGAATCGCGCGGACACGATGGGTCTCTCGGGGGAGGGGGGCGGCGGGACAGGTAGCAAGGCGCATGCCGTTCGGTCCGCCGTTGTCCCGGCGCAGCGGGTGCCGTACGCGCGCAGCACCTGGGGGCCATTCGTCGTGCGATGCATTCCGCAACTCGGGGGGCACGCGCCTTGCCTATCGGAGACGTGATGAAGCCCGACGCCCGCTGCCTCGTTGTCGCCGGCGCGCTCGCTTGCGGGAGCCCCGGCACGCCGCCACCCAGCGATGCCAGCCCGAACACCGGGGCCGTGACGACCATCATCCCCAGCGAAACCGATGCGCGGGTGCCCCGCGTGGAAGAGATGCTGCGCGCTGTGCCCGGCCTCGAGGTGATCAGGCTGGCGAACGGCACCTATCGGCTGCGCATCCGCGGCCAGCGCAGCCTCCGAGGCAATGCCGCGGACGAGAATCCGCTGCTCGTGATCGACGGGATCTCCATCCCGAACGAATCGATGGGGACCATGCTGGCCGACCTGTCGCCGAGCGATGTTGCGCGGATCGAGGTACTCAAAGACGCAGGGTCCACCAGTGCGTACGGGTCACGCGGCGCCAACGGCGTGATCGTCATTACCACCAAACGGGCACGATAGGAGGCATCGCCATGACGTGTCGCATCACGTGGCTGGCAGTTGGGTTCGCGCTGGTCAGCGCCGCTCCCGCGGCTGGACAACAGGGCGGAGCCGTCGAGGTCGGGGCGTTCACGCGCTACACCAATTTCGATAACAGCCTGAGCATGACGAGCACGTTCGGCGTGGGTGGGCGGGTGTCGGTCGCGCTTCGACCCGGGTTCGCGTTCGAGCTGGACCTGTCGCGCACCAGTGCCTCGAGCGACGCAAGAGGGGGCTCGGTGACCTACACGCCGCTGCACGCCCGCGTGATCGGGGCGCTCCCAGCCGGGCAGCGCATGGAAGTGCTCGTGGGAGGCGGGTACGTGCGCAACGCGTACGGTGGCGCGTTCGAGGAGAGCGATGGCGGTCTATCGACGATTCTGGGGCTGCGCTACCACGCGACCAGCCGGGTGTGGATGCGTCTCGGGGTCGACCTCGACGTCATGTTCCACCCATCGAGCGCCAGTCCCTTTACCTTCTACAACGGCAATTGGAGCCTGCAGCTCGGCGCCGGCGCGCGTCTCAACGGCGGCGGCTCATAAGTGATAGGTCTGCTTCGCTAGGTCGTACGCGAGCGCGCGCGCCATGGGGCGCGCGTCGCTCTGGTCGATCACGTGGCGCGCCACGAGCCCCGCGAGGTAGTTGGCGTCCATGCGGCGCGCCAGGTCGTGCCGCGCCGGGATCGAGCAGAATGCGCGCGTGTCGTCGTTGAACCCCGCCGTCTTGTAAATGCCCGCCGTCTCGATCGTCTGTTCGCGGAACCGCCGCATCCCTTCCATCGAATCGAAGAACCACCAGGGAGGCCCGAGCCGCATCGCCGGATAGTGCCCGGCGAGCGGGGCGAGCTCCCGGCTGTACGTGGACTCATCGAGAGTGAACACCACGAGCGTGAGGCGCGGGTCGTTGCCGTAGGCATTGAGCAGCGGGCGCAGGTTGCGCGTGAACTCGGTCGCGACCGGGATGTCGCCGCCCCGATCCGGGCCGAACCGCTCAAATACCAGCCGGTTGTGGTCCCGCAGCGATCCCGGGTGGATCTGCATCGTCAGACCATCCTCGAGCGACAGGCGCGCCATCTCCATCAGCAGATGCGCCGTGAAGCGCCGCTCGTCGGCCGGAGTCACCTCACCCTGACACGCCTGGTGAAACAGCCGCTCGGCCTCCTCCCCTGGGAGGGCGGCGGTGTAGGGCTCCAAGACGGCGTTGTCGGTGGCGGTGGCGCCGAGACTCTTGAAGTAGGCGCGGCGGTCGGCGAGCGCCGGAATAAACGCCCCATAGTCGCGCACGCCCAATGCGTCCACTTGGGCCTGCCAACCGGGAGCCGCAATCCGGAACAGGACATCAGGGCGGAACGTGGGGATGATGCGCCCCTTCCATCCAGATTCGCGAAGCGCGCGATGATGTTCGAGGGTGTCGGTCGCGGCATCAGTGGTGGCGAGGACTTCGATGTTGAATCGCTCAAATAGGGCGCGAGGACGAAACTCGGGTGAGCCAAGCTTCTCGCGGATCGCGTCGTAGATGCGCGGCGCAGTGTCGCTCGACAACGGCTCGCGGATACCGAAGACTTCGTGTAGCTCGTAATCGAGCCACGCGGCGGTTGGTGTCCCGCGAAACAGGTAGTAATGGTCCGCGAACCGCTGCCACACTATGCACGGGTCTGTCTCGACGGGCCCTGCATCCCGGCGCCTGACTCCTAGATCCTCAAGCCGCACGCCGTGTGCGTAGAGAAGGCGGAGGATGTAGTGGTCGGGCTGGACGATGAGCGACGCCGGCTCGGGGAAGGGAGTGTTCTCGGCCAGAATCCGAGGATCGACGTGGCCGTGGGGCGAGACGATCGGCAGGCCCCGCGTCTCCTCGTACAGCGCGCGCGCGACCCGCCGAACCGAGGGATCGGGATCGAAGCAGCGATCCTCGGCGAGGATGCGCGTGGCTCCTAGACGGTGGGCGTCCAGCCCGGAGCGTATTCGCGTTGCCAGAACGCCGTGGCCTGGGCGTCACCCTGAATGTGTCCGGACTTGGGATCGGTGTGGAGCGTCCGGCCGGTCCACTGCGCAATGTTGCCGAGGTGGCACAGCAGCACGCTCTTCGCCCCCTCGGCGATCGGCTGATTGACCGGCACGCCCGTCCGGACCGCTTCGACGAAGTTCGCGATGTGGAGCGCCGTCAACAGGTCGTCGCCGCTCGGGGCCAGCGGATCGGCGCCCGCCCGCGCGATCGACTCCTTGACGACCTTGCTGTCGAGGTCGTACACGGTGTAGCCGTCCTGGTCCATCACCACCGTCCCCGTCGTCCCGTGGACGATCGTGCCCCGTCCTCGATTCTGAGTGGGAAACGGGTTACAGCTCAGGCCCTGCCAGACGATCGCGCGCTGCCCCTCGAACTCGAAGCCGGCCTCCTGGGTGTCCGTGAACTCCCAGTCGTCCTCGAAGTGATAGCGGCCGCCCGCCGACGTCACCTTCACGGGGTAGTCCACCCCCAGCGCCCAGCGCGCGACATCGATCTCATGGGTCCCGTTGTTACAGATCTCGCCCGTACCCCAGCGGCGGAACCAGTGCCAGGTGTAATGGACGACGTTGTCGCGGAACGGAGTGCGGGGGGCGGGGCCCTGCCACAGTTCGTAGTCGAGCGTCGCCGGGACTGGGACGGGCTTTCCGCGGCCGATCGTGAGGCGCCGGTTCGCATACCAGGCACGCGCGAGGTAGGGGCGCCCGATCGCGCCCTCGCGGATCACCTGCACGGCCTCTTGGGCACGGGGCGAGGAGCGTCGCTGCGTGCCCATCTGCACCACGCGCTTCGCCTTGCGCTGCGCCTCGACGAGCAGCTCGCCCTCACGCGCGTTGTGGCCGCACGGCTTCTCGAGGTACACGTGCTTCCCGGCCGCGAGCGCCAAGATTGCGGCGGGGGCGTGCCAGTGGTCGGGCGCGGCGATCACGAGGGCGTCCACGCTCTTGTCGTCCAGGGCGCGCCGGAAGTCGGCGAGTCCTTTCGGGGCCTTCCCTTGCGCCTCGGTGACGGCGGTGAGGCCCTTGGCGAGCACCTGTGAATCGACGTCGCAGACGTAGGCGACTTCCGCGTTGGACGTCTTGCCGAACACGCGTCCCAGCACCGTCCCGCGCCCGTTCAAGCCCATGACGGCGACAACGACCTTCTCTGCCGGCGAGCCGCCGAGCGCGAGCAGGGGGGAGCGGCCGGCCGCGAGGCCGAGCCCCGTCGCCGAGACGGACTTCACGAACTGGCGGCGCTTCATAGGGGTCTCACTTTGATGTTGCGGAAATAGACCTCGTCCCCGTGATCCTGCAAGACGATGTGTCCGTTGCGGCGGTCCCCGAAGCCCGCAATCGAGCGGTACTTGCTCTTGGCAAGCAGGGAGTCCATGCGGGCTGTGCCCAGATCGAACTCGACGATCTTGCGGCCGTTCAACCAATGCTCGCCGTGGTTGCCGCGGAAGATCACGGTGGCGCGGTTCCACTCGCCCACGGGGCGCAGCGCTTTGGCGGCGCTCGGCGCGATGAGGTCGTACAGCGCACCCGAGCGGTGCGTGGGCAACTTGCCGTCCTCGTGCCGGTCGTCGTCGATCATCTGGTACTCGAACCCCAGCGCCGAGTGGTTCGGGGCGATGGCGCCGCGGGCGACCGCGGCCGGAGTCATCTGCCCGTTCTGGCCGACCGACATTTCTTCGGAGACGTTGTATTTGACGCCGCTGTTCGCTCCCGGAGTCACCTTCCACTCCCACGTCAGCTCGAAGTCTCCGAAGGTGCCCACGGTCATCAGGTCGCCGCCGTTGAGGGGCCGCCCGTCGGGAACCCGGGGCACGTCGCCGCTCGCGATCTTCTTGATGGTGCCGTCCACCACGACCCAGTGCCCGGTCGGGACGGTGTCGTAGCCCAGTCCGCGCCACCCCGCGAGGGTGCGGCCGTCGAACAACAGTCGCCACCCGGCGCTGCGCTCGGCGGGCGCGAGGGTGTTGGGAGTGGATTGGAGGAGAGAGAGGAGTAGGATCGGTGCGATCATGGGTGCTCCTGGAAAAGCAGGTCCTTCGCGCCTACGGCGCTCAGGATGACAAGCGCGGTTGCTTCTTTTTTCTTTTTTTTCAAGAGCAAGCAACAGCCTGTCATCCTGAGCGGAGCGCGCGGTACGCGCGCGTAGCGAAGGACCTGCTTTTCGGTGATAGGGGTCATGGCGTGGCCTCGGAACGTCCCAACCGAGCGGGTTCGAGTCGCGGTGCCAGGAAGTGGAGGATGGTCCAGGCGGTCACGTACGCGAAACCGCACACGGCGAAAATGAGGGTATAATCGTTGCCGGTGGCGTCCAGAACCCTGCCGGTGACACGCTGGAACAGAACGCCCCCCATGGCGCCCGCGAATCCACCGATGCCCGAGATCGACGCCACCGCGGAGCGGGGGAACATGTCGCTCGCGAGCGTATACATGTTCGCCGACCAGCCCTGGTGCGCCGCCGCGGCGACGCTGACGATCAGCACGGCGGTCCACATGCTGCCGGCGTGGGGCGCGAGCGCGGTGGGCATGATGACGACCGCCATGAGGAGCATCGCCGTCTTGCGCGCCCGGTTGACCGTCCACCCCCGTTTGATCAGCCGGCTCGACAGCCAGCCACCCGCGATCGAGCCGACGTCGGCCACGAGATAGACGACGATCAGGGGCAACGCGACGTGCGCCAACTTGATACCGTACTTGGCGTCGAGAAACTTGGGCAGCCAGTACAGATAGAACCACCAGACCGGGTCGGCCAGCATCTTGCCAACGACGATCGCCCACGTCTGCCGCACACCGAGCAGGCGGATCCAGGGCACGCGCGGCTCGTCGGGCTCCCCCGGGTGGGCGTCGGCGGGCGGACTGCGGTACAACGCGAGCCAAACAAACAGCCACAGGAAACCGAACGAGCCCGTGACGACAAACGCCCAGCGCCAGCCCCACGTCAGCGCGATCCACGGGACGAGGAGCGGCGTGATGATGGCCCCGGTGTTCGTCCCCGCATTGAAGATCCCGGTGGCGAGCGCGCGCTCGTCCTTGGGGAACCACTCGGCGACCGTTTTGACCCCCCCGGGGAAATTCGCGGACTCCCCGAGCCCCAGCAGAGCACGGGCCGCCGAGAATCCCGCGGTCGTCCGGGCGAACGCGTGTCCGATCGCCGCCAGGCTCCACACCACGACGGCCGTAGCGAAACCGCGCCGCACACCCACGCGATCGAGCCACCGGCCCGCCAGCAGAAAGCCGAAGGCGTACACCAGGCTGAACCACGAGACGACGTCACCGTACTGCGCTTCCGACCAGCTCAGCTCGTGCTGCAGCGTGGGTGCGAGGATCCCGAGCACCTGCCGATCCACGTAGTTGATCGTCGTGACGGCGAACAGCAGGGCGCAAATGGTCCACCGGTAGCGGAGTCGCGCTGAGGGTGGGGCGACGGTCGACGTCACAGCGTGACGCCTTCCTTCCAGATGGCGATTTCTCGGTACCCGTGCTTCTCGTTGTTGGCGAGCTGCCGCCCCGAGGCCACGTCGAGGATCAACGCGAAGAGGTCGTCCGCGAGCCGGTCCATCGTCGCCGTGCCGTCCACCAGCGCTCCCGCGTTCAGGTCGATCCAGTGGGGCTTCTTCTCGGCGATCGCCGTGTTCGACGAGATCTTGAGCGTGGGCACGGGGAAGCCGAGCGGCGTGCCCCGACCCGTCGTGAAGAGGAGCACGGTGGCGCCGCTCGCGACCAGCGCCGTCGACGACACGCCGTCATTGCCCGGCGATTCGAGCAGCGACACGCCGCCCGCCCGCGTGGCCGCAGGCTCGCCGTAGCGCAGCACCTGGGTCACCGGCGCCTGCCCGCCCTTCTGGATCGCGCCCAGTGATTTCTCCTCGAGCGTGGTGAGGCCGCCCGCGATGTTGCCGGGCGACGGATTCTCGTAGATCGGCTGCCCGTGCTGGATAAAGTATGCCTTGAAATCATTCACCAGCGCGACCGTGTGCCGGAACACCGTCTCATCGACGGCCCGGTTCATCAGGGCCTGCTCGGCGCCAAACATCTCCGGGACCTCGGTGAGAATCACCCCGCCGCCCAATCCCGTCAGCCGATCGGCGATCCGGCCGACGAGGGGATTCGCGGTGATCCCGCTCAACCCGTCCGAGCCGCCGCACTTGTGGCCCAGGATCAAGTCGGCAACGGGGCACTCCTCGCGCTGGTCGTCCGCCATCGCTGCCACGAGCTGACGCAGCGCCTCGAGCCCGGCATCGACCTCATCCGTGACGTCCTGCGAGTTGAAAAAGCGTAGCCGCGCGGGCGCGATCGGGTCCGCGGCGCGGAGCAATCCCTCCATCTGATTGCTCTCGCAGCCGAGGCCCAGCACCAGGACCCCGCCGGCATTGGGATGGCGCATGAGGCCGGCCAGGAGGCGTTGCGTGTGCCCGAGGTCGTCGCCCAGCTGGCTGCAGCCGTAGGGGTGCGCAAAGTTGTAGACGCCGTCGATGCGCCCCTGATACAGCGCTGCCCCCTCCCGGGCGATGCGTTCCGCCGCGTGGTTCACGCAGCCGACGGTGTTGAGAATCCAGACCTCGTTGCGGGTGCCCACGCGGCCGTTAGGGCGGCGGTAACCCTGGAACGTTGCCGCGGGTAGGGGCGCGTGGACGGGGTTCTGTAGGGGCGCAGCATGCTGCGCCCCTACCGGTTCATACGTGTATGCCAACATCCCCTCCAGGCACGTCTTGAGATTGTGCGAGTGCACCCAAGCGCCGGGCGCGATCGACGCCGTGGCGGCGCCGATGGGGAAGCCGTACTTGATGAGGGGTTCGCCACGCCGCAGCGCGCGGAGCGCGATTTTGTGGCCCGCAGGGATGTCCTCGGCGACCACGACGCGCTCGCCCTCAACGCTCAGGTGTGCTCCCGCGGCGAGCGCCTGAACGGCGACCGCAAGGTTGTCCAGCGGATGGATTCTGACCGCCGGCGCGGCCAGGCTCACCGCGTGAAGTCCCGGTAGTGCGCCTCGATCTGGTCCGGCGTGGCGGTCCCTGAGAGAATCACAACGCGGTGACGGAATGTCGTCGACTGCTGCGACGCGAGTTTGAAATTCAGCTCGGTTTTCCCGTTGCTGAACACCTTCGCCCCGAGGGGGTTCGCGCCGAAGAGACCATACCCGCGGGCGTGCCAGTAGGTGGGGAACCCGACGTTTTGCGGGTGGTCCAGGATGGCGAGCGTCACCGGCGCGCCGTCGACGACGCCCGTCAGCATCGTCCAGCGGCCCCGCGTGCCCCAAACGGAATCGCCCTCGAGGCCTTCGGAGCTGCGGTAGTGACCGGTGACGCCGTCGTTGTTGAGCAGGGGAACGGTCGTGGCGTGGCCGGCGGCATCGGTGAACACTTCGGGTGTGGTGGCGGGCTGCTCCAGCGCACGGGCCACGCGCATGCCGATCAGCCCTTCCTTATTGTCGGTGAAGGTCACCGGCGCGTCGAGCGCGGTCAGGGTCGTGATGCGATCGATGCTGCGCAGCCCGTCCGCGGCCCGGAAGACGAAGCGCGTGTCTTCGCGCAGCAGGGCCTTGCCTTGTGAGTCGACCCAGTCGGCGGTCACCTCCAGCGTGGCTTCGCCCTGACCGCCCTGGCTGCGGCGCACGGCGCGATGCACAATCGTCCCCATCTTGGCCGCGCGGGCCGCGGGGATCGCGTCTGAATTGTTCCAGAAATCCAGCCCGTTCACATCCCCATGATCGAACCAAAGCCCGACCTGGTGCGGGTGATCGACGCGCTCCCCGGGCCGGGGATCGAGGGGCCAGCCGCGCGTGACCAACGCGCCAGACGCGGCGCGAATCGGGTAGAGGGTCGGCTTCTTGAGGGTGGTCGGCCAGACGTACGACGTGAAGGGTTTGCCATCGACGGTGACGTCGACCCGGCGGTCGGCCCCGCGTGTCACGACCTCGATCCGCGGCCTCCCACCCTGCGCGTGTAGGGGCGCAGCTTGCTGCGCCCCTACCCACGTGACGGTCAGACCAAGGCACAGTACCAGCCACGCGTTGCGCATGTGCCTCAACCCATCACGATGTCTTGTTTGCCGTCGTCGAACATCACCTTGCGGCCCGTATGCATCGCGGCAACGGTCATGCACAGTGCGACGGCGTGGCTGTACCCCGCGTCGATATGCGCGTTCGTTTTGCCGCGCGAGCGCACGCACTCCATCCAGTTGCGCACGTTGGCCGTCGTGGACGAGTCGCCGCCCGTGTTCGCGGCGGTCTCCGTCGGCGCCACTTCGGAGAGCTTCATCGTGGGCAGCTGGTTCGCCTTCATGCCCATCTCCGCCGCGTAACGCTCGGTGAGCCCACCGTT
>Ga0307299_10000861_pt1 | contig 10132 bp, 9 predicted proteins | sample ER_DNA_159_FD_194466 | JGI IMG/M metagenome (GOLD analysis project Ga0307299, IMG submission 194466) | Bulk soil microbial communities from the East River watershed near Crested Butte, Colorado, United States - ER_DNA_159 | ecosystem: Environmental > Terrestrial > Soil > Floodplain | place: USA... | reverse complement strand
TTTCCCGGTCGCGACGGCGGTGCCTCTGATCAGGGCAGCCTGCGCCAGCGGACTGACCGGCGTCGGCTTTCACACGCTCCGTCACACGTGCGCGTCGATGCTGATCGAGTCCGGTCTGAGCCCGCTCCGTCTGCAGCGCTGGATGGGCCACCACTCGCCCGCGTTCACGCTCGAGACCTACGGGCACCTGATCGACGGCGACCTCGGACCCGCACTCGACCTCCGCAAGGAGCTGCCGCGGCCCCAGCCATGATCGAGGCCGCACGCGCGCGGTGTCCGGACCGCCAGTCGCGTGACGCCCGCTTCGCCCAGGCGAATGCGGGCACCCCCCGCGTGCAACTTCGGACGCTCGGAGGTCGTCCCCAGCGGGCGTCTCAGGGACCCGAGCGGAGACGCTCGCTTTGCTTGAAGACGGCGGCGATGCCGGGCTCCTGCTGAGGCTGCGGCAGATTCCTCGCAGACTGCTCAGGCCGGCGCCGCCGCGGCCTGCTGCAGGAGCTCCGCGAGTTCCCGCAGTCGCGCCGCGCTCTGCGCGTCCGCGGCAGAAACGTCTCGATCGCGAGGTTCGCGGCCGTGACCTCGAGTGGCGCTGCGAAGGTGGCCGAGAGTTGTCGATCCGCGCGCTGGTGCAGCCTCACCTCGCAGCGCGCGATAGCAAAGGTGGATGGCAGGCGTCGACTCGATCACCCCAAGCGGTTCCAACGCGATCCGGCTCAACGCCGCGAATAGCGGCGTGCCGTCGCCGAGCAGCAGGGGTGCGACGGGGAGGTGGAGTTCGTCGACGAGGCCTGCGTTCAGCTCCTGCTGGATGACACTTGCGCCGCCCATGATGTGGACGTTCCTGTCGCCTGCGGCCGCCTTCGCCTGCGCGACGGCGCTCTCGATGCCGTCAGTAACGAAGGTGAAGGTCGTCGGGCCCCTGACGATCTCATCGTGTGGTCGGTGGGTCAGCACGAAGACCGGCATCTTGTAGAACCCATCGTCGCCCCATCCACCGGTGACGTCGAACACGGTCCGACTGGTGATCACCGCCCCGGCGGCGGCGAAGGTGTCATCGAGGAGCTTATGGCCGGTCTCGTCGTTCACCCAGACGTGCAGCGGCCGGCCGCCCTCGCCGAGACCCGGATGCTGGTCGGTGTTCGGCCTCGTGACGAAGCCGTCGAGCGAGATCGAGATGTCCGCTTGCACTGCGCCCATGTTCTCTCCTTCGTCTGCCGCCCTACGCGGAAGCGCCGCGCCGTCGTCGTTCTCAGCCTGAGACCGTCGTCCGTCCAGGAACTGGAGAGCCGGAGCATTTCGCCCGGACAGCCCGCATCGCGCCCCGCAGCGTCGCTGAGGACCAGCGGGAGCGTAAAGCCCAGACGGAGTGCCCGCGGCGCGCGCGGACGCGCTCGTAGAAGGCGTGCAGCGGACCGGGCTGGCGGACCGCCGTCCAGCACGCCTCGACGAGCGCGTGGCGCGCGCGGACGGAGCCTTGCTTTGAGATGTGGCCGTGGCTCGCGGGGCCGGGCCCGAACTGGCGCACGCGCGGATCGAGCCCGAGGTAGCCGACGAGCTTGCGCGGGCTCTCGGAAGCGGCCGATGTCGCCGATCGCGGCGAGGAAGCTGGCGGCGACGATCACGTCGACCCCGGGCACGCTCATCAGCCGCCGGATGGGCGCACGGGTGCGGCGCCGGCGCCACCCAGCCGCCCGACCCCAGCGCTAGCGATCCTCCGAAGACTCCGAGGACGGCACGTCTAGCTCGCCCACCGTCCTGGGCCCGGGACCTGACGGCGGTCGGGGCCGGTCCGGTGCTGCCTAGCCCCAGCAGTTGCGCACGCCGAAGGCCACGGCCTCGGACGGAACGCCCTTCACCGGGTCGCGCGTGATGAGCTCGAGACCGGTGTTCAAGAAGCCAGTTGGCTTCGGGCCGCCGCGCGCCGCCTTCGCGAGCGCCTTCACGCCCTCCCTGGCCATGTTCTCGGGGTACTGCTGCGCCGTCGCGTCGATCACGCCCGGCCTGACGTAGTCCTTGATGGCCTTGCAACCGCCGTCGACGGAGACCAGGATCACGCCGTCGTTGCTGCGACCAACCGCCTTGAGGGCAGCAGCCGCTCCGAAGGCCGCCTGCTCGTTGACGGTGTAGACGATGTTGATGCCGGGGTCCTTCGCCAGCAGCGCCTTCATGCCCGCCTCGCCCCGCCCGGTCTCGCCCAACGTGTTCACCGAGCCGACGATCCGCCGATCACCGTCCTTGATGCCGAAGCCCTTGAGGAAGCCGTCGTGGCGCAACTGGCCGCTGGTGATGCCCGGCGCCAGGTCGAGCATGGCGATCTTGGGCTCGATGGCGTCCGCCTTGGCCTTGGCCTTGGCGTACCGGCCGATGAGGTCGCCGGCCTCGAAGTTGTCCGTCGCGTAGAGCGCGTTGACGGCCGACCGCGGCCGCGTCGGCGTGTCCAGCGCGATGACGTTGACGCCGGCCCGGCGCGCCTTCTCGATCGCGGGCACGATCGCCGACGAGTTCGCGGGGGTGATGAGGATGCCCTTCGCCCCCTCCGCGGTCATCTTCGCGAGCGCCGCCACCTGGGTCCGGTTGTCGATGTCGCTCTTGCCCGCCGCGGTCAGCAGCTTGACGTTGTCGTCGCCGGCGGTGTCCTTCGCCGTGTCCTCGATCTTCACGAAGAAGGGGTTCGACTCGCGCTTGACGATGAGCCCGAGAGTGACCTTGTCCTTGTCGTTGCCGCACGCAAGGCTGAGGACGGCGAGCAGGCCGGCGCCTGCCACTGCCAGCAGGCGTGGTGCCAGCTGCCCGGGATGGCGGCGACCTCTCTTCCACATGCGACCCTCCCCTCCCAGACGAGCGATCAGTGGGCGCCTTCGGCGACGAGCCGGCCGCCGTTGCGATGGGTGCGGAGGTCGAACAGCGCGTAGCAGGTGACGAGCGCCAGGCAGATCGCGGGAATGATGTAGCCGAAGGCTGCGCCCGATTGATCCATCACCTTTCCCTGGATCGGCGGCATGAGCGCTCCGCCGAGGATAGCCATCACCAGGCCGGCGGCGCCGAACTTCGTGTCCTCGCCCAGTCCTCGCAGGGCGACCCCGTAGATCGTCGGGAACATGAGGGACAGGGACACCGAGATCCCCACCACGGCGAGCAGGCCGACCTTGTTCTGGGAGAACACGCCGATGAGCGACAGGCCGACGCCGAGGGCGCCCATGAGGGCGAGCAGCTTCGTCGGTCGGAAGATCCCGAGCAGGTACGTCATCACGAACCGTGAGACGAGGAACAGGAGCAGGCTGGCCTGGAGGTACCAGCCCGCGGAGCCCGGGGGCACGCCGACCACGTCCCGGGCGTACTGAATGGTGAACGACCACGCGCAGACCTGTGCGCCGACGTTGAAGAACTGCGCGGCCACCCCGTACCGGTAGTGGCGGTTGCGCCAGAGGCGGCGGAGCGCCCCGGTCCTGGCCTCCCCCTCGCCCTGACGCTCCTCCGCCGGCGTCGGCATCTTGCGCAGGGCGATGAGCACCCAGATCAGCACGAGCACGGCGGCGATGCCGAGGTAGGGCCCGAGCACCAGCGACAGGTCGTGCTCTTGGGCGTCGTGCAGCTGCGCGGGACTCATGATGACCTTCGCGGCCTCGGGCGTGAGGTTGGGAAGGATGACGATCGCGCCGAGCAGAACGCCGATGTTCGCGCCGACCGGGTTGAACGCCTGGGCCAGGTTCAGCCTTTGGGTCGCGCTCTCCTCCGGTCCCATCGCGATGACGAAGGGATTTGCCGAGGTCTCCAGGATCGACAGCCCCGCTGCCAGCACGAACAGGGCGATCAGGAAGGGCGCGAACTTCAGCAGCCCGCTCGCGGGGATGAAGAGCAGTCCGCCGACCGCGGCCAGCCCGAGCCCGGCGAGCACGCCGGCCTTGTAGCCGAAGCGCCTGTTGATCAAGGCGGCCGGGATCGCGAGCGAGAAATACGCTCCGTAGTAGGCGAACTGCACGAGTGCCGACTGGAAGTTCGACATCGTGAAGATCTGCCGGAACACCCCGACGAGCACGTCGGTGAGGTTCGCGGCGGCTCCCCACGCGGCGAAGCAGAGGATGAGCAGGATGAAGGGGACCGTCAGGCCCGGATGGACCAGACCGGCCTTCTTCCGCGGGCGCTCATCCAGCGGTTGCGCCTGGCTCTGCGCCTGCGTCTGCCCGACCGATCCTTCTGCCATCTGGACCGCCTCTTCACCGCGAGGATGAGCGTCAGATGCGCACCACGCCACACCCGACACGGCGTGTGTACCCGATCGTGGCGGCCGCGTCCCACCCCTGGCTTATTTTTCGTCGAACAGCCGCAGGTCGGACGGCTCGCGAAGCAGGTCCTCGAGGATCTTGTTGCCCTCGGTGTTGTAGGGCTGGAGCATGTGCTCGTCCCAGGCTGCGCGCGAGCGGAACATCTCGAGCATGACCCACGTGTCGGCGTCGTCGTGGGGCTGCACGAGGTGCATGAAGACGCAGCCGGGCTCCTCGAGGCTGTTTCGACGCATGGACTGCAGCTGCGCCTCGGCTTCCTCGAGCCGATCCAGTCGCGGCTTGATCGTCACCACGAGGAAGAGAGGGCCGTCCTGATCGCTCACGGTCTCCTCTTACCGCTGGCCTTCACCGCTGAATCGTATGACGGCAAGGAGCCGCTCTATGATGCCGCTGGCCGGGTTTCCGCCCCGGCCCCTTCCGGTCGCCGGCGTGCGGAGATACCTCGGTCTCGTCGAAGAGGTGAAGCGGATGTTCGTTGTGGTCGGGGAAGCGCTTGTAGACCTGGTCGGGCAGCGCGGAGGTCGGACGTTGGCCGCACATCCCGGTGGCAGCCCGGCGAACGTCGCGCTCGGACTCGCGCGGCTCGGCGCACCGGTGACGCTCATGACGCGCCTGGGGAGGGACGCGTTCGGAGCGATGGTCCGGTCGCACCTCGAAGACAGCGGGGTCCGGGTGGACGGCGGCCCTGAGGACGGCGTGTCGACAAGCCTTGCGATCGCGATGCTCGCCGCGGGGATCGCGTCCTATGACTTCCGGATCGACTGGGATGTGGGAACGCTCGAGCCGCTCCCGGTCGAGACGCGCTGCCTCCACACGGGTTCGTTGGCGACGGCCCTGACCCCCGGCAACGCAAACGTCGTCGACCTCATGGAGCGCGAGCACGAGCGGGGTCGGGTGACCGTCTCCTATGACCCCAACGTGCGGCCGACGCTGATGGGCGACGCGGCGCGGGCGCGGGAGGACATCGAGCACCTCGTCGCGGTGTCGGACGTCGTCAAGGTCAGCGACGAGGACGTGCGCTGGCTCTACGGGGACCGGCCGGACGAGGACATCGCCGACGACTGGCTCGCCGCGGGGCCTGCCCTCGTCGTGGTGACTCGCGGCGGCGCGGGCGTCTACGCCGTCTCGCGCAGCGTGAAGCTGCATCGCCCGGCGCTGCCGATCGACCTGGTGGACACGGTTGGCGCGGGCGACTCCTTCACGTCTGGCCTGCTCGACGGGCTGCGCCGTGCCGACCTCGTGGGCGCGGCCCGCCGTGACGCGCTGGCGGCGATTGACGAGGCGACGCTCGTCAGCGTCGTCGACACGGCGGCCCGCATCGCCGGGATCACATGCTCGCGGCCCGGGGCCGACCCGCCGAGGCGCGCGGAGGTCGACTCGACGCTGGCGGCCGGGCCGGGTGCCTAGGTCGCCGAAGGCGGAGGCGTCAATGACCATTACTGCGAAGCCGCCGGCGCTTCGGGATCGCACGGCGTACCGCGCGCTCGAGGACCATCACAAGCGCATTGCCACGATGCACCTGCGGGAGCTGTTCGCCGCCGACCCCGAGCGCGGCGCGCGCATGACCGTCTCGTCGGTCACGCGGTTCTTGGAGTAGTCGAGAAAGAGCCCCTCGGCCTCCACGCGCTGCGCCTCCTGGTCGAGCTTGCCGAGCAGTCCGGTCTCCGTGAGCGCATCGGCGCGATGTTCTCCGGCGAGCACATCAACATCACGGAGGACCGCGCCGTCCTCCACGTTGCGCTGCGCGCCCCAGCCGGGGCCTCGATCGTGGTCGACGGCACGGACGTCGTGCCCGAGGTCCACGCTGTCCTCGATCGGATGGCGCGGTTCGCGGACGCCATCCGCGCGGGGGAGTGGACCGGTCACACGGGGCGGCGGATCCGCAACGTGGTGAATATCGGGATCGGCGGCTCCGACCTGGGTCCCGTGATGGCCTACGAGGCGCTGCGCCACTACAGCGCGCGCGAGTTGACCTTCCGCTTCGTGTCCAACGTGGACGGCACGGACTCCGTGGAGGCCACGCGCGGCCTCGACGCCGAGGAGACGCTGTTCATCGTCGCCTCGAAGACGTTCACGACGCTCGAGACGATGACCAACGCGCGGACGGCCCGGGAGTGGGCGCTGGCGCGGCTCGGCGGCGACGAGTCAGCGATGGCCAGGCATTTCGTGGCCGTGTCGACGAACGCCGAGAAAGTGTCCGCGTTCGGGATCGACACGGACAACATGTTCGGCTTCTGGGACTGGGTCGGCGGCCGCTACTCGATCGACTCGGCGGTCGGCCTGTCGACGATGATCGCTGTCGGCCCCGACGGGTTCCGCGAGATGCTCGCCGGTTTCCACGCGATCGACGAACACTTCCGCACCGCGCCGTTCGACCGCAATCTACCGGTGCTCCTCGGTCTTCTGACCGTCTGGCACGTCAACTTCTTCGGCGCGGAGACGGTGGCCGTCCTGCCCTACGACCAGTACCTGAAGCGCTTCCCCGCGTACCTGCAGCAGCTCACCATGGAGTCCAACGGAAAGTCGATGAGCCTTGCGGGCGAGCGCGTCGACTACCAGACGGGGCCGATCTACTGGGGCGAGCCCGGGACCAACGGGCAGCACTCGTTCTACCAGCTGATCCACCAGGGCACGCGGTTGATCCCGTGCGACTTCATCGCCTTCGCGCTCAGCCTCAACCCGGTCGGCGATCACCACGACCTACTGATGGCCAACGTGTTCGCGCAGGCCGAGGCGCTCGCGTTCGGCAAGACCGCCCAGCAAGTACGCGAGGAGGGCACGGCCGACTGGCTCGTCCCGCACCGGGTGTTCGAGGGCAACCGCCCGACGAACACCCTGCTGGCGGAGAGCGTGACGCCCGCGATGCTCGGCAAGCTGGTCGCCCTGTACGAGCACAGCGTCTTCACGCAGGGCGTCGTCTGGAGCATCAACCCGTTCGACCAGTGGGGTGTGGAGCTCGGCAAGGCACTCGCCAGGCGCTTCGCCGAGGAACTGCGCGCAGACGCCCCGGCGCTCGCGCACGACTCATCGACGAACGCGCTGATCGAGCGCCACCGCGCTGGTGTGGGCCGCGGCGGCTGAAGGGCAGGCGTGTCCCCGGGGCGCGCGATCTGATCGTGCGCCTGGGATCGACACCCGGGGCGGCCGCGCCCCGACGGCGCATACAGCGCGCCGGCACGCGCCCACGTAGACGCGGCCGTGCTAGACGGCGGGCGTGGCTTCGATGTAGCCGTCGAGGTGGACCCGCCACAGTCGCCGGCGCCTCACGCGAGGTTCGAGACGCCAGGGCGCTGCGTCGCGCCGGCGCCGACGCGTCGTTGCCGTCACCTTCGCTCGGACGCTCTAGGCTCCGGCGCTCGCAGGCTTCGTCTCGGGCTCCGCGTCTGAGTCACGCTTCGACGACTCCTCGTTAACTAACTTGAGTTCCCTCCTCGGCCATCAGACCGACCCTTGCCGGTCGAAATGTGGGCCGGTAGCGCAACGGCCCGGCTCCGAGCTGCGCTCGATGAAGTCCTGCATCCGCTCGACACAGCCCTTGGCTTGCGGATCGGCCGGCTCGCAGAAGTGCCAGTCGACGCGCAGCTGCCCGCAGAAGGCGGCGAACTCGTCGGTCGGCCGGCCATCGCGGGCGTGCAGGCCGGCCTGACGGTCCCAGACCAGCGTCTGGGGCAGCGCGCCGAGCGACCACAAGCAACGCCCGATGCCGGCCAACAGATCCGGCGTCTGCCTGGTGAAGATCAGCGTGCCGGCACCGGCGCGCGAGTGGGCCAGGCACGCGACAACGATCCACGCCCTGCGAGTCTGGCCGTGACCGACCGCCACCTCCGCGCGCGGCTCCCACAGATCGAACTGGCAGATCTCCCCCGGCCGATAGACCGTCCGCTGAAAGGTCCTGGGCGGCGGCAGAAACACCGGCCGCATCTCGCGCAGATAGTCATCGACGATCGTCTTGCCGCCCTCGAAGCCCAACTGGGCGATCAGCTCACGGACTCGCTGCCCCGGCAACTTCGGATCGACCCCGAGCAACCGGTGGATCTCGTCCTTGAACGGATCGAGCTTCGACCCCGACGACGCGCGCCGATACACCGGCGCCACCTCGCTCGAGAGCGCGCGACGGATCGTCTCGCGGTGCAGCCCGGTCCGCCGATGGATCTCCCGGATCGACAAGCCGCGCACGAAGCGCAACCGCCGCACCTCCGCCCACTGCTCCACCCCGACCACCCTGGCCTCCACGGCTCGCTCTGCGCGGACGAGCCGAGGGTCCGCGAACCACCGGACAACGCCTCAGGTGGTCCAGATTTCAACCGGCGCAAGTGGTCCAGTTTTCACCCGGCGCCGACACTTCACGCCCGACCACGCCAAGTCAACGGCGCACGTCGAGGCGTCGCATCTTCGGCACCTGCTCCCGAGCAAGGACGGATCGGGCGCATCGAGACCCGCGGCCGCCACGCGCTCGCCGAGGCGTGTGCTCACCGCAAGATGCGAGCGTCTCCCCGGGGGCCGACTTCACGCCCGCAATGGACGACGAGCAGGCGCCGCGGGAGAGCGCTTTCGCTTCCGCGTGGAAGGAGGCGTCCTCGGTTGAGGCTCACAACATGGCGGGAGAGGACGAACGGAGCGCAGCGTTGGGGCGGCTCCTGATGCGCGTCTCATACCTCGTGCGAGCGTCGGCGGGCGTTGTGGTGCCCGAGGTCTCGTTGAGCGCGCTGCAGGTCATGCTGGGCGCGTTGCCAGTGCGCGCGCCCTGACCTGTCGCTCGGCGGCGATCCCAGCGCGTGGCGGTCGTCGGTGATGGCGTGGTCGAAGCGGTAGGCCTCCATGCGCGCGGCGGCTTGCTGCCAGGTGCGCCGAGCGCGCGGGTGCTCAGGCAGAGCGCCCAGCACTTCGGTGACGTAGGGAGCGGGTCGCTCGAGCGCGACGCGTAGGTGCTCGCGCCGGCGGATCGAGAGCTGCGCTTCGAGCTCGGCGGCGCGCTCACGGAGCACGCGGCGTTCCGCCTCCCACGGGCCGCGGTCGGGAAGCTTGTCTGCGAGGTTGCGCTCGCGCTCGGTGGCCGCCGCGATTTCCCCCTCGGCGAGCTTGAGGCGTTGGCGCTGCAGCGCGCGTTCGGCGGAGTCCGCGGCGCGCCGGCGCAGGACACCGCGGGCGGGTTGGTCCGGATCGGCGATGCGTGCTCGCGCAGCGTCAGCGACGCGCTGCGCCTCGGCCCGGGCGCCGCGGGCGGCGTGCAGCTGGTCGGCGAGGTGCTCGGGGTATTGGCCGATGCGCTTGCGAAGCTGCGTGAGCTCGGCCTGCAGCTCGACGACGGACGGGCGGGCGACGACGGACGGGCGGGCGACGGCGGTACCGGCGTGCGCGGGATCGAGATGGGCCGGGCCACGGGTGCACTCGTCGAGACGGTCGAGGGCGAGGTCCTCGTCGTCCCGTTGACGCATGGCCGTCTCGAGGCGCTGGATCGGGGTTCGGTCGTCGCGCAGTCCGGGGGCCTGGCCGGGGGCGATCTCCGCGCGGTCGAGCTCGCGGTCGCTTGGGGTGTCGAGGAGGAACAGCTCGGTGGGTTCTCGCGCGCGCGAGAGCGCGGTGTAGGACCAGTTGCGCGTGAAGTCCTCCGGACGGCCGACCACGCCCGCCCATTCCACGGTGGCGCCCTGGACGGTGTGCGCGGTCAGCGCGTAGGCGTGCTGCAGATGCTCGGCAACATACGACGCATCGAGCCGGCGCTGGGCACCGCCGTCGGTGCGCACGACCACGTCCTTCTCGGTCGGGTCGACGGCGATCACCGTGCCGCGCATGCCGTTCTCGACCGCCCGCTCGCGATCGTTGCGACGCGCGACCACCCGGTCCCCCAC
>Ga0307299_10000860_pt1 | contig 10134 bp, 13 predicted proteins | sample ER_DNA_159_FD_194466 | JGI IMG/M metagenome (GOLD analysis project Ga0307299, IMG submission 194466) | Bulk soil microbial communities from the East River watershed near Crested Butte, Colorado, United States - ER_DNA_159 | ecosystem: Environmental > Terrestrial > Soil > Floodplain | place... | reverse complement strand
GGTCGTGAACGCCTCGGTCGCCGAGGACGTCCTGTGGGTGTTCCGCCAGCTCTACGACGCTCGGTTCCCGATCAAGCGCGTCTCGCTGTCCACCCCGTTCCACCCGAAGGCGTTCGCGCAGCACCGACGGATCGACAGCAACCGCAGCGTGACCGCATCGTTCAACTGCCGCCCGGTCGTCACGGCGCTCGGTCCCGGTGGCGACTTCTCGCAGCACGCCTACGGGCTCGCGGTCGATATCAACCCGCTGCAGAACCCCTACGTCACCAGCGACGGCTTCGTCCGCAACCGGGCGGCCGAGCCGTACACCGACCGGAGCCGTCACCTCGAGGGCATGATCCACGAGGGGGACGTGGTCTTCCGTTCGTTCGCGGCGATCGGCTGGGAGTGGGGCGGGAACTGGAACGGCGACAAGGACTACATGCACTTCTCACTAACAGGCTCCTGACCACAACCGGCGATCACGTAGGCGCGCTGAGACCTACGTCGTCGGGACTGTCGTTCGAGCAGGAACGAAGATGACTCATGGTAGAACCAGACGAGAGAGCGCCGGACCGGGAGGCGCCGGACACATCGGGAGTGGCGATGCGCAAACTGATCGTGAGCAACCTGATCTCGCTGGACGGCTACGCGTCCGGCCCCGGCAGCGACGTGATGGCGCTGCCGTTCGACACGACGTTCAGCGACTACAACCTCGAGCTTATTCAGGCCGCCGCCATCCTGGTGGCCGGCGCCACAACCTACCGCGGGCTCCTGAGCTACTGGCCTCCAGTCGCCGACGACCCGGCCCAGCCCGAGGTCGAGCGGGCCATCTCGCGCCGCCACCGCGACCTCGAGCACCTCGTGATCTCCGACAATCTCACGGCTGAGGAGACCGGCCCGTGGCGGGAGAACACGACCATTGTTCGCAGAGACGAGGCACGGGACGCCATCGCCCAGGCGAAGAAGGGCGAGGGCGGCACGCTATTGGCCTTCGGCAGCATGACGACCTGGAACGACCTGCTCGCCGCGGGACTGGTCGACGAGCTGCACATGATGGTCGGCGCGGGCGTCCTGCTCGACGGCGTCCCGGCCTTCTCGGTCCAGCCGCCCGGCCCGATGCGGCTGACCGGCGCGCGGCAGCTCGGCGACTCCAACATCGCGCTGCTGGTCTACTCGCTGGGATGACCGCTATGCAGCAGGTCCCGACCGATCACTATGTGAGACGTGGACTACCGCGAACGCGCGTCAGGCAGAGATTGCTTCCCTTTCAGCCGCTCCTTCTTTGATGACAACGTCGCCCGAGCGGACCCGGTAGGGAACGCCTGGGCGCGGCGCTACGGCTCATCCTCGTCGTCGGCTACGACAGCACGCGCTTGGTGAAGCCCTGGATCCCCCAGGCGCCGAGCAGGATCGTGAACACGATCAGCCCGCCGTAGATCCCCCACAACGACATGTGCTGCACCCACGGGGTAAGGGAGACCCGCATCCCCTCGCTCATGTAGACGAGCGGGTTCAGGAGCACGATCGTCTGGAGCCACGGGAGGCTGTGGAGCGCCGCCCACGGATAGTACGTGGCGCCCAGGAACGTGATCGGGATCACCACGACGCCAAAGATCAACGGGACCCGGCGCGGGTCGGCACGCGTGCCGATCGCGAGACCGAGCGCGGCCCCGAGCACCGACGCGAGCGGCAGCACGGTGAGGAGACGGACCCACACGATCTGCAGGTGAACCGGCGTGATCGGGATCCAGTGCGCGAGGGGGAAGACGATCGCGGCCGCGATCAACCCCTGCACCGCGCCGGCGAGGAGCTTGCCGACCGCCACCGCCCACACGGGGAGCGGAGCCATCACGCGGTCCTCGATCTCGCGGGTGAACCCGAACTCCTGCACGAGCGGCAACGCCACGGCCTGGATCCCCTGGAAGATGCACGCGATCGCGATCACTCCGGCAACGAGGATGCTCGCGAACTGGGCCTCGCCCTGCGCACCGCCGACGCCCTGGCCGATCTGTGGGAACACGTACGTGAACACGAAGACGAACAGGAGCGGCTGCATCACGGTCCTCAGCACGAACTCGACGAAGTTCTTCCGCAGGACCGTCAGGTCGCGCAGCATGAGGGCACCGAACGCCGTCCACGGCGTGCTCCGGTACGGCTCCACCGTCGGCAACGCCACGGACGGTCGGTAGGCAACGGCGCTCATTCCCGGAGCTCCTTCCCGGTGAGGTTGATAAAGACGGTCTCGAGCGTTGGCTCGTCGATGGACACGTCCTGGACCGTGAACCCGCCGGCCTCGGCGGCCGCGATCACGCGCGGCAGCAGCCTCTCGGAGCGCACCGCGGTGAGGAGCACGGTCTCGCCGACCACCGTCGAGCCGGTCACGACGTCGAGGTCGCGCAGAGACGCGGCCACACGGTCCGGTTCGGAGCCCGCCCTGAGACGCACGATGAGGTCGCCGCCGACGGTCCGCTTCAGGGCTTCCGGGGTGTCCAGCGCGAGCAGGCTGCCGTGATCCATGATCGCCAAGCGCTCGCACAGATGATCGGCCTCCTCCATGTTATGCGTGGTGAGCACGACCGTCTGTCCTTCGGCGTGGATCTGGCCGATGATCTCCCACAGTGCGATCCGTGACTGCGGATCGAGCCCCGATGTGGGCTCGTCCAGGAAGAGGATCCGCGGCCGGTGCACGATGCTCCGGGCGACCATCAAGCGCTGCGCCATACCGCCTGAAAGGGTGGAGACGTTCGCCTTCGCCCGATCGGCGAGGCGGAACACCTCGAGGAGATCCGTCGCCACGCGCCTGGAGGCCTTCGCGCCCATCCCGAAGTAGCGGCCGTGATAGTAGAGGTTCTCCCAGACGCTCAGGCTCCGATCGAGCGTATTCGTCTGCGAGACGACACCGATCAGGCGCTTCGCCTCGGATGGGCGGGCGACGACGTCGACGCCCGCGAGCGAGGCTCGGCCCTCGGTCGGGATGACGCGCGTCGTGAGCATCCCGACCGTCGTCGTCTTCCCGGCGCCATTCGGACCGAGCAGCCCGAAGATCTCGCCCTCGTTCACGTCGAGGTTCAGGTCGATCACCGCGCGGATGTCGCCGGGGTACACCTTCGTGAGTTCCTCGGTATGGATCACGACCCCGGTCGACGTCGTCATCGGTGCGACCCGCTCGTCGATGCTGGTGTCCACGCCTCACCTCCCACGTTGGTTTGGATCCGCTCGAGCACGCGCTGCAGGTCGGAACGATCCTCGTCGGTCAGGCCCGCGCAGACCCGGTCGTCCAACCGTCGCGCGACGGAGCGGAGCCGACGGTGCAGCGCCCTGCCGGCCGCGGTGAGCTCGACGGAGATCTGCCGGCGGTCCTCCAGATCGCGGGAGCGGGTGACGAGGCCCTCGCGCTCGAGGCGGTCCAGGTGCCGGGTCACGGTGGCTCCCTCGATCCGCAGCTCCTTCGCGAGCCCGGTCTGGCTCGCCCATCGGCCGCGTTCGACGCCGTTCAGCACGACCCAGGTCGCGAGCGTGGCGTCCTGCCGTGCGAGCGCGTCCTCGAAGAGCTCCTTGATGGTCTTGGCGGTCATGACGATCTGGCGAGAGAGCGGTTCGCCTTCCATACGCTTACCCACCTAATGATTAGGTACCTAACGAACGTAACGCGGTGCCCCGGGTTCGTCAACCGAGGTATGAGCGAGCTCGATGAAGGCCTCGGACGGCGCGGTAGCGTTCCCGCCGTGCCGCGCGACTGGGACGCCGAGATCTACGACGCGATCGCCGACCCGCAGTTCCGATGGGGTGCGGCCGTGGTCGACCGGCTCGAGCTCGACGGCGACGAGACCGTCCTGGACGCCGGATGCGGTTCGGGACGCGTCACGGCGCTCCTGGCCGAACGGCTCCCCGACGGCTCCGTGGTCGCGCTCGACGGCTCGACGTCGATGCTCGAGACCGCGCGGCGCCGGCTCGCGCCGTTCGGCGATCGGGTCCGGTTCGTGCTCGCCGACCTGATGGCCCCGCTCCCGATCGACGGGCCCGTGGACGCCGTCCTTTCGACCGCGACCTTCCACTGGGTCCCCGATCACGACGCGCTGTTCACCCATCTCGCCCCCGTGCTCCGGCCCGGTGGACGCCTCGTCGCGCAGTGCGGCGGCGCCGGGAACCTCGCCGGCGTGGTGCGCGTGCTCGAGGAGCTCGGCGCCGATCCGTTCACCGGAAAGGTGTTCGCGACGCCCGAGGGCACCGCGGAGCGCCTGCGCGCATCGGGGTTCGTCGACGTCGAGTGCTGGCTGCACACCGAGCCCACGCCGTTCGAGAACCTCGAGGGGCTCGAGACGTTCCTGCGGACGGTCGTGCTCCGCGACCACGTGCGATCGATGACCGACGAGGAGGCGGGCGCGTTCACGCACGCCGTCGCGGTCCGGCTGCCGCGGTTCGAGCTCGACTACGTGCGACTCAACATCGTCGCCCGCCTCGCCGCGTAGCGGAACGCCGGATCAGGCCGCTTCGGCGGGTTCGAGCCCGGAGGGCTCGAGCTCGAGCCGTTGGGACGCGGCCCGTCGCGAGAGGACCCACAAACCCACCAGCCCGGTCGCGAGCGCGACCAGCCCGCCGCCCGCGAACGCGACCCGCGGCCCGAGGTGTTCGCCGACCCACCCGGCGATCGGGGCACCGATCGGCGTGGTCCCGAGGAACACGATCCCGTACAGCGCCATCACGCGACCCCGCATGTCGGGGCGCGAGGTCAGCTGCAACGTCGAGTTGGCGGTCACGAAGAACACGATCGAGGCCACGCCGAGCGGCAGCATCGAGATGACCGCGACGTCGAGGCTCGGCGCGAACGCGACGAGCGTCGTCACGATCCCGACGCCGACCGCGGCCAGGGCGAGCATGCGTTCGCCGGGTCTGGGGCGGTTGGCCATGACGAGCGCCCCCGCGAGCGAGCCCACCCCGGCGACCGAGAAGAGCAGGGCGAGCGTCCCGGCGTCCCCCCCGAACGTGCGCTCGGCGAACAACGGGATCAGCACGGAGTAGTTGAAGCTGAACAGGTAGAGCACCGACATCAGCACGAGCGGCCGCCGGAGCTCGTCCGTTCGCCAGGCGTAGCGGAACCCCTCGCGGATCGCGCCCGCCTCGCGGGAAGCACGCTGCCGGTGGAGCTCCTCCGTGTGCATCGACAGGAGCGCCGCGATGACCGCGAGGTACGAGACGGCGTTGAGGAAGAAGCACCACGACAATCCGACGCCGGCGATCAGCGCACCGGCCAGCGCCGGGCCGACGATCCTGGTCCCGGTCATCACGGCGCTGTTCAGGCTCACGGCGTTCGGGAGGTCCCGGTCCTCCACCATCTCGGAGAAGAAGCTCTGGCGCGTGGGCTGGTCGATCGAGGTGGTGACGCCCTGCAGGAACGAGAGCGCGTAGACCATCCAGAGCTCGACGACCCCGGTCGCCACGATCGCCCACAGTCCCAGCGCGAGCACGCCGAAGGTCACCTGCGTCGCGAGCAGGATCCGCCGCTTGTCGTGCCGATCCGCGAGCGACCCGCCCAGGGGTCCGAACAGCAGGATCGGCCCGAAGGCGAGGGCGGTGTCGATCCCGAGGGCGACCCCGCTGCCGGTCAGCTGGAGCACCAGCCACGCGGCCGCGACCATCTGCATCCACGTGCCGGTGACCGAGATCGCCTGCCCGATGAAGAACCGGCGGAAGTTCTCGGAATGGCCGAGCGAGTGGAACGTCCGATGGACGGTCAGGCGGACGGGGGTCACGTGCGTGCCCCGGTCTGCGGGGTGGACGGTGCATCGGTCAGGCGCTCGAGGATCTCCGCGGCGGCCTCGAGGGTCCGGAGCTCCTCCGGCTCGAGCGAGCGGAGCGCCTTGGCCAGGTAGGCCTCCTTGCGGCGCCGGCTCCGCTCGAGCAGCCGACGTCCGTCCGGCGTCACCTTCACCCAGGCCACGCGCCCGTCGATCGGGTCGGGTTCGCGGACGACGAGCCCGGCCTCGACGAGGGCCGCGACGATCCGCGTCATCGTCGGCGGCTGGACCTGCTCGGCGTGGCAGAGGTCGCGCATCGTCAGCGAACCCCGGCGTTCGGCCGACGAGAGGGCCGAGAGCATCGAGGGAGTGACGCCCGCCTCGGCCTCCTGTCGGAGGCGCCGTGCGAGCCGGGTCACGCCGAGGCGCAGCCACGCGGCGAGCGCGGTGGCATCGACGGGAGCGATGGTGGTCACGCTCTCATGATACTACGCAACGCTAATTAGCGTCGCGAAGGATACGAGCGCACCGCTCTGCCGGGACCGGCCGAGCTCGACGGCCTGCTAGATGAACAGCTGGATCGCGCTCTCCTTCATCTCGAGCAGCGCGGTCGCGGCTCCGATCGGCTCCTCGAGACCCTCGATCAGGTCCTCCGTGCCGATCCCCATCAGGTCCATCGTCATCTGGCAGGGGATCAGCCTGACGCCCATGTCGCGGGCGAGCTCGAGCAGCTCGGTGGGGTGCGGGGTCTTGTAGTCCTCGGCCACCTTGCCGAGCATCCACGGCCCCATGCCGGCGAAGTTGTACCGAGACAGCTTCGCCTTGGAGGTCGAACCCGGGTTCATCTGACCGAGCGCCTTCGTCATCCAGTCCTTCCCGGTCTTGCGCCGCCGCTCCGGCTTCACGAGCGCGAACAACCCCCAGAAGGTGAAGAACACGCTCACCTCCATCCCGGAGGCGGCGGCGGTGGTCGACAGGATCAACGTCGGCCACACCCGGTCGAGATGCCCGTCCCAGGCGACGATCGTGATCTTGTTCTTCCGGTTGAATCCGTCGGCGGCGTCGCGCTCGGCGAGCGCCTGATCGATCAGCTCGCGGATCGCCTCCGTGTCGCCGGCGGCGGCTCCGTCGTTCGTCGCATCGCGCGCGGTCTGGACCATCCCGATCACACCTTCCGGATCACGTAGCGGTAGACGCCCGAGGTCTCGCTCGCGTCCAGGAGCTCGTGGCCCGAGAGCTTGGACCAGGACGGGACGTCGGATCTCGAGCCCGGGTCGGTCGCGAGGAGCTCCAACAGGTCGCCCGGACGGACGTCCTTCAGCGCCTTGTGCAACGCGACGAGCGGCCCGGGGCAGGACTGGCCCCGAGCGTCCACGGTGGCGGTGATGACGTCCATCAGGGTCCTCCTCTGTGAGCGATCAGCGGAGCTGGGGGTGCGGGGTTCGGTGCCTCGGTGCGACGCCTAGCGGCCGTCGCGGGGCACCGGGGGACAGCAGCATCGGTCGGGGATCATCGCCCCCACGAGGCCACGGCAGCGTGTCCGGATCATTGCAACTGCAAATGCTACCGGTGAGATGGGAAATGCCGCAACCGCACCGATCCGACTCGTTCTGTTCTGCGGGCAGGTCGCCCTGGGCTGAGTCACCGGTGCCCGATCCGGCCGGGCGGCCACCAGACGACGACGACCCTCCCCTTCACGAGCCTCACCGGCACGCCACCGAATCCGCGGCTGTCCGTTGAGCTGTGCGGATCGTCCCCCTCCACCCATACCCGGTCGATCAACCGCAGCCCGTCGGGGGCCGGGTCGCCGGGGGCGTGGACGACGCGCTTGACCAGCTCGAAACCGGGCCGTTCGGGATGCTCGACGACCACGACGTCCCCGCGGCGAACCCGCCGTGTGCGGACCGCGAGCGCCCAGTCGCCGGGTTCGAGCGTCGGGCGCATCGACGCGCCGGCCACCTCCACCCGGAAGGGCCGCCAGCGCTGGAACCCGTACGCTGCAGCGATACCGGCGAGCAAGGCGGCGAACGCCACCTTCCGCGCTTCCGCACCCCGGTGGTAGGTTCGGGTCACGGAACCCCGACCGTCCGAAGGAGGGAACGCATGCTGGAAGCTTTGCTCAGACCACGCCGCGTCGTCCATGCGCACTGCGACCTGCCCTGCGGGATCTACGACCCGGCGCAGGCTCGCGTGGAGGCCGAGTCGGTGAAGGCGATCCAGACCCGCTACCAGGACGCGGAGAAGTTCAAGACCGCCGGGGAGAGCGTGGAGGACTACCGGATCCGCGCGCTCGCGATCAAGGAGCTGCGCGCCGACCTGGTCAAGGAGCACCTGTGGGTGCTGTGGACCGACTACTTCAAGCCCGAGCATGTCGAGAAGTACCCGCAGCTCCACGAGCTGTTCTGGAACGCGACCAAGGAGGCGGGTCTGGCCAAGAAGGCGCAGGACCCGGCGCAGGGCCAGAAGCTATTGGACGCGATCGACGAAGTCGCCAAGATCTTCTGGGAGACCAAGGCGTAGGCAGCTCGGTTTCGAACCCGGAGGGCGAGGCCAGGCTCCGCCCTTCGTCGCGTCCGGACCGGATCCGCCTCCGGTCCGCTCCTTAGACTGACCGAGTGAGGGACATCGGTCTGGTCGGCCTGCCGTTCAGCGGCAAGTCCAGCCTCTTCACCGCGCTCACGCGGACCGGCGGTCACGGGGGCCAGGCGAACCACGCCGTGGTGCCCGTTCCCGACCCCCGTGTCGAGGTCCTGACCGAGATCGAGCGCTCGCGCAAGACGGTCCACGCCCAGGTCGGGTTCGTCGACGTCCCGGGCGGGACCGCTTCCGCGCAGGGGATCGCGAAGCTCCGCGAGGCGGACGCGCTCGCGATCGTCGTCCGGTGTTTCGGGCCGGATGCGCAGCCCACGTCCGAGGTCGCGGAGGTCCGCGCCGACCTGCTCCTTGCGGATCAGGCAGTGATCGAGCCGGCCCTGGAGAAGGCGGAGAAGCGGGCGAGGGGCAAGCGGACGCCCGAGGTCGAGGCGCTCGCCGCCGCGAACGCTGCCCTCCAGGCCGAGATCCCGCTCTCGGACGCCCGGCTCTCCGAGGAGCACCGGCGCGAGCTCAAGCCGATCGCACCCCTCACGATCAAGCCGTCGATCGTCGTCGCGAACCTCGAGGAGGGGACCGACGTGCCGGACGGTCTGCCCGAAGGGACGGTCGGCGTGTATGCCTCGATCGAGGCCGAGACGGCTGAGATGGAACCGGCGGAGGCCCGGGCGCTGCTGGACGAGTTCGGGGTGCACGAGCCCGGGCTCGAGACCGTGATCCGGGCGGGCTACCGGGCGATCGACCTGATCACGTTCCTCACGACCGGGGACGACGAGACCCGCGCATGGGAGGTCCGCAGCGGGGCGAAAGCGCCCGAGGCGGCAGGCGTGATCCACACCGATCTCGAACGCGGGTTCATCCGCGCCGAGGTGATCGCGTACGACGAGCTTGTCGCGGCGGGCTCGATGGACGCCGCCAAGCAGCAGGGCAAGGTCCGGGTCGAGGGCAAGGACTACGAGGTCCGCGAGGGCGACATCCTCCACGTCCGATTCGCCGTCTGAAGACCCGTCCATCCTCGCTAGGCTTCGCGCCTGATATCACCAGCTATCCCTGGCGATGACTCGTTGAGACCCGCTAGACTCGCCCGCATGACGGACGCGACCTACCGGATCGGAGAGGCGGCCTCGATGCTGGGCGTCCGCGTGGAGACGCTGCGCCGCTGGGAGCGGGAGGGGAAGCTCAGCACGACCCGTACGGCGGGTGGCCAGCGCACGGTCGCGGCCTCCGAGGTGGCACGCCTGCTCGCCGAGGGTCGCGAGCGGCCGAAGATCACCTCCGCCAGCGTGCGGAACCGGTTCCCGGGAACGGTGACCGAGATCAGGCGCGACAAGCTCGCGGCGACGGTCGAGATCCTCGCGGGCCCGCACCGGATCCTCGCGTTCGTGACGAGGGAGGCCGTCGACGAGATGGGCCTCCGACCCGGGATGAAGGCCGTCGCCACCGTGAAGGCCACCAACGTGATGCTCGAGGTGGATGAGTGAAGCGCTTCGCGGTCGCGGTCGCCCTGGTCTCGCTCGTCGCCACGGCGTGTCCCGACGACGGACCGAACGACGGGAGCGGCGACACCGCATCGGCGCAGGAGGGGGCCGCCCTGACGGTCTCCGCGGCCTCGTCGCTCAGCGACGCGTTCACCGAGATCGGGAAGGCGTTCGAGACGGCGAACCCCGGCACCACCGTGACCTTCAACTTCGGGCCGTCGGACGGGCTCGCGGCTCAGATCGATCAGGGCGCCCCGGTCGACGTCTTCGCCTCGGCGAGCCCGACCTGGATGGACTCGGTGCAGGACGACGGACCGGGCGTGACCGACCGGGCGGACTTCGCTCAG
>Ga0307299_10000857_pt1 | contig 10153 bp, 10 predicted proteins | sample ER_DNA_159_FD_194466 | JGI IMG/M metagenome (GOLD analysis project Ga0307299, IMG submission 194466) | Bulk soil microbial communities from the East River watershed near Crested Butte, Colorado, United States - ER_DNA_159 | ecosystem: Environmental > Terrestrial > Soil > Floodplain | place... | reverse complement strand
GTCCACCATCCAGAGCCCATCGGCGTACGTTGACGTCCTCGCGAGCGCTCTCGCGACCTCAACCGCCAGACGCGTCTTGCCGGCGCCGCCTGGCCCGCTGAGCGTGACGAGGCGGTTCCTCGTGCAGAGCGCGACCAGCTCCTCGATCTCTCGACGACGCCCGAGAAACCGCGTTCCTGGCCCGACGAGGTGATGGAGGCCTCCGGATAGGGCGTCGGCCTGGCCGGTAAGCAGCCGACGGTACAGCGTCGTCGTTTGCACGTCAGGTGCTGCTGCGTATTCGTCGTCGAGACGGCTCCGCAGGGATTCATAGACATCGACCGCATCCCATCGCCGCCCAGCAGCGTCGTACGCGACCATGAGCGCGCGATGCACCTCCTCGTCGATGGGCCGAGTCTCCGCCAATGGCTCGAGAGCAGCGGCTGCGTCGTACGCCCTGCCCTGCGTGATCAGATGGGGCGCGGCAGCGAGCACCGCCGTGCGACGCAGACCGGCGATGTGATCTTGGTAGGGATGGGCCCAGTCCTCGTAGCTGTCCTCAGGCAGCAGTCCCTGGGAACACTGCGTGGCGATATCGAGCAGCAGGTCAGGGTCGTCTGCAGCCAAGGCCTTGTCGAGTGCTGCTTCGATGTCTTGAACGTCGGTGGCCAAGCCGCCGTCAGGACACAGCGCAACGACGCCGTCTCGCAGCCGAAGAACACCAGCCGAGGCGCCGGCGTCAGCGAGCGCACGACGAGCCGCGTGCAGTGTCTGATGCAGATTGTTGGCGCCTGCAACAGCTCCCAGGTCTTGCCAGAGCGCCTCGACGACGGCATCGCGGTGCATTCGGTTGCCCTCGGCCAACGCCAGCAGTTTCAGCAGCGAGCGCGCCTTGTTGAGCCGCCAGACGCCGGCCGGAACGACGGTCTCATCGATCTGAACATCGAAGCCGCCCAGCATCGTGACGCGAACCCGTTGTGGCGCCATGCGCTCAGTGTCTCGCCGTTTCCTTAATCGACGACGATGAACCCCCATGCAAAGGAGACTTCGGACGACTGGGTCGATTGTGCGCTCACCCTCGTTGTTAGCGGCATCCGTCTCGCAGCACACAGCGCGGGAGCGGTCGATACTGTGCGTTGCAGCGATCGACGCAGAGCTGGAAGTGTGCTGCGAGAGTGGGGCGAAACTGCGGACCAACCACGGACCACGACGGCCGCACTCAGCGCACCTCAACGATCAACCATCGTCACCAGCGAACAGTGGTTCACGCGCGACAACCGTGCAGCCCGATCTGGGGTCAAGGGATCGCGAGTTCAAATCTCGCCAGCCCGACAAGTCAATGTCGGATTATCACACCTGATCAGAGCCGCGTTCATCCGGCCACCGGCCCATCCTCGACTAGCCTCAGCGCCGGGGAGTTGGGCCCAGATTGGGCCCACCAGCGCGAGTACGCCGCCCCAACATCGAGCACGGCCTGGTGATCCGGGTGAAGATAACGGCTCGTCACCGCCGGGTCTTGATGGCCAGCCAACCATGAGGGATGTCGACGTCACCCACCTGCAGGCCGGCCACCTCACTGATCCGTAACGCCGTTGTCGCCAAGATCATCACGCAGTCACCCCAGTCCTGATGACCACCCCTCTGCACGGCTCAAACGAGTGCGGTGGCTCAGCTCCAGTCGTGCATCTCGCGCAGGTGCGTGAGGACGGCAAGCACGCGGCGGTTCCCCTCGTCGTTCTCGGGAATGTCCAGCTTGAGCAGGACATGGCGCACGTGCGCCTCAACCGTGCGCTCACTGAGGACCAGCCGATGGGAGATGGCGGTGTTGGTCAGGCCCTCGGCCATCAGCTCCAGCACGCGGCGTTCACGGTCGGACAACCGCGCGAGCGGACTCCCGGCGGCCGGCGCCACCAGCTTGCCGACCACCGTCGGATCGAGCGCGGACCCACCGGCGGCGACGCGTCCGGCGGTCTGGAGGAACTCCTCGACCTCGAGCACTCGGTCCTTGAGCAGGTAGCCGAAGCCCGGCCGGCCGACGAGGTCGACCGCGTGCGTCGTCTCGATGTGCTGGGAGAGCAGCAGCACCCCGACCTCGGGATGGCGGTCCTTGATCTCGCGCGCCGCCCGCGCGCCTTCGTCGGTGTAGGTGGGTGGCATCCGGATGTCGAGCACGACCAGGTCCGGCTTCTTCTGGTCGACGACCTCGGCCACGGTGGCACCATCACCCAGGGTCGACACCACCTGGTGACCGCCGTCGGCGAAGAGCCGCGCGAGCCCCTCGCGCAGCAGCACCTGGTCTTCGGCGATCACGACACGCATGGCAGCTCCGCAGTCAGGGTGGTGCCGTGGCCACGGGCGCTCTCGATCCGGAGCCGCCCTCCGCGCGCGGCGACCCGGTCCGACAGCCCGGTCAGCCCCGAGCCCCGGCCCACAGCCGCCCCCCCTACGCCGTCGTCGGCCACGCTGACTACGAGGGTGGAGTTCTGACGGGCGACTTGCAGGACGACCTGATCGGCCCGCGCGTGCTTGACCGCGTTGGTCAGGCCCTCGGAGGCTACGAAGTAGGCCGCCGCCTCGACATCCGGCGCAAAGCGGTCGGTGGTCGCAGACACTTCGACGGGCACCGGCGACCTGCTCGCCAGGTCGCGCAGCGCCGGGCCGAGGCCCGCCTGGAGCAAGGCCGGCCGCAGCCCGTGCGCCAGCTCCCGCAAGTCCTCGATCGCGGCACTGATCTCCACCACGGCCTCGTCCAGCGTCGCCTTCGCCTCGGCGGCGTCGGCACCCAGCTGGTGCTGGGCGTGCCGCAGCGTGAGGCCGATGGAGACCAGGCGTTGCTGGGCGCCGTCGTGCAGGTCGCGCTCGATGCGCCGACGCTCGTGGTCAGCCACGGCGGCGAGCCGGGACCTCGACTCGGCCACTTCGTCGAGACGCCGGCGCAGCTCGACCCGGAGGCGCGCCATCTCGATCGGCAGGACGGCTGCCGCGATAACGCTCGCGAGCAGTGCCCGCCTCTCCTCACTCGGCGACCAGACCACCTCTCCGAGGACCGTCCCACCACGCAGCACGGGATACGACTCGCGGCCAGGCGCATCCAGACCGGCTGCAGGGCGGCCATGTGTGTCGACCGGCGGCTCGCCGGGCTGGAGCACGAACCGCAGCTCCAGCTCCGGGTCACCCATGGCATCCCGCAGCGCGTCGACGACGCCCTCCGGCTCGGCCTGGTCGTGGCGAAGCCGCTCGGTGAAGGCGGCGACCACGCTCAGGGCCCGGTGGCGCTCCGGCCGGAACCGGCGGTCGACCCGCTCCTGGACGCGGCGATGCAGCAGCTTGAACGACGCGGCGGCGAGCAATGTGGCACCAGCGGTGACCCACGCCTTGTCGCGACCGACAACCGCTCCGAGCACGACCACCGCGCCGGCGTACACCACCGCGAGGACGACGGTCAGCAGGAAGTAAGTGAAGGTCCGGCTGATCACCAGGTCGACGTCGTAGAGCCGGTAGCGCAGCACCGCGATGCCGATCGTGACCGCCCACGCCGTCAAGCCCATCGCAGCGAGCAGCGACATCACCGGCGTCACGTTCCAGAGCACGCCCGCCAAGGACAGGACCAGCACGAGGACGCCAGTCGACAGGGCGAACCACTTCAGCTGCTGCCGCTCGACACCGATCGAACGCCGGAACCGGACCGCAGTCCCGACGAACGCCGCGACCAGGGATGCAGCCGTGAGCGCGAACCCGATCCCGAACAGCACGCCGGGGACGGGACCCTCGACCGCGTACGGGTTCGTGCCGGTTGTGTACTCCCCTCCGATGCCCGGGCTGAGGACCCACCCCGGAGTCCCGAGCGCGGCCCCGAGGACGCTCATCCAGACGACGAGCCACCATGTCCGGCCGGGCAATCGGTCCGTGGGGAACAGCAGGATGATGAGCACGAATGCCGGAGCCGAGGGGAGCCAGCTCGCAGTGGAGATCGCCTCGGCGACCGGTCCACCCGGCCAGCCCTCCGCCCCGGCACGCAGTCCCCAGCCCGCCGCGAATTCTCCCAGCGCGTTCTCGACACCGACTGCGAGGAGCAGCCAGCCGATTACGTGCCGTGGGTGCCGGCCCAGAATCATGGCGCCGGTGGCGGCCATGGCGCAGGAGAAGACCCCAAGTAGCAGCGTGTCGTAGACCGGCTCGAGCCCCCACGAGAGCACCACCGCAGTGAGCTCAGCCAGCACCGTGAGCGCGAGCAGGAGCCCAGGCAGCGGTCTGAGCCTCGGAAGGGCCACGTTTGAATCTTCCTCTCGCCCGATGTGGCTGCGCAAAGGTGCCAGCACTGCAGTCGAAGTGAGTGCTGGCCCTGATGCGCAGTGCCGTCTCCCGCACCTACGGTCGAACCGACACCACGCCTCACGGATGGAGAACTGCAATGACCCAGCTCATCGACATGCCGGACGCCGTTGCCTCGACCCAGCAGCGCAACCGGCTGCACGCTCTCGGAGTCATCACAGTGGTCGCGGGGATCCTCGGTGCCGCGTCCGCGATCGTCATCATCGCCTGGCCTGACCAGGTGTCCGACCAGCACTACAGCTACCCCTTCGACGCGACCTCCTACGCCGTGGCCCAGTCGTGGTTCGCGGTGCAACACCTCGGGCTGCTCGCCGGGCTGTACGGACTGGCCCGCCTCGCATGGTCACGGTCGAGCCGGCTCACCCGCACCGGCTTGGCGCTAACCCTGATCGGCATGGTGGGCCTGACAGTCTGCGAACTGTTCGCGATCAGTGCCGCGCACGCGCTCGTCGACACCAGCCAGGCGAACGCGGTCGACAACTCCTACGGCATCCCGATGGTCGCGATCGGCCTCGGTCTGGTGGTCGCCGGCCTCGGGCTCGCGCGACGGCCGGTGCTCGCCCGGGCCGGTCGTTGGCTGCCGCTGATCATGGGCGGCTACGTGTTCGTGGTGATGTTCCCGGCTGTGTTCGGTCCGATGGTGGCCGGCCGGATCGCGATCGGCGTGTGGATGCTCATGTTCGCCGCCCTCGGCGCAAGCCTGGTGCGAGCCGACCCCTCCGTCCGTGTCCTCACCGAACGGGCATAGCCGGTGAACACAAGATTGGCCAGCACTGTTGCCGCTGTCATGGCCGTAGCGTTGATCGTCGGCGGGTGCGGCGGTGGAAACACCGCCGACCAGGCCGCGGCTGGCGCGGCCACCTCGTCGACCGCGCCAGCGGCCGACACTGCGAAGCCGGTCGGTGTCATTGCGATTGGGCATTCCGGCCTGACTGGTGAGAACTCCGATCCCAAGAATCCTGGCCAGGTCGCCCTCGAGAACTCGTGGGCGACCGGCACGTCGCCTCAGGTCAACAGCATCTACCGCCGCCTCGTCGCCGCCCGACCGGAAACCGCCGGCCACGTCGCCAACACCGCCGAAGGCGGTGCGCCTGCGTCCACGCTGGCTACGCAGGCGCAACGCGCTCTCAAAACCGTGCCCGCTCCGGCACTCGTCGTCGTCCAGACGATCGATGGCGACATCCGTTGCGACGGGACCGATCACACGCACGTAGCCGAGTTCGGGGCCGCACTCGCAGACGCCTTGCAGGTCGTGACCACGGCCTCGCCCGACTCACGGATCCTCGCGGTCGGACAGCTGGGGCGACCCAGTCCATCGTTCGTCAGGAAGCTGGTCGCCGAGGACCCGGCCCTGAAGGCCGAACTCACAGGAACTGGCATGTGCGACTTCTTCGGCCCCAATGGGGAGCTGAACGACGAGGCCTTCGACACGCTGACGTCCATCATCGAGGACTACGAGACCGAGCAGGCCCGGGTGTGCGCGATGGTGCCCAATTGCCGCACCGACGACGGAGCTCGCGCCGCGTACGTAGATCGCCTCAAGAACTTCTCCAGCGATTGGAACCACCTAAACGTACGCGGACAAGCCGAGGTCGCAGAGATCGCATGGCCTGCGGCCGCCCCTCTTTTGGAGTTGTCATGACCTCCGCCGACGCCAATGTCAGAACTGAGCTTCCGCTGAGCAAGGTCCAGGTATTCGATGCCGAACGCACGGCGGGATCCGGTACGGGCCCGCGTCGCGCCACGTCGTTCGTCCTCGTCGGCGCCTTGCCCGGGTTGGCGCGGTCGAGCGAGCTGCGTGGCTTCATGGCGGGGGTCGCAAGCCTGGTGCGAGCCGACCCGGGCGGGTCCCGATGAGCATCCGGACCAGCGCCCCCCGCGCCGCCACGCGGTACCTCGTCGTCGGTGGCCTCTGCGGGCTCGCCTGGGCGGCCGGCCTCCGTGGCTGGATGGCGGAGCTGGCTGCAGGCGGGTCGGAGTCGAAGGTCACCTGGATGACGCTCGTGCTCGTGCTCCTCCCCGGGACGATCATCGGAGCGCTGCTCGGCTGGTCGGCGTACCTGCGCAGCAAAGGGGTGCGCGGGTCTCGATGGCTGGTCTTCTCCCCGGTCCTGTTCGCTTCCGCGCTGCTTGATCCCGAGATCTTCTACGGTCTGATCACGGACGGCACCGGTGCTGGGGCGCTCATCGTGATCGCGACCGCACTCTCCATCGGCTACGTGCTGTCGCGTCATCGCTGGTCGATCCGCCGGACGGCCTGCGCAGTCGTCGCGGCCCTCGGCCTGCTGCTGATCGGGGGCATGGGCGGAATGGCCGCGCCGATGAGCACAGCGCGCGGCGCGTGGGTCAGCCTCTACGGCTTCGTCCTGGTCCTGTTGTTCGGCCTGGCCTCGGTGCTCCCCCACCCGCCGACGCGAAGAACACTCGGTTCGCGCGGGTGGATCGCCCTCGGCACACTCTGCGGACTCGCCTGGGCGTGCGCACTTCGCGAGTTCATGGCCCAAGTGGTCGGCGACGACTCCGAGGTCCAATGGGTCAACACCTTCGGGTTCATACTGCTCCCGGGCGCGGCAATCGGCGCGTTGCTCGGCTGGGCGGAGCACCTGCGACGCACCGGCGGACGCCCACGCTGGCGCTGGCTCGCACTGGCGCCCCTGCTGTTCGCCGCGATCCTGTTCAGCAACCCCCTCGACATCGGCGGCCTCCTCGAGGACGGCGTCGGCGGCGGCGCGATCGGCGTACCGGTGATCGCCATGCTCGGTGGGTACGCCGTGTCTGGCCGCGGGCTTGCCTGGCCACGGAGGCTGTCGGGGCTCGTGTTCCTTGCGGGCCTCGTCACTTGGCTCGTCGTCGCAACCGACGTCGGTGGTCCGTCGTTCTCGCTGACCACCGTGCACGGACTTTGGGCGAGCGCCCTCTACGAGTCATTGCTGGTCCTGTTCGCGCTGGCCGCGTCGGTCCCACACTGCGCGCCCGTCCACACCGGCGCCGGTGGCACGGTGCCCGCCCAACTGGCGCGCAACACTGCGGCTCGATGATGTTGCTTCGCGGACCGCAGTCGCTCACGCGACACCCTTCGCTCGGTGATCCGGCCGCGGAGATGTCGCTGCTCGTGGTCGCGGCCGCCCTGGGCCGTAGAGCATCGCAAGCGATTGCTGAGTATCAGCGCTTTGGTCGGGATGAGTTTCTTGATACTTGGGCTCGGCCGGGCAACCCGATACCTGTTGCGTGTCGGGCGCCGGTCGCTGTTCTCTGCGGCAGCCTTGCCGACGGCGACGATGGTTCTGGCCACCGTTCGAACCAGATGTCCTGATCAGGGCGGTTCGCAGGTAGTCCTCGTGCCACCGGAGGCGTCGAGCGCCAACTGCGGGATGGACACTCCACGGCGTCGGCTGCGCCAGCCTGGTGCCTGTGGCTGCTGGTGAGGCGTGCGATGATCTACGCATCTTGCGTGCGCGGTTATACCTCGTCATCTGCATGGTTAAACGCCCGGAGATGACTCGCTTTTGCTGGCTGCGGCCATTGACGAATAGGGGAGCGCGCGTGAAGCCGTGCCACCCGGCGGGGACGCCTACCTGTTGAAGTGGATCGTGCACGACTGGGACGACGAAGCGGCGACCAGAATCCTGACCAACTGCCGAACAGCCATGGCGCCGGCTGGCAAAGTCCTCCTCGTCGAGGTCGTTATTCCCCAAGGCAGGGCCGGTTCCGATGCCACCCGCTTGGACACCACGATGCTGGTCTTCACCGGCAGCCGGGAACGTACCGAGCGGGAGTATCGAGAACTGCTCCATCGCGCAGGCCTGGCACTCCTCAGGATCACGCCAACTGCCTCACCGTTCAGCATTCTTGAGGCCACACCTGCCCAAGACGGACAGCGCTGAAGGTGCCGCTCAGGGTTACTTCTACGGGATGGCTTGGGCGATGCGCGCGCATTGCGGCATGAGAGTGCGTCCGGCAACGTGGGCCTGCCACCAAGCCGACCTGAACGCCCGCGAGAAGCTCCTCGGCATCGGTGTCGAAATACACGTGCCACGTCCGACGTAGGGGAGACCATCAACCCGCCCGACATCCTCCGAAGGAGCCCCACCATGTCGTTGAAGGCCCACCCCGACACCATCGAGACGAAGACCGGCCAGACCCCGCGCAAGGTCGTCGCAGGTCACTTCTTGTCTCTCGATGGAGTGGCTGAGGCTCCCGACCGGTTTATCACCGCTTGGGACGACGAAACGGATGCCAGCGGCGCCAATCTCATTGCAACCCAGGACGCGGTCATCCTCGGCCGCCGCAGCTACGACGAGTGGGCTGAGTTCTGGCCAGGCAGCGAGATCCAGCCTTTCGCCTCCTTCATCAACGCCGTTCCCAAGTACGTCGCAACGTCGACGCCGCTCGAACGCGAGTGGGCCAACTCGCGCGCGATCGACGGCGGGCTGGTCGATTTCGTGCGGCACCTGAAGGGTCGGCCGGGCGGCGATATCGGCGTCCACGGCAGCATTTCGGTCACTCGGACGCTGCTTGCTGCCGACCTCGTCGACGAGCTCAGGCTCGTCATTGCGCCGACGATCGTCGGGAGCGGGCAACGACTGTTCGACGGGTTGCCGACCATACGGCTCGAGACGATCCGTAGCACTGCCTCACCTAGTGGCCACCTTCTCGTCGACTACCGCGTGGTCCGATAGGCGCCCGTTCGAGCACAAAGGTACTCACCCAGCTAGAGCACGCTCATCGGCAATTGAGTGCTTCTGCGGTCGGTCCGTGCGCCGAGTTGCCCCGCGGAGGGTTCCCCATTTTGAGGTAGCCAAGTGCCGCAAGCCGGTCGGCATACGGGCGCCTGTAAGAGGACCAACGGCGGCCGGCGGATCAGCATTCTCCCTGGTCGCTCCTCCTGACCGCATGTTGCCTAGGTTGTGCTCCATACGCCGAGCCTGTTCCCGCTCGGATCGAAGAAGGTGAAGCGCCGTCCGCCCGGGAATGCGTATGGCTCCTCGGCGATCGTGCCGCCGGCATCCTTGACGGCGGCGACGGTGGCGTCGAGGTCGTCGGAGTAGAGCAGGACGAGCGGTCCACCGGGCTCGACGTTCTGGCCGAGACTGAGACCGCCGACCTCGCCGTCACCCTCGGGTGCCTGGATGCCAGCGTAGGCCGGCGCATAGTCGGTGAACCGCCAGCCGAAGGCCGCGGTGTAGAAGTGCTGGGCCGCATCCATATCGGTGACGGTGATCTCGACATAGTTGATTGCGTGGTGCACGGGCGTCATCAGGACAGCATGCCGTGTTGACGTCAAGTCGTCCTAGCTCCCCTCAGCTAAATCAGCGTCCGGTGCGGGGTCGGCTAGCCGACATCCCGCGGCACTTCGTTCTAATCATTGCGGCACCTAGCCACTGTCTCAGGGCTTCCGGTTTCGTGTGGCTTGTTCAAAGTCCCCGCGGATTGGAGAGGTGTCGTAGATGATGTGGAGGTTGGCGATCAGCCCGTCCTCAGTCAGCTCGGCGATGTCGACGACTGTGAATGGCGCCGGCATACCGTCGGCGAGTACCCAGGCGAAGTCGAACCAGAACGCAACCGCCTCCCTGTCGTCGCGGAAGACGCGCCGGAGTGTGAGCTTTGCTTCGGCGGTGTCGGCAAATAGCGTCGGATAGAACTGCCGAGCGGGCACAGAGCCGTAGAGGGGGGAGTGCACGATCCCGTCGGGTGCGAAGAGGGCCAAAACACGCTCGGCGTCGCCGACCTCAAGCGCTGCGAGATACTCATCGATCAGTTCCATTGCGACACGCTAATAGCAGATGCTGTGTTGGTCGTTGCCGTGATCGCGGACTCCGACATGACCACATTGCATGTCCAT
>Ga0307299_10000855_pt1 | contig 10166 bp, 12 predicted proteins | sample ER_DNA_159_FD_194466 | JGI IMG/M metagenome (GOLD analysis project Ga0307299, IMG submission 194466) | Bulk soil microbial communities from the East River watershed near Crested Butte, Colorado, United States - ER_DNA_159 | ecosystem: Environmental > Terrestrial > Soil > Floodplain | place... | reverse complement strand
TCGAGGACGATTTGATCGTCGGCGATGGGGAGCGCGTCGAGAAATTTGGTCCCGGGCGCGGCCGTGGTCTCGAGTTCCAGGATCCCGGCGTGGTCGGCGCCGAGGCCCAGCTCCTTGGCCGAGCAGAGCATCCCGTTCGATTCTATGCCGCGGATCTTGCGGCGGTCGAGCTTCAACCCGCCCGGCAGCGTCGCGCCGACGGGAGCGAAGGGGTACACCTTGCCCGCCTGCACATTCGGCGCCCCGCACACGACTTCGAGGGACGTGCCGCCGCCCGCGTCCACGAGGCACAACGTGAGGCGGTCGGCGTTGGGGTGTGGCTTGGTCTCGAGCACGCGCGCGATGAGCACGTCGCCGAGGTCCTGATGCAGCGGCACGACCGCGTCCACCGGTGCGCAGAGCATGGAGAGCCGGTCGGCGACTTCCTTGGCGTCGAGGGGGCGGCCGAGCAGCGCCTCGAGCCAGCGGCGCGAGACGATCATTCGGCGAACTGCCGCAGGAAGCGCACGTCGTTCTCGAGGAACAGACGGATGTCGGGGATGCCGTGGCGCAGCATGGCGATCCGCTCGGGTCCCATGCCCCAGGCGAAGCCGGTGTATTTCTCGCTGTCGACCTTGCAATTCTCGAGCACCGCGGGGTGCACCATCCCGGATCCGAGAATCTCCATCCATCCCGACTGCTTGCACGCCGCGCACCCCACGCCCTTGCACAACTGGCACTCGACGTCCATTTCCGCCGAGGGCTCGGTGAAGGGGAAGTAGGACGGGCGGAACCGCACGCGCGTGTCGCGGCTGAAGATGCGGCGCGCGAACGTCGCGAGCGTCGCCTTCAGGTCCACGAACGTGATGCCTTCATCGACCGCGAGCCCCTCGATCTGCTCGAATACGGGCGAGTGCGAGGCGTCGAACGGATCGCGGCGATAGCACCGACCCGGGATCACCACGCGCACCGGCGGCGGATAGGTCTCGAGGGTGCGGATCTGGACCGGCGAGGTATGCGTGCGGAGCACGACGTCGCCGCCCAGATAGAAGCTGTCCTGGGCGTCGAGCGCGGGGTGGTCCTTGGGGAAATTGAGCGCGTAGAAATTGTAACGCTCGGTTTCGGCCTCGGGGCCGACGGCCCGGGTGAAGCCCAGCTCGCGGAAGATGTCGCAGATCTCATCCACTACCTGGGTGACCAGATGCACGCCACCGCGCCACTCGGGCCGGGCGGGCATCGTGAGGTCCAGGCCGGCGGGCTGCGCCGCGCCGCGCTTCAGCGCCCGCTCGCGCTCCTCGATCGCGGCCTCGAGCTCGCGCTTCAGGGCGTTCGCCGCCCCGCCGACGGTCTTGCGCGTTTCCGCGTCGATCGTCGGCAGGGCCTTGAGGATTTCGGTGAGCGCGCCGGCTTTGCGGCCCAGCAGCTCGGTCTTGAGCTCCTGGAGCCGGCGCTCGTCGGCCTGCGGGATCTCCTTCAGACGCTCCCGCAGCGCATCTAGGCCCGCCAGGAGGTCGCGCATGAGCTAGAGGGCTTTCTTCGCGACCTCCGCCAGCTGCTCGAACGCCGTCGGATCGCGCACGGCGAGATCGGCGAGGACCTTCCGGTTGATCTCGACCCCCGCCTTCTTGAGGCCGTTCATGAACCGGTTATACGACAGCGCGTGGAGCCGGGCCGCGGCGTTGATGCGCTGGATCCAGAGGCGGCGGAACTCGCCCTTCTTGGCGCGCCGGTCGCGGTAGGCGTACTTCGCCGCGCGCTCCGTGGCCTCCTTGGCCGCCTTCCAGAGCTTGCTGCGCCCGCCCCAGTAGCCCTTGGCGAGCTTCATCACTTTGTTTTTGCGCTTCAGGCGCGCGACGTTGCTTTTGACGCGAGGCATGAGGTCTCCTTACGCCATCAACAGGCGCTTGAGGCGTCGTTCCGCGTGCGAGACGAGCGTCGCCTTGCGCAGGTGACGCTTCCGCTTCGGATGCTTGGAACCCAGGTTGTGGCGTTTATTGGCGCGAAAGCGGCGCATCTTCCCGGTCCCGGTCAGTCGAACGCGTTTTCTCAGCGCCCGCTTGGATTTCATCTTGGGCATTTGGTATTCCTTGTATGACCCCGGGGCATGGCCCCGGGGTTTCCACGCCGCACCTATTTAGGTGCGAGCACCATGGACATGTTCCGGCCTTCCAGCTTGGGATCCTGCTCGATCTTTCCGATGTCTTTCAGCTCGAGGGCGACCCGATCGAGCACCTCGCGACCCAGCTCGATGTGCGCCATCTGCCGCCCGCGATACATCATCGTCACCTTCACCTTGTTCCCGTCCTGCAGGAACTCGCGAGCGTGCCGGGTCTTGAACGCGAAATCGTGATCGTCGATCCCGGGACGGTACTTCACTTCCTTCAGGTGAATGACGTGCTGCTTTTTCTTCGCGGCCCGCGCCGCCTTCGCCTGCTCGAACTTGAACTTGCCGTAGTCCATGATCTTGACGACGGGGGGCCGGGCGAGCGGCGCGACTTCCACCAGATCCAGGCCCCGTTCCGCTGCGGCCGCGAGGGCTTCGTCGATCGTCAGCACTCCCAGCTGGTCGCCGTTGTCCGCGATCACACGCACCGGACTGATGCGGATCTGCCGGTTGACGCGAGTGCGCGGCGCTCTGCTGTCGGGAATTGCCAGGTGTCTGTCTCCTCCGTTGGAGCGACAAAAAAGCGGATCTCGTCGCCCACCCGAGATCCGCAAAGCCCGGCGGCCGTCACCTTCCAGCCGTCGGAACCTTCGAACCCTGTCGCACTCCCTACCGCGAGGCGAATTGGGTGGGGCGCAGCGCGCCCGCTTAGCGTATTGTGGGCACGAAGTTACCCGAGCCGGAGCGGCTCCACAAGCCCGAACGCCTTGCCGTCTGTCCCGAGCCGGCCGGCGACGACGGCCGGATCATGTTCGAACACGAGCAACCACCCCTCCCCCTCGGCCCGCCGGTACAGCTGGCGCTTGCTCTCGAGCGTCACCAGGGGCTCGAGATCGTACCCCATGATCCACGGCAGGGGGAGGTGCGCCGAGGTCGGCACCAGGTCGGCGAGGAAGCAGGCCCGCTCGCCGCCGCTCTCGACGAGCACCGACTGATGGTATGGGACGTGTCCCGGCGTCGGTAAGCAACGGATGCCCGGCACGGGCTCTGACTCACCGTCGAGCAGCGTGAAGTCGATGGCAGTGAAATTGGGGGTCAGGTAACTGCCGGCCGTCCGCTCGTTCGTGTGGCGCGCGAACTCCAGCTCCCGACGCTGCACGACGTATCGCGCCTTGGGGAAGGCCGGGGCGATCTTGCCCGACGGATCGCGCCACGTGTCGCCGCCGGCATGATCGAAGTGCAGGTGTGTATTGATCACCCAACGAATGTCCGCGGGGCCGTGGCCCAGCTCACGGAGCGCGTCCTCGAGCTGCGTGCGGCCCGCCTGCCCGGCGTTGTCGACGCCATAGATGCCGCGGAACTTCTCGTCTTCCTTGTTGCCGATCCCCGTGTCGATCAGCACCAGACCGTCGTCGTGCTCGACGAGCAAGCAGCGCAGGGCGAGGGGGATGCGGTTGCGCTCGTCGGCGGGGATGCGCCGCTCCCACAGCGGCTTCGGCACGACGCCGAACATGGCGCCGCCGTCGAGGTGCTGGGTGCCGGCTTCGAGGGCGTGGCAGCGGAGCGAGCCGACGTTGAAGGTGGTGTGGGTCACGGGGAGGTCCGGTCACCCCGGGCCGCCGGCCCGGGGTCAGCCGGGGCATCGAGCGGGCTTCGTGATCTCGGCTGACCCCGGGGCGGTGCCCCGGGGTGGACCAGGTCTGCAAGCGTCACTGCCCCCTGTTCACGCGCCAATCCCACCAGCCGATGCAGACACTTCGCCGCCGCCACCGCATCCCCCACCGCGCGGTGCCGGCCTTCGATCGTGATCCCGAAGTGGTAGCTGACCGTGTCGAGGTTGCGGCGCGGCAGGTCGGGGAGCAGCCGGCGCGCCAGGCGCATCGTGCAGACGCGCGGCCCCTGCAGCAGCAGCCCCCGCGCGCGCTCCACCTCGGCCGACACGAACGCCCAGTCGAAACGCGCGTTGTGGGCGACGAAAACCGTATCCCGTAAGGCGTCGAGCAAACCGTCCACGACGGCGTCGAACGAGGGCGCATCGCGTAGCATGACATCGGTGATTCCCGTGAGACTCGCCACAAAGGGAGAGATCGGGAAACCGGGATTCAGGAGCGTGTGAAAGAGCACCTGGGGCTCGGCTGACCCCGGGGCGACGCCCCGGGGTAACCCGACCACGGCGATCTCGATGATCCGGTCGCCGCGGCGCGCCCGCGTGCCCGTCGTCTCGACGTCCACGACCGCGAAGCGACAGCCATCGAGCGCCGGGCTCGCGACCACGGCCGTCGTCACCAGCGTCCAGCGTCCATCGGTGGTGCGTGTGAAGCGCGGGTCGGAGGCGAGCAACGCCGTGGCGATGCGGTCGGCGTTGTGGCGGTTCGCTTTCGCGATCCCCAACACGTCGCGCACGATGGCGAGACTGGCGGCCGGGCCGCCGCCCTCGAGGTACGCCATCGCCCGGGCCGACAGGCTCGACGCCGGGACCGCGCCCAGGGAGGGGGGGGAGCCGCTCAGACGTCGTCCCGCCGCAGCGGCAGCGTCATGCAGCGGGGCCCGCCGCCGCCGCGCACCAGCTCGCTCCCATCCATCGTGATCACGCCGCGCTCACCCTCCTCGAACGACTCCTCCCCGGTCAGCAGGTTCACAGCCGAGATGATGCGGAAGCCGGCATGCTCGAGCTCGGTGAGCGTTGCTTCGTTGCGCGCGTAGCTGAGCGCGATCCCCGGGCGGACGGTAAAGAAGTTGCACGCCGACGCCCACTGCTCGCGCTCCTGGAGCGTGCGCTGGCTGCCCCCGCAGAACACCGGCTCCAGAGGCTGATTCACCGCCTGCATCGCGGCGAAGAAGTTCGGCATCTCCTTCACGCCCTTCGATTTCTTCTTCCGGTGCAGGATGGCCAGGCGCTCCGGGCCCACGAAGTGCGGCGGATAGACGCAACAGACTTCCTTGTCGATCTGCGTGAAGATCATGTCCAGGTGGATCGCCGTCCGCTCGGCGGGGAGCACGACGATCACCACGTCGGTCACGTTGCAATGCTCGAACACCAGATCGCACAGGTGGTCGAGGGCCGCGGGGCTCGACCGCTCGCTGAAGCCGAGCACCAGCAGGTCGGGGCGGATCGGGTGCACGTCCCCGCCCTCCAGCGTGTAGTTGTTGCGCTTCTCCTCCGAGCCGTCGTACAGGATGCCGGCGTTCTCGAGCGCCGGGTGGTAGCGGAACAGCGCCTTGATGAGCAGCTCTTCGGTCCAGCGGACGCCGTAGCGCATCGAGCCGATGATCGAATGCTCGCCGATCACGATGCCCACGTCGCGCGTGAAGAACAGGTTGGGGAGCGGCGGCAGCGCGTACCCGACTTCGTTCAGCGCGCGGGCGATCGGCCCGGCGTCTTCCACGGCGCCCTCGACCATCAGCGCGACCAGGTCCTCGGGACGGAGCGCCGCGAACTGCTTCGCGAGCACGTCGGAGGGGACGACCTCGAGCGCGCGCGTCGTCAGGAACTCGCGGACGTCGGGCCGGGCGGCGAGCTCGGTGAGCAGGTCGCGTACCTCGTGCACTTCCGCGAACCGCTCCAGCACCGCCACGAGGCGCCGGTGTTCCCGCTGGGCGCTCTCGAGGTCGATGATGTCGTCGTACAGGTAGTCCTCGCGGTTGCCCGGCGTGACCGCGACCAGCTCGTTCCCGGGGGTGTGAACGAGAACGGCCCGCAGGGGGCCGATTTCGGAGGTGACGTGGACGCGAGGCATGGCCCCCAATCTAACGATTGGCCAAAGCGTAGCTCAAAGTCTCGAGTTCCAGGGCCATGTTCACGGTTTTCACCTCGACATCCGCGGGAACGCTGAGCGGGACGGGCGCGAAGTTCAGGATGGCCTTGACGCCGCAGCGCACCAGGCGATCCACGACGTCCTGGGCGGCGGCGCCGGGCGTCGCGACGATGGCGATGTCGCTGGGCTCTTTCTTGAGGTCGGCCTCGAGGTACTTCACGTCGCGGACGACCAGCCCATTCCAGCGGGAGCCGATTTTCCGCGCGTCTTGATCGTAGATCGCGGCGATGTTGAAGCCGCGCTGCTTGAATCCCTGATACTGCACGAGGGCGCCGCCCATCTTCCCCGCCCCGACGAGCACGACGCGATAGGCGCGCTGCAGGCCGAGGATGCCCTGGATTTTGGCGGCGAGCTCGGGGACCGCATAGCCGAGGCCGCGTTTCCCGAAGGAGCCGAAGAAGGAGAGGTCTTTGCGCACCTGGGCCGACGTGGTGCCGCCGAGACGCGCCAGCTCCCCCGACGAGATGGTGGTGCGCCCTTGGGCGGACGACTGCTCGAGGAACCGCAGGTACAACGAGAGACGACGCACCGTGCTGTCGGAAATCTTCCGCATGTGAATTATTTCACATTTTCCCGACTCCAACGCAAGAGGCGGACGAAATCCGCTGGTGCGAGCGTTTCCGGCCGCGCCTTGGGATCGAACCCCAACGCCGTCAGGGCCGCGGCCGTGGCGCCCGGCACGGCGTTGTGTAGCTGCTTGCGCCGCCGGCTGAAACAGGCGGTCACGAACGTGCGCAGCGGCGCGACTTCGTCGGGGCCCACCAGCGGCTCGGCGAGCGGCGTCAGCCGTAGCAACGCGCTGCGGACTTTCGGCGCGGGCCGGAAGGCTCCAGGCGCCACCGTGAAGAGCTTTTCGACACGACACACGGCTTGGACACCCACCGACAGCGCACCGTAAATCTTCCCGCCGGGCTTGGCCGCGATACGATCGGCGACTTCGTCCTGGACCAGGAAGATCACGCGCTTGGGAATCGGTGGCGCTAGAGCCTTGTCGATCAACGGAGAGGTGATGTAGTAAGGAATGTTTCCAATCACCTGATCTGCGCCATAGCGATGCCAGTCAAGCTCGAGGGCGTCGCCGGTGACGACGGTCAGGTTGTCATGCGTACGCAGCGCTGCGGCCAGTCCACGATCCTTTTCAATCGCAATCACTCGCAGCCCACGGGCGAGCAACTCCTGTGTGAGAGCGCCGCGGCCCGGCCCGATCTCGATTACCGACTCACCCGGTCGTGGATCGAGGGCATCGGCAATGCGGGCGAGAATCGTCGGGTCACTGAGGAAATGCTGGCCCAGCCGGCGAGCAGTCAAGCCTTGAGCAGGACGAGGGTGCGGTCGTCGCTGGCGGGGGCGCCGCCGGTGAAGGCGGCGATGTCGGTGAAGACCGCCTCGAGAATCTCCCGGGCCGGATGGGCGCGCAGGTTCTTCACGTGGCTGAGCACGCGATCCTCGCCGAAGCGCGCACCGACCTCGTTGCGGGCATCGACGAGGCCGTCGGTGAACAACGCGAGGATCGCCTCGCGGCGGCGCCAGGGCTTGCTGTGCTCCTCAGCGCCCACGCCGAGTCCCAACGGCGGGCGCGTGGCCTCGAGCCGCTCGGCGGCGCCCGTAGCGCCGTCCACGAGGAACGCGTGCGGGTGGCCCGCGTTGGCGTAGGCGATCCGCCCCGCCGCCGGATCGATCACGGCATAGAACAGGCTCATGAACATCTCGGTGTGCGCCAGCTCCTCGGCGAGCGAGCCTTCCATCTGTACCAGCGCTTCGCTGGGTGACTCGGCGGTCTCCGCGTGGATCCCGGACGCCGCCATCGCCAACGCCATGATCAGCGCGGCGCCGAATCCGTGGCTCGACACGTCGCCGATCATGACGCCGATGCGATCGCCGTGCAGGCTCAGCAGGTTGTAGAAATCGCCCCCCACCGAGTCCGCGGAGCGGCAGCGCGCGGCGACGTCGGCTTTGGCGGCCACGACGAGCGGCGACGGCAGGAGCTTGAGCTGCAGGTCGTGCGCCAGCTCCATTTCATGCCGCACCCGTTGTTGGCCCTGATCGCGCTCGACGAGCCGCGCGTTCTCGACGGCCGCCCCGATCTGATTGGCGATCGCCGCGACGAGCTTGCGGTCCCCGGCGGTGAACGCATCCGCGCCCACCCGGTCGGTGAGACTGATGACGCCGATGGGCTTGGGGGTGCCGCCGGGCGCGGCGTACACGACGGGGACGGCGATGAAGGCGCGGCCCTTGTAGGCGCGCCCCCCCCCCTCGCCGCGGCCGGGATTGGGCGCGTCGGCGTCGGACGGGTCGTAGCTGAGGATCTTCATCTCGCGGAACACGCGCGCCGCGATCGAGAGCGGGTCGTCGACCTCGATCGGGTCGACCTCGTCGAAATCGACGCCGCGCGCCGCGACGAGCCGCAGCACGTCCGCCTGCGGATCGTGCACCAGCAGCGTGGCACGCCGCGCCCGGACCACCGTCGCCACTTCCTTGAGGATGCGGTGCGCCGCCTCATCGAGCCGGATCGTGTGGCCGAGGATCTCGCTGATCGTATAGATCAGGTCGATTTCCTCGTAGCGCTCGGACAGCTCGGCGGCGACCTGCACCGCTTCCTTCTCCGCCCCGAGCACGGCGCCGATGACGTCGGCGAGCGCCTTCGCTCCGGCGCCGTTCGTCTTCTTGCCGCCGACTTGGAGCCACAGCCCCTCGAGGTCGGGGATCGGCACGAGGGTTTCCACGGATGGCGTCGGAGGTGGGACATCCTCAGGAAGGAACAGCCGCAGCTGCTGGCCGTCGTGGCGCCACACCCGAACGGTCGTGCCGGAGAGCGCGGCGAGCGCCGGGAGCAGGCGCTCGAGGCGCGTCACCCCGCTCGGAGCGTCAGGCAAATGCCGTTCCCCTTCGCATTGAACGCCACGTCGTCCACCAAGTGGCGGATCACGAACAACCCGCGCCCGTCCTCACGCTCGAGGTTCTCGGGACGCGTGGGGTCCGGCAGCCGGGTGCGGTCGAAGCCGCCCCCGTCGTCGGTGACGTGAATCCGCACGGCATCCCGGCCCAGCTCGACGCGGACGCGGACGACCCGGGTGGGGTCTTCGCCGGTGCCATAGCGGATGGCGTTGCCGAGGGCTTCGGCGAGCGCGGTGCGGAAGTTGAAGTTGAGGCGGCGCGGCGAGAGGGTTCCGGCAGGGAGGCTGGTCGCCACCAGGTCGACGGCGTCGCCGACGACGCCGAGATCGCTCGGGACGTCGAGCCGCATTCCGAGCGCGGTGACGTGCAGGCGCAAGGACATCAGAACGCCGCCAGCGCCTCCTCGGCTGTCTTGGTGATCGCGAACAGCGTATCGAGCTTGGTCAGCTCGAACAGCGTCTGCAGGTCTTCGTTCAGGCCGGCGAGGCGCAGCTCGCCGCCTTGCTCGCGGATTTTCTTGGAGAGCGACACGAGGACGCCGAGCCCCGAGGAGTCGATGTAGCCGGTCTTGGCGAAGTCGACGACGAACTTGCGACCACCGCCCTCCAGGGCGTCAAGCACCTTCTGCTTGAGCTCCTGGCGATTGCCGACGATCAATTGACCGTCGACGCCGACCACCACGACCCCGCTCTTGTCCTTCTTGACACTGAAGCTCATCGGGCCTCCTCGAGTGCCTGCAAGACGGCGATTGCCGCAGTGTTCACAATATCGTCGGCGGTGGCGCCCCGCGAAAGATCGGAAATGGGTCGCGCCGTGCCTTGGAGGATGGGACCGAGCGCGATCCAGCCGCCCAGCCGCTGCACCAGCTTGTAGCCGATGTTGCCGGCGTCCAGGTCGGGGAAGATGAGGACGTTGGCGCGGCCGGCCGCGGACGATCCGGGCGCCTTGCGCGCCGCGACATCGAGCACGAGCGCCGCGTCGCCCTGCAGCTCGCCGTCAAAGGCAAAACTGGGAGACGGCGAACGACGGCGTAAGTCGGCGACCGCCGTCTTGACCCGGTCAATCCGCGGGCCGGCCGCGCTCCCCTTCGTGCTGTACGACAGAAACGCGACTACCGGCTCGTCGCCAACGATGCGGCGCCGATCGCGGGCGGTGGCGAGCGCGATGTCCGCCAGCTGCGCGGGGGTTGGCTCGGGGACGACGGCGCAGTCGGCGAAGCTCAGGACGCGGTCCGTCTTCTCGTCGATCATATAGAAGGCCCCGCTGACCGTCGCGATCCCGGGCGCGGTGCCGACGGCCCAGAGCGCGGCGCGAATCGTGTCGGCGGTGGGATAGTCGGCGCCCCCGACCATCACGTCTGCCTCACCGACGCC
>Ga0307299_10000854_pt1 | contig 10167 bp, 10 predicted proteins | sample ER_DNA_159_FD_194466 | JGI IMG/M metagenome (GOLD analysis project Ga0307299, IMG submission 194466) | Bulk soil microbial communities from the East River watershed near Crested Butte, Colorado, United States - ER_DNA_159 | ecosystem: Environmental > Terrestrial > Soil > Floodplain | place... | reverse complement strand
CGGGGCGCTGCGGCTGGCCGAGGGCGACCTGCCGGCGGCCCTGGAGTGCCTGCGCGCCGCCTGCGCGACCTGGCAGGAGCTGCGGCTGCCGTATCAGACCGCCCAGGCGCGGACGCTGTACGGCACCGCGCTCGGCCGCGCCGGCAGCGAGGAGGACGCCCTGCTGGAGCTGCGCGCGGCCCTGGCCGCGTTCGAGCGGCTCGGCGCCGCCGGCGACGCGGCCAGGACGGCGGCGCTGCTCGGCGGGGAGGGGCTGCCCCGCGGGCTGACGGCGCGCGAGGCCGAGGTGCTCCGGCTGGTCGCCGCCGGCAGGACCAACCGCGAGGTCGCGGCCGCGCTGGTCATCAGCGAGCACACCGTCGCCAGGCACGTGCAGAACATCTTCGCCAAGCTCGACGTCTCCTCGCGGTCGGCCGCCACGGCCTTCGCCTTCGAGCACGGGCTCGCCTGAGCGCCGGCACGGCCGTGGTCAATTCTGACCACGGCCGGCGGCGCCGGGTTGGCTGGTTCCGGCGATGAGCCGCCCCGGCCGCGCCACCTACGCTCCCACCAAGGGATTCGCCAGCAACCAAGGAGCGCAAGATGGACGGCAACCACGGCGCGGAGCGCTACGAGACGGTGATCATCGGCGGCGGCCAGACCGGCCTCGCGACCGGCTACCACCTGGCGAGGCTCGGCCGGTCGTTCGTGATCCTCGAGGCCGACCGGCGGGTCGGGGACGTGTGGCGGAGGCGCTGGGACTCGCTGCACCTGTTCACCCCCGCCCGCCACGACGGGCTGCCGGGCTGGGGGTTCCCGGCCAAGGGCTGGTCGTTCCCGAGCCGGGACGACATGGCCGACTACCTGGAGGCGTACGCCGCCCGCTTCGACCTGCCGGTCCGCACCGGCATGCCCGTGGACGGGGTCACCGGCGACGGCCACGGCGGCTACGTGGTCACCGCGAACGGCCACCGCTTCGAGGCCGACAACGTGGTCGTCGCGACCGGCCCCTACCAGGTCCCGACCATCCCCGCCTTCGCCTCCCGGCTCGACCCGGGCATCGTGCAGCTGCACTCCAGCGAGTACCGGGGCCCGTCGCAGCTGCGGGACGGCGGCGTCCTGGTCGTCGGCGCCGGCAACTCCGGCGCCGAGATCGCCATCGAGTCCGCCGGCCAGCACCAGGTGTGGCTGTCGGGCCGGGAGGTCGGCGCCATCCCGTTCCGCATGGGCGGCCTGGCGTCGCGGCTGCTCCTGGAGCGGCTGGTCCTGCGGGGCGTGTTCCACCGGCTGCTGACGGTGCGGACCCCGATGGGCCGGAAGATGCGGGCCCGGATGGGCTCGCGGGGCACGCCGCTGATCCGCATCAGGCCCGAGGACATCCCCGCCGCCGGCGTCGAGCGGGTGGCCAGGGTCACCGGGGTCAAGGACGGGCTGCCGGTGCTGGAGGACGGCCGCGTGCTGGAGGTGGCCAACGTCGTCTGGAGCACCGGGTTCCACCACGACTTCTCCTGGATCGACGTCCCCGGCCTGGGCGACGGCGAGCCGTCCCACCGGCGCGGGGTGGTCGACGGCCAGCCGGGGCTGTACCTGGTCGGTCTGCACTTCCTGTACGCGATGTCGTCGGCGATGATCCAGGGCGCCGGCCGGGACGCCGAGTTCATCGCCAGGCACATCGCCGCGCGGGTGCCGAGCGCGCGGCCCGCGGCGGCGGAGCCGGTCGGCGCGTGATGCCGTCGGGCTAGGCGGCCTGCTCCGCGTCGCCGGGGACGGCGGGGGAGCGGGCGGGCCGGCCGCGGCCCGCGACCGCGGCCACCGCGGCCGCGGTGACGCAGGAGACCCCGGACAGGAGCATGATCGAGCGGGGGCCGAACTGGCCGGCCATCCAGCCGCTGAGCAGGCCGCTCGGGGGGCCGGAGCCGAGCAGGACCAGGCCGAACAGGCTCATCACGCGGCCGCGCATCGCCAGGTCCGAGGCGAGCTGCACGGTCGAGTTGGCCGTGGCCACGAAGGCCAGGCTGGCCGCGCCGATCGGGAACAGGAACAGCGCCTCGACCAGCACGGTGGGGGCGGCCGCGGCCGCGAACGACAGCAGGCCGAAGGCGGCCACCGACCCGATCAGCAGCAGCCGGGTGGGATGGCCGCGGCGGGCCACGGCCAAGGCGCCGACCACCGACCCGGCGGCCATGATGGCGGCCAGGGCCCCGTAGGCGCCCGCGCCGCCGTGGAAGGCGAACCGGGCCAGCAGCGGCAGGGCCACCCGGTAGTTGAGGCCGAGCATGCCCACGACCGCGACCAGCAGGATGGTCGAGCGCAGCACGGGCGTGGCCCAGACATAGCGCACGCCGGCCCGGATCTGGCCCCGGCCCCGCTCCACCGCGGCCCGGCGGTAGAGCCGGTCGGGGTCCATGGCCAGCAGGCCGCCGATCATGGCCAGGAACGAGACGGCGTTGAGGAAGAAGGCGGGGGCGATCCCGACCACCGCGATCAGCACGCCGGCCACGGCCGGGCCGACCACCCGGGCGGTGTTGAAGCTGGCGCTGTTCAGCCCGACGGCGTTGGCGACCCGCTCGGGCCCGACCATCTCGCTGACGAACGACTGCCGGGCCGGCATGTCGAAGGCGGTGGCCACCCCCAGCAGCAGGGCCAGGGTGTAGACCATCCACAGCCGGACCGCCCCGGTCACGGTCAGGACCCCGAGGGCCAGGGCGAGCACGGCCATGGAGGCCTGGGTGGCCAGCAGCAGCCGGCGCTTGTCGACCCGGTCCGCGACCAGCCCGGCCCAGGCGCCGAGGGCCAGCATGGGGGAGAACTGGAGGGCCAGGGTGATGCCGAGCGGCAGGGGCGCGTCGGTGAGCCGCAGGACCAGCCAGTCCTGGCCGACCTGCTGCATCCAGGTGCCGGTGGAGGAGACGAGGTGACCGAACAGGAACAACCGGAAGTTGCGCACGTCGAGGGATCGGAAGGTGCGCAGCCTGGGTCGACCTCCAAGGCCAGGGGTTACGGGGCGGAGCCCATGGTAGCAGCGACCTCCCCGAGCACCGCGACCATCTCGGTGTCGGCGTGGTCCAGGTGCTGGAGCATGACCCGGCTCACCCCGGCCGCCTCCAGTGCCTGGAGCCGCTCGGCCAGCTGGTCGACGGTGCCGAGCAGCCAGTGCGGCCGCTCCTGCTCGATCTCGGCGGCGTCGGCCTCCCGGCCGGTCACGGCCAGCACCCGCCGCACCCGCTCCCTGACCTCGGCCCGGTCACGGCCGGCCACCCCGGTGGTCATCAGCGACAGGCGGGCCGACCCCGGGTCCCGGCCGGCCTCGCGCCAGGCGTCCTGGAGCCGCCGGCGCCGCTCGGCCAGCTCCTCCAGGGGGACGCCGACGGTGTTGTACTCGTCGGCCCAGCGGGCCGCCAGGGCCAGGCTCCTGGGCCCGGCGCCCCCGCCGACCAGCAGGGTCGGGCGCGGCCGCTGCACCGGCTTGGGCAGGGCGCGCAGGTCCTGGACCTGGTAGTGGCGGCCCTGGAAGGAGAAGGCGTCCTCGGTCCAGGAGCGGGTGACGATCTCCAGCTGCTCGGCCAGCCGCTCCATGCGCGTCGGCGTCGGCGGGAACTCGAAGCCGTAAGCGCGGTGCTCGCCCTCGTGCCAGCCGGCGCCCAGGCCCAGCTCGACCCGGCCGCCGGAGACGTGGTCGACGGTGGCCACGTTCTTGGCCAGCACCGACGGGTGCCGGAAGGTGGCCGGCGAGACCAGCGTGCCGAGGCGGATGCGGCTGGTCCGGGTGGCCAGCGCGGCCAGGGTGGCCCAGGCGTCCAGCGAGCCCCGCTCGCGCATGCCCATCACCGACTCGTAGTGGTCCGAGCGGAACAGGCCCTCCAGGCCGTGCTCCTCGCACGCCCCGGCCAGGGCGACCCACTGGTCCCAGGTGACGTCCTCCTGGCCCTCGATCATCAGGCAGACCCGCATGCGGCCCTCCTCCTCGGCTGTGGTCGGCCACAGGACGTTACGATGCCTGCCATGCCGAGGGCACACGGGAACGGGGTCGAGCTCGAGTACGAGACCGTCGGCGGCCCGGCGGGCCGGCCGCTGCTGCTCGTCCAGGGGCTGGGGGCCCAGCTCATCTCCGTCGAGGACGGCCTCTGCCAGGAGCTGGCCTCGCATGGGTTCCTGGCCATCCGCTACGACAACCGCGACGCCGGGCTGTCGACCTGGTTCGACGACGCCCGGCCGGTCAACCTGGCCGCGATCTGGGGCGGCGACCACTCCTCGCTGGCCTACACCCTGGAGGACATGGCCGACGACGCCGCCGCGGTCCTGGACGCGGCCGGGGTGCCGGCGGCCCACGTCGCCGGCATCTCCCTCGGCGGCATGATCGCCCAGCTCCTGGCGACCAGGCACCCGGCGCGGGTGCGGTCGCTGGCCTCGATCATGTCGACCACCGGGGACCGGGCGGTGGGCCGGCCCACCGGCGAGGCGGCCGGCGTGCTGGTGTCCTCCATGCCCGGCGACCGGGACGGGTTCATCGAGCGGACGGTGGCCAACGCCGAGGCCGTCGGCTCCGGCACGGCGTTCCCGTTCGACGCCGAGGCGGTTCGGCAGGGGGCCGCCCGCAGCTTCGACCGCGCCTACCACCCCAAGGGGACCGGCCGGCAGCTCGCGGCCATCCTGGCCGCCGGCGACCGGACCGGGGCCCTCGGCCAGGTCCGCGTGCCGACCCTGGTCGTGCACGGGGAGGAGGACCAGGTCATCGGGGTCAGCGGCGGCGAGGCCACGGCCGCGGCCATCCCCGGGGCCCGCCTGCTCCGTGTCCCCGGCCTCGGCCACGAGCTGCCGCCGGGGTTCTGGCCGACCCTGGCCGACGCCCTGGTCGAAAATGCCAATCGGGGGGCTACGCTTGAGCCCCCCGAACCCCCGGCCGACCGGGCCGACGGTGGATAGGCCGCTGCGGGTGGTGTTCCTGGCCCACGCCTTCCCGCGGCGCGCCGGCGACGTGACCGGGGGGTTCCTGCTGCGGCTGGCCATCGCCCTGCGGGCCGAGGGGGTGGAGGTGGCGGCGGTCGCCCCGGCCGCCGAGGGGCTGGCCGCGGCCGAGCGGCTGGACGGCGTCCCGGTCCGCCGCTACCGGTACGCGCCCGCCCGGGCCCAGCGGCTGGCCTACGCCGGCGAGATGCACCGCCGGGCGGCCAGCCCCTCGGGGGCGGTGGCCCTGGCCGGGCTGCTCGGCGCCGGCGCCCTGGCCCTCCGCCGGGCGGGGCGCGGGGCCGACCTGGTCCACGCCCACTGGTGGTTCCCGGCCGGAGTCCAGGCCCTGGCCGCCCGGACCGGGCTGCCGCTGGTCACGACCTTGCACGGCACCGACGTGCGCCTGGCCCGCTCCCGCCCGGCGGCCAGGGCCGTCTGCGCCAGGGTGCTGCGGGCCTCGGCCCGGGTGACGGCCGTGTCGGGCTGGCTGGCCGGCCAGGCGGCCGGGTTCGCCCCCGAGCTGGCCGGCCGGGTCGCGGTCGCGCCCATGCCCGTCGACGACCGCGCCTTCTCGCCCGGACCGGCCGGCCGGCCCCGCGACGAGCTGCTGTTCGTCGGCCGCCTGGACCGGCAGAAGGGCGCCGACGTCGCCCTGCACGCCCTGGCCCGGCTGACCGGCCCGGCGGCCGCCCTGCCCCTGCGGGTCGTCGGCACCGGCCCCGAGGAGGCCGCCCTGCGCCGCCTGGCCGGCGAGCTGGGGGTGGCCGACCGGGTCCGCTGGGACGGCCAGGTCCCCCAGGCCGAGCTGGCCGACCGCTACCGCCGGGCCGCGGTGCTGGTCGTGCCCGGCCGCGACGAGGGCCTCGGCCTGGTCGCGGCCGAGGGCCAGCTCTGCGGCGCCCCGGTGGTCGCCGCCGCCGCGGGGGGCCTGCTCGACGTGGTCGCCGACGGCCAGACCGGCCGCACCTTTCCCCCGGGCCAACCCGACGTCCTGGCCAGGACGGTCGAGGCGGTGCTGGCCGACCCCGACGCCACGGCCCGGCTGGCCACGGCGGCCCGGGAGCGGGCGGCGGCCCGGTTCGGCCCCGCCGGCGCCGCCAGGGCGTACGCGGCCGTCTACGCCGAGGCCCTGGAGCCGACGTGGACCTGAACTCCGACCTCGGCGAGGGCTACGGCCACTGGGCCCTCGGCGACGACGCCGCCCTGCTCGAGGTGGTGACCAGCGCGAACGTGGCCTGCGGGTTCCACGCCGGCGACCCGGCGACGATCGACCGGACGGTGCGCACGGCCACCGACCGGGGGGTGGCCATCGGCGCCCAGGTCGCCTACCCCGACCTGGTCGGCTTCGGGCGGCGCGAGATCGACGTGCCCCCCGACGACCTCACCGCCGACGTGCTCTACCAGATCGGCGCCCTGGAGGCGTTCGCCAGGGCCGCCGGCAGCCGGGTCCGCTACGTCAAGCCGCACGGCGCCCTCTACAACCGGATCGTCCGCGACCCGGTCCAGGCGGCCGCCGTGGTCGAGGCCGTCCGCCGCTACGACCCGGCCCTGCCCCTGCTCACCCTGCCCGGGTCGGCGGCCATGCGGGCGGCCGAGAACGCCGGGATCCAGGCCGTGGCCGAGGGCTTCGCCGACCGCGCCTACACCGGCGAGGGCCGCCTGGTCTCGCGGCGGGAGCCGGGGGCGGTCCTGCACGACCCCGAGCAGGTCGCGGCCCGTGCCGTGGCCATGGCCACCGAGGGCCGGGTGGAGACGGCCGACGGCGGCGAGGTCGCGGTCGAGATCCGCTCGCTGTGCGTCCACGGCGACACCCCGGGAGCGGTCGACCTGGCCAGGGCGGTCCGGTCCGCCCTGGTCGACGCCGGGGTGGCCCTCGAGGCGTTCGCGTGAGGCTGCGGCCGGCCGGGGAGCGGGCCCTGCTGGTGGAGGTCGAGGATCTGGAGACGGTCCACCGGCTCCACGCCGCCCTGCGCGACCTCGACCCGCCCGGGGTGGTCGAGCTCGTCCCCGGCTACCGGACGGTGCTGGTCGTGGCCGACCCGGCCCGGGCCGAGGTCGTCGACGAGCTGGCCGCCGAGCTGCCGGACCTGGAGCTGCCCCCGGCCGACGAGGTGGCCGGCGAGCCGGTCGAGATCCCGGTCAGCTACGACGGCGAGGACCTGCCCGAGGTGGCCAGGCTGACCGGGCTGGAGGCCGAGGAGGTGGTGCGGCGTCACACCGCCCCCGAGTACACCGTGGCCTTCCTCGGCTTCAGCCCCGGGTTCCCGTACCTGGTCGGGCTCGACCCGGCCCTGGAGGTGCCGCGCCGCGACACCCCGCGGACGTCGATCCCGGCCGGCTCGGTCGGGCTGGCCGGCGGCCAGACCGGCATCTACCCGACCGCCTCCCCGGGCGGCTGGCAGCTCATCGGCCGCACCGAGGTGACCCTGTTCGACCCTGACCGCGACCCCCCGGCCCTGCTCGGTCCGGGCCGCCGCCTCCGCTTCACGGTGGCCGGATGATCCGGGTCCGCAAGCCCGGGCCGCTCACCACCGTGCAGGACCTGGGCCGCCCCGGCCTGGCCCACCTGGGCGTGCCCACCGCCGGGGCGGTCGACCGGCGCGCCTTCGGCCTGGCCAACCGGCTGGTCGGCAACCGGCCGGGGGCGGCGGCGCTGGAGATCACCCTGACCGGGCCCGAGCTGGAGCTGGAGGGGGGCGGCTGGGTGGCCCTGACCGGGGGCCGGGTCGCCGCCGACCTGGACGGCCGGCCGGTGCCCATGGACATGGCCGTCCGCGCCGAGCCGGGGCAGGTGCTGCGGGTCGGGTCGGTGACCAGCGGGCTGCGGGCCTACCTGGCCGTGCGTGGCGGCATCGGGGTCCCGCCGGTGCTGGGCAGCCGCTCGACCGACACCCTGGCCCCGGTCGGGCCCCCGCGGCTGGAGGAGGGCACGCGCCTGCCCGTGGGCGACCAGGCCGGCGGCGACCCGTTCCGGGAGGTGGCGCCCACCCCGCCGGTCGACCCCGAGCCGGTGCTGCGCACGGTCCGGGGCCCGCGCGACGACCTCTTCAGCGACGACGCCCTGCGGGCCCTGGTCGGCGTGGCCTGGACGGTCACCTCCGACAGCGACCGCACCGGGGCCCGCCTGGACGGCCCGGTGCTGGAGCGGCGGCGCAAGGTCGAGCTGGCCTCCGAGGGCATGGTCGAGGGCTCGCTCCAGGTGCCGCCGGATGGCCACCCGATCCTGTTCCTGGCCAACCACCCCACCACCGGCGGCTACCCGGTGATTGCCGTGGTGGTCGGCCACGACCTGCCGCTGGCCGCCCAGGCCCGCCCGGGGACACGGCTGCGGTTCCGGTTCGTCTCGCTGGCGGCCGCCAGGGGTTAGCTCAGGATCGGCCCGGTGCTGAACGGTCTGATGTAGGACTGGGCCCTGACCCAGGGGATGCCGCCGAAGCGGCGCGGAGGGTGCGGCGCTCACGGGCCGGGCGTGGGGGTGAAGCGCTCGCCGGCCGGGTCGGAGGCGACCCGGCCCTCGTGGACCAGCTTGACCAGGTGGGCGTGGACCGACAGCTCGGCCGCCGGGTGCAGGGCCGGGTCGACCTCGGCGTAGACCCGGGCCACGACCTCGGCCGGGGTGCGGTCGCCGGCGGCCAGGGCGGCCAGCACCTGGGCCTCGCGGTCGCGGCGGTGGGCCAGGTAGCCCTCGACCCTGGCCACGGCGTCGGGCACCAGGGGCCCATGGCCGGGGTACAACCGCTCGGGCTCGAGGCCGAGCAGCAGCTCCAGGGAGGCCAGGTAGTCGGCCATGTCCCCGCCCGGCCACTCGACCACGGTGGTGCCGCGGCCGAGCACGTGGTCGCCGGTGAACACGGCCCGGTCGGCGGCCAGCTGGAAGCAGCAGTGGTCGGCCGCGTGCCCGGGGGTGGGCAGCGGCCGCAGCTCCAGCCCGGCCGCGGCCAGGGGGTCGCCGGCGGCCAGGTCGGGCGCTCCCGGGCTGGCCCACCCGGGGGCGATGGCGGCCAGCGGCGCCCCGACCCGCTCGGCGAAGGCGCGGGCCCCCTCGGCATGGTCGACATGGGTGTGGGTGAGCAGCACCAGGTCGACCTCGCGCCCGCCGCAGGCCCGGACCACCGCCAGCGCGTGCCCGTCGTCGGCCGGCCCCGGGTCGATCACCACCGCCGTGCCCGCCCCCGGCTCGGCGACCACGAAGGTGTTGGTCCCCTCCAGGGTCAGCGGCGACGGGTTCGGGGCCAGCACCCGGGTCACCCGCGGGCTCCAGGTCTCGGTCATGCTCCCACCGCGGGACGCCCGCCCCGGCCTCCCCGCTCGTCCGGTCCGCCGACACCCGGCCCCGCCGCCTCCAGCAGCGGCGCCGGCACCGGGTACCGCTCCCCCCAGGGCATGACCAGCTCGGCCCCGTCCAGCACAGGCAGGATCCGCTCGACCCGCCGGCCGGCCGCGGCGGCCAGGGCCTCGGCCACCGAGCCGAAGGCGGCCAGGTCGCGGAGGGTGTAACGGGTCGGGGGGAGCATCGGCAGCCCCTGGTCGGCGGCGGCCTCGGCCGGCGGCAGCCAGCGCTCCCGCTCCGCCTCGGCCAGGTGGGCGGTGACGGCGGCGTCGGCCGGCAGCCCGGCCACGAAGAACCGGGTGTCGTAGCGGCGCGGCTCCTCCTCCGGCGTCACCCACCAGGCCCAGTAGCGCAGCCGATCGGTGTCCAGCCGCACCCCGAGCCGGCCCAGCAGCCCGGCCAGGCCGGCGGACCCGGCCAAGAGCTCATGCCTGGCCTCGGCCACCTCCCCGACCCCGGGGGCCGGCGTGGCCAGCAGCAGGCCGGCCTCCTCGAGCGTCTCCCGGCAGGCGGCCACCACATGCCCCCGGGCCTCGTCGACACCCAGCCCCAGCCGCCCGGCCCAGTCCGCCGGGGAGGGACCGGCCCAGGACGCATCCACCGCCGGGTCGCCGTCGGCCTCGTCGTCCCGCCCCCCGGGGAACACCCACAGCCCGCCCGCGAACCCCATCCGCGCCGGCCGCCGCTGGAGGTACGCCTCCACCCCGTCCCGCCCGTCACGGAGCAGCACCACCGTCGCGGCCGACCGCGGCGCCACGGCCATCGGGTCCTCCTCCCGCCGGGTCCGGACAGCTGGATGGTACGTGTCCCGGGGACGGCTCGGAGGCGGTGGGGTTGTGGATGACTCCGACCCACCCGTCCGGGCCGTTGGCTATGCTCCTGCCGACGCGATCGAGATGATCACCTCCTCC
>Ga0307299_10000852_pt1 | contig 10172 bp, 7 predicted proteins | sample ER_DNA_159_FD_194466 | JGI IMG/M metagenome (GOLD analysis project Ga0307299, IMG submission 194466) | Bulk soil microbial communities from the East River watershed near Crested Butte, Colorado, United States - ER_DNA_159 | ecosystem: Environmental > Terrestrial > Soil > Floodplain | place: USA... | reverse complement strand
ACCGATGCTGCAGTTCACGAAGCACGACGACAAGCCGACCCTGCGCCTGCTTGTGCTGCACGACGACGACGAGCGGGAGTTCGACTACACCTCCGGCGCCGAGAAGGCTCTTGCGCAAGCCGGCAAGGACGACTGGACGGTGGTCAGCATGAAGAACGACTGGGCCACGGTCTTCTAGCCTCGGCTCGGAACGTTTCGTCAGTGCAGCTCAGCGAGGCGGTGCGCGACGGCATCCGCGTGAGGTAGACGCGCCTCGGCGCCCTCGCGCATGAGCGCAAGAACGGATGCGGCAAGTGCTGCGCGAAGCGCCCCAGGCTCGACCACGCTCACGTGCGCATCTTCGAATCGAGCGAGGGTCTCAGCGGGAAGGTCGTCGTAGCCGCGCGCCTGCACCGCGGGCAGCCCCTGGCGGAGGCAGGCAAGCGACAGTGCGTGGTCGCGCACTGCGCCGACGTAATGCTCGGCTTGCCAGACACGCCCACGCTCGATGCACGCGCGCGCGTGGAGCGCGTAGATAACGCCCCACCCGAAGAGGTCGTGCGCGATTGACGGCGTGGGAATGAAGAGGCCCCCTGCGATCTGCGGTGTGGGAACCTCGGAGTCGCCCGCAGCCGTCTCGCCGAACAGAAGCCGGAATCGTGGCCCGGCGGGACGAAACTGAGCCGCCGGCGTCATCGAGAGGTCGAACTGAAGCGCGTCCGGCAGCAAGAACACGCGGTAGGTGGTCGGACCGCGCGCGAGGTCGGCAAGGTGCACCGCGTCCCGCTCGCCGATGAGCGTGCGCGTCCAGTCATTGAGCACGTCAGCGACCGGCACGTTGTCAGCGATGCCGAAGGTGAGGTCCAAGTCGGAGAACCGGTCGCCGCCGTCCACGGCGAGCGAGCCCACGGCGGCTCCAGCGACGACGCGCTCATCCTCCTCCGCGAGCTCCAGCAGGTGCTCACGGAGAGCATTCCGCTGCTCAACGGTGAACACGAGTCGCGATTCTAGCTCTACGTGGGATCGACCAACACGTAGCTGAGCTTGAGAGCGGGGGCCTAGATCGTGGCGCTGAAGGCGGCCGAGCTCGGGGCCCGACCGCCCTCCTCAACGCCTGTCTACGGAATGGTGAGTCCGAGCGAGCGTGCGGTACCGAAGATGAAGTTCTGTGCGGAGGCCGTGTCAAGGCGAGTGTCGTAGCCGACACCCGCGCACTGTCCATTCGTCCCGAACGTCGTCTCGGCGATCATCGTGTTCGTCCCGGCGAGGAACAAAGGGCCGCCCGAATCGCCGAAGCACTGGCCGCCCTTGTTCTGCGACGTGTTACCGGAGATCTTGATGAACTCACCCTGCTTTCCCTTGCCGACGTTCAAAAGGTTCGCGGTCGCCTTCATCCGTGTGAAGAAGGCATCGGGCTGCTTCTTGCAGTTTGGATCGCACGGATCCGGCTTCCCGAAGTGCTGCACGCCGTAGCCGCTGATGTCGAGCGCAGTTCCCGTGCGAAGCGTCTCGTCAAATCCGAGCGCCGGCAGAACCGCAAGACCACGACTCTGCGCGGTGTCGAGGACGATGATCGCCTCGTCGTTCGTGTCGAAACCGGGCAGACCGTGGTTACAGCCGACGCACCACTCCGGGTTGGAGTAGTACGTGCCCAGCCAAAACGTCGGAGCCGGCTGTGTGAAGAACCCTTGCTGGTCGAACGTCACCTCGACCCGCGGATGTCCGGCCGCGTCGGTCCCAAACTGCGACGTGCTGTCGGAGAAACAATGGGCCGCGGTGACCATGATCCGCGGACTGATCAGCGTTGCTGTGCAGACGAAGGGGCCATTGTCCGCCATGCCGACATACGTGTGCGTGTTGTCTGGCGTGCCGCCGATGATCGCGCCGGCCGAGCCGTTGAACGCGAGAAAGGCGCCAAGGCTGGCAACCAGCAGGATGAGTCGAAGACGCATAAAGTTCCCCCTCCTCAGTCGGTATTTGACCCTCTACCGACCCTATGGTGCCATGAGCGCGAGAGATGCCGACTACGGAGCTCTTCCTGTCGCTGTCGGTGCCGGCAAGATCCAGGAGCCCCATCCCCTGATGTGACGTCGAGCCCACGGCTGTCAAGCTGGGCCAGGATGACGTCTTCGCTTCGCCGAACGATCCCGGTCGCGCTGGCCATGGTTGCGCTGTGCTGGTGTGGGGCCGCATCAGCCGGCGTTGCTGATCAGAGCGCGCTCGCCAAGCGATACGCACCGGTCGTGCGGCTTGTGACCCAGGCAAAGGACTGCGGCCACGGCGAGCCCTACCGGCCACTCGATGTCAACGTCCTCTTCGGCGCCGACACGGTCTCGCTCCGCGGCCCGTGGAACCGCACCGACCTGATCGCGATCGGACCGACGGCGGCCCAGGTTGGTAAGGGCCTCTACGGATACCACCTCGACTTTCCGGGCGACGCCCTCAACCCCGGTTGCACCTACGAGCAGTGGGCGCGCACGATCTCCGCAGGGACGAACCCCACTGTCTACGCACACGTCGCCACCGAGTCCGGGCGACCAGGGAAGCTGGCGCTGCAGTACTGGATCTTCTACGCCTTCAACGACTGGAACAACTTCCACGAAGGCGACTGGGAGATGATCCAGCTCGACTTCGACGCGCCGACCGCGGTGGAGGCCCTTGAGCGATCTCCTGTCGAGGTCGGTTACAGCCAGCACGAGGGCGCAGAGCGGGCAAGCTGGGAGGACAAGAGACTCGAGCGTGTCAACAGCACCCACCTGGTCGTGCACGTCGCGGCCGGTTCGCACGCGAACTTCTTTGGCGAGGCGCTCTATCTCGGCAGCGCGGCTTCGGAGGGGGTCGGCTGCGACGACACGAGAGGGCCCACCTTCGACGTTCGACCGGTCGTGCGGACCATTCCGAGCAATCCAAGCGAGGCGCGTGTCTCGTTTCCCTGGATCGGATTCCAGGGTCGGTGGGGTGAGCTCCAGAGGGCGTTCTACAACGGCCCGACGGGCCCGAACCTGAAGCGCCAGTGGACGGAGCCGATCCAGTGGTCGGCGGGCTGGCGCAGCCGGAGCTACGCGGTTCCTGCAGGCGGCGTGCTCGGGAACAGGGCGACCGACTTCTTCTGTGGCGCCGTCGCCGGAGGGTCCGAAGTGCTGCGCCGACTCGTGCACGATCCTCGACCAATTCTCCTGGTGCTCGCGGCGCTCATCACTCTCGCGATGTTCGCGCTCTCGCGCGTCACCTGGCGCCCGACCGCGCCGTTCCACCTTGCGCGCCGGCGGGCCTGGGGTCAGATCATTGCGGCGGCGGCGCGCATGTACCGGCAGCGGCTGACGCTGTTCGTCGGAATCGGGCTCCTGCTGGTCCCCATCTCGCTGTTCGTCGCCCTGATGCAAACGATCGTGCTCAAGGCATCGAGCGTGGCAGGCATTTCGACCGAGGGCGAGGGCGGCGGGCTACTCGTTCTCCTGGTCGTTGCCATCGGAACCGCACTGACCCTGCTGGCGATCGGTCTTGTCCAGGCAGCGACCGCGCGGGCGCTCGTCGAGATCGAGCAGGGGCGGCCCGTCGGACCGTTGCGTGCCTATCGCATGGTGCGTGGCAGTGCCTGGCCGCTTCTCGGCGCGCTCGTGATTGCCGCCTTGACGGTACTCGTCCTCGCCGGCTCGGTCTTCCTGCTCCCGATCGCAATTTGGTTGACGGTCCGTTGGGCGCTCGTCGCCCCGGCGATCGAGCTCGAGAATCTCTCAGCCATCGAGGCGTTGCAACGAAGCAGCCGCCTCGTCCGTCAGGAGTGGTTGAAGGTGGGGTCGCTCACCATCGTCGGTGCTGCCGTCGCACTGGTAGCAGGCCCACTCGCGGGATCCCTCCTGATCGTGCTGACGAGCGCGCCGCTGCCCTGGCTCGACGTCGTGGCAGGAGTGGTGTACGCCCTGGCGATGCCATACGTCGCCCTGACGACGGCGTACGTCTACTTCGACACCAGGGTTCGCGACGAGCTGACGACTGAGTCGGGATCCGACCAGTTGTCTGCGGAGATCGAGCTGGGCCGCGGAGGCGCTACAGGCCGGTCTGCGCCGTGAGCCGTCCCGAGTTGACGGCTTTGGCGAAGGCTTCGAAGTCGCGCTCGTTCTGGTCGGCGTACGCGGCAGAGAAGTCTGCGATCGCCCGATCGAACGCGTTCCCTTTGCCAAGGTACGACGCAATCGCGATTCGGTCGCCCCAGCGGGCGTGCGCGCGGGCGAGCGTCGCTCCGCACAGCCGGGCGTAGGCCGTCGCGCCCGGCACGAGCAGGCTCTCCACCTCGGCGCTGCCCTTCCAGTCGTGGAGCTGGCGTACGTAGTAGTCGCGGGTCTGCCCGTCGATGCCCTTGACGCGGAACCAGCCCAGGAAGATGTCGCTGGCCGCCTGCATCAGCCGCTGCCCCACCACCACTCGCCGGCCGTGCTGGGGGTGCTCGCTCTTCCCGACGAACCGCTCCAATACCGAGGCTTCCGCCTCCTTCGACTGGAGGAACAGGGGATCCCGGTCGTCTCGGCCCACGAAGAGATGGATCCAGGCGCGGGTACCGACGCTCCCCACGCCGACGACCTTGCGTGCAGAGTCGACGTGTTCGAACTCCTCGAAGGGGTGGTGGTAGTCCGCAAGCGATCGTCGGTACTTCTCGACCAGTGAGCGGATCCATTTCTCCACTTCGCTGGGGGACATATCGGGGAGATTTAGATCGTCGACCGGCACGACCAGCGGTGGGTCGGCGACGATCTTCAGCTTTCCGTCGACCTCGTCGGCCCGTTTCGCGAAGACCCGCGTACTGTCGCGGGTCCTGGCCTTTGCGACATCCTTTTCCGCCTGCTTCGCCTCCTTCTTGCCGAGTCGCTTCTCGGCAACCTCGGTGCGAACCCAACCCATGACCTGTTCGATGTCAATGTGGTCGTACCAGGCATCGAGTGTCCCCATGGTTGCCGCGTGCCTCATCACGGTCCGGTATTCGCGGACGCAAGCAGTGACGATCGTGCGTCGGTCGGCGGGGGCGAAGCCACGGTCGCGACCCATGATCTCGACGCTCGCAGCGAGACGCTTCACGTCCCATTCCCACGGGCCGGGAAGTGTCTCGTCGAAGTCGTTGATGTCGAAGATCATCTCGCGCTCGGGCGACCCGAACACGCCGAAGTTCGATAGGTGGGCGTCGCCGCACAGCTGCACGTTGACGCCCGATTGCGGGGTCGACGCCAGGTCGGCCGCCATGATCAGCGCCGCCCCTCGGAAGAATGTAAACGGCGAGACGAGCATCCGCCCGTAGCGGATTGGGACGAGCTCGGGAACCCGGCTCTCAGCCTGCTCTTCGAGCAGCGCGATCGGGTCCAACCGGTCCGCCGCCGGCTCCCACGTCCCATGGCTCGACCTCGGCGCCTCCTTGCGCGCAGACTTCCCTCGTGCGACCCGTTCCGGCACGCTGAGGTGTACGTGCCGCCTTGCCTGCGCCAGCGACTTGGCGCCCTCGGCTCGGTGGCGGCGATCCGCTGTCGGCTGACGACTCACTTCGTGGCTGAAGGCAGTGTCCTGCGAATCCGCACCGCATCCTTCATCCGATCGGGGTGATCGACGCCGACGGCGAGAATGAACGACGCGACTTTACGCGGTCAGACTGTAGGTACCACGTGCGATCAGGATGGCGCCGATGACCATCAGCATGATTAGCACGATCGCCCGGGAGTTGCCGAGGAGCCAAAGCTTCCACCTAGCAAGCGTCTGCTCAGAACGATCCGGCGCAGCGATGGCAACAGTGATGGGAGCGACAATCGTAATGATCGACGCCACAGCGAACACCACAAAGGCGACACCCTCATCGAACCTCGTGACGTTGGCCTTGAGGATCTCGGCAACCGCAGCCACGCAGAGCGAATACGTGAGCATGAACGACCCGACCGCGACGGCGAATAACCAATGTGTCCGTTCGACCCGGTCGAGCCACTTGGGCGTCGACTGGGCCGACCCTTTTCGTCGGCGATAGCCGAACGCGGATCCGAACAAGAGCAGGCAGCCGAGCAAAATTTCCGCCGCAGATGCACCCCGCGACGGATCTGTCTGCTTCGAGCTGAAATCCTGTCCATGGAGGACGGTAACCGTGAGCACGCCGATGACTGCGATCGCGATCAGCCACCCGAAAACGAATCCAAGCGCCCGCCGCTTGCCGTTCGACATGCTCAGCAAGAGGATCACCGTCACTACGGACACAGGGCTCGTAAACGCAATCGCCAGCCCGAGCGCGGCGACTTCAACGATCAGCGGCCCCACAGCACCTGACCATTCAGTGCGAAGCCTGGGCGAGCACGGCGTCCATGGTCTGCATGATCGAGACGCTCTCGTCCAGCGGCATCAACGGGCTCTCGAGAAGCCCTTCGCGTAGACAGTGGGCAACCGCCTCGGCCTCATACCAGAGTCCACGCCCCTCGCGCTCCGCGTCGAAGTAGGTCCGCTCACCCGTCCGTGAAATGAGCGTGAACGACGTCGGCGCATAGAACTCCCCGTCGATCTCGATGCGCGCGTCGGTGCCGACGATGGCCCCGCGCGTCGGGCTCTGGGCCGACGACGTGCACGTCAAGACAGCCTGTGCGCCGCTTGCATAGCCGAACAACATCGAGGTTTGACCGTCGACACCGGTGAAGGCCGGGTCGATGAGGGTCACGATCCGGTCTGGCTTGCCCAGCACCATTGACGCGAAGGAAACGGGATAGACGCCCAGGTCCAGCAACGCGCCGCCACCGAGTTCCGGGGCGAACAGCCGAAACTCGGGATCCTTCGCAAACCACTGCCCATGGTCCGCAGTGACCGTGACGATGTCTCCAAGCGCTCCCTCGGCGAGCAAGCGGCGGATCTCTGCGATGTGGGGAAGAAACCGCGTCCACATCGCCTCCATCAGGAACAGTCCCTCTGCACGGGCGGTGGCGACCAACTCCTGGGCCTCGGCGGCGTTCATCGTGAACGCCTTCTCTACGAGCACCGGTTTGCCGGCGCGGAGCGCGAGTAGCGCATTGGCGTGGTGCATGGGGTGCGGAGTCGCGACGTACACGACATCGACGTCGGGGTCAGCCACCAAAGCTTCATAGCTCCCGTGCCGATTGGGGATGTCGAACTCATCGGCAAATCGGTCCGCTGAATGCATATGTCGGGACCCGACCGCCACGGGCCGACCCGAGTCGGTGAACATCAGGTCGGCAGCGAAAGTCTCGGCGATCCCGCCCGTTCCGATCAGTCCCCAGCCCAATGGTTCGCTCATCCGGCGAATGAGCCTATCCTGACCCCTGACCTGCCAGTCGTGCGTTCGCGACTGCCTCTCCTGCCGCCTGAGCCGCGGCATGTCCGGTAATCGCCGCGAGAAAGTCATCGCGTTGTAGCGCGTAGAGCTGCGAGTCGATGGCTGCCTTCACGGTCGCGGTTCGCGGAACGTCACGTAGCAGCGCGATCTCTCCGAAGTAGTCTGCTTCTCGCGCGGTCGAATGATTGCCGCCCGCGTCCACATCGAGCTCGCCCGCGGCTACGAGATAGAAGCGGTCTCCGTGATCGCCTGATTGGATCACGACCTCGCCGGCACGGACAGACACGGGGGCGAGATTCGAGGCGATGCGTTCCTTCGTCGCGATCGAAAGCGGTGCGAACATCGGCACACGATCGATGAATTCGAGCGCGGCAGGCGGTGCGACCGTTCTGTCCATTTCGACGAGTCGACGGTAGGCAAGGACCGTCAGCAGGGGCAAAATCGATCCGACGAGAACGAAGGCTGGACGCGGTCCGATGGCATGGACAATGGCCGGCGCCACGATTGAGCCAATTGCGACGCCACCCATCGCGAGGCCCCAGACGAGGCCGAGTATGCGAGTGAGCATCTGGTCGGGGATGATCCGTTGCAGGAGGGTGAAAACGGCGACATCCTCGACGCTGTTCGCGGCGCCGACGATCGCGAGCAGGAGGAGCGCCGCGGCGAAGTAGGGATGCGGTGCAATGAGTGCGATCGGAACTCCCCAGAACACGAGGGATAGCCCAAAGGGAGCGGCGAGGCGCCTGCCGTCGAGCGTCATCGCTCCCATCGCCCCGATCAACCCGCCGACGCCAATGGCTGCAGTCATATAGCCAACATCGGCCGCGCCGCCGTCGAGGACGCGAAACGCGGCCACGACAATGAGAACGTTGAGGCAGCCTCGAACGAAGGTCTGGGCAATGATCAGACCAATCACGAGTCGAGTTCTGGGAGTACGGACTACCGTCTGAACCCCGGCCGCAATCATTCGGCCTACGCTCTCCCGATTCCCCCCTGAAAGATCGACGCGACTCTCGACCTTGACCCTGGCGAGGAGGGCAGCGCCGGCTACGAGTGACGCTGCGCCGACGGCGAACACGAGCGCCACGTCTGCAAGCGAAACCAGTACGGCTGCAAGTAACGGGCCAACGAGAGTCCCGAGGCTTTCGATGGTTGATGTGGCCCCATTCGATGCGATCAATTCCTCGGGGGTGCGCGCCAGTGAAGGCAACAGTGCTTGCAATGCAGGTCTGGTGAGAGTGGACGAGAGCCCGACGATTGCCGCCAGGACGAAGACGAGTGTCCGCTGGTCCATGGCAGCGGCCACAGCCGATCCTCCGAGGGCGGCTGCCCCGACGAGCGTCATGACCAGGAGGAAGCGCTCGCGCCTGAAGCGGTCGCCGAGTGGAGCTGCGAGCGGCGCGACGACCGCAGCGGGCAACAAGCGAACCAGCCCGGCAATCCCCACCGCGGCGGTGCCGCCCTGCTGGTAGGCAAACACTCCGAGCGCGACGAAGTGCGCCCATTCGGCCGCGATGGCAGCACCCCAGGCGAATTCGGCCCGCCGAACGTTCTCGTTACGAACCGCGGCGACGAGAGAGGAGACCACCTGGCGTGGTCCGACCACAGGCGAATTGAATCCCTTCTCTTCGATTTGGACAAGCTGCGTTGAGCCCTGTCCCTCAGCGGCGCGGTTGTTCAGTCAGCCCGGTAGTACGGCCACCCCGACAGCCACGCACGAAGGGCGCGCCCATCGATCACCGTGTCGAAGCGGAGCGTTTCGGGATTGCCCGGGTCGTCGCTCACCCGAAACGTGCCGTCATCCGAGGGGATCAGAGGCTGCTCTGTGTCGAAGCCATCGGGGGCTGCTGCAAAGACGAGCCACGGTTGATCCCCTCGCAGGACGACGCGGAAGTTCGTCGTCCACGGATTGTGCGAGCGGTAATGGCCGGCCATGACCTGCAGCTCGGGAGACGGGTCCGGCAGAGCTCGCGCCGGGCCTCCTGCGCGGACATAGCGGTCGCCGCCGTGCCACAACACCGGAGCGCGGTTCGCCGAGCGGTCAACCCGAAAGGGAAACTGATCGAAGGTCGCGTCTGCCGCGACAAAGAGGTCGTCTCCCAGTTCCTCGAGCGCGATCTCCCTCCCGTCGTGGCGAAGCACCGCCCCGTCCTCGGAGGCGACGATCTCCAGAGGCGGCTCGTACAGGCCGGCAAGATCCTCGTACTGAGTCACAGCGGCGTCCTCTGGCTCCGGCTCGCCGTCGACAATCCGAATCACCGTGCGGGCGAGCCCCATCGGGTTCATGCCCATGCCGTTCTGCAGGACGATGACGCCGAGATTCACTTCCGGCTGCGCCTGCATCGCGGCGAGGTACCCGACCATCCCGCCGCCGTGTCCGATGAAACGACGACCGTCCAGCTCGCGCAGCAACAGCCCATAGCCGTAAGCGACTGTCCCGTCCTCCCAGGGATTCCCGGTGCTCATCTGAGCGAATGCCTCCTCGCTGAGCAGCCGTCCCCGCGGGCCTTCCCCTTCACGCATGAGCATCCTCACGAACGCGCACATGTCTGCCGCCGTGGATGCGATCGAGCCGTCCGCCGTCTCGGTCTCGAGCCAGGTCGCCGGAGCGAGCGGGGAGCCGGCATGGCTCAGCCGGTCGTCGTGGAGGTACTCATAGCCCGCAGCGAGTCGGGGACGGATGTCGTGCGTGATCACGGGTTCGGTCGCGGACATCTCGAGCGGATCGAGAACGCGAGCACGGATGATTTCGCGATACGGCCGCCCTTCGACTGTTTCGAGCACGAGCCCGAGTGCCTTGTAGCCGACGTTGGAATAGTGGAAGCGCTCGCCCGGAGCAGAGAACGTCGGCAAGTCGCGCAGCGACCACACCTGGAACGCCGCTTCGGGA
>Ga0307299_10000850_pt1 | contig 10185 bp, 7 predicted proteins | sample ER_DNA_159_FD_194466 | JGI IMG/M metagenome (GOLD analysis project Ga0307299, IMG submission 194466) | Bulk soil microbial communities from the East River watershed near Crested Butte, Colorado, United States - ER_DNA_159 | ecosystem: Environmental > Terrestrial > Soil > Floodplain | place: USA... | reverse complement strand
GGAGCGACCGACGACACCCTCGGACGAGCGGTCGAGCGCCTGCTCGAACGCCATCCCGCCCTTGCAATCGCCGGGTCGCACCATGGGTACTTCTCCGAAGCGGAATCGACGGTGATCTGCGAGCGGATCAAAACGGCAGCCCCGGACGTTCTCTTTGTCGCCATGAGCTCGCCACGGAAGGAGCACTGGCTCGCCCAGCACGGCCGCGCGCTCGGCGTCCCTGTGATCATGGGCGTGGGCGGGGCTCTAGACGTGACAGCGGGAGACGTGCGCCGGGCGCCGCCTCGTTTGCAGGCTCTCGGGCTCGAATGGGCGTACCGCTTGCTCCAGGAACCACGACGGCTCTCGCGCCGTTACCTCGTGACCAACACGCGCTTCATCCTGCTCGTTGCCGGCGAGCTGCTCCGTCGCGGCCTCCGCGGCGCCGCTCGGCGAGGGCCTCCTGGAACACCTCCATCAGCTCCGAGGCGTAGCGGTCCGCCGTGAACGTCTGCCCGGCCCAGCTCTTAGCGTTGGCCCCCAGCGCCGGCGCGAGCGAGCGGTCACGGGCGAACAGCTCGATCTTGGACGCGAGCTCAGCAGCATCGCCGGGCGCATAAGTGAACCCGGTCTCCCCGTCGCGGATCAGCTCGGCCGTCCCGGCGGAGCGGGCACCGATGACGGCCCTTCCGAGCTTCATCGCCTCGACGGTCGTTCTTCCGAACGCCTCGAGTCGCGAGCACGTCAGCGCTACATCCGCCTGAATCACTTCTTCCGCCGGATCAGGCCGAAAACCAGTGATCGAGATCAGATCCCCCACCCCCTCTGCCCCGGCAAGGGCATGGAGCTCCTCGATGTACTTTGGCCACCTCGTCGGGCCCACGAAGCGAATCTCGACATCGATGCCACGGCGGCGGAGCTCTCCCCCGGCCCGGACGGCGTCCTTGTGCCCTTTGCTCGGGGCGATCCTGCCGATCTGGACGAGCCTGAGCGGACCGTGGCGCGGGCCGTCGTACGGCTCGTGCGGGGGCACCGTGACGGCATACGCCACGAGCCTCGCCTTGCTCCGGAACCGTCGGCCAGGCGCATCCTCGAGGACGGATCTGGAGTTGACGATGACCCGGTCCGAGAGTCGTTCGATTGCCGCGAACGTCGCCTGCTCGCCGAAATGGAATCGGAACGCGTGGTCGCGTCGGCCGAACTCGTGCCGGTACCAGACGTGAGGCAATCCACTCCGGCGGGCGGCGAAGGCGCCGAGCGGGATGGCAAGGGTGTTCGTGACGACGAGATCCGGGTCGATCTCCTGCAAGAGCCTGCTCATCCGGCCAAAGGCGCCGACGTTCCGAGCAGCAGAGCCGGCGGCCTGGCGAGCGAGCCGTAGTGTCGATGTCCCGCCAGGGGTCGCCCACCAGGCGTTGGGCTGCTCGACCACCGTCGCTCCGCTCGCCTTGAGCAGTGGGCTGAGCGGGCCGTGCGCGGGCACGATTCCCACGACCTCGACCTGACGCCCGGTAAGGCATGACACGGCCTCGAGCATCGCGAGCTCGGCACCCGCGGAGCTCCCTCCGGTATGTGAGAGCCAGGCGATTCTCACGAACGCGTCGCCCAGAGGTTGACATACCACCAGGGCGGCGGAGACTCGCTGGCTATCTCTTCCTCGGTGTCCGGGACCGAGCGGACAAGCCGCCGCCTGTCGTCTAGGACGCTGATGGTCGTGAAGCCGAGCTCCTGCAGGCGGCATGGGAGCTTGAGAGGATCCCGACCTGCGTTTCGCAGGCAAGCCGGATTCCATTCGACGATCAGAACCATGGGGGCCTCTCCCGAAAGGAGATCACCCATTCCTTCCAGAGCCTCAAACTCCGCGCCCTCCACATCGATCTTCACGAGGTCAACCGGGCCCGGCACAACCTGGGCGACGCGAACAGTCCTGACCTCCGTCGTCCGAACGGTCTCTGTCAAGGGATGTGGAAAGAGCCCGTGCGAGTCGCTGGACCCTGTGACGTGGAAGGTTCGCTTTGAGTCGCCGCTACCGGCGGCGAACGGGTGGACCTCCACGTTCGCGAACCCGTTGGCCCTCACATTGGTCCGCAGGAGAGAGAGGGTCTCCGCGCAAGGCTCGAACGCATGCACTTTTCCGGACGGTCCGACGGCCTGCGCCGCAACCAGCGTGTAGTAGCCGACATGGGCTCCGATATCGAGAACCACCATTCCTGGCCGAAGCGCATCGGCCAGGTGCGCATCAGTCACGGGCTCGTAGCGATCGAAGACGAACCGATCGACGAATCGTGAGGGAAGCCTCATCCTGAATCCGGAGACTTTGACGTCGACCTCGGTCGCATCCCGATCCCGGCGAAGCCAGAACCACCGTCGCCGTAGCCCTCGCCTGAGCCGGCGCGCTAGGGAGTAGCGGTCGGCTTCGGGCGAAGGGCTCATGCTCCGTGCGGTTGCTCTCGACGGACGAGCGTCATCAAGAAACGCCGGTCTTGCCGGTCGAGCATGAAGCGCAGGACCCAGACCGCGTAAGCCGCCAGAACGAAGATGGTCAACAGCACCGAAATCGGATCGTCGATGCGACTGCCGCGAAGAAGTACCGCTGCGACTCCCATTGATGCGAGGACTGCGACGCCCTGAGACGCCAACTTGCGTGCGAACGCAATGCTCTCGCGCGAGAACGAGATCGTACGTCCGACGAAGAGCCAGAGCAGGCCGGTTTCGAAGACGCAGCGAAGCACGAAGCTCCAGGCCGCACCGGGCAGCCCGAACTCGCGCGTGAGGACGACGACCGCAATGATGTTGAGCGGAAGCTCGACGATGTAGAGCTTCGTGACGATGTCCGGTCTTCCGATTCCGTTTAGGAGCGCGCCCGAAAGCGGGGCAAGGAGACCGAAGATGAATCCGAGCGCAAGTATCTGCATTGTTTCCGTCGCGTGCTCGGCGAAAGAAAGACCGATCCAGGCATGCAAAATCTCCCGCGCCCAGACGAAGACCACGAAGAAGATGGGGACGAGCGCGAAGAAGAGATAGCGATGCGCCCGTAGGTAATAGTGCTCGATTCGATCCTTCTGATCGGTCGCCTCGAGGGCGCTGAAAGCGGGAAAGAGCGGGCGGATCATGCTCGCCGGGAAGACGGAAAGCCGCGACTGCAGGTTGAAGGGGACCGTGTAGTACGTGAGCGTCGCCACTGTCAGGATGACGCCGATCAGCCACTGGTCGAAATACAGGAGCATCGGTCCGAGCAGCAGACCGAGTGCGATCCACCCACCGAATCGGATCATCTCCCGTACCCGTTCCAGGTAACGCCGGGTCATCAGTTCAGCTGCCGAAAAGCTCCGGAACAGTGGCACGACGGTGTTGGCGGCGGCGAGCGAGGCGAAAAAGCTGCAGATTCGGAGGGCGAAGAATGCGTAGAGGATGATTCGAAAGTCCTGGCCGAGCAGGACGATCACGATGCCCACGAGATACAGCCCGGCGCTCCCGAAGATTGCGAGTGCGTTCGCAAGTCCGAAGCGCTGGCCTGCTTCCAGCACGCCGACCAGCGAACGAATCGCAAACTCGATCGTGAGCGCAAGCGCGAAGAGATGGAACGACAGAATTCCGAGGTCTCGCACTCCTGGGCTGACCCCCAGAGCGTCGACGAGAAACGGCGTCGCGAACCAGACAGCGACTGCGCCTAGGGCTCCGAAGCAGGCCTGTGTGCCGATCGCCGTCCAGGCCCAGACCGCAGCCGCCCTCGAATCTCCGACCGCCAACTCCCGAGCGACGTAGCGTGCCGCGGCCCGGGAGAGGCCCAGGTCGAGCCAGGCGAGGTTGGCCACCAGGACCCACGTGATCGTGAGGATTCCGAAGAGCTCGAGACCGAATTCTCGGATCATGAGCGGGATCAGCAGGACGCCCAGTCCGAGCACCGCAACGCTCGTCCCAAGGGACAGCAGGCTGTTACGAGCGAGCCGGCGAGAGTGAGTCAAATGCAGGCCGCTCATGCACTCACAGCGTAGTCAACGCATCTGTCGAGGCAACCGTGTGCGCAGTCGGTCGGATAGGCCGGCGTGCGACAGGACGCCTTGGTCAAACCCCTGGCGAAATGGTGTTTCCGGCGAACAATGCCTCGAACAAGCGTTCGTCGGTTTTATTCGACCATGCCTCGAAGGAGTGATTACTCGAAGACGCCGGGCCTTCCGATCTTTAGCGGTGCCGCAACTTCTACCGCTCGGAAGGATTTATGGCCCGCACTTCGGAACCCCGCACTCGTTCGTCCTTTGCCCAGCTCTCCGCCTTCGCAGTCGTGATGCTCGCCTGCATCTCGTGCTTCGCGGGGAGCGCAGACGCCGCCATCAGCTGGCGTGGAAACTTCGAGACGGGCTCGTTTAGCCAATGGGGTCTTGGGGTTCAGGCGCTCCAGGGTCCGGCGACGGTCGTAAGCACGCGGGCCCGGGACGGTCGCTACAGCGCTCGGTTCGAGGTGCGACCAAACCCGAACCCAGACGCCCCTCAGGGAGAACGCAGCGAGGCCCTCACTCAAACGGGCGAGCGAGCCGGCGCCGAGTCCTGGTGGGCCTGGAGCACCTATTTCGGTCAAGATTTCAGGCCGACTAATGGGACGATCTGGAACATCTTCACGGACTGGCACAACACCGGTCCGAGCGGGCAGGCCAACGTTCACTTCGAGGTGAACACGCTCACGTCGCCCTGGACGATCGAGATGCGCACATTCGGAGGCCAGCAGGATCAGAACCAGCGGATCTTCCCGCTCTTGAATTTCAAGCGAGATGCCTGGGTCGACTTCATCTTTCACGTCCGCTGGGCACCTGACAACACGGGGTTCGTCGAGGCATGGGTCAACGGCAAGCGTGTTCTTCCTCTGACCCACACGCCGACGATCTACGAAGGGCAGGGCGTGTACTTGAAGCAGGGCCTCTACCGAGCCCGATCCAGCGTGACGAGCGTCGTGTACCACGATGGGATGCGGAGAGGGTCGTCATTCGCCGAGGTCGCAAAACCGGGTGCGGGGGTCGTCGGGGGCTCGACCGGCCCGCGAAACGGGCAGGAGGTCGCACGCGCGGCCGTCGTGATCGTGAGACGGCCGACCTTTACTCCCCGCCGCCGAATCCACGTGCTGGCGAGAACGATGCCCGGCGCAGCCGTACGGGTGATCGTTCGCGGCCCACGCGGCTCGGTGCTCGGGTCGAAGCGCCTGCGAGCCGGCGCCCTCGGGAGGCTCGATGCCAACGTGCATCTGACGCGGTGGCTGAGGCAGCGGAACTTGGTCGTGGTGGTGCGGGCGTTCTTGCCGGACGGCGTGCGGCGCGCGAAGCGGACGGTTCGCGTCTCGATGCTCGAGCTGCGCCTCGCGAGAACCGCCTAAAGCCTCTTCAGAGGGCCCGAGCCGTCTCGGACGCGTCCTCGGCAAGAAGCGCTCGGGCCTGGACGAGCGCATCGTCGGTCGAGCCGGCCCACCGGACGAAGCTGCACTCCGAGGTCCACGCCTCGTAGAAGCCTCTGACTTTCCCGTAGCTGTTGTCCAGGAGAACGTGGGGGATGCCGAGCAAGACGCAAAGGATGTGGGCGTGCAGTCGATCGGTTATGACAACTCTCGCTGAAGCGACGAGCGAGCATCCGCGCCCGAGCCGTCGCTGGGCCAGTCGGTCATACGTCGCTTCGAGTGCTTTGGTGGCCAAGCGGTCGATACCGCCCGACGAGCGCCCCACTAGTCGGACGAGCAGGACATTGGCCGACTGAAGCGCGCTCTCGGGCTCTTCGAGCCAGTCGGCGATCTCAATGTCCTGCCCAGCCTGCGGACGGTGAAGCCGTTCGCGGTCGTCTCGGCCGAGCCAGAGGATCTCTGTCTCGGGAGGCCCCGGACGGCTCAAGGTGCGCAGACCAAAGGCCATATCCGGACAGAGTGAAGCTTCGACGCAGAGATCCTCACGTGCCGTCTTCAGGCTCGCAAGGTCTCTGACGAGGACGACGAAATCCGGATGTCCCTGCAGCCCAGCGCGAGCCCGATCGAGGCTCTCGGTGGCCGCGAAGTGGATCGACTGGGGAAGCTGGATGATGCGATTCTTCGGGAACGCCGTCACGACCTCTTCGCGGAACTCCTGCCAGGCCGGCCAGAGATCGCCGAAGTTCCCGCCCCCGGTGATCAGGATGGGACCTCGGCCGACGCGGCGTTCGAGGGTTCGCCGCCGGAACGAGGTGCGGTCAGCGGTGTACCCGACATCGACTTCGAGATCGTCAAGGACAGCTCGCTCTCCGACCCAGATCGCGCTGTCACCGACGTTCGTGTAGTTCGGGAAGTCAACGAGCGCACAGGGTCGATCTCGTGGAATCAGGGCGCCAAGAGTCGTCTCGATCGCTCCACGCAGCTGCGCGAGGTTTTCGAAGTCGGTCACCTGGAGGCGAGCCGCCGCCTGAGGCGGCCGCCAAGGCGCCGCAGCGCGCGTACCGGATGTGGGCCCGCGGCGCGCTTCATGGCGCGGCGCAACCCAGCGTCGGCTCCGAGCTCTCCGAGACCGGCGATCGTGTCGTTCCACAGGGCGCGGTCCATCGGTGCCCTGGGCACGTGGGTCCCCCTCAGGTGCCGGCGATTGACCTTCGGTGGAAACGTCTTGCTGCGCGAAAGCACACCGAGTCCCTCCAACTCGGCCATCGTTCGCATGCACTTCGTGCAGCGGCCGCAGTTATACCCGTCGTCAGGGCTTCGCCAGCAGACACGCAGCCAGCGCAGAGCGGCGTCCGAGGACGCGATCCTCTCCATCTTCTGGAAGCGACTCGCTTCAGCGCCGTCGTGCACGAGCTCGATGCTCTCGGTGCTCCAGAGCGGATCCACGAGCGGATGTGAGCCCCAGGGAATCAGCTGCCGGTAGGAGAGAGTGGAGGGGACGTAGATACGCCGGAATGTTTTCTGGAGCAGTAACGCGACGCTTCCCAGCGCAGCGCCGTGGAAGAGCTCCCAGTGGACATGCTGATTCGAGAAAGCGCGCAGGTTGGTCTCTACTTCCACAAGCGGTTTTTCGAGCTCCGCAGCCGCGTTTCGAACGCCCTTCGCAACGCGCTCGCGGCGGATCGTGTCGCTCAGCCCGACATCGAAGCCGTGCACGAAGATCAGGACGTCGACCTCGTCGTGGTGCTTCAGTGTCGCGTCGAAGGAATCGACACCCGCCGAAAAGAAGCAGGCAACTTGGCCGCCGGCTTCGCGCGCCGTGTGTGCGCGCGGCTCAGCCTCGACTGTGATCGGGTGAAGCTTGTCGGGGGCCCAGGTGTGGAAGATCTCCTGGATCTTGTTCGCCGAGGAAAGGAGCTGCGGCGAGACCGGGCTTGCGATGCGAAGCGTTCCCCCGCTCGCCATCGCGGGAAGCAGGCAAGCCGCGAAGACGGCGTCGGAGACCAGCGCCTCGGACTCGGGTCTCCATGAATAGGAGATCGACTCAGCCGATCCTCCGAGCTTGACGGTCGCGCTGGCGCCGCCCGCCCTCTCTTGCAGGTCGTCGAGGGCGAGGTCCGTGCGGCGCGCGCGTGAAGGAAGGTTGACGAGCATCCAAATCCAATCATGAATCAGGAAAGACGAGAAATGTGGAACGCGACGACCGACTCCCGATCGGGCGTGCCTACACTGACAAACGCCCGAGACTGCGACGTGACGCTCCTCCTCAAACCCCAGCGCGCCGCCTGGTATCTGGCCAGGCTTGCGGCCATGTCTCCTGCAGAAGTGGTCTGGCGTGCCCGGCGCGCAGCGGGCTTCGAGCCTGCCTCGCCCCTCGCGGGAGCGCGACCGCGCTGGAGCGGGTCGCCGTGGCGGTCGACGCTGCTGCAGGCCCTCGAGCCCGCCCGAGCGGAGCTGACGGTTGACGCCGAGCGAATCGCGGCCGGCGAGCTCGATCTCTGGGGACACCAAGTACGGCTCGACCCGCACCGGGTCGACTGGCAGCGCGATCCACTCGACGGGCGTGCGTTGGCGGCGGGGAGCGGGCCGGTCGATCGAAAAGCGATCTGGGAGCTCCACCGTCACCAGCACCTCGTGCCCCTCGCGGCAGCGGCCGCTCTTGTAGATCGAGAGGATTGGGCTGCCCTGTGCCTCGGTCAACTCGAAAGCTGGATCGAAGCGAATCCGCCGCGCGACGGCGTCGGCTGGAGCTCCGGCTACGAGACTGCACACCGGCTAGTCTCATGGGCACTGGCCGTCCCGCTCGTCGCAGATCGGGCACCGGAGCAGCTGCTCGAACGCATCACGGAGTCCTACGTCGAGCAAACCCGATTCGTCGCGATATCGCCGTCACGTTTTTCGTCGGCAAACAACCATCGGCTCATGGAGCTGCTCGGGCTCCTCGCAGCCTCGCTGCTGAGCGACCACAACACCGGGCGGGACGAGATCTGGGGCGAGCTCGAACGAGAGAGCGCCCTCCAAACCTTCGCCGACGGCGGCAACCGCGAGCAGGCGGCCGGTTACTTCCTCTACGTGCTCGAGATTCTCTCGCTCGCGGCCTTCATGGTCCGCGAAGCCGGTGCGGACCTGGACTCCCTCGACAGGACGTTGGAGTCGATGCTCGCCTGGTATGCATCGGTCGCCGGCGTCGGCGGCGAGCTACCCGCGGTCGGTGACGATGCCGAGGACCGCCCACTTCGCATCGGATACTTCTCGCCGCGTCGCGCCTCAGTCGTCGCGGCACGCGCCGCGGCCGTCCTTCGCGGCGAGCCGGGCTTGATTGGCTCGCGGGATGTCCCTTCACTGCGCGAGTCGAAGACCCTCGAGGAGAGCGGATACGTCGTGTTCAGGAGCACGCTCGAGGGCGAGCCGGTCCGAATCGTCTTCGACGTCGGCAATCTCGGCTTCGGCGCCCTCGCGGCGCACGGCCACGCGGACGCCCTCGCGATCGTGGTGGACGTCGGAGCCGAAACGCTTCTCCGCGACAGCGGTACGGGCTCGTATTCGCCCGGCGACGGGCGTGGGGAGTTTCGAGCCACCCTCGCTCACAACACGGTGGTCGTGGACGGCGCGGACCAGGCGGAACAGCGAGGCCCACACATCTGGGGACGGCACTACTCCACCGTGCTCGAGGCGGCCTCGCTCGGGTCGGACGTCGAATACGCGCGCGGCGCTCATGACGGGTACGAGCGAACAGCCTCGGGCGCGGCACACACACGAAGCGTCACTTTTCTCAGGAGCCGGCACCTGCTCATCGTGCTGGACCGCGTGTCGGGCAACCGGGAGTTCGAGGCCTCCCTCGTGTGGAATCTCATGCCGGGCTCGGATCTGCTCAGACTCTCGCCGAGGCTCGGTGCCCTGGCGGTGGCTGCGACGCCCGGTGCGACCAGGCGGGAGGAGGAAGGACGGTTTTCGCGGCGCTACGCGTGGCAGGAGAGAGCACCCCGTCTTCGTTGGAGCGCTGCGGGGCGCGAGGTTGTCTTCGCAACAGTGGTGAGCCTGGGGCGAGATCGGTCGATCCCCGAGCTCGGCCTCGAGCACCGCGACGGCACGAGCCGCGTCTCGATCGGAGGGATCGCCAGGACCACTCTCGTCGAGGACTGGAATCGCGATCACCCGGTGGTGGACGCCTGATGTGCGGCATCGTCGGCGTGGTTCGCGCGGGTGGCGTCGAGCAGGCAGATCGCGATCGGGTCGCGACGGCGGTCGTAGCGCTCCGCCACCGCGGGCCGGATGGAAGCGCGATTCGCGTCGAGGCGCATTGCGTGCTCGGCCACACCCGGCTCAGCATCGTCGACGTGGCCGGGGGCGCCCAGCCGATGGCGAACGAAGACGACAGCGTCGTGACCGTGTACAACGGTGAGATCTGGAACCACCTCGAGCTCCGGAAAGAGCTCGAGAAGCGCGGGCACCGGTTCAGGACCCGGTGCGACACCGAGGTCATCGTGCACGGTTACGAGGAGTGGGGGGATGACCTGCCGACGCGCCTGAACGGGATGTTCGCTCTCGCAGTCTGGGACGTGCGGCGCGCACGGCTCCTGGTCGCCCGTGATCGGATCGGGAAGAAGCCCCTGTACGTGAGCGAGCTGGACGGAGGGCTCGTCTTCGGCTCCGATGCGCGTTCGGTGCTCCTGGCCGGGAACCGAAAGCCCGAGCTCGAGACGGCGCACCTCGCGGAGTACCTCTTCCAGCGTTACGTGGGTGCGCCGCGGACGCTGTTCAAGGGCGTCTCGAGGCTCCGACCCGGCCATCTGATGACGTTCGAGGCAGGGAAGAGCGAGACTCGC
>Ga0307299_10000848_pt1 | contig 10199 bp, 9 predicted proteins | sample ER_DNA_159_FD_194466 | JGI IMG/M metagenome (GOLD analysis project Ga0307299, IMG submission 194466) | Bulk soil microbial communities from the East River watershed near Crested Butte, Colorado, United States - ER_DNA_159 | ecosystem: Environmental > Terrestrial > Soil > Floodplain | place: USA... | reverse complement strand
TCAAATGAAGCCGCCACGGCCGAATCGGCATGCACCGAGCGGCTCTAGGCACGGCTAGACTTCGGCCCGCGCGGGGCTATAGCTCAGTTGGGAGAGCGCCTGGATCGCACCCAGGAGGTCGCCGGTTCGAGTCCGGCTAGCTCCACAAGGAAAAGGCCCGCATAGCGGGCCTTTTTGTTCTCTGGCTTGGCGACGAAAAATGCCGAATACGCGTCGTGGTCAGGGCGCTCGACTCTTTGCAGGAACTGCCGCCGGCTAGTTGGCGCCGCGATAACGCTTCAATCTCCCAGTCTGGGAGGAATCGCCACGCTACGCGCTCGCGCACGACGCCTTGCCCTCCCTTGCCGCCCCAAGAATTTTGACGGAAACGGCCTAAATACAAGTGAGCTCCGCATAGCCAAGCCGTTTCCGCCGCTCAACCTATTTTGACGGAAACGGACAAAATGCGCGCTCGGCCGGCGCGATCTGGCGGCCGGCGCCGTCTCAAAAAACTCGACCCCGGCGAGTGCACGAAGGCAATGATCCCCCGTGAGCCCTCCGTGGCGACGAGTTCTCCGCTTAGCGAAGCATCGACGAGGGTGACGACCACCTCGCTCGCCGTGGCCGCGCCCGTCAGTGCCGCGCCTCCGCCCGCTTGTTGAGGCGCAGGAGCAGGTCGCGCACCTCCTCGTCGCTCGTCTGCGAGAAGTCCTCGTACCAGAGCCCGACGGCGCGGAACGGCCTCGGCGTCACGCTGCAGATGATCTCGTCGACGACGTCGCGGAAGTCGTCGCACGTCTCGGCGGCAGCGACCGGAACGGCGACCACCACCCGCGCCGGGTGCAGCTGTCGGACCGCGAGCGCGGCGGCGCGCATCGTCGCGCCTGTGGCCAGACCGTCGTCGACGAGGATGACCGTCTTGCCCGCCACGTCGGGCGGGTCGTGCCCGCCACGGTAGGCCTCCTCGCGCCGCTCCAGCTCGCGCAGCTCGGCCGCGGCCGCACGGTGGATGTCCGCTTCGCTGATCGGGAGGGCCTCGAGCGCCTCGGGGTTGAGGACGATGAGTCCGCCGCTGGCGATAGCGCCCATCGCAAGCTCCTCGTAGCCGGGCACGCCGAGCTTGCGCACGACGAAGACGTCCAGCGGCACACCGAGTGCCTTTGCGACCTCGTACCCGACCGGCACGCCCCCGCGTGGCAGCGCGAGCACGATCACGTCGTCGCGACCGGTGTAATGACGCAGCCGGTCCGCTAGCAGGCGCCCCGCCTCGGCTCGATCGTGAAAGCGCTCCCTCTCCATCGCTGCCTCCTCCTCAGCGCCTCGAATCGACGGGGAGCCGAAGCTGGCGCCGGTTACGAGGCGACGGTAACGGACTCGCGGTCAGCCGTCGGCTGCTCCACCTCTTTCTCCGCCGCCTGCTCGGCTGCGGCAAGCACTGCGGCCGACCCGGCCGCTCCCGCGGCGAGCGCCGCGAGCGCCCAACCCGTGCCCCAGCGGCTTCTCCCCAGTGCGCCGTCGATCGACCACTGGCCCGGCCCGTTCTCGGTCAGCCCGAAGACCGCCGCGAGCAGAACGAGGTTGTACTCGTAGCCACCGGCGCTCACCCAGACGCCCTTCTCCCAGTGAACGGTCTTGATCGCCGTGATCATCGAGCCCGAGACCGCCGCCGCGCCGAGCGGCGTGGCGGCGCCGAGGGCGAAGAGAAGTCCGCCGCCGGCTTCGGCGGCACCGGCGGCCAGGGCGTAGCGGCGCCCCGGTCGAAAGCCCAGCTGCTCGAAGAACCCGCCGGTTCCCTCGAGCCCACCGCCGCCGAACCACCCGAAGAGCTTCTGCGTGCCGTGGCCGACGAAGAGCAGCCCGATCGTCGCACGGGCTAAGAAGCTAAACAAACCCATCACAACTCCTTTCTCTCGTCATTGTCGCTGGAAGATGCGTAGGCGGCTTCGCGCACCGCCTCGTCCGACTCGAGCCCCGCGCCGAGCGCGCCGCCCACGGTTGCAAGCGAGGCGGTGAACCAGGCGAGCGTGGCGTAATCACCTGTCCCAACGGCGTGCCCGAGTCCCGAGCCGAGCGCATCCGGGCTGAGCAGCAGCTCAGCCGCAGCGAAGATCAGCAGGAAGAGGGCGACGTACAGCGTGGCGATCCCGATCAGGACGGTCGCTGCGGTCGCGAAGTTGAACAGGATGACCTGGTCGCGCAGGCGGCGGTCGGGCGCTCGCTCCCAAAGGCCGTGCGCCACGATCACCGCTCCGCTCGTGAACGAGATCGAGGCGATCGACGCGAGTGCAAGTCGCGTCGACCCCGCGCTCGCGGAGATCCGCCAGATATCGGATGTGACAAGGCCGTAGGCGCCGGCCACGACCGCCGCCAGCAGGGCGCGGTAGAGCCGAGCCGCCAAGCGCCAAGGGCGGTTTGCCCGCACCATTCCGAGTAGGAGGCGAAGGTGGCTCGAGAGAACCTCTGCGATGAGGAGGAATCGCAGCGCTCCTGGCCGATCTGCTGTGTCGGTGGCGAGCTCCTGGAGCACGTCGCGGCCCCAACGGCGTCGCAGACGCGCGAGCGCACCGTCGCCGCCCCATTGCCCGTCGCGGTCGCCGACCAGCTCGCCCACGAGCTCGAGGAGCGTCCGCCGCAGCCGGGGCGCGAGATGCAGTGCGCCGAGGGCGGGGAGGGAAACGACGGCGATGCCGTGCGTCGGACTGACCTGTCGTGAGACTGGCCGACGACCGACTCGCAAGGGAAGGTCGGTGACGACGACGCCGAGATCCCAGTTCGCGTCCAGCAGTTTGCGCCGGGCCGCGTCGATGATCTCGGTCGTCGGAACCGGAGGAGCGACGAGTCGGTCCACCGTGAACTCGGTCCGCCAGTCGACACCCGTGTCCAAGGCGCGGAGGTCGTCCCCGAGCTCGGCGGCGATCTTGGCGGTGACGTCACGCGCGAGACGCGGCGCGACGATCACGCCGAGGACGACGCAGGGCTGGGCCTCCTCGCGATGCTGGTCCGCGGAGGCGGCCTCGGGCTTCTGTGGCGCCGTCTCCACGACCGGAGCCTCATCAGCGCGGGGCGGGCTCCGCGCTGACCTCGCGCTCGCCGGCCTCCTCCAACTCCCGAGCCGCACCCGTATCGACGTCGAAGCGCAGCTCCCCCTCCAGGGCGTCGACGGTGACGCGGTCGCCCGGCGCGATCGCGTCGGAAAGCACCATTCGCGAGAGCTCGTTCTCGACCAGGCGCTGAATCGTCCGCCGCAGCGGACGGGCGCCGAACTCTGGATCGAACCCCTCGTGGGCAAGGAGTTCGATCGCCTCGTCGGTGAAGACGACCTCGATCCCCTGCGCGCGCAGGCGCCGCTCGAGCCGGTCGAGCAATAGTTTCGTGATCTGGACGAGCTGCTCATCCGTGAGCGCCCGGAAGACGATGATCTCGTCGATCCGGTTGATGAACTCCGGGCGGAAGCTCCGGCGCAGGATGTCTATCAGCTCCGCTTTCAGCTGCTCGAACTTCTCGCCGCGACGGGCGTAGTCCTGGATCCGATCAGCGCCCAGGTTCGAGGTCATGATCACGACCGTGTGCTTGAAGTCGACCGTTCGCCCTTGCGCGTCGGTCAGGCGGCCGTCGTCGAGGATCTGGAGCAGGATGTTGAAGACGTCGGCGTGGGCCTTCTCGATCTCGTCGAAGAGCAGCACCGAGTACGGCCGCCGCCGCACCTGCTCGGTCAGCTGTCCTGCCTCCTCGTAGCCGACGTAGCCGGGCGGCGCGCCGACGAGGCGCGAGACCGTGTGCCGCTCCTGGAACTCACTCATGTCGAAGCGGACCATCAGGTTCTCGTCGCCGAACAGCGCCTCGGCCAGCGCGCGGGCAAGCTCGGTCTTGCCGACGCCGGTCGGACCGAGGAAGAGGAAGCTGCCGACCGGTCGCCGCGGGTCGCCGAGACCTGCGCGCGAGCGCCGCACCGCGTCTGCGACCGCGGAGACCGCCTCTTCCTGTCCGACGATCCGGCCGTGCAGCTCCTGTTCGAGCTTCATCAGCCGCTGGCGCTCCTCGGTCGTCAGCTGCGAGACGGGGATGCCGGTCGCCCGTGACACCACCTCGGCGATGTCTTCAGGCGTGACCTCTGCGGCCCGCTGCCGTCGCGTTCGTCGCTCCTCGAACTCCTGCCGGCGCGATTCGACCTGCTCTTTGACCTCACTCGCGCGTTCGTAGTCCTCGGCCGCCGTGGCCTGGTCGCGCTCACGTGTCAGTCGGCGCAGGTCCTCTTCGAGCGACCTCGTGTCGTCGTCCTTCGTCTTCGTTCGCAAGCGCACGCGCGCGCTCGCCTGGTCGATCAGGTCGATCGCCTTGTCGGGCAGGAAGCGATCGCGGATGTAGCGGTCGGAAAGCTCGGCCGCGGCCACGATCGCCTCGTCGGAGATCCGCACGCGGTGGAAGGCCTCGTAACGGTCCTTCAGGCCGTGAAGGACGTCGATCGTCTCCTCGACCGTCGGCTCGCGGACGAGCACCGGCTGGAAGCGGCGCTCGAGCGCCGGGTCCCTCTCGATGTTCTTGCGGTACTCGTCCAGCGTCGTGGCGCCGATCACGTGCAGCTCGCCGCGGGCGAGCGCAGGTTTGAGCATGTTCGAGGCATCCATCGCCCCCTCGGCTGCGCCTGCGCCGACGACCGTGTGCAGCTCGTCGATGAAGACGATCAGTTCCTCCGAAGCCCCGCGGATCTCGTCGATCACCGTCTTTAGCCGCTCCTCGAACTCGCCCCGGTATTTCGTCCCGGCGATCATCGCCGCCAGGTCGAGCGCGACGATGCGCCGGTCCGCGAGCGTCTCCGGAACTTCGTCGTTGACGATACGCTGCGCGATTCCTTCCACGATCGCGGTCTTGCCCACCCCCGGCTCGCCCAGCAGAGCCGGGTTGTTCTTGGTGCGGCGGGAGAGGATCTCGATCGCCTGGTCGATCTCGTCCGCGCGACCGATGACGGGGTCGAGCTTGCCCTCGCGGGCGTCCTGGGTGAGGTCGCGGCCGTACTCGTCGAGCCTGGGAGTGCGACTGGTCTCGCGTGTTCCGCCCGAAAGCTCGACGCCGCGGATGACACCGCCGCGGAGCCTGGTATGGGACGCGCCGAAGCGCTCGAGCAGCCGGCCAGCCTCGGACTCCGTATCGCGCGCGAGCGCAAGCAGCACGTGCTCCGACCCGACGTACGAGGCGCCGAGTTCGCGCGACTCGTCGTAGGCAGCGAGCAAGGCCGCCTTCGCATCGGGCGAGAGCGAGGGGGCGACGTCGGCCCGCTCCGCCTTGTCGGCCTCCTCCTCCAGCTGGGCCGCGATCGCATCCGGGTCGGCGTCGATCTCACGGAGCACGTGGCGAACGACGTCGTCGCGCAGCGCCGCGTGCAAGAGGTGGTCGGTGTCGAGGTCGAGGCTTCCCCACTCGAGCGCCGTCTGGGCAGCCCGCTGCAGCAGCTCGCGCGTCGCGTCGCTGAAGAACTGTGTGACGTCGACCCGCTCGACCTGCCGGGTGGGCGCGGCGATCCGCCCGGCTGACGGTCCCTGGTCGAAGAAGTCGGAGAAGAAGTCGTCGAAGAGGCTGCGGCCGCCGAAGCGGCTCGACATCCGCTCCTCGGCGAGATCGAGCTCGCAGAGGTACTCCGTTTCCTGCGTCCCGTCCGGACGAAGCCGAACCCGGGACGCGACTGCCGGTCGCCCATGACGTTGGCAAAGGTGCTCGACGGCCATCTCAACCCCCTGTCGCTAGGTCGGTGATCTGGGTGCGCACGAGGGCGACCGGCATGTCAGCGCCCTCGCCTCATTTCGACTTGATCTCGATCTTCTGGCGCTGCGAGCGCTCCGACTTCGGGACGCGGATCGTGAGGACGCCCTGGTCGAGGCCCGCGTCGATCTTCGAAGCGTCGACCTGCTCCGGAAGCCTGACGCGGTACTCGAAGCGTCCAGTACGGCGCGTTCGTCGCCGCAACGCGCCCTTGCGCTCCTTCTCCTTGATCTCGCCCGTGATCGAGAGCTCGTTGCCGACGACCTCGATGTTGACGTCGTCGCGCTTGACGCCGGGAAGCTCCGCTTCGAGGAGGTACGCGTCGTCTTGCTCCTCGATGTCCACGAACGGCGACCAGCCGGCGCCCTCGGTCAACAGAGGCGACGGCCAGCCGCCACCGATCGTCTGCTCGAGCATCCGGCGCATGCGCTGCGTCACCTGCTCGAGCTCGCCGAATGGCTCCCACCGATCCGGCGTGGTCGAGGGCCTACGTTCGGGAAGAACCTGTGACATCAGTTGCCTCCTTCGTGTTTGTTGGTTTCAACCTCAAACCGCCGCCTGCTGGGCCAGGGTCGCGGCCTCGACGGATCGCGCACGGGGGTCGACGACGGCGTAGTGGCCCACGGTCGAGCCGGCCGGGACAGACGACGATCGTTCGTCCTAGCTCCTCCTCCGCCGGCTCCTCGCCGCGCAGATTCCCCTCTCCGAGCGCTCTGAAGATCGCCCGGTAGGTCTCCGCCTTGCTCCAGGCGCGCCTAGGTCGCCCACGACCGCGACCGCGTCCGCGCCGTTCACGTGCAACCGTTCGAACAGCTGCTCGAGCGCCTGGACTTCCCCGTTGATGCCGGCGACTGCCAGCAGCTTGCGAACGCCTTTGCGCCATCCACACACGCTCCTTCGGCCACGGGACGCAACTCGGTCCGCGCCAGCCGTCGGCGGCACGAACCCGCTGTCGTATGTCTAGCCGGACCCAGGGGCGGACAAACTGTCGGATCTGCGACAGTCCAGGGATTACGCCTCCGAGGTCGCTCGCCGCCGTACGCAAACCGCGGGCCAACAGCCCGCGATTCGCGCCCTGGCTACGCGCGACGATGACACAGGAGGACTTCGACGGGCTGCCCGGGAACGACCTCGAGGCGCTCCGTCGCTTCGCCACCCGTCGCACCTATCCGCCGGGGAAGACGCTCTTCCGCCAGGGCGTCCGGCCGCGGGAACTCCTGATCATCGAGCGGGGCGAACTCGAGCTCGTCTACGAGACGCGCACCGAGCGACTGGTCGTGCAGATCTTGTACGCCGGCTCGAGCGTCGATCACCTCGCAATCCTGCTCGGCATCCCCTATCCCTACTCGGCCGTCACCTTGAGCGAGGCCACGCTCCTCCGCGTCCGTCTCGACACAATCCGCGCGCTCGAGGAGCTCTTTCCCGAGATCGCCTTCCGCTGGCTCCGCCTCCTCGCCCACGCGCTCGACCGCGCGCACCAGCGGCTTCTCGAAATGGCCGGCAAGTCCGCTCTCGAGCAGGTCAGCCACCTCCTCTTGCACGAGTCGGCCGAGCGCGACGAACCGGTAGTCGAGCTGACGCAGGAGGAGCTTGCGGCGACGCTGGCGTTGAGCCGGCAGACCGTCTCCCGCGCTCTTAGCGAGCTAGCCCAGGAGGAGGTAATCAAGCAGGAGCGGCGCCGCATCCGCCTCCTCGACCGCGAGAAGCTACAAGGGCATCTACCGCACTGAACAGCCGTCTGTCGCGAATCCGACAGTTTCCGGGGAGCGGCGCAAGCGCACGGATACACAAAGACACACTCCACCTCACGACCCACCAGGCGTCGTCGGTGGGTACGTGGTATCTGCTCGGCGCCGTGGCCGGCGCGCTCCTGTTCGGCTATCTCACCGACCGGCTCGGACGAAAGAAGCTCTTCAGGGTCACGCTCGCCGTCTACCTCGTGTTCACAGTCGCCTCCGGCCTCGCCTGGAATTACTGGAGCTTTGCGATGTTCCGGATCCTTGCCGGGACCCATTGTGGCGGCAATTGGCAAAACCCAAAGCCGCTGCACAGGATGCTCTTTCAGAGCGGGTTTTGCCAACAACGGCCAAAATGCGAGAGAGGCGGGCGCGATCTGGGAGACGTGCCGCCTCAAAAAAGGGCGGCCCCGGCCGGCAGCCTTCTGACTGGTCTGCTCTGGGGAGATGACGCTCGCCCAGGCGTCGTTTCGTTACCCCGGTGCGGGACGCCTCGCTCTATCGTTGGTTCTGGTGCATCTTTGGCATAGGCAAGAGACGGCGGTTGACTGGGACGCGGGAGGGGCCGAGCAACTTCCGACGCGTGCCGAAGAGCAGGATGTCCTCCTCGCGTTACTTGCGGCGAGGTCGGTGACGGAGCTGTCCTGGATCTCGGGATCGGTTCGGGACTCGCTGCGGAGCGGGTGCTCGAGGCTCTGCCCGATGCGCAGCTTGTTGGGGTCGATTTCTCTGCTGCGATGCTCGATCTCGCGCGCGGGCGACTCAGTCGCTTCGGCAAGGCGTGGCTGTTTGCCCGATCCTGACTAGGCCCGACATGCGCGCGGCGACGACGCACCCCAAGTGGTCTCCCAGAAAGGTAATCGGGAAGGAAGCGCGCAATCCAGCAGGCCAGCGAGCCGAGCGGGACCGGTGCGACCGGCAGCCCCACAAACAGACAAGCGCGCGGACTAGTAGGAGTAACCTTGGGGCGGATGATCGCAGCGCTGCTCAAAAAGATCCGAAGCTTGTTTCAGCGTCTATGACCCCGATCTACGAGGACTACCCGTGGTAGACGCCTGGGCTGTTCCAAGCGAGCTCCCTTTTCGGCCTTGGTCGCTCGTCATCTGCCTGGTCGGCCAGGCGCTGGATTGATTCACTGGTGGTGAAGCCGCCAAATACGTCCATGAGACGCCTCGCCGCAGCGCACGAGCTCGTGCTGCGGGGTGATTTGAAGGCGTACGTGCCGTCGACGACCACGAACGACCTGGACGAGTTGAAATGGTCGTTTATCGACCCGATCATCCGTAAACACCTGCTCGCGGCCGAGCTTGAGATCCAGGAGCGGGCGTCCGGGACGAAGCTCCTCCTGCTAACGATGCCCGGCACGCGGCTTGGTTGAGCCGTGGGCGGCACGCTTGACGACCTGCGTCGCAGAGCGCCGCTGCTCCTCGTTCTCGCCTTGCTGATCGCCTTGGCCCTGGGCGTCTGGCTCGTCGACCGCGCCTTCGATTAACCGAGCTCGGAGGGCGCGCTACGCCGCCGCCGCGCTTCGTTTTGCCCCCGGTGACAGCGCTCACGAGCTGGGGCGGGATCGTTGCTTTAGGTAACAGTAAGTGATCGCATCGGAGGCAAACGTTAGCGTTTGACCGACGGTACAGCATCGGCTAAACTTGGGCCACGATGCAGACGCTGGTCGAGGTGACTATGGCCGAGGTGACCAGAGAGGCGCGCGTGCGCGCGCGCCTCTCCATGCGGGGGCTGGCGCGGCGGAGTGGCCTCTCGGCGGCGCAGATCAGCCGGATCGAGGCGGGCGAGGTCGAGCGGCCCGCTGCTGAGACCCTCGTAAGGCTGGCCAAGGCCCTCGATCGGGACGCGCAGCTCCTTCTTGTCTTCGCCGGACACATCAGGGGAGCCAGGGCACGGCAGCTTCTCCGACAGGCGATCGAGGCCCTGCCCGAGCCAGGCAGAGCCGAACAAGCCGATGCACTCGCCCGACTCGAGGCCGAGGATGAGCGCGAGCATCGGCTCGGGGAAGAGCTAGCCGACGCCGAGAGGGCGCTGGCAAAGGCTCAGCAGGACCTGGCCGAGGCCCGCCTCGAGGTAGCGGACAAACGAACAAAGCGCCTGCCCGAAGCTCACGAGTGGTTGCGCGAAGTCGGAATGCTTGCCCAAGCTTGCGCTGTCGAAGTCGCTCAGAAGCGCCGGCAGTTTGAACAGCTAGATGATGCTCAGAGCGAGGAGGTCTGCTCCTTCGCCGGCCGCCTCTTCCTGCACACGGCCGCTGGCGGCGACCACCTCGAGGCCTGGCGGCAGTTCTCGGGTCAGATCACGCCTGACGATCCGGAGCTGCGCCAGCTACTTCAGGCATGGCGTCAGCTTGAGCACGAGCGGCGCAAGAAAGTACTCGAGTTCTCCCAGGATCAGTTGGCTCTCTCGCTGCTTCGAGTTGAGAAGGCCATCCTCGGATCTGTCCAGACCTCCGAGGAGGCATTCGAGATCGTCCGCAACGTGTCCGCCGGGACGGCCGAGAACGGACGGACGAGGAGACATTCGCCCTCGGCAAAGAGGCCGTCCCGAAAATCGAAGAGCGGGAGGTGATGCCTATGGAGGGAGCTAGGCACCAACTCGTTCGGGAGGAGTTCTTTCGAAGGCGGTTCCGCGACTAGGCGGAAGTCGACACGCGACTAGGCGGAAGCTGACACGCTCCGAGCACTAGGCGGAAGCCGACACGCTCCGAGCCTAGCGCGGAAC
>Ga0307299_10000845_pt1 | contig 10215 bp, 10 predicted proteins | sample ER_DNA_159_FD_194466 | JGI IMG/M metagenome (GOLD analysis project Ga0307299, IMG submission 194466) | Bulk soil microbial communities from the East River watershed near Crested Butte, Colorado, United States - ER_DNA_159 | ecosystem: Environmental > Terrestrial > Soil > Floodplain | place... | reverse complement strand
CGGGGGGCGGCGCGTGGGTGGCGTTGTCGGGGGGCGAGAAGAACAATGCTGTGTCGCCCGACACGGCGGCGGTCCGGCCGGACACCCAAACTGCAGATTCGGGACGACGGGGCACCGGCACCCCGCCGGTACGCAACTCGCAGACGTTGGGCAACCGCGATACCGGGACGCGCCACGCCGAGTCGCCGCCGGGCGGCCGCATCGATCTCGCCAAGGCCCACGACGCCCTGGACAACCTGTTCCTCGAGCAACTGGACACGACGACCGCGCCGATGGTACGCGACTCCGCCCTGCGATTCTACCGGGCCCCTGGAATCAGCACGAAAGACCAGGCCTACGCCTCGTTTGTAGTGGGGCAAGCGTACTTCTCGCTCAAGGATCGCCCCAAAGGGTGTGAGTGGATCCGAACCGCGATCCAGCTCGATCCGACCGACAACACCTACGCGGGCGTTCGCGCCCAGTGCCCGAGCTGAGCATGTTCGGACGCTCCGCCAAGCCCATCCGCGTGCAGGTGTTCGGCAAGACCGATGTCGGCCGGTCGCGCGAGCACAACGAGGATCGTTTCCTCGTCGCGGACCTGACGCGCAAGGACGCGTCGCTGCAGCCGCAGGTCCGGCAGCACGACCTGGGCGAGCGCGGCTCGCTGTTTGTCGTCGCGGACGGCATGGGTGGCGCGGCGGCCGGAGAGCTGGCGAGTCAGATGGCGACCGACACGATCTTCGCGCACCTCCTGAAAGCGTGGAACGCCGAATCCGAGGCGACGCCGCAGCGCTTCGCGCACCGGCTGAAGGAAGCGGTCGAAGTCGCGAACGCGAGCATTCACGCGCACGCCAAGGCGCACCCCGAGGTCAAGGGGATGGGCACCACCACGACTGCCGCCGGGGTGCTGGGCGATCATCTCTACCTGACGCAGGTGGGCGACAGCCGCGCCTATCTCGTGCGCGGCGGCGTGGCACATCAACTCACCAAAGATCAGTCGCTGATGCAACGTCTGGTCGAGGCGGGTGAGCTGACCGAAGAAGAAGCGGCGCAGAGCGAGCGCCGCAACATCATCCTCCAGGCGCTCGGCCCCGATCCCAAGGTCAAGGTGGACCTGACGCACCAGGAGGTCCGGCGTGGTGACGTCCTCGTGCTCTGCTCCGACGGTCTCTCGGGCCAAGTAAAGAAGGAAGAGATCGCGCAGATCGTCACCCAGGCGAGCGACCTCTCCTCCGCCTGCGACAAGCTCATCGCGCTCGCCAACGCGCGCGGCGGTCCGGACAACATCACCGTCGTGATGGCGCGCTTCGACGGCGACGGCCTCCGCTCGTCCGGAGACCAGGAGGAGGTCGGCCACCAGGTGTATCCCTTGATCGATACGGAGACGAGTACCGAACCCGTGCCGATCTACAAGGGAAGCCGGACGCCCGTGCCGAATCGAGAGGTTCGGGAGGCGCGTGGCCGGGTGTTCACGATCGTGCTGGCGGCCCTGGCCGTCGTGGCCGCGGTGCTCTGGTACTTCACGCGGAGCCCGTGAAAGCCCAGTTCAAGTTTCTCTCGGGGGCCCGCGCCGGGCAGGTCGAGGCCTTCCGCAAGACGTACATCGGCCTCGGCCGCCATCCCCTTTCCGACGTTCGGTTCGATGCCGAGCGCGACCTCGACGTCTCCTCCCGCCATGCCGCCGTCATCCACAAGGCCGACGCCTTCGTGCTTCAGGACCTGGGCAGCCGCAACGGCACATTCATCAACGGCAAGCGCATCACGAGCGACACGCCACTCCAGGACGGCGACGTGATCGGGTTCGGCGCCAATGGGCCGGCGCTCGAGTTCCACACGGTCGAAGGCGAATCGAGCGGCGACCAGCTGGCGACGACGGCCGCCGAGGGAATGGCCGCGCGCGCGTCGACGCCGCGCGACGTGATCCGGGCCAGCGCGCCTCGCCCGCCCCGCTCCAGCACGGCCGTGCGCATCGCGGTCGAGGTGGCCCGTCAGACCGCCCAGCTGCGCCGCACCACCAAAGTCCTCTTCGTGTTCCTCGTCCTCACGGCGGGCGCGTTCGGGTGGCTGCAGTGGCAGGCGGCCCGGCGCGGGCGCGACTTGCTGCAGCTCCAGGTGCGGGCCGACAGTCTGATGCGCGAAGCGCGACAGCTGACGACGCTGTTCCAGTCGCAGCTCAAGGGAGTGCGCGACGCGCTCGCCGAATCCCAGGCGGAGACCGCGCGGCTACGGGGCGAGCTGCAGTCCTCCGGCAGCGACGCCCCGTCGGTGGCACGGCTGCGCTCGCAGCTCGACGACGCCGAGCGGCGACAGCGCGCGCTGGTCGGCGCGGTGGGCGGAGTGGATTACCGTTCCATCTCCCACAAGAATCAGGACGCCGTCGCCATCGTGCTGGTCGAATTCTCGGAGACGGAACGGTTCAGCGGCACCGCCTTCGCGGTCGATTCGAACGGCACCATGGTGACGAACAAGCATGTGCTGGTCGGTGACGACGGCACCCGCGTCCCGCGGCGCATCGGCGTGATCTTCTCGGGAAGCACGCAGATGTTTCGGGGGGAAATGGTGGGCGTGTCGCCCGACGCCGACGTCGGCGTGTTGCGCGTGCGGCTCAAGGGCGGCACGCCGCGCGTCGCCGGCCTCGCGCGCACTCGTCAGGGCGTCGAGCGCGGCGACCCGGTCGCCATCATCGGCTACCCGCTCGGATTCGATCTTCCGATGGAGGCGCAGGGACAGCGCCCCATCGCCGAGCCCACGCTGACCGTGGGTACGGTGAGCAAGGCGCTCACCGCCGTCGTGCAGGTGGACGGCTACGGGGCGCCCGGCTCATCGGGGAGTCCCATCTTCGATCGCGACGGGAAGGTGATCGCGGTGCTGTACGGCGGGCAGGGGGAGTCGCAGGGGAAGATCATCTTCGCGGTGCCGGCCTATGTCGTCGCCGACTATCTGCGCAGCCTCAACCTCCTGCGCTGATTCCAGCGCGTCTCACCCGCACAGCGGCGCGGCGGCGCTCCACGCGGCGCGGAATTCTCCCGAAATGAGACCGGTGCTCCTGAACACCAGGTCGGCCGAGCCAGTGGTGGTCGACGTCGTGTCGATGAGGCCGATGCTGACGGATCCGGCCGTTGCCACGTCATACTGATTGACGCCCGTGACGAGCACGGCCGTCGCCATGCCATTGGCATCCCCTACGCCCCACGACCGTCCCTCCACCACATCCGGTGCGTCCCACAGCGCAATGCGGACATAGGGCATGGAGGGGTTGCGAGGGTCAACGGGACTCGAGGCGAGATAGATGGCCACGGCAGGGCCGTCTGCGGGCCCGCACGCGGGCGTCATGACCGCGTGCTCGAACCCGACGGGACCGAGAATACCATCCGTCGCGCACCCGGCGCTGACGGCCAGAATGATCGTGAGACCAATGAGATTGCGGCGTGACATGCGATACCTCCCTTGTCACAAGAAGCTTGGGACCCCGTACCCGCAGCGTCAACTGGCGCGTCAGCGGCCCCCCGACGCCAGCGCCTTCACGAAGCGATACGTGAAGTCGGCTCCCTCGTAGTACGCCCGCACCCCGATCCGCTCGTCTCGGCCGTGCGCGCGGATGTCGTCCGCGTCGAGGTACACGCCCGACACGCCGTAGACCGGCATCCCCGCATTGCGCAAGAACAGCCCGTCGGTGGCACCGGTCTCCATGCTCGGGACCACCGGCACGCCGGGCCACATGGCGGCCGTCACGCGCTCGAGAGGCCCCATCACCTCCGGTACGAGCGGTGAAGGCGGCGAGAGCACCGCCGAGTCCTTGACCGCTACCTCGATGGAGTCGTTCGCCACCACACGCCGGATCGCCGCGACGACGTCGGCGGGGCGTTCGTCGGGCAGGAGGCGGCAGTTGACCACGGCGCGGGCCGTCTGCGGGAGCGCGTTGTCGGCGTGGCCCGCCTCGACACGCGTGGCCACACACGTCGTGCGCAGCTGCGCATTGAAAAACGGCGACGCCGCGGACAGACGCGCCGCGGCTGCCGGATCGAGGGGCATCCGCAGCACGCCGCGCAGGTCGGTTGCGACGGCCGGAGGCAGCGTGGCGGCCACGCGCGTGAAATACGCGCGCGTGATCTCGTTCAGGCGCACCGGGAACGTGTATCCGGCGACCCGGGTGAGCGCGGCCGCGAGATCGTAGATCGCGTTCCGGCCCGTGGGGGGGGGCAGCGAGCTGTGACCGCCCGGGTTGTGCGCCGTCAGCGCGAGACTCAGGTAGACCTTCTCGCTGGCCTGCACGCCGCGGGCGAACATCTTGCCCGCCCGCATCAGAGGATCTCCGCTGTCACCGTTGATGCAGTACACGGCGTCGATCATGTCCCGATGGTTCTGGAGCAGCCACTGGACCCCGTTATAGTCTCCCCCACTCTCCTCCCCGGCCGTGAGCGCGAGGATGATGTCGCGGTCGGGGACGAAGCCCTCGCGCTTGAGGCGAATGAGCGTGGCGACGAACAGCGCGGCCATGTCCTTGATGTCGAGCGAGCCGCGTCCATAGAAAAAGCCGTCCTGCTCCGTGAGGGTGAAGGGGTCGAGCGACCAGTCTTCACGCCGCGCCTCGACCACGTCGAGGTGGGCCAGCAGCAGGATCGGGCGCCGCGCGCCGGTGCCGCGGAGCCGCGCCACGAGATTGTGGTTGCCCGTCGCCGGTCCCAACACCACCACGTCCCCGGCGGGAAAGCCGGCCGCGAGGAGTCGCCGCGCCATCGCTTCGGCGGCGGGCGTCGTGTTGCCGTGCTCGTGGGTCGTATTGATGCCGATCAGCTCAGCGAACACGTCCCGGGCGAGTTGTTGATCGGGCGAAGGGTTCTGCGCCGCGAGACTCATCATCGTGATTACGATCGCAAACATCCTACCCTCCCTTAGAGAGCGCCGCGTTTCATCTGTTCGACTGCGTAATCACAGGCCCGAGCCGTCAGCGCCATGTAGGTGAGCGAAGGGTTCTGGCAGCCGCTCGACGTCATCGCCGCACCGTCGGTCACAAACGCCGAAGCACCCGAAGCTCATTGACCAGGGGCCGAGCTGCGTCAGCCGCGCCTTGAGCGCCGGCCCGATCCCGGGCGCGCGGAGCGCGGCCGACGATGGACGTGGCGGCCGAACGCCATGCTTGGCAGCCCCGCGGTCGCCACCAGCCACTGGATCAGCTCACGTCGTTCCATCGCCCGTGTCGTTACTCCGGCAACGCGTACGCGACGTAGGCGTCGCTCGATGGGGAGCCCAGTTTTCCGCCTCCCGCTGCGATCACGACATACTGTTTGCCGCCGACCGCGAAGGTCGCCGGCGTCGCATAGCCGGGCGCGGGGAGCGTCGCCTCCCAGAGCAACCGCCCCGTGCGCTTGTCGAACGCGCGGAACTTGGCGTCCTGGGTCGCCGCGATGAACAGCAGGCCCCCAGCGGTGACGATCGGGCCTCCATACTGTTCCTCGCCGAGCGGGATTCTCCAAAGGTATGCTCCCGTATTGAGATCGATCGCGCTCAGCGTTCCCCACGGTGGCTTCACCGCCGGAAGGCCGCTCGAGTCCCGCCACCGCTCGTAGCCCAGGAACTCATACGGCGAGGAGCCCGCACCGGAGTACCCCAGATACTCGAGCAGCGTGCGCTCGTCGAGTGGAGACAGGCCTGCGACCGAGGGCATGAAGCCGCGGCCGCGCTCGATGACCCGCTGGACCTCATCCTGAGAAAGGCGCGCGCGCAGGCCGATGAGCGATGGCGCGCGGTCCCGGCCGCCCCGATCGACGCCGTGGCAGCTCGCACAGCGGGTCGCGTAGACGGCGGGACCGGGAGTCGCTCTGGATTCGCGCATCGCCGCGATCCACGGAACGTCGCTCGCGTTGACGTACAGCACGGCGGTCGCCGGATCGACCGCCGCCCCGCCCCACTCGCCCCCGCCGTCGAAGCCCGGCAGCACGACGCTGCCTTGCCGGCTGGGGGGTGTGAACAGCCCTTCGTGGCGCAGCGCGCGAAAGCGCCGCCGCTCTGACGCGGTGACGTCGGCCTCACGGATCGTTTGCCGCGCAAAGGGAGAGGGCTGTAGCGGGTACGGCTGTGTCGGCCACGCGTGCTCGCCGAGTAGGTCCGATGCGGGCACGGATCGTTCTTCCACGGGAAAGAGCGGACGACCGGACTCGCGATCGAGCAGGAACACGAACCCGCTCTTCGTGATTTGCGCGAGCGCGTCCGCGCGCTGCGCATCGCGCGTCACGGTGACGAGGTTGGGCGCGGCGGGGAGATCGCGATCCCAGAGGTCGTGGTGCACCGTCTGGAAATGCCACCGCCGCTTTCCCGTCGCGGCATCGAGGGCGAGCAACGTGTTCGCGAAGAGATTGGCGCCGAGGCGTTCGCCGCCGTAGAAGTCCGGCGTCGCGGAGCCGGTCGGGATGTACACGATGCCGCGCGTGGTATCCACGCTCATGCCGGCCCAGGAGTTGGCGCCCCCGGCGGTCTGAAAAGCGTCCGGCGGCCAGGTGTCGTACCCGAATTCGCCCGGCAAGGGAATGGTGTGAAAGGTCCAACGAGTCCTGCCGGTGCGCGCGTCGTAGGCGCGCACGTGCCCGGGCGCCGAGCCCTTGTCCTCGCCGACGCGCGTGCCCCAGATGAGGATGTCGTGGTACGCCACGCCGGGGCTCGTCGATACGAGATACGCGCCTCCCACGTCCCGACCGAGCCCCTCGCCGAGATCTACCCAGCCCGAGTCACCGAAGCCGCGCATCGGCTTGCCGGTGCGCGCGTCGAGCGCGTACAGCCGCCGCTCCACGGAGAAAAAGACGCGGTGGTCGTGACCGTCCGCCCAATAGACCACGCCACGGTTGACGTGGGGTTGGGTCGAACGATTTGGGAAGGGATCGAATCTCCACAGCAACGTGCCGTTGTCGGCGCGCAGGGCGAGCACGGCGAGTTTCGGGGTCGTCGCATACAAAACACCGTCCACCACGATCGGCGTCGCCTGGATCTCTCCATGCCCATTCGGCGGGAGGTCGCCGGTGTGGTAGGTCCAGGCGACCTGCAAGTGTGCGACGTTGCCGCTATTGATCTGGTCGAGCGCGGAGTAGCGCGAGTTGCCTGGGTCTCCTCCCGTGACGCGCCAGTCGTCCGCCGCCGGGCCGCTCGTCGCGCAACCCAGGACGACCAGCAGGACGCCGAGCCTCACGGCTGGCGGCCCCTCCTGCTCTGCTCGCCGAACAGACGGCGGCCGGTCGCATCGTCGAGGATCTCATACATCCCGAGAATCCCGATGGTCTCCTGCGCCGTACGAATCGGCGCCTTGCCGGCGCGCACCCACGTGATGGTTCCCGTGGTCCCGCGCTGGCGCTCGATGATGTCGAGCTTCGGTGTCCCCGACTTGAACACGGCTTCATCGTCGTCGCGATACTTCGCCGCCTGGCGCACCCACGGCAGCTTGGGGTCAAAGTCATCCTTCCCCAGCAGCACCGCGGTCGGCATCCCCGCGTCGTGCGCGAAGTGCTCATTGCACCCGGCGAACTTGAAGTCGGGCCCAACCTTCCAGAACACGCGCACGGGACAGCTCGGTTCGGAGGCCCGGCGCACGTAGCTCTGCAGCTCCGCCTCCAGGGCGTCCGCGCCGGCCGAGGCCCAGTGCGGCGCGCGCTCGATCATCTCGGGATGGAGCGCCGGCCAGGAGGCCGTCATGACGAGTTGGTACGCCGACAGCACCGCACGCGTTTGCTCAGCGGTCACGCTCATGTTGAGGCCTTCCAGAGATCGATGGGTTTCGCGACGCCTTTCGGACGAAGGGGGAGCATGATCTTTCGGCCCTGTCCAGCCGAGGCGTACGCCGCATAGAGAACTTCTTGCACCACGCGTCCGGTCTCGCCGTCGGAGATCGGCGTGTCCTTGCCGCGCACACAGCGCGCGAAGTGCCGCATCTCCTGCGGGAAGCCGTAGTTCCAGTGCTCGTCGAACACGGGATACGTCCACCCTTTGGTGGACGCCGCTTTTTCGACGGCGTAGCCGAACCCCACTTCTGAGTAGGTCGGGAGGGCGTTGCCCATGAGCAGGTCGGCGTAGGTCTGTCCCTTGTCACCGAACACCTCGATGCAGTCATCCATCCCGCCGGGCCGGTTCCAGCTGCTCTCGACGATGCCGACGGCGCCGTTCTCGAATTCAATGATGGTGACCGCTTCGTCCTCACCTTGCGTGCGGGACTGGTGGACCTGCGTCGCCATGTGCGAGTAGACGCTCTTGATCTTCGGCTTGCCGAGGAACCACCAGCAGAATGCGATCCCGTGGCAGCCCAGGTCCATGACCGCACCGCCGCCCGACTGCTCCACGTCCCAGAACCAATCGGAGTGCGGGCCCGAGTGCTTCTCGCCCTGCTTCACCAGGTGCACGCGTCCGAAGGCGCCTTCGTCCGCCATCTGCTTCGCCTTCGCGTACTTTGGCGCGAAGAACAGCTCCTCGGCGTAGAGCAGCAAGACGCCCGCTGCGCGGCACGCGTCGATCATCGCGTCGGCTTCCTCGAGCGTCAGGCACAGCGGCTTTTCGCACACGACGTGCTTGCCGGCCTTGGCGGCGTCGATCGTGAGTTGCGCGTGCAGGCGATTGGGCGCCGCGATCCAGATCAACTCGACTGCCGGATCGCGCAGCAGCTCGCGGGAGTCCGTGTACGCGCGTGGGATGGCGTGCCGTTTGGCGAAATCCGCCGCGTGCCCCTTGGTCGGCGACTCGACCGCGACGACCTCGGCCTCGTCGGGGACAGCTTTCGCCGCCGCGGCGACGCAATCGGCTTGGAAGCGCGAACCGACGATCCCGATTCTCACCGGCGGGAGGGCCATGGTGGCGGTCATCGTATCCCGAATTGGCGCGTGCCGCCAGATCGAGGCTTAGGACGTGCGACGCCTCCGGGCTATTCGGTGTTCGGCACCCAGACGTAGGTGTGCCCATTCCAGACGATCAAAGCGCTCGTGTGCCAACCCACCACCAGCACGCCGGCACGATGCCCGAGCAACCTGGCGACATTCCAGCTCGCGGTGATGGGGAGCTGATCGGGCCCGTTCTCGACCGGCTGTCCGGCCCCGAGCACGTGTACCGATCGATCGATCTGGTGCACGATCGCGATCCCACGCCTCCGCCCACCGCGATCGACGATCGAAACCGCTAAATCCGACAGGCCGTCGCCGTCCAAGTCGGCGAGTGCCAGTTGAGGACTGATGCGAGACGAGAAGTCGTAGCTGCGCCAGAACCCTGATTGCACCAGGGCGCTGTCCGCCCACAGGGGTAACGGTGCGCCCATGCGCGAGAGCCATTGCGCGTCGAGGACGCTCGAGATGAGCAGGAAGGCTGAGGCTGCGAGAAGCGTCTTGGCGGTCATGTAACGATACGCGCAGCATCATACAATTGCTCCCACTCCCACATCCCCTGCCAGTTGTGCACGATGCGGGCGGCCAGTGCGCCGACGATCGCCCCCAGCAGCCCTCCGACGACCGCCCCCATCCCCGAGGCCACCATAGCCCCGGCGATAGCCCCCGCGACCATCGGGCTCAACCACACGGCCACCGAGCGCCCGGTGCGCGAGCGACGGCGCCATACGGACTTCACGTTCCCGAGGGGAAGATGTATGGGCTGGTTACCCAGGCCGGACCCCACGAGCTGACCTCCGTCGATGTCGACCTCGCGCACCGTAAACTCTATCTGGTGGCCGTTCTTCGTGAGGATGCGCGCGACCAATGGTTCAGGGTCGAAGAGATGGAGGGGCCGCGCGACCGCTCGCTCGACGGCATCCGCGAACTGTTCCAGGCGCAGCTGCTCGAGTGAAGGGGCCACAACCTAGGCCGCGGTAAAGTGCGGATTCTCGATCAATCCCATGAGGTTCCCGAACGGATCCGCTACAGTCGCCACACGAATTCCTTCCCCGACGTCTCGAACGGGTGATTTGAGATTCGCACCCGCCTTCACAAAGTGCGCAACCGCTTTGTCGGCGTTCGCGACCCCCCAGTAGGCGACCGCACCGCCGGGCCCAGGCTTCGCTCCCTTGGTATCCGGATCCAACCCGAGCTCAAAGCCACCGATGTTGAACCCGACGTAGTACGGCTCATCGAAGTAGGGCTGAACGCCGAACGCGGCGCTGTACCACTCCTTGGCGCGCTTCAAGTCGGGGACGTGATAGATGACCGTGCGGAGCCCAAGGACCATTGTGTGCGCTCCTTCCTCAATAGGTAGCACGCCCACCTGTAACGACGCGGAGCACTG
>Ga0307299_10000843_pt1 | contig 10227 bp, 8 predicted proteins | sample ER_DNA_159_FD_194466 | JGI IMG/M metagenome (GOLD analysis project Ga0307299, IMG submission 194466) | Bulk soil microbial communities from the East River watershed near Crested Butte, Colorado, United States - ER_DNA_159 | ecosystem: Environmental > Terrestrial > Soil > Floodplain | place: USA... | reverse complement strand
CGTCGAGCGCGACCAGCGCCTCGCCGGTGTTGACCGCGATCCGCACCTGCAGCTCGTCGCCTTGCTCCCAAGCCCAGTCGCGGATGGCGAGCGCAGCCCGCACGGCCCGTTCGGGATCGTCCTCGTGCGCGGCCGGTGCCCCGAACAGCGCCATCACCGCGTCGCCGATGAACTTCTCGACGGTGCCACCGAAGCGCTCGAGCTCGGAGCGAAGGTGAGCGTGGTAGGGCGCGAGCAGCGCGCGCACGTCCTCCGGGTCGAGCGTCTCCGACCGAGCCGTGAAGCCGACGAGGTCGGCGAAGAGCACGGTGACCACTTTCCGTTCCTCGCGAGCGGGCCGAACCGGCGTCTGCGCCAGCGCAGCGCCGCAGAAGGGGCAGAACGAGAATTCCCCTTCCAGCTCCCGGCCGCAGTTCGGGCAGGTCACCGGCGGAGTCTAGGAGGGTTTGGCGGAATGGGGCCCGGCCGGCGGCAGATCGCCGCCGCCGGCCGGGCTCGCTGGCTTACCGGATGCGCATCCCGAGCACGGGATCCCAGTGCAGCACGTTGTCGTAGCGCTGCAGGGGCGCCTCGGGAAGCTCGCCGACGCTGACGCCGTAGCGCCAGTTGCTCGGGCAGATCGCGATGAAGCGCGCGTATCCACCCAGACCGCCGCCGAACTTGGGATAGCCGATCTCGACCAGACACCCGGTGGCGGGCACCCGGTCGAGGTTCGCCACACCCTCCGCCTGGGCGAAGCCGTTGTGCATCAGCCAGCTCTCGCCCTCCAGCGTGGGCGTCGAGTCCGTGTCGAGCGGCTCGTGCCCGTGGAAGAGGATGTGCCGCTGCAAATGCAGGAACTGCAGTGCGGCAAGGGACACGCCCGGGAACTTCGTCAGGAGCGCGAGACCCGGATCGGGCCAGCGCTTCGACCAGTCCGAGCGCACCATCACGACGCTCCCCTCCGGGATGCGGCCGTGCTGGCGCTCCCACCGCAGGATGTCGGAAACCTGCAGGTGGTAGTTGAAGTCGCGGTTCACCTGCTTGACGATCGAGATCACCACGAGCGGCCTGACCGCAAAGGTCGGTGGCAGCTCGTCGATCGCCGCGTACTCCGGCGCCCAGTGCGCCGGCGGGTCGAGCTGCGTGCCGAGCTGGTCGGTCTGCAGCGTGTAAGCGGTCGCCTCGAAGCCGTCTACCGCATACGTGTACGGCGTGCCGGTCACCGGGTTCTTGGCCGGTGCGAAGAGCGACGGGCCGAAGCCCGCCCAGACGGGAATGGAAGGCGTGATCGTGTGAGTCAGATCGACGTATTTCGCCTCCCGAAGCGTCTGCTCGTAGAGCCCCCACAGCGACTGCGGGTGATGGTGCTTACGTCCTGCCGAAGCAGCGCCGACACTCGTCAGCACAACGGCGAGCGCGCACACCGACGCCAGCAGGAACCGGGCGGCACGGTTCGCGCGATGAGTCATAGCTCATCCCCCCTTCGATGTGTTCCTCCGACCCTAGAGGATCGCCAGGGGATTCAGCGGGGAGCCGGTTCCCCCTGGGATACGCAGCGGCGCAGCGACGAAGAGGAACTCCCAGCGCCCTGCCCGTTCGCAGGCGGCCAGAAGGTCCTCGAGCTGGAGGTAGTCGAGCAGGACGACGCCGATCGCGTTGAGCGCCAGGACGTGGATCGGGAAGTCGACCCCCTCGGTGCTGCTCGGAGCGGTGTCGCTGTTGCCGTCGCCGCCCAGCGCGACGACACCGCGCTCAGCGACGAATGGCATCGCCGTCGGATGCAGTCCCGACTTGAGCTCGGCCGTCGGCCACGGCCCGAGCTCGTCGAGGCAGCGAGTGTGGCCGGTGCGCACCAGCAGCACATCGCCCTCCTCGACGGTGACGCCCTGCTCCCGCTCGGCCGCCTCGAGGTCGTCTCGGAAGACATGCTGGCCGGGCTCGACCCAGCGCTGTCCGTGGAGTCGCGGGATGTCGAGCAGGACGCCCCGCCCGACGAGGCCGTTGGCAAGGACTTCGATCGAAGCCACCGGCGCGCCGCGGGCCGTGATGCCCTTGGCCGGAGCCCCGTTGTAGAGCGACCCTTCGTACGCGACGTGGCAAAGCGCGTCGATATGCGTATGGCCGTCGTGGTGGTAGTCGGCGCCGACGAAGTCCATGGCGAACCGCAGCCCCCCGTTGCCGGTGTCGTCGGTCGCCCCGCTCGTCATGAAGTGGACGGCCGGGTCGGGGTTGTCCGGCGCGGCCTTGGTGTTCAGCGGCAGGCTCAGGGTCACACTGGTTCCGTCGCGCACGAGGCCGGCCGCTTCTACCACCTGCTCCGGCCCGAGCCGGTTCAGCGCGCCGCGCTCATCGCTTTCGCCCCACCGCCCCCATGAGCTCAGGCTCCGGAAGAGCTCGCCGAACTCCTCGGCGGTGACCTCGGCAGATCCGGAACGAGCCCCCACGGGGACACCATCCCGTTGGATGCCCTCAGCGCCATCGTTCCGATGGGATGAAGCCCGTTGATCTACACGGTCCAGGAGGGATCATGTCCTTGCGCCTTGACCTTTTTGAAGCCGCTCTCTCCCGCTCGAGGCGGCCGACAACGAGCTCGTGGTCGCCGTCGCCCGGAACCGACGGCAGGAGGCGGGCTTACGGCCGCCGGACTTCGCAGCCGAGAGTCTTGTCCCGCGGGTCGGCGCGGACCGTGTCGCGCCCACGGCCGCACGAGATCACGTCCCGAGCTCCGTCGACCGCGAAGATCCGGTCGCGGCCGGGTCCTCCCGTGATGTTGTCGCGTCCCGCTCCCCCGTAGAGCCGGTCCGATCCCTTGCCGCCGCTCACAGTGTCGTTGCCCGGGCCGCCCCTCACCTCGTCGTTCCCGGCTTCGCCGAACAGGCAGTCGATCCCGGCGAAGCCGCGTATCCGGTCGTTTCCGGCACGGCCATAGATCGTGTCCCCGCCCGCTCCGCCGTCGAGCCGATCGGCGCGAGGCCCACCAAGCTTTCGAACTGCGCACGCGCTTGGCGGTGGCGGGGGTCCGGACGGTGGTGGTGGTGGTGGTGGTGGCTGGGCCCGCTTGGCGAAGCTCGCCTCGAGCCGGCTCACCGGCATGACCTCGAGCTTGCACGTCAGACCTCCCGAGCAGAGGCCGCCCGGCATCTTCCAGCCGGCGAACGTCGAGCCGGCTGAGGCGTCGGCAACCAGTGTGACGGTCTCACCTTGCTGGAAGAAGGCCTTGCAACCGGGTCCCGAGCCACAGTTGATCGCGCCGCCGTACCTCGACCGTTTCGAGCTGACGGTACCTTGGCCATCCCCGATCTTTCTCACCTCGAGCTGCCCCGGGATCCGCGGAGGAATGATGTTCGGTGGTTCTGCCCCTTCGAACCACGCCCCGACGATGTCGTCTCCGGAGAGGCGAATGGTGCAGGTCTGTGACAGTTGACCGCCCGGATATCCCGCCTCCAGGCAGGCCCCGTTCCAGCCCTTGAAGCCTGGTTTCGAGGCGGTCAGGGTCACCTCGGCAAATGGCGGCGCGGGGAAGTCGTCGAAGCACCTGACGTCCGGACAGTTGATCGATCCACCCGTGACTGTGCCGTTGACACTGCCGCCGTTGACGCGCACGGTCAGATGCACCGGGCTGTACGTCGCCACGACAGTCCGCAGCTGCGAGTCGACGACGACTTTGCACTCACCGGTGCCGGGGCATTCCGGGATGCTCCAGCCGACGAACTTCGAGTCCTGAACGGCGTTCGGCGTGAGCGTCACGGTGCTGCCCGGCGTGACCGCGTAGTAACAGGCTTCGCCGCCGTCCTGGCTCGTTCTGCACTCATCGCCCGGCGGCGAGACGGTGACGGCTGCGTCGTTTCCGGTTACACCGACCGCGAGCGTCGCGTCCGGCAGGAAGACCGCGTCGACCTTCGTTTCGGCGCCGGCCAGACTGAGCGTGCAGGGGGTCTCCATGTTCGATGCGGCACACGCTGGTAGCGGTCGAGTCGTTTCCTGGTCATCCGAGTCTTTCCAGCGATAGAAAAACGACCCGGGACCTGGGTTCGCCGCAAGTGTCACGGAGTCGCCGTCGTCGTACTGAAACGTGCAGTCGAGCGGACACGTCGCTTCGGGCTCTCCGGGCCGTGTCACTGTGACTGTGCCGCTGCCGTTCGCGTTGTCCGCGCTAACCGGCGAGATCGTGAGCGTCCCCGTCTGCAGAGCGACACCCCCGGTCGCGGGTCTCGGCGAGGCGCTGTGCCCCGCACCTGCGGCCGTTGAGCCGCTGATCACGCAGGCAGCGAGAAGAACGACGCAGGCGCTGACGGCGAAGCCGAGCGTCCGGCGCCGGGCGGCGCTCCCTCTTGCTGCGGCTTGCAGAGGGCCTCCTCACGACGGACTGAATTACCGTCCAGCATGGCACCGCCGTTGACGACTGTCAATCCTGTCGCGAGCGTCGCGGGGAAGCGTCGAGAGCGCTCGCGGGGTGAGACGGTCTGCCGCGCGGCAGACGAGTTCCTCGAGGGAGCGGCACTCCACGCAATCGAGCACCGCGGCCTCCCCCCGTTCAACCGGAGCCTCGCCCCGTTCGCCGGCCACGGCGACTCTCCAGCGAACGGGGTCGAACACCGCCGCCTCCAGGTGGTCGATCCCCGAGTGGAGCTCCGCGATGGGTCTGCCGCTCTCGCTGGCAAACACGCGCGCGACGCCGTCATCGCCTGCGGTGACCAGGAGGCGGCCATCCCGGCTGAACCCGATATCCCAGATCGGCTGACGAACGGGCAAGATGGCGACGAGGCGGTGCGAATGAACGTCCCAGACCCAAGCCGACCCTGACAAGCCGCCCGCCGCTACCCGTGCTCCGTCGGGGCTGAACGCCACGCTGAGGAGTGGATGGCGGTCGCCGCGGAGGGTAGCGACCGGCGCTTTCTGGCCCGAGACCTTCCAGAGCCGCAGCGCGCCGTCCCAGGCCGCGCTCGCCACGAGGCCCCCGGTGGGGGCGAAGGCGACCCCGTGGATCTCCTCTGCTGGACTCGTACGGACGACTGGCCGAGCGCCCGCCCCCAGCTTCCACACGCGTAAGACGCCGCCGTCGCCGCCCGCGGCGACCAAGGCGTTATCTGACGAAAGATCGGCGTCAAAAAGGGGCTGCCCATCCTCTCTGCCGACCGTGGTGAGCAGCTTGCCGGTCTTCGCGCTCCAAACCTTGGCGGTCCCGTCGCTGCCGGCGGTAAGGATGCGGGAGCCGTCGTGGCTGAAGGTGGCGCTCTCGACCCAGTCGTCGGCCTCCCCGTTGCGTCTGTGCCGGAGGATGTAGAGGAGGGACGAGCCGTCCCACACGCGTCCCGTCCCATCCTTGCTGGCCGTCACAAGACGCCTACCGTCCGGGCTGAAGGCGATGTCCCTCAGCGCCTTCCGGTTCGACATCGTCAGCTCGAGTGCCTGCTGCTTCGGAGACGGCCAGAGGCGAAGAGTTCCGTCCTCTCCCCCGGTCGCGATTACTCGGCCGTCGGGACGAAAGGACGCGCTGAGGACGGATCCGTTGTGACCGAGGAGTTGCGCCGCCGTGCTGTGTGTTTCGGCGTCCCAGACCCGCGCGGTGGCGTCGTCTCCCGCCGTGACGAGGAAGCGACCGTCCGAGCTGAAGGCGACACTCCGGACGACGTCCACGTGCCCGCTGAGCTGATTTTCGAGCCTGCCCGAAGGCAACTGCCAGACCCGAACCGCCCCGTGATCGCCCGTCGTGACGACCTGCTTGCTACCGGGCCGGAAGGCGACATCCCGGACCTTGTCCGCCAGTGGGTCGGGAAGGGTGGCGAGTCGACGGCCGGCGGGGACGCTCCACACCGTGGCGGTCGACCCGCTTGCTGCGGCGAGCCGCCTGCCGTCAGGGCTGAAAGCAACGGCCACGAAGGTACGACGCCCGGCCCGGCGAGAGAGCCCTCCCACCGGCCGCCTGCTCCGCACGTCCCAGAGGTGGACCCCGTCCGCGGCCGCGCTCGCGACCAGCCCTCCGTCGGGGCTGAAGGTCGCCATGTTCGCGGCCGCGCCGAATGAGGCCACGGGCTTTGCTGTTCCGCGCGCGGCGCGCCAGATCTGCGCCCCCGCGGCGCCGGCGGTCACAACGACTCGGCCGTCCGGGCTGAAGCGGGCGCTCATGAGAGTCGGCTTGGCGCGTAGGGACACAACCAGGTGCGGCGAGCGCGGGTTGCGTACGTCCCAGATCCGCACGCCGCCCTGTTGGCTCGCCGTGACGAGCCGCTTTCCGTCATTACTGAACGCCGCGTCCCAGACGCGGGCGGTCCCGACCGTCACGACCGAGGAGGGAAGCGACGATTGCAGCGAGCGGCTCAGCGCGTCCCGGGCCTCGTCCGTTTCCGCGGTCGTCGCCGCGCGAGTGGCAAGCGCGAGGCTTCGCTCCGGGCGGACGTCGCGTTCCGCGTTGGCCTGGGCAGCGAGCTGACGAGAGAGCGCGACACGCGCCTCACGCCTCGCCTCGTTCCGCTGGGACACGGCGAGGAGCGCCAGGCCCAACGACACCGCCACGGCGACGAGCGCGGCCCCGACGAGAATGCGCTGACGCCGGGTCGCCGCTCGCCGGGCCGCCAGAACGTACTCCAGCTGGAGCGGCGTCGGCTGGGGATCGCGCTTCGCCGACTGGGACGCGACCCAGTGCTCGGCCTCTTGCAGATCGCGGCCACGAAGGAGATAGCTCCCCTCCCTACCCTCCTTCTCCCACTCCAGGGCGCGACCCAGAAGCCTCGTGTGGGCGCTGACCCAGTCCAGATCGGTCTCGAGAGCGGAGACGAGGGTCTCGAACGAGGCTCTGTAGTCATCCTCGTCCCGAAAGAACGTCCAGTTCCGTGCTGCGAGAGGCTCCGGCACGGGTTCGTCGCGGGCATCCCGACGGACGACGGGCACCAGGCGCTTGTGCTGTTCGAGCGCGTGGCCGAGCTCCCGCGCACAGACCTCGGAGGCCAGGGAGTCGGGGCTGATGACGAAAAGGAAGTTGTCCGCGGACTCGACGCCCTCGTAGACCTCCTCGAGCCACTCGGCTGTCGGGAGGATGTCCTGCCAGTCGACCCAAACGTCCTTCCCGCGCTCGGCGAGCGAGGCATCGAGTCGTTGGACGAATTCGAGGTCGCGGCGTGAGTAGGAGATGAAGACGTCGGGCATCGCGCCTTCCCCGCCGCCTACTCCTCCCGAGGCTTGGGCCGGGCCTCGCCGGTGACTCCCTCCACGTAATCCTCGACCTCTTGGCCGAGAATCTGCTCCACGCGGGAGACGAAGTCGGGGAACACCTCGCGGTGTGTCGCGTTGCGTCGGTGGTACTGGCCGCTCAGCTCGGCGAAGCTCCAGCCCTCGGACTTGAGTCGCTCGACAGTTCCGCGGTAGTGCCGCCAGCGCATGCCGAAGTGGAAGAAGCCGTCGATCGCGGCGCTTCCGGCGACGAGCAGGCTGATCGCGAACGTGGTCCAGTCGACCGCGGTGTCGACGCTACCGGTGAGGTTCAGCGAGAGCAGCGCGGGAATGACTACGGCGCCAAGGACTGTGACGAGACGAAGCGTGTAGTAGCGGACTCGCGCACGGCTGGCCGCGTTCTCCATCCAGAGAACCTGGTCGAGCCAGCGCGAGCGTAGGTACTGCTCCTCCTGATCGGGCAGATCGATCGACTCGATCAGCTTCCCGAGGTTTCGCTCCAGCTTCGCAGACTCCGATCCTTTCCTGGCCACTACGGCTGCCCTCCGAGAAGCCGCAGGACCGCGTTCTTGATCGACCACCCGCCATCGTCTATCGGCTCGGTGGCGACGAGCAAGCCCGAGGACGCGAGCGGCTCAACACGCTTATCCGCCTTGGTCCCGAGCAGATGAGCGGCGACGGCATCCGCAGTACCCCCGGTTCCGGTGACGGCAACGACCGAACGGTTTTCGGCGATGCTCGCCGACACGTCTGCCCAAGAGATCTCGCCGCCGTTCACGAGCAGCGTCAGCGAGACGTCCCCGGCCGCAAGGGCGCTGGCCAGGCGCGCGATCCACGGCGATTCCTCACCCCAGCCTTCCCCAGCGATCAGGAGGAAATGTGAGTGGTTCGGCTCGAGCTCGACCGCGTCGGGCCCGTGCCCCTCGCCCGGCATGGCGACGTTTCCAATCGCCGCGACGCCGATCAACGGGAAGCTCAACGCCAGCTCGCCGCGGGCTTGCCCGATGAGCTGCACGACGCCCGCGTCCGTTGCCCCGTCGACCACTCGAGCGCCCGCCTCTTGGACGAGCGGCGCGATCGTCTCGACGAACAGCACGCGGAGCCGATCCAAGGCCGAGCCGGTCAAACCGTCCGCGCCGCCGATGAGCGAGACGGTCGGTCCCGAGGTGAGGTTCAGCACCCGGCACGCGCGGGGGAGTTCGTCCATCGAGTTCACGCGAACAGCCGTCGCGGAGCGGTTGTTAGGGAAGTCGACGGCGAAGGCCTCGTGCACCGCTCTCCCTTGCTACAGCGGCTCTCGAGCGCGGCTTCGCCTATATCCCATACTCGAGCACGCTAGACGAAGTGCCGTCGAACTCCAAGACCAAAGCCTTACATTTGCGGGGCTTTCCAGAGCCCTCTTCGGGATTCGAACCCGGACGGCCCCGGTGGGACTGGGTGCCGCTTCGCCCAGGCCGAGGAAGCTATTGATCGTCTTCAAGCTCTTCGCGGAGCCCAATGCGATTAGGGAACCGGATGCCTACCGCTCGCCCTCGAAGTACGACGGGCTCACCAGCCGCTGTCACTCCGTGGAGGGGGGACGAGTGTCTCCTCCTCCAGGAGCGCCGTGCGGGTGGTTACGCCTGAGCTCTGGGCCTCCTGCGCGGCGTTGCGCAGGTTCGCCATCACTTCCTTCAGGTTCTCTTCGAGCGCGCGACGCTGGCGCTCCTTCCGCTGGACCTCTTGCCGAAGCTGCTCGTTCACCTGTTGTGCGTTCTCGAGCCGCGTCGTGAGCTCGTGCTGGTAGGCCTGCGTGGCGTGCTCGGTTCCCTTGATGCCGGCGCTGAGCCGTCCGAGCTCGCGCTCCGCGGTCTGAGCCCGCCGTCTGGCGTGTCCGAGCTCTTGTTGAAGCTCTTCCGACTTGGTGTCGGCACGCTCGCGACGCTGCGTCTCGCGGGCTAGCTCCGCCCGCGCCTGCACCAGCGACTTCGCCAGCGAATCGACCTCCGTCGCAAGCATCGCGAGCTCTCCTGCGAGGTTACGTTCGGTCATGGAACCCGACCGTTTCGCCCTCGAGGGCGAGACTCCTTTCGGCAGCGCGAAGGCACAACTCGCCGCTTAACGGCCTGAGTAAGCCGGGATCGTGGTTAACTCTTCATCCCCCTCTCCCTCAATGGGGGTGCAGAGGAATACGAGAGCCGCCTTCGGGCGGCTCTCTTTTCTTTCATGAACGACCTTCGGGTTTGGCGGTAGGGGGCCTGCCCCGGCCCAAACGCGCGGTCTTGATCCACTTCGTCGTGGCCAGGCCGCCGGCGGTCAGGAGCAAGAGGCTCCCGAGGCCGGCCAGCACCAGCAGCGGGATCGGCACCGAGTTGGCGCTCTCGCCGCCGAGCTTGCGAATGGCCTGGCGGTACGGGGACTGCGGGACACCCTGGATCGACGGACGAGCATCCGGCTCGCCTGAAGCGGCAAGATTGTCTGACATGGGTATCGAAGATACGAAGCGGGGAACCTGGTTCTCTGTAGTTGTCGGCGCAGTGATCGGGCTCGCGCTCGGAGTGCTCGTCAGCGTGACCGCCGACGTTCCCCTTGCGATCGAGGCCGGGTTGGTACTCGGTGCGCTCGCCGGGTGGCTCTCGCGCCGGGTCAGGACTTAGGGCGTACCCGTTGTCAGGGCTCTAAGCCGCGCGCGCTTAAAAGTGCGCCCACCGCGGTATATGGATCAGCGCGGCAGGGGTTTGACTGCGGCAAAAAGAGTACGCGCGCCCGGGCGGCGGGCGCGAGTGCTGGGTCACCCTGCCGCGCTCGCATTCTCGGACGGGGCGCCGGACTTGCACAACCGCTAGCCATGTGTACGACCTTCCCGGGTGGGGCATCTTCGTAGTCATGGATGCCCGTCACGAGCGCGTCTCGAGAAACGAAGCCATGTTTCGGTCCGTGAACCGCGAAATCGAGCAGGCGAGTGAGCAATCGGGGGATGGCCGGCAAGATCGCATCGAGGTCATCTGCGAGTGCGGCCAAGATGGCTGCTCGGAGACCCTCGATCTGACGGTCGCAGAGTACGACGACGCACATGGGCAGCGCGACCGTTTCGTGATC
>Ga0307299_10000841_pt1 | contig 10241 bp, 6 predicted proteins | sample ER_DNA_159_FD_194466 | JGI IMG/M metagenome (GOLD analysis project Ga0307299, IMG submission 194466) | Bulk soil microbial communities from the East River watershed near Crested Butte, Colorado, United States - ER_DNA_159 | ecosystem: Environmental > Terrestrial > Soil > Floodplain | place: USA... | reverse complement strand
GGTCCGGTGGACTGTTTGTGCTGGTGGGCGTGACAGGGATCGAACCTGTGACTTCTGCCGTGTGAAGGCAGCGCTCTCCCGCTGAGCTACACGCCCGTGGTGCGGGTGAGTCTACGGGCGGTGGTAGTGGGTCGCAACGGGCGGGTGGGGAGGTGGTTCGTTGGGTGTGGGCAGTTCTGCGGATGCGTAGGCGGCGGGGAGTTCCTAGGCTTCCGGGGGCTGCGTGGGCGGCCTGAAGGGGGTCGGGTCAGGTTGGCGACGCCGGGACAGTCGAGGGTGCATGGGCATCGGATTGTCAGCCTGCGTGGGGTGCTGCAGCAGCTCGACGGGGACCTGCGGACGGGGCGGGCGAACGGGCTGCAGGCCATACCGACCGGGTTCAGTCCGCTCGACTCGTATCTGCATGGCGGGCTTCGGCTGGGTGAGCTGTTCCTCCTCGGTGGGGCGCAGGGGGTGGGCAAGAGCACCTGGGCGTTGCAGCTGGCACGGCATGTGGCGGCCGGTGGGCACGGGCGGGTGCTGTACGTGTGCTACGAGCACCCGGAGGAGTTCCTGCTCGAGCGGCTGATCGCGATGGAGAGCGCGCTGGCCGACGAGGCGGACCCGATCAGCGTCGGCGACCTGCGGAACCTGCTCGCGGCCTGGGCGACCAGGGCCGGCGGGGCGGACACGGACCGCGACATCGGCGACCTGCTGGCCGAGGTCGGCCAGGCCCAGCCCGTGCTGAAGCGGCTGGCCGAGTACGAGGAGCGGCTGTTCCTGGTCAAGGCGGGGGCGCTGACCACGGTGGAGGCGATCGGGAGCCTGGCCCGTGCCTGCCCCGGGTCGGGGCCGCTGGTGGTGATCGTGGACTACCTGCAGAAGGTGTCGGTCTATCCCGACCCACCGAGCGAGGAGGAGCAGGTCCGGCGGACCGTCGAGGGTCTGAAGGAGCTGGCCCTGAGCCAGTCGGTGGCGGTGGTGGCCGTGGTCGCCGCCGACGCCGAGGGCGTCAAGGCCCAGCGGATGCGCATCCACCACCTGCGGGGGGACACTGCCTTGGCCTACGAGGCGGACGTGGTGCTGATCCTCAACGACAAGCACCGGGCGGTCGCCCGGCACCATGTCGTGTACCAGCCCAACGTGGCCGAGGGCTTCCACAACTGGGTGGTGTTCTCGCTCGAGAAGAACCGCGGCGGCGTCGACGGTGTGGACTTCGAGCTCCGCAAGCGGTTCGCGCACGCCTGCTTCGACCCGGCGGGCGGGTTCCTGAGCGAGCAGCTGGTGGACGGCCGGCTGTACCTGACCTGAGCGATGCACGACACGGTGACCCGGCGCCCTCCCAGCGAGGCGTCCCCTGCTGGCCGCGACGCGGGCCCGTGGCTGACCGTGCCGCGGCTGTGGCTGGTGGTGGTGCTCGGCGCCATCGGGGTCATGGGGTTGTCCCGGATGCCGAGCGCGGTCGACCTCGCCTACCACGTGAAGGCCGGCGAGCTGATGGTCGCCGAGCACACGCTGCCGCGAACCGACGCCTTGGCCTGGACGACCGCCGGCAGGCCCTGGCTGGACCAGAACTGGGGCGCCCAGCTGCTGCTGTACGGCATCTGGCGGCTGGGCGGCTTCCCGTTGCTGACCGTGGTGAACGCGCTCCTCGCGGTGGCCTCCTGGGGGCTGGTCGCGGCGGCCTGCCGCCGGCGGACCAGCAACCTGCGCGTGATCGCTTGGGCGATCCTTGTCGGGTACGCCACGGCGGCGGCGACGTTCTCGGTGCGGCCGCAGATGTTCTCGTTGCTGCTGTTCGCCGCCGAGCTGTACCTGCTGGAGGCGGCCAGGGCACGTATCCGGATCGCCTTGGCGATTCCGCTCCTCATGCCCTTGTGGGCAAATCTGCATGGCGCCTTCATTGTCGGGATCGGGCTGCTGGCCATCGAGACGCTGGCGGCCGCCTGGCGGCGGGACCGGCCTGGTGCCGTCCGCTACCTGCTGGTCACGGTGGCCAGCGTCGCCGGGCTGCTGGTGAACCCGTGGGGGGTGCGGGTGCTCGGCTATGCGCTCTCGGTCCCGGCCAACCGGGTGGTGAGCGGGATGATCTCCGAATGGGGACCCACGAACGTCCGTGAGCTTCCCGGGGTCCTGGTCCTGCCCGCGGTCGGGGTGCTCGTGGTCGCCCTCGTCCGAGCGGCCGCGCCCCAGCAGGTGCCGGAGCAGCTGCTCAGGATGGTGCTGCTGGGTGGGCTCGCATTCTGGGCGGTGCGCGGGGTCGCCTGGTTCGGGCTGGCGCTGCCGGTGGCCCTGTGCGCGCTCGCCCGACCGCATCCGGCACGGCCTGATGCTGACCGCGGTATGCCGGTGCTCAACGGGGTGGTGCTCGCCGCCTTGGCGGTGGCGCTGGTGGTGGCCACACCGCCGGCCCAGCGGGTCCTGTTCGCCCAGCGCTCGGAGCTGGCCGCCGCTCCGGTGGCCACCGCGGACTGGCTGGCCGCCAACCCCCAGTCGGGGCGGATGTTCAACTACCAGCTCTGGGGCTCCTACCTGGAGTTCCGCCTCGGACCGCAGGCACAGGTGGGGTTCGACTCCCGCATCGAGCTGCCCCCGGCCGACCGCTGGGACCGCTACCTGGCGGTGGTCGCGGGCCGGTGGGACGCCGAGCGGCTGCTCGACGCGTGGGGTGTCGACCACGTGGTCACCAGCCGTCGTGCGACGCCGGCCCTGGTCAGGCTCCTGGAGGCGTCGGGACGCTGGCGGCTGGCGTTCTCGATGGGCGACCAGCTCGTGTACCAGCGGGCCGAGGGGGTGGCCGACGTGACCCGGCCTAGCCTTCCTCCTCAAGCGCCCTGAGCTGGCCCTTCAGGTGGCGCAGCAGCACCGCGGTGCGCAGTGACGCGGCCGCGGCGTCGGCGAAGCCCATCAGCACCTCGACCTCGGCGTCGCTGAACACCTCGGTCGGGACGCCGGTCTGGCTGCGGTTGCGCCCGGCCATGAGGACGCCGAAGCCGAGCCGCTCGTGCACCAGCGGCACCATGACCAGCGTCTCGGCCCGGCTGCCGGGGATGCCGGCCAGCGCGCCGCGGACCCGGTCGGTGTCCTCGACCAGTCCGACACCGGCTCGGAACAGCTCCCGCATGACGTCGCGGCCGTACTCGACGCTCAGGCGCCGCTCGGCCGGGGTGAGGCCGACCCCGCCGGAGACCTCCATGAGGCCTTCGCCGTTGTCGAGCAGCAGCACGACCACGTCGGCCCGGACGCGCCGGGCCGTCTCGGCGGCGGCGATCTGGGGCAGGTCGCGCTCGTAGAACTCGAGCGGCTGGCCGCCGAGCGCGTCGGTGACGCTCTCGATCGACTGGGTGAGGCGGTCGAAGTCGGCCAGCGGTGTCGCGGCTTCAGGGGCGACGGCCTCGCGCTCGGTCGCCTCGGGCCGCCGGGGTGCGGTGAAGCGCAGGAGGTTGCGGGCGCGACGACCCCGGTTCCTGCGGTCCGGGCCACCCTGGCCCGGTGCCGCCGCCTCGCCGGCCTCGGGCGGCGTGGTCTCGGGCGGTCGCACGGGAGTTCCCATGGTCCGGCCGGCGGACGCCTCGTCAGCCTGCTCGGCCGCCAGCAGCGCCTCCGGGGCGTCGGGAGGGACGCCGAGCGGGCCGCTCCCCGGCCGGGCCTTGGTCTCCGGGGGCTCCGGTGGGGGTCCGGTGGGCGCAGCGGGTGCCGCGGCTTCCGGCTGGGTCACGCCTTCCGGCTGGGTCACGCCTTCCGGCTGGGTCGCGCCGCCGGCTGGCGGGGGCGCTGCCGGAGTTTGCGGTCGGGCGGGCGGCTGCTGGCGACGGGGCGCATCGCCCTCGTCGGCTCGGGCGCCGCCGGTCGGGGTCTTCCCCGGCGGTGGGGTGGGACGAGACGGCGAGGGTGGAGCGGGAGCCGGCGGCGGTCCGCCGCCGCGGAGGGCTCGACCCCGCCGCTGCTTCGGCTCGGGCCTCTTGCCGGGCGGCCCGGCGCCCTGTTCGCCCGAGGCAGCCGCCGCGGTGGCGCCCGCCTGCACGGCGGCCGGGCTTGGCTCCGCGGGGGTGGTGTCAGCCTCCGGGGGGGTCAACTCGGCCGGAACGGGAGGCTCAGCTCGGACGGAGGGCTCGGCCCGGACGGGAGGCTCAGCCTGCGCCGGGACGGCGTCAGGCTGCACTGAGACCGGATTAGGCTGGACGGGGACCGGCTCGGCCTGCACCGAGGCGCGTTCGGCCTGTACGGGGACAGGATCGGCCTTCACCGGCGCGGAACTGGGACGTCCGGCGGCCGAGTCGGCCGGCACCTGGGCAGGCGCAGGTCGCGCCGCCGTCGGCTCCTCCCGCACGGCAGCCGCGTCCTCTTGCACTGCGGCGGATTCCCTCCGGCCAGTGGCCGGACGTTCCCCCACCGCCGCGGGCTCCTCCGGGCCGGCGGACGGGCCCTGCGCCGCCGCCGCAGGTTCCTCCCGCACGACGGCGGGATCGGCCCCTATCGCCTGATCAGGGCGTGCGGCGGCAGGGTCGGCCGGCACCGCGGTCGGGGTCGGCTGCACGTTGGTGGGCTCGTTCGGGACGGGCGCGGGTTCGGCGTCGCTCTTGGCTGCCGGCACGTGGGGCTCGTCCTTCGGGCCCGAGGTCGGGGCGGCGGGCTCGCCTGGCTTGGCCCCCGAGGCCGCGAGCACCGAGGCTGCTGCGGCCGCGGCAGCCCCGAGGCGGGCGGCGGCGGCCTTGTCGCGGTCGGGCGGTGGCTGGTCCTTGGGCGGGCGCGTAGGGCGGGCGGTAGGGGGTTCGGGTTCACGCCGTGCCGGTGGCGACGTCTCGTCGGCGCGGGGTGGCTTGGGCGGAGGGACCTTGGGGCCGGGCTGCGCAGGCGAGCGATCGGCAGGAGCGGTGGGCCGTGAAGGACGGCGGCGCTGGCGATCCACAGGACCGGCCGGGGCGCGCGACGCATCGGGCCGGGCCGGCGGCTCGGCGGCTGGACGGGTTCCCGCTGCCGCGCGGGCCGATCCCGTCCGAGCTGGCGGCGGCTGGGTCGCCTTGGGCGGCACTGGCTTGGCCTCAGCTGCCGGTGCCGGCTTGGCGTCTACAGGCGGCGGCTTGGCCTCGGCAGGCGGCGGCTTAGCCTCAGCTGCCGGTGCCGGCTTGGCCGCCGCGGGTCGCGCCGGCTTCGCCTCGACGGACGATGGCTGCTTGGCCTCGGGAGGCAACGTCGGTTTCGCCTCGGGAGACGGCGTCGGCTTGACCTCGGGAGACGACGTCGGCTTGGCGGCCACGGGCGGCGTCGGTTCCGCCTCCACGGACGGCATCGGCTTGGCCTCCGCAGACGGTGCCGGCTTGGCCTCGACCGGTCGCGCGGGCTTGCCCTCGGCTGGCGCCGGCTTGGCCTCCACGGGTGGGGTGGGGCGAGCCTTGGAGGGTGGGGTTGGGTGCGAGCGAGGTTCGTCCCGTGCTGGTCGGGACTCGATGGGTTGGGTTGGCCAGTCGGGAAGCTCGGAGGGGGGTGGCGGGGGTCCCTCGGGTGGGGTGGATGCTGGTTCGAACGCCGGGGTGGATGCCGATCGGATGTTGGAGGGGGGCTCCGGAGCGGCGGGCTCGGTTCTGCGACCTCCGAGGCGGCCGGTGAGTCGGCGGAGGATCGACGGCCGCCCCTGACCGGAACCTCCTGCCGAGGATGCCGCTGGAGCCGCCCGCTCCGAGCCGGAACCGGGATCTGCCGCCGGTATCGGGGCGGGACGGGCAGGTGCTGGCCCGGCGTCGGAGCTTCCGGGCGGCGTCGGCTGGGAGGCGGCCGGTCCTGTCGGCCGGGCCGGACCGGGTGTTTCTGGGACCGGCCGGGGTGGCGCGGGTGTCGGGGCTGGAGGGGTGACACCCGCCTGTCCGCCGCTGGCCTGCTTCCCGCTGGCGGGCTCTGGTTGCCGGCTTCGGCGTCGCCCGTTGGGCGCTTCGGCATCGGCGCCGCGCGGCGGCGTAGGGCCGGCCGACCGGCGTGGGAGCTCTCCGCGCTGGCGGCGCTCGAACCGCGACCGGACGGTGGGGTCGTCTGCGGGCTGGCCGCCCGGGACGGCGGAGGACCTGTCCTTGGGCGAGGGCGAATCCTTGGCTGCCGGGGTCCTGGGGCTGCCGGCCGGAGTTGCAGGTGTGGAGGGTCCGGTGGCGCGGGTGGGCTGGCCGGTCTGTGGCCCGGGGCTGGCGGTTGCGCCACCGGTTCCCTGCCAGCTGCCGGGCGGGTCGGGCGGGATGGCGGTGGCCGGGCCATAGCGGCGACCTCGCCATCTCCAGGTCGAGGCCTCGGCGTCGGATGGGTGAGCCTCGCCGGGGGTCTGGGGTGCCGGCGCCGCGCGTCGGTCGGCGGCCCGGGTCGGGCTCGGGTCCTTCGAGGCGGCGGGACCCCGCTGTTCCGCTGCCGCAGGACCCCGCTGCTCCGCAGGGGCGGCACTTGGCGGCTGCGCGCCAGCAGGACTCGGCTGCGCGGCCCCGCGGCCCGGCGACCCCCCGGCGGCGGGGCTCGACGGCTCCGCGGCGTCACGGCTCGGGGGCGCAGGGCTGGTGGGGCGGTCTGGGCCGGCGGGTCGCGTCTCGGTCGGGGCCGTCGGACCCGGCCCAGGAGCGGACCTGGTCGGGGTGGGGTCGGTGGTGACCAGATGCCACAGCTCGACGATCTCGAACGGACGCTGGACGACCGAGCAGCCGCGGTCGGTGGGGACGGCCGCGGGGTCGTCGTTCGGCTCCAGGACCAGGACCAGGCGGCCGGTGAAGCGGGACCGGACCAGGTTGATGGCCTGCTTGCGCCGAGGGACGGGGAGGTCGATGACCACGGCGTCGATGTCCTCGGCGGGCAACGCCGACCAGGCCTCGATGGTTGGGAGCTCGGTGACCCGTCCGGTGCCGTGGAGCAGCGCTCGAAGAGCGAGACCCAGCGAGGGGTCGCGCCGCAGGAGCACGACATGGCGGAACATCCGGTGGGCCTACCTAGCGAAGACGTCGGCGATGCGCATGATTGCTGGCCCCAGGATCACGACGAACAATGCTGGGAAGATACAGAAGAGTACGGGGAACAGGACCTTGATGGGAACCTTCATCGCCCGTTCCTCGGCCAGCTGGCGCCGTTTTGTCCGCATGTCCTTGGCCTGGACACGGAGCACGTTGGCCACCGACACCCCGAAGATGTCGGCCTGCACCATCGCGAGCACGAAGGCTCGCAGCTCAGGGACGTTGGAGCGATCGGCCAGGTTGCGCATGGCCTCGTTGCGGCTCCGGCCGAGCTGGACCTCCTGGAGGGTCCGGTAGAACTCGTCGGCCAGGGGGCCGGTGGTGTTCTTGGAGACGTGGGCCAGGGCCGCGTCGAAGCCCAGCCCGGCCTCGACGCAGATGGTGAGCAGGTCGATCGAGTCGGCCATGGCCGACCGGATCTCGCTCTGGCGGCGCTGGACCGCGTTGGTCAGGACGATGTTGGGCAGCCAGTAGCCGAGCAGGCTGATGGCGACGAACCCGAGGACGCGGAGCGGCCAGGCGAAGCCGAAGACGGCCACGAAGAGCAGCCCCAGCACCATCCCGCCGACCAGGCAGGCCACCTTGGCGACCAGCACCCGCTCGGCGTCCCAGCCGAACGGGCTGCCGGCCATGATCAGCTTGCGCCGGATGGCATCCCTGGCCCCGACCGGGGTGAAGCGGCGGGCGACGGTCAGGGCGGCGTTGTAGAAGGGCTTGAGCAGCCGGTCGCGGGCCGGGCGGGCCAGCTCGCGGTTGCGCAGGTCGGCCGGGCGCAGCTCGGCCGCCCGGATGGCCTGGATGGTCCGGTAGGCCTGGCGTCGCTCGGCGACGATCGACTGGACCGAATAGGCGATCGCGAACACGGCCAGGAACACCGCGGTGGCACCGACGGCGAGGAGCGGAGTCGACATGTCGCCTCAGACCTTGATCTCGGTGATCTTCTTCAGCCAGAACACGCCGAAGATCATCAGCACGACGGACCCGGCCATCATCATGATCCCGAGCCTGGTGGTGAACAGCGGCCGCAGGAACAGCGGGTTGAAGACGAGCAGGGCGGCGAACAGCAGCACCGGCAGGATGGACAGGATCAGGCTGGACAGCCGCCCCTCGGCGGACAGGGCCCTGATCTGCCGTTTCAGCGAGTAGCGGTCGCGGATCGTCTGGGACACGGTGCTCAGCACCTCGGCCAGGTTCCCGCCGACCTGCCGTTGGAGCCTGATGGCCATCACCGTCCACTCGAAGTCGATACTCCGGGTGCGCTTGGCCATCGCCTCGAACGCCTCCTCGAGCGGCCGGCCCAGCCTGGCCTCGGTCAGCACCCGCTGGAACTCGGCGGCGATCGGGTCGCCGGCCTCGTGGACCACCGTGTCCACCGCCTGCTGGAGGCTGTGGCCGGCCTGCAGGGCGCCCGAGAGCAGCTGAAGGGTGCTCGGGAGCTGCTCGTCGAACTTGGCCTGGCGCCGCGACGCCAGCACCGCCAGCCACAGGAACGGACCCACCGTGCCGAGCAGCACCATCAGCACCGACAGCAGGAAGTTCCGGGTCAGGACCAGCACCAGCAGCGGTGGGATGAACGCCGAGCCGAGCGAGATGAGCACGAACTCGGCCACCCGCATGTTCAGCCCAGCCGCCTCCAGGCGGTCGAGAAAGGTCTCCTCGAGGTTGCCCCGGCGGACCAGGGTCTCGGCCATGGCGGTGGCCCTGCCGGCCCACTCGCTGGAGCCGAAGGCGGTCACCCGGGCCCGGTCGTCGGAGATCGCCGGGGTGAGCGAGTACGGGGACAGCCGCTGGCGCAACGCCCGGTAGGGCCTAGTGCTGCTTGACCCGGGCCCGAAGAATAGGAGGAGGACCAGCAGGATGGCGGCGAACCCGGCGACGGCCACGACGTAGCGCCCCTGAGAGCCCTCCAGCCGGGACAGGGCCGGCGCCGAGGGCAGCTCGGCCGGGACGGGGACGGCGGCCGGGCTCGCCTGGGTCCCGACGAAGAACCGCTCGTCGTGGTACTCCCCTACCACGCCGTTGGCGACTTGCACGGTGAGCCGGAAGTCGACCTCGCTTCCCACGCCGGGGGGCAGCACGAGGTCGACCACGTACTGCGAGGCCAGGTTGCGCCCGAGGGCTCCGAACAGCGCCTCCACGTTGTCGGCGGTGGTGGGTACGGTCTCTCCCCCGGTCGCCTTGGCCAGCTCCCCCAGGGCGACCTGGTCCTGGGGACGGCCGGGAACCTCCAGGCCTACCGTGAACACCTTCACCTTCGCCGCCTTGGCCGCCGCGATCGCCTGCTGGAGGGTCGTCGAAGTCCCCTCGTGGCGACCGTCGGAGAGCACGAACAGGTTCCGCTGGCCCGGCTGGCCCGCCAGCTGCTCGGAGGCGCGGACCACGGCGTCGTAGAGGGCGGTGTCTCCTTGGGGGTCGTCGACCCTCAGGGCCTGGATCGCGTCCTTGGCCTTGCCGGCGTCGTCGGTCAGGTCCTGGACGACGTTGGGCGTGTTGGCGAACGAGATCACGCCCATCTGGGTGCCCGCCCGCATCTGGCCCGCGAACTTGGCGGCGGCGCTGCGGGCGGTGTCGATGTTGTTGTTGTCCAGCATGCTGCCGCTGGTGTCGACGGCCAGGAACACCGCCAGCTTGCCGCTGGCGCCGCGCTGCTCCTGCAACGGGGTGGCCCGGACATCCTGGACCTGCTGCCCGTCGATGCTGGCGGTGAAGGCGCTCGAGTCCAGACGCTCCCCTGTCCAAGCGGGCCCGGACATGGCCACGGTGACCTTGAGCCGTCCGGAGGCCGAGTCGACGTCCCGCAGGCTGACCTTGAGCTGTTCCTGCTGCTGACCGACGGCGGGGGCAGCCAGGCCGAGCGACCCGAGCAGCAGCCCGGCCAGCAGCAGGCTCCCGAGCCTGGCCACCCGGCGGCTCATCGACGCATCGCCAGCGGGACCGAGCCGCTCTCGTGCTGGAACAGCTCGTTGGGGAAATGGACGCCCTGGTCGCTCATACGCTCGAGGAACCTCGGGCGCAGACCGGTCGGCTGGATGACACCGCGGAAACGGCCGTTCTCGTCGATGCCGGCCCGGTAGTCGAACACGAAGATGTCCTGGAGGGTGACGACGTCGCCCTCCATGCCGACGATCTCGGTGACGTGGGTGAGCCGGCGGGTGCCGTCCTTGAGCCGTGACTGGTGCACGATCAGGTTGATGGCCGAGGAGATCTGCTCACGGATCGCCCGCATGGGGATGTCGACCCCGGCCATCAGGACCATCGTCTCCAGCCGCGACAGCACGTCGCGGGGCG
>Ga0307299_10000838_pt1 | contig 10248 bp, 9 predicted proteins | sample ER_DNA_159_FD_194466 | JGI IMG/M metagenome (GOLD analysis project Ga0307299, IMG submission 194466) | Bulk soil microbial communities from the East River watershed near Crested Butte, Colorado, United States - ER_DNA_159 | ecosystem: Environmental > Terrestrial > Soil > Floodplain | place: USA... | reverse complement strand
AGAGGTAGCGCAGGCGATCGAGCGAGACGTCGAGCAGCGTGACGTGGGCGCCCAGCCCTGCGGCCATCTTCGCGGCGTTCGTCCCGACCACACCGCCCCCAATGATCAGCACTTCGGCGGGGAGGACGCCCGGTACGCCGCCCAGCAGAATGCCGCTCCCGCCGAACACCTTCTCCAGGTACTTCGCCCCCTCCTGCACGGCCATCCGTCCCGCGACTTCGCTCATCGGGGTGAGCAACGGCAGCTCCCCGGTCGAGAGCTGCACGGTCTCGTAGGCGATCGCGATGGACCCGGACTTGATGACCGCCTTGGTCAACGGCTCCGAGGCGGCGAAGTGGAAGTACGTGAAGAGTACCTGCCCTTTGCGCATCCTCGGCCATTCGGCCTCGATCGGCTCCTTGACCTTGAGGATCAGCTCCGCCTTGGCCCAGACCTCGTCGGCCCCGTTCACGACCTGCGCGCCGACGGCGCGATAGGCGTCGTCCGAGAATCCCGAGCCGAGTCCCGCGCCCTGCTCCACGAGCAGCGTGTGCCCGTCGCCCGCCAGCGATTCGGCCCCCGCCGGCACGAGGGCCACGCGGTTCTCGTTTGTCTTGATCTCCTTCGGGACTCCGACGATCATGGTGCTCCTTTGGGTCCGAGCGACACGATGGTCTGGCGCTCGGGGGCGAAGAACTCGGCGGCGGCGCCGGCCATGTCGTCCGCGGTCAACGCGGCGACTGTCGCGAGCATCTGGTCGAGGCTCAAATACGGCTCGCCGTTCACCGACGTGCTGGCCAAACGATACATCTTGGCGGTAGGACTCTCCAGCGACAGCATCAGCTGACCCAGCGTCTGCTGCTTCGCCTCATCGAGCGCGGCGCCCGCCAATCCCTCGCGTGCGAGCCGTGCGTACTCCTCCCGGATCGCCGCGGTCGCCTCGGCGGCGCGCCCAGGCTGCGTCCCCACGTACACACCGGCGACGCCCATCGCGCGGTAGAACGACGTGAAGCTGTAGATCGCGTAAGCCAATCCCAGCTCCTCGCGGATCCGCTGGAACAGCCGGCTCGACATGCCGCCCCCAAAAATGTTCGACAGCACGAGGAGCGCGAACTTGCGGCGGTCGGAGTAGGGCACGGTGTCCGTCGCGAAGACAATGTGGGTCTGTGCCGTGTCTTTCTCGAAGTGGCGTACAGTACTGCGCACGGCAGGCGGCACGGGCACAGCGGCGGGCGCCTCCCGGCTCCCGTCTCCTGTCTCCCGCTCAAACCACCCCTGCTTCGCGACCGCTTCGAGGAGCGTTTCGTGGGCGAAGTTCCCCGCCCCGGCAATCACGCAGTTGCCGGGGAAGTACGCCCGCGCGTGGAGCTGCTTCAGGTCGTCGGCCGAGAGGGCGCCGACGGTCTCCCGCGTTCCCAAAATCTGGAATCCGTAGGAGTGCTCCGGCCACAACGTCTCGTAGGCGATGTCGAAGACTTGATCGTCGGGGGTGTCGAGGACGGTGCTGATCTCCTCGAGCACCACCTTGCGCTCCAGCTGGAGATCGGCGTCGCGCAGCACCGGACGCCGCACCAGGTCGGTGAGGACATCGAGCGCGCGCGGCAGATCCGCGTCGAGGACGCGGGCGTGGTAGGCGGTGGCGTCTCGGGAGGTGTACGCGTCGAGCGAGCCGCCCCGTGCCTCGAGCGCGAGGGCGATCTCCTGGGCGGAGCGCCGCTCGGTCCCCTTGAATACCATGTGCTCGAGCAGGTGCGACACGCCCATCTTGGGACGGGGCTCGTGGGCGCTGGCCGTCCGCACCCACACCCCCATGGCCGCCGAACGCACCGACGCCACGCGCTCGGAGAGCACCGTGACGCCGTTCGGGGCGCTGGTCCGATGGATCTCCCGGTCGAGCCGGACGGTTTCCATCGGCCGGCTAGTTCTTCTCGAGCAGCGCCTTCCGGGACAGCTTCATGCGGCCGCGCTCGTCCACCTCGAGCAGCTTGACGCGCACGTGGTCGCCCCGTTTGACCACATCCTCGGTCTTCTCGGTACGGCCGTGCTGCAGCTCGGAGATGTGGAGCAGGCCCTCGACGCCCGGGGTGATCTCGACGAACGCCCCGAAGGCGGTGGTGCTCTTCACGACGCCCTCGTAGATCTTGCCGACCTCGGGCTCCTGAATGAGCCCGGCGATCATGTCGCGGGCCCGCTCGCCCCCCTCGCCGACCGCCGAGATGGTGACGAGACCCGTGTCGTCCACGTTGATCTCCGCGCCCGTCTGTTCCTGGATCCCACGAATCGTCTTGCCCTTGGGTCCGATCAGGTCCCCGATCTTGTCGGGGCGGATCTGCATCGTGATGATGCGCGGCGCGTACTTGGAGAGCTGCGAGCGCGGCGTGGGGATGGTCTGCTGCATGATGTCGAGGATGTGGAGCCGGGCCTTTTTGGCCTTGTCCAGCGCCTCGCTGATGACCTTGAAGTCGAGCCCTTCGATCTTGATGTCCATCTGGATCGAGGTGACCCCTTCGCGCGTCCCGGCGACCTTGAAGTCCATGTCGCCCAAGTGGTCCTCGCTGCCCAAAATATCCGTCAGAATAGCGACGCGTTTGCCTTCCTTGATCAGGCCCATCGCGATGCCCGCGCACGCGGACTTCACCGGCACGCCGGCGTCCATCAGCGCCAGCGAGCCGCCGCATACCGTGGCCATGGACGAGGAGCCGTTCGACTCGAGAATGTCCGAGACGATGCGAAGCGTGTAGGGGAACTCTTCATAGGGCGGCAGAATCGCCTGAATCGCCCGCTCAGCCAGGGCGCCGTGCCCGACCTCACGCCGCGACGTCCCGCGAATCGGCTTCACTTCACCGGTCGAGAACGGCGGGAAGTTGTAGTGCAGCATGAACGACTTCGTCGTCTCCTGCGCCACGTCGATCGAGTCGATGCGCTGCTCGTCCCGCGTCGTGCCCAGGGTGACCGACACCAGCGCCTGCGTCTGACCGCGCGTGAACAGCGCGGACCCGTGCGTGCGCGGCAGCCAACCCACCTCGCAGCTGATCGGCCGGACCGTATCGAGGTCGCGCCCGTCCACCCGCTCGCCGGCGCTCAGCACCTGCTCCCGCATCGTGTGGTACTCGATGTCCTCGATCACCCGCCCGACGTCTTTCCCGTTCTCCGGGAATTCCTCGGCCAACTGTTCCTGAATCGTGGCCTTGAGGGCGGCGAGGGCCTGCGCCCGCTCCGACTTTTCGGGAAGATTGAGCGCCTCGGAGATGCGCGGTGCGGCGAGGGCCTTCACGCGCGCCACCAGCTCGGCCGGCGGCTCGACCTTGGTCCACTCCATCTTGGGCTGGCGGACGTCGGCCGTCAGCTCATTGGCCGCGTCGAGCAGCTCCTGGATTCCCTTGTGCGCCACTTCGAGCGCCTTGATGACCTCCGCCTCGGTCAACTCCAGGGCGCCGCCTTCGACCATCACGATCGAGTCCTGGGAACCCGACACGATGATGTCGACGTCGGAGAATTCGAGCTGCTGGAAGGTGGGGTTCAGGATCCAGGCGCCTTCGACACGGCCGACGCGCACGGCGGCGACGGGACCATTCCAGGGCACCTTGGACATCGAGAGCGCCGCGGAGGCCGCGGTTACGCCGAGCACATCAGCGTCGTTCTCCTGGTCCGCCGAGAGGACGTAGATGAAGACCTGCACTTCGTTCTTGAAGCCTTCGGGGAACAGCGGCCGGATCGTGCGGTCGGTCACGCGCGCCGAGAGGATTTCCTCATCGGAGGGGCGGCCTTCGCGCTTCAGGAAGCCGCCGGGAATCTTGCCCGCGGCGTAGGCCTTCTCTCGGTACTCGACGGTGAGGGGGAAATAGGGGAGGTTGGCGATGTTGTCGGACACCGTCACCGCCGCGAGCACCACCGTCTCACCGTACTGTATGAGGCAAGACCCCGCTGCTTGCTTGGCCAGCCGACCTGCCTCGAGCCTCAGCTTGCGGCCCGCGAATTCACGCTCGACGTGCTTCACCAGATTCTCTTTGTCTAGAGCACAGGAAAAAACGCCGAGCGCCCCGGTGCTCTTCCCGGGGCGCCCTGCGCGACGCCGATCTGACTAATGGCGGAGGCCCAGCTCGTCGATGAGCTGCCGGTACTTCGCGAGGTCGCTGCGCTTCAGGTACTCCAACAGGCGGCGGCGGCGGTTGACCATTCTCAGCAGGCCGCGCTGCCCGTGGAAATCCTTGGCGTGCGCTCGGAAGTGACCGGTGAGGCTGTTGATCCGCTCGGTGAGCAGCGCAACCTGCACCTTGGTGGATCCGGTGTCGCGGTCGTGCAGCCCGTATTTCCTGACCGGCGTCGTCTTGTCGTACATCAGAAGTAGTTCCCTAATCGTTGTTAGCTGCGTAAGTTACCCGGCTCTCAACCCGTTGTAAAGTGCGCCCGTGACCAATGCTGCGACGGACCTCGTCGGTCGGACCCTCGGGCCCTACGACCTGGAAAAGCTCCTGGGCCAGGGGGGCTTCGCCTGGGTCTTTGTCGGCCGCGAGCTCGACGGGACCCCCGTTGCCGTCAAGGTCCTGAAGCCCCGCTACGCCGGCGACCCCCTGTTCGAGTCCCGCTTCCGCAACGAAAGCGAGATCGCCGCCAAGCTCGAGCATCCCAACATCATCCGCATCCGCACCGTGGCCAAGGCCGGCGACCACGTGTACTTCGGCATGGACCTGTGCGCCGACAGCCTCGGCGCCCGCCTCGCGCGCGAGGGGCCCCTCCCCGAAGCGGACATCGTGCGCCTGGCCCGCGACATCATCGCCGCCCTGGACTTCGCCCATGGCCAGGGCGTCATCCACCGGGACCTGAAGCCCGACAACGTGCTGATCCGGTCCGACGGGACCGCCGTGTTGACCGACTTCGGCATCGCGCGTGCCGTCTCGGGCTACGTGGCGTCCACCGGCGTCAACATGACGATCGGGACGCCGCAGTACCTCTCGCCCGAGCAGGCCCAGGGCCGGGCCCTCGACCAGCGCGCTGACTACTACGCGCTCGGCGTCACGCTGTACAAGGCCGCCACCGGCGAGGTGCCGTTCAGCTCGACCGATTGGTTCGAGCTGGCCCGGATGCACGTCGAGGATCCGCCGCCCCCGCTGCGCAAGAAACGCCCCGAGCTGTCGAAGCGGTTCGAGCGCGTCGTGCTCAAATGCCTCGCGAAGCACCCCGACGACCGCTACAAAGACGGCGCGGAGCTGCAGGCGGATCTACAAGACGTGCTCGAGAGACGTCGGGCGACGGTCGAGATCGGCGCTGCCCCCATCGGCACGAAGCAGCAGCTCGCCATCACGGGGGCGATGATGCGGCGGCGGCGGATGTCGTGGCTCGTGATCGTGGGCGTGGCGGTGGGGCTGCTCGCGCTGATCGCGCTCGTCGTCAAGCTGATGCGCTGAACAAACGGCGAATCGCGCCGAACAGGCGGGCGACGATGCCCGGGCGCGGTGCACGTAGGGGCGCAGCATGCTGCGCCCCTACCACGGTAGCCTCGGCCGCCGCCCTTAAGGCCGGTTCGTATTCCTTGGGGAACGGCCGTTCCGCCAACCGCACCGCGAACCCAGGTTTCTCAGTGCTGCCGGACAGGTCGACCACACCCGGATGCGCCCGCTCAATCACATCCATCAGCGGTCGTAACCGCTCCCGGCTCCCCGCTCCCTGCTCCTTCTTGTAGTACGCCGCCGCCACCGCCTCCACGACACGCTCCGCCTTCACGCGGCCGGCGACGTAACCCTCGAGCGTTTCTCTGACCGAAGGCACGCTACAAAACCCGGAGCAGCTCGTTGCCGATGACGAACAGCATGAGCCCCACAATGAGGGCGAGCCCGACCTGCGTCAGGCGCAGGCGCAGCTGAATCGAGAGCGGCTTACGGCGAATCCCCTCGGCGACGAGGAACACCATTTGCCCGCCATCCAGGACGGGGATGGGCAACAGGTTGAGCACGGCGAGGTTGATCGACATCAGGGCCATGAAGCCAAACAGGACGTTCAGCCCGCCGCGCGCCGCCTGTCCCGACATCTGGGCGATCGTAATTGGTCCGCCCAAGTGGCGGGGCGACGTCCGGCCGATGACGAGGCCTTTCAGGAACTGGAGGATCTGAGCGACCCGCCGGTTCGTCTCTTCCCACCCCACGCTCAGAGCACCGATCACGCTACGCGACCCGACCGGCGGCCGGAGCGCTGCGACGCCGATCATCCCGAAGGTGCGCTCCTCCTTCGTAACCGGGTCCCGCTCGGTGCGTCGCTCGGGCGTGACCGTAATCGTGAACAGCGTATCCCCCCGCGCCACACCGATGGAGAGGGGCTTCGCGGGGTTCGCGCGCGCCACCCGCGCAAAGTCGCCCCACGAGGCCACCGTGTCGCCCTGAACCCGCACCAACCGGTCCCGCGGCTGCAGGCCGGCCCGCGCGGCTGGGCTCCCGGGCTCGACCATCGCGATGACGGGGGGCAAGTACACGTCGAGGTTGCGGATAACGGCGAACCGGTCGGCCGTATCGCGCGGCGAGGAGGGAGGCCCGAAATCAATGACGATGGGCTCCCCCCGCCCCTCAACCCGGAGGCGTACGGGGCTCTCCTCCAGCACGATGGCATCGGCGAGCTGACTCCAGGTCCGTACCGCCCGGCCGTTGACCTCCGTAATCCGGTCTCCACGGTGCAGCGCGGCGAGCGGGGCCGCGGACGCGGGCAGCTCGCTCACGCGCACGCTGTCCACCTGCGTGGTGGCGATGAACTCCGATCCGAGCGTTCCGGTGAAGGCGAGACCGGCGTACACGAGCACCGCGACGATGAAGTTCATCGTCACGCCGGCGAGGATGATGATCATCCGCGCCCACAGCGGCTTCCGATCGAAGGCCCGGGCGGGGTCCACGGGCACCGTGGCCTTCCCCCCTTCGAGCTCTCCGGCGAGCCCCTCGTCCTCGAGCCCCGCCATTTTCACGTATCCGCCCAGCGGAATGATCGAGATCCAGTACTCCGTCTCACCGCCGCGCCATTGGAAGAGCGGTCGCCCAAACCCCAAGGAGAATCGCAACACCTGGACTCCGAGCACCTTCGCCGCCACGAAATGGCCCGCCTCGTGCACGAAGATCAGGGGACCGATGACGACGAAAAACGCGAGGAGATTCAGGAGCATGCGGCCTCTCGGGCGATGCGGCGCGCCGCGGCGTCCGCCGCGAGCACCGCATCGAGCGACTTGGCGTCACCGCTCGAGGCGCCGTGGTCCTCGAGGGTGGCGGCGATGATCTCGGCAATGCGGCCGAACGGAATGCGCTCGGCGAGGAACAGCTCGACTGCGACTTCGTTCGCGGCGTTGAAGGCGGCGGGCGCCGTGCCGCCAAGGCTGGCAGCGTGCCGCCCGAGCAGATAGGCCGGGAACAGCTCGGGCCGCACCGGCTCGAACGTCAGATTGCCGGCCGCGACAGGATCGAAGCGGCGAGCGCCGTCGTCGGGCACGCGGTCCGGGTGCGTCAACGCGTACAGGATCGGCAACTCCATCGTCGGGAATCCCACCTGGGCAAGCACGGAGCCGTCCACGAACTCGGTGAAGGCGTGAACCACCGACTGCGGGTGGATGACGACGTCCACGTTCTCATAGCTCACCTGAAAGAGATAGTGCGCCTCGATCACCTCGAGCGCCTTGTTGACGAGCGTCGCCGAGTCCACCGTGATCTTCTTGCCCATCTTCCAGGTCGGGTGACGCAAGGCTTCGGTGACGGTGGCCTGCGCGACGCGCGCCGGCTCCCAGGTCCGGAACGGCCCCCCCGACGCCGTGAGGATCAGGCGAGCCAGCTCCGCCGGACGGCGCCCCGTGACGCACTGCAGCACCGCGCTGTGCTCGGAGTCGACCGGGACGATCTCGCCACCTCCCTCGCGCGCGGCGCGGGTGACGAGCTCGCCGGCCATGACGAGCGTCTCCTTGTTGGCGAGGGCGACCCGCTTCCCCGCCCGCAGCGCCGCGAGGGTCGCCTCGAGCCCCGCGGCCCCGACGATGCCGTTAACGACGATCTTCACGTCGGGATGCGTGGCGGCCTCGACCAGGCACTGCGCGCCTGCTCCATTCACGAGCCCCGAGAACGCCGGCTTCCAGGTCGCCACCTGGTCCGCGAGCAAGGCGCTGTTGGTGTGCGCCGTCAACGCCACGACCTTGAAGCGGTCCCGCTGGCGCGCCAAGACCTGCAGCGTCGAGCAACCGATCGATCCGGTGGAGCCGAGGACGGCAACGCCGACGGTCATATGACGCCGAACAACTTGTAGAGGCCAGCCGCGACAGGCACCACGAAATACAGCGAGTCGAGGCGGTCGAGCACGCCGCCGTGGCCGGGGATCAGGTTCGAGGAGTCCTTTACGCCCGCTTCGCGCTTGAACAGCGACTCGGCGACGTCGCCCACCTGACCCACCACGCCAACGACTCCCCCCAGCGTCACCAGTTGCCAGACCGCAAAGTTCCAACCCACCCGGTTCAGCACGAGCAGTCCCAACACCACCGCGGTGACCACCGCCCCCAGGAAACCACCCACCGCGCCCGACCGGGTCTTATTCGGCGACAGCCGAGGGGCCAGCTTCGGACCCCCCACCTTGATGCCGACGGCCATGGCCGCGGTGTCGCCGATCCAGGTAATGATGAGGGGAACGAGGGTGAGGCAGAGGTACGCGAACGGTTGGTTGGCGGCGTTCGCGCCGTGGCGGATGGGAATCAGGAAGGCCAGCAACGCGGAAGCGTACAGGCATCCGAACAGGGTCACCGAGACGACCGCCAAGGGTTTGGCGGCCGGCCCGCGGCGCAGCATCGCCACGACGAGAAGCACCATCAGCCACAGCGCCCCCAGATACAGCGCTGGTTCCGCCCAGTGGATCTCGGAGCCCTTGGCCCAATACGCCAGGAGCGGGATCGCCGCCGCGGCCACGCCGCCGGTGCGGTCCAGCGCGTCGAAACCCTGGCGCCGCGCGAGATCGTAGATCTCGCGCGCGCCGAGCACGCCCAAGGCCGCGAGCGCGGCGGCGAACGGCCAACCACCGAGCCAGACGATTCCCACCGCCAAAGGAATGGCGACCGCCGCGAAGGCGATGCGCTTCGCCAGGTTGCTCGCCATCAGACTGTGACTTTGCCGAACCGGCGTTCGCGCCGCTGATAGTCGAGGATGGCGTCGAACAGCGTCTGGCGCGTAAAGTCAGGCCACAGGACGGGGGTCATGTACAGCTCGGTGTAGGCGAGCTGCCACAGCAGGAAATTCGAGAGCCGCAGCTCTCCCGACGTGCGGATCAGGAGATCGGGGTCGCCCCAGGGCGCCGTGTAGAGCTTGGCCCGGATCGCGTCCTCGTCCAGTTCTTCGAGCTTCTTTGTCCCCTTGAGCACTTCCTCGGCGAGCAGCCGCGCGGCGCGCGCGATCTCGCCGCGCGACGAGTAGGAGATGCAGAGGTTGAGCGAGAGCTTCGTGCCGCTGGCCGTGTCGCGCTCGACGCGCTCGACCGCCTCGCGGCCCGTCGGAATCAGGCGGCTGCGGTCGCCGAGTACGTGCACCGTCACGCCTTGCTGGTGCAGGTCGGCCGCCTCGCGCGCGATGTACTCCTCGAGCAGGTCCATCAGCGCGGAGATTTCCGTGAGCGGGCGCTTCCAGTTCTCCTCGGAGAAGGCGAAGAGCGTGAGGACTTCGACGCCGGCTTCGATGGCGCCTTCGACCGTTTCGCGCACGGCCTTCATCCCCGCGCGGTGGCCGAAGGGCCGGGGGAGCCGGCGTTCGCTCGCCCAGCGCCCATTGCCATCCATGATGATCGCCACGTGGCGGGGAATCGGGCCCGGCAGCATCAGACTTCCATGATCTCCGCTTCCTTCGCCTTCACCGCCCCGTCCACCAGCTTCAGGTGCTCGTCGTGGACCTTCTGGATGTCCTTTTCGGCTTTCTTTATCTCGTCTTCGGAGACGTGCTCGACCTTTTTGATCTTGTTGATCGTCTCGGTACGCGCGTGACGAATGGCGACGCGGCCCTCCTCCGCGAGCTTGTGAACCACCTTCACCAGCTCCTTGCGCCGCTCCTCCGTGAGAGGCGGCACAGGGATGCGGATGATGTTGCCGTCGTTGGAGGGGGTGAGCCCTAAGTCGGAGGCGAGGATCGCCTTCTCGATCGCCTTGAGCAGCGTCTTGTCCCAGGGCTGGATCGTGAGGAGTTTCGGCTCGGGCGCGGCCACGCTGGCCACTTGGGTCAGCGGCATTTCGTTGCCGTACGCCTCGACGCGGACCAGGTCGAGCAGCGCGGTAGTGGCCTTCCC
>Ga0307299_10000833_pt1 | contig 10284 bp, 9 predicted proteins | sample ER_DNA_159_FD_194466 | JGI IMG/M metagenome (GOLD analysis project Ga0307299, IMG submission 194466) | Bulk soil microbial communities from the East River watershed near Crested Butte, Colorado, United States - ER_DNA_159 | ecosystem: Environmental > Terrestrial > Soil > Floodplain | place: USA... | reverse complement strand
TCGCTGCGGACACCTGGACGGAGCTCGAGGGGCGACTGGTTCCGGCCTGCGAGATTCGGTGTGTTTCGTCGCAGGACGGTGTGCGTTGGAAAGGTGGAGGCGAAACCGCGGTCGCACCTACGAGCGAGGAGGCCGGGGTAGGGCGGCCGTTTGTTCAGGCGAGTGGCGACGGCTACCGGATGTGGTACTCGATCTGTAGTCGTTCGCGCCGCCACCGCATTGGTTATGCGACCTCAGAAGATGGGGCTTCGTGGACGCGGCGGGACGAAGAGGTCGGCATTGATGTCTCGTCGAGCGGGTGGGACTCCGAGGTGGTCTGCTTCGGCGCGGTCCTGGCGACGCGGGCCGCCACCTACTTGTTTTACAACGGGAGCCGCTACGGGGAGACGGGCTTCGGGGCCGCTCTCCTCGATGAGGGCTGAGGCACGCGCGGTCATGCGCCGGTTCGGGCGCGCACTGCTGGAGCTTCTCTAACCGACGATCGCGTAACTCCGGTCTGGCAGGTATCGCGATCGCCGTAGGGTGTAGGCCGAATCGTGCAGTACCTCCCGGAAGGCGACGGTCTCGCCGGGATATTCGACAGCATTTAGTTCATCCATGGCGATGACCGAGCCTGGGACCAGGAACGGCTGGATTGCAGTGAGGCAGTCTCTTGTGGGCTCGTAAAGCTGAAGATCGAAGTAGGCGAGCGCTATGACCGTCTCTTGCCGTCCCTCCAAGAACTGCGGCAGCGTCGCGCTGACGTCGCCCGCGACGAGTTCGTACTTCCGGATGTGCCCCATCGGGTTTTCGGCCTCGTGATAGTCCAGTAGTGCCTGCAGGTGATCGAGGTAGGACATCCCCACGGCGAACCTACCCTCGCTGACGAACTCGGTTTCCCCATCCTGCGCGGTCGGCTTGGTGTAGCCCTCGAAGGTGTCGAATCCGACTATCCGCCGTGTGTAGTTGTAGGGCTCGTAAACGGCGCGAAGGGACTCGAGCAGTGCGAGGTTCGCACCCCACCACGTTCCGAACTCGACGACGATCCCCGGTGTGTCAATGATCAGCCTGTAGACCTCGTCAATCCATAAGAGCTTGGCAACGGTTGAGCTCCGCATGTAGAGCGGCAGGTTCACAAGCAGATCGTCGACAGGTAGCGGGCTCGCCTGGAACAAGCTGTTGAGCTCCTGCCGACCCTCGATTTGACTGGCCGATCCCCGTGCGTGAAGGTCGCTCACTTGGCTCGCACCGTACCACGGAGGTGCTTTGGCATTTCCTCCGAACACAAGGGCGCGTGCGTAGGGCGGGTGTTTAGCCTTCGGACCACCTTGCGACACCGAAGCCGCTCCGGCCGTACTCATTGCCGTTGTAGAAGAGGTACCGGCCGGACCGCGTTTCGATGACGTACGGGAAGCACAGCATCTGCGAGTCCCACCCTGCGGGTGACGGTTCGATTCCCGGATCTTCACGCCGGAAATTCACCCCATCCTCCGATCGTGCAACGCCGATGCGATAACCCCGCGAAATCGAGCGCGCCGAGTACCAGAGCTCTTGACGCCCGTCCCTCTGTACAAGGCACGGTCGCCCGACGCCGAACTCGTCAGGCCCCGGTGCCAGCGCCTCCCGGCCCTCATCCGGCCACTCGAGGCCGTCAACGGAGTCGGCGGAACGGATCGAGTAAGTGGGTGTGCGATTGCCATTCAGGACGACCGTGTTCGATCCAGCTGCATACCAGACTCGCCACATTCCGCCGTCGCGGATCACGTATGCCGCCGTCCGCGCAATCAGCTCTTTGGATGTGCGGTCGAGAACTGGAGTCGTGTGAAGGCGTTCAAACGTGTCGCCGCCATCGCGACTGAGGGCGGCTCCCGTCAGCAGCAGGTAGCGCACGCTCTGGAAGAGCTGCCAGCCTGTGTAGTACAGGCGTAAGGTGCCTTCGTCGTCGCGAACCACGCACATCGGCGTGACGCCGTTGTCATCGAATGAGCCGAGATCGCCGAGACCAAGCGCGGGCACATTCGAGATTCCCGTGACCGTCGTGGGGTCGTCCGCGAGCACGTCGACCCACCCGACCCGGCCAATGAGATCGGCGTCCAGGAATGCGACGTAGACCCGAAGAACGTCCGAGTTGAGCGAGAACGGCGTCGGAACAAACGCGTGAGACTGCATCCAATCGGCCTCGCCCGCCGCGCAGAACACCCTCCCGAGTTTCTCCCACACGCCGCCATCTTCGCGGACGGAAGCGCCCACGGGCAAGCAAGGTAAGCTAGCCCGCTGATGTCCGCGGCTCCGTACAGCACCTCGCAGTGGCAGACGTTTCGCGACACGCTCGGGTACCACAGGCGCGTCTTTGGCGTCACGGTTAGCACGGAGTTCAAGCTCAAGTACGCCGATTCGGTGCTCGGCTACGTCTGGTCGATCGCTAGGCCGTTCGCGTACTTCACGGTCATCTGGGTGCTGCTCGGCGGGGTCTTCGGCAGAGGCGCGGCGATGCACAACTATCCGCTGTACCTGCTGCTTGGCATCGTGATCGTCACGTACTTCATCGATGCGGTCGGCCTCCAAATGCGCTCGATTGTCGACCGCGGGGGGCTCTTAAGAAAGATCTACTTTCCGCGGTTGATCATTCCTCTATCGGCGACTGGAACGGCGACGGTCACATTCGCAGTGAACGCCCTTGCCGTCATCGTCTTCATCGCCGCTAGCGGGATTACGCCGCACGCTTCCTGGCTGCTGATTTTTCCGCTGCTCGGCGAGCTCTACCTCTTTGTGCTCGGACTCGGTTTGATCCTTGCGATGGCGTACACGCGTTTCCGGGACATCGGTCAGTTGTGGGAACTCGCGGCGCAGCTCCTCTTCTTCGCGTTGCCCGTGATGTATTCCATTGCGTTGCTCGGGCCTCGCTATCAGAAGATCGTCGTGCTGAACCCGGTCGCCCAGGTGATGCAGGACATACGCAGAATCATCCTGGGTCCCGAGCTGGATCCACAGACGATCGCGGCGGTCTACGGTTTTCGCGAGGCTCGCGCGATCCCGGCCGCTATTGCACTCGGGACGTTTGTCGTCGGCTTATTGCTGTTCCAGAAGGACTCGAAGAATTTCGCGGAGCGCGTCTAATGGCGAATACCGCGCTTGAGGTCGCCAACGTCTCGAAGACGTTCAAGATTCCGCACGAGCAGCGCACGACATTCAGGGAGCACGCCCTTCACCCTTTCCGCAGGACAAGCTTCGAACAGAACGAGGCGCTCAAGGATGTCAGCCTGACGATCGAGGAAGGCGAGTTTTTTGGTGTCATTGGCGCAAACGGCAGCGGGAAGAGCACGCTCCTTAAGATCATGGCCGGTATTTACTCACCGAGCTCCGGCCGAGTTCACGTTCACGGAAAGCTCTCGCCATTCATCGAGCTCGGCGTCGGCTTCAACCCTGACCTCACCGGCCGCGACAACATCCGCGTCAACGCAACGCTCCTCGGGCTGACCAAGAAGGAGCTCAACGCGAGATTCGACGAGATCGTTGCTTTCGCCGAGCTCGAGCGATTCATGGATCTCAAGCTGAAGGACTATTCGACGGGAATGTCGCTTAGGCTCGGGTATTCGATTGCGATTCACGTTCCGTTCGAGATTCTCTTGCTCGACGAGGTGCTCGCCGTTGGCGATCGGGAGTTCGCGCGCAAGTGCTTCGCGACGTTCGACCGGTTCAAGGAAGAGCGACAGACGATGGTATTCGTCAGCCACGACCTGGGTGCCGTCGAGAAGTGGTGCGATCGCGTGGTGTATCTCGAAGGGGGACGGGTCGAGGCCGTCGGGCGAGCTCAAGAAGTGTGCGAGCTTTACCGGGATCGAACCGGCGGCGCCGTGCAGCCGGACGCGCAACAAGAGTCGCTCGCCGCAGCCGGTTGATCACGTCGCGACTGCGCGCACCCGGCCGGGTAGTGCTGCAGGAGCATGAGCAGGAGATCGCTTTCCGAGGTGCGGGTTCGCGCGGCCGGCGACACGGGCATCGGGTCGACTGGGCGGTCCTCTACTATCGCGGTGTGGCGTGTGGGAGTGGGCGTTGACGGCGCCACATGCCGTGCGAGGGCGGCGCCGGGGTCTCGGATCGGCCGTACGATCGAGGCTCGCCGCTGCGCGCCACGCGTTCTCGCAGACGCGGCTCGGCTGGTGGCTGTGGCGGTGCCGGTGCCGTATACGGGTGTTGCCGCGTCTGCGCGCGGCGATGCTTCCGCCGCTCGGACATTTGGTGGCTTGCGTTGTGTGTCCGCGAACAGGAGCCGTGCGATTCCGTTTGACCTGGCGGATGTGCAGCTCGATGTGGACCGGCGGGGAACTGGCCACCTTCACCTCCGGAAACCTGCCGACCTCGATTTCCGACCCAAAGGTGATCCGCTGGCACACGTCGTCGTTCAGCTACTTGGGCGACCTGATCGACCTCGACTTCTTCGGTCTGCGACGTCGGAGATTCCGCGACATCGTGCCGATTCTTCTTCTCCTCTACGTGTCGTCCTTGAAGCTCCTTGGCTACGTCCCGGAGGCGACCTCGATCTACCGCTCGATGGCTCGCCGTCGCGACAGGATCGGGGCGTACGGCTGGATCGGGCTCGCCGACATCACGCACACGGTCGCACTCTGGCGTCGGCTCGTAGACGAGTACGACGCCCGAGGGTTCACGTTGTTCCCCCTCGTGGACGGGTTGACGGCCTTCCTCAGCGAATCAATGGGGTGGACGTTCGCTGTTGAGGCCACATTCGACGAGGCGCGTAGGTGCTACACCGCGGCGATCGAGGCGGCGCCGGACCTCGCGTTTGCGTGGCACGAACTCGCACGGCTCGAGGCAGACGCCGGGAACCATGCGGCGGCTGCCGAAGCCATGACGGAGTTCGCCCGGCGAATCGGTGGGGGAGCCGGGGCTGGGTCCCGGACGGCGGGGAAGCTCGAGGCCGCACGGCTACGGGCATTGGCGGCGGTGCCGGACGTCGACGCCGACGACGCCGCCACGCTCCGGCAATGGCACAAGGGCCCCGTTCGCGTTGTCTCGACCCAGTCTCACCGTGAGACGGTGCGCCCGCAGAGTAGTGCCGCCTCCGCTTCCGGCGAGCTTCCGGTCTCCTTCCGCGCGTACTGGCGCGGCCGCGAACACGTGATCGAGAAGAAGCTCACCTTCGGGCCAATCGGGTCGCACTTGGTTCGTGAGGGGTTCGTCTCGGCCTACCTGGGCGCGCCGTTCGTGACGAGCCTCGGCGAGAGCTTCGAGAGCTCGACCGCCTACCCCTTCTATCCTGGGCGCGAGATCTTTTCACCGCTCTTCCTCGGCAGGGCTAACGGATATGAGTTGTACGTGGCCCGGACGACCGGGACCATCCGCAATGCCGTCGTACTGCCGGGATTCGCCGACAACTACTTCCATTTCCTCTTTGACACCGTCGGTGCACTAGCGCTTATCGAGCCGGCCTTACTCGACGGCCGAGACTTCGTGCTTTTCAGCCACGGCCTGAAGCCGTTTCACCGAGATGTCTTCGAGTTGCTCGGCATTGCCGAGGAACGGCTGCGCACTCAAACGCCCGGGCGGTACGCCGTGTCGGCGGAGAACATCGTCGTCGTCGACTACCCGACGCCTCTCACCGTGGTGCATCCACGAACTGTGCCGTTCCTGCGCGACGCGCTGCTTGGCGCACAACAAGAACCGACACCCGGGAAACGCATCTACCTCGAGCGGACGGGCACGCGCAGCTTCGCGCAGAGGAGTCGGCGGGAGCTCCACCAGCTCTTCTCGCGGTACGGGTTCGTCGTCGTCCAGCCGGAGACGCTCACGGTGCGTCGGCAAGTCGAGCTCGTCCGCGACGCGGAGGCAGTTGCCGTAGATGCAGGCGCCGGCGCGGCGAACCTCCTATTCGCGGCGCGCCGAGCCAAAATCATCATCCTCGCGCCGCTCGTCGCTTACACGGAAGCGTTCACGCCGCTTTGCGCGCTGGGAGACCTGGATCTCCACGTCGCACTGTCGGACGCGCGCGTCCATCCGAAGTACCTCCTGACGTGGAGCGATTTTCAACCCGAGCCTGACCTCGAGACGCTCGGGCTATGCCTCGAGCGTGCGTTCGCGGGATCCGGCGCTGAGGCGTCTCGGCCTGCTCGGGGCGCGGCTTCGAGGAATTTGTCATAGGAGCGAAAGTAATCGGCCTCGTCGAAATGGTCCGATGCGAGGACGAGGCACACTGCGCCCGAGGAGAAGTTGACGACCTCGCGCCAGATGTAGTTCGGGACGTAGAGGCCGAAGTAAGAGCGGTTGAGCGTGACAGTGTCTCGACTCGTGCCGTCGTCCACGATCACGTCGAAGCTGCCGGAGGCCGCGACCATCACCTGCTCGAGTTCCCTGTGCGCGTGGCCGGCACGGGTTGCGCCGCCGGGAACGTCGTAGAGGTAGTACACGCGTTTGATCTCGAAGGGAACGTGCTCGCCGCCCTCGATGAATGTGAGGTTGCCGCGTTGGTCGTGGACGACCGGGAACTCGATCAACCGGCAGGTACCCACGCTGAGTTCTTCCCCCATGTACGGCCAGATTACCCCTGTGGTGAGTCGGCATCGGCGGCATTCCGGTGTGAGTCCGAGTCGAGCTCGTAGAACATGTGCACCACGCCACCGCCGCCGAACTCTGACTTGAACCTGTGGAGGCCGGCGTTGAGCATGCGCCCTTCGTCTTCCGTTGAGATCCCGAAATCGAAGAACCGGGCGCCGGACGTCATTGCTCGCCGAACGCATTCCCCGAAGACGGCATCGAGTGCAGACGCCGCCCTCCCCTCCTCGGTCGAACCGATGTATTGGGCGTGTACCACGCGGTTGGTCTTGAAGAGCACAACGCCGGCAACAACGGAGCCTTGGACCCTCGCCGTAACGACCTCGATCGATTCCGGGAAGAGCTGGAGCAAGAGTTGCATCTCGTCAACGGAGTGTGTGGGTCGAGCGCCGTGCCGCGTCGCGAGGTTCTCCTCCAGCACGACCCAAAATTCCTCTAGATGCGCCGGATCGAGGACGACGTCCACGCCCTGCTCCAGGGCTTTTCGTTCGCCTTTCCGCCGTCGCTCGCTGGGCCGCGATCGATCTGCCAGATCGATCGCGCATGAAAGGTCGCAGCGATAGAGGCGCGCGCCGAGGTTCCCGAGGGCGTAGACGTCATCCGCCGAAGGGCGTCGGTGGTAGATCTCGGGAACGGCCTTGTAGCGGAGCGTCCGAAACCCCTGCCGCGCGTAGTGGTCGCGAATCTCTGCGATCGCGTGGAGCATCGCCGCGCCGCCGAGCAGCCCGCGGTGTACGACTCCGCCGTAGGTGATACCAGGGTGACTGACGACGCGGTGTTCGACCGCCGGGTCCGCCGCTGCTGGAAACACCCCAACGAGACGCGAACGAGAGTCGCGCAGCATGAGGGATTGGTCGGCGAAGCGGTCGCCGTGATAGCTCAGGAAGCGCCGGCTGTGGAGGAACGTCGCCATCGGTGCGTCGGCGATGAACTCGTCCCATTCCGCTTGATCGTCGGATGCGTAGGGGGAGATCTGGAACTCCGCACGCATCTCGCGGCCACCCATCAAGGCCTCACGATCAAGATGTCCTCACGTCTGTTCGCCATGGGTAGACCATCCGATTGAGGAACGACATACGCGTCGAACCCTTTGTCTCGGGCGCGCCGGAGGATCTCGAGCACCACGGCGTCGTCGATCTTTGCCGGTTCGTCGGCGGACCCCAGGTCGGGGAGGCTGTCGTCGCCCATGAAGTTGCGGTGAAATGCGATTCCGGCCTCACTCGTGAAGAACCGCTTTCGCTTCGAAGCATTCGGAATATCGCCGAGGAGCATTGCCCCTCCGTTCGCAAGCAGCGACAGCGTTCGATCGAGAAACGGCCACAATGCATCCTCGGCGAAAACATAGTGCAGCACGCTGTAAACGAGAATCACGTCGACGGCCGCGACGTACTCTTCGAGCGAGATCTCATCCGGGAAGTGTCCGGGGAGCTTTCGGATGAAAGGTTCGTCCGGAAGCTGTCCGAGCATCTCCGGTGAGTCGACGAGGATCAGGACCGACTTCATGTGCCGGCAAAGATCGACGAGCAAGTGAGGCAGGCGGCTGCAGCCTGGTCCGATGTCTAAGACCGTGCGCTGCGGCGTTTGGAGCGTAGGGAGCTTCGCGGTTATGTCCGCGAAGATTGCTGCTTCCTTGCCTTCTCGGTACGAGTCCGGGAAGCCGATCTTCTCGTGCATGGTGAGTGACTCGTCTTCCGCCATGCGACGGAAGTCGTCGTAGGTGAGTTTCTCGAAGCGTTTAAGGTTCTCCCGTGACATCGTGCTTTCCGGTTGGCTTCTCCGAGGAAGAGCCCCTTAGGCTAGCTTCAGTGATCGGTGGTCGCGTTCGCTCGTCGCTCCGTAGAGCTTCGGCTGTGTTGACCTCGACGCGGGGGATCTCCGCGTGACGGTTGAATATCTCGACCTACGCGCTGCGATCGAAGAGCTTCAGACCGAGACCGACGAAGCAATCCGGAATGTGCTCGAAGGCGGGAGGTACATCCTCGGCCCGGAGGTCGAAGCCTTCGAACGAGAATTCGCCGCCTTTTGCGGCGTTCGACATTGCATCGGAGTAGGCAACGGGCTGGATGCGCTCCAGCTCCTGCTCCGAGGCTTTGGGATCGGGCCCGGCGACGAAGTGGTCGTCCCGGCGTATACAGCCGTGGCGACATGGATGGCTGTGACGCTCGTTGGTGCAACACCCGTTGGTGCCGACGTGCACGACACGACCTGGAATCTCGACGCAGAACGTGTTGAAGCGGCTCTCACAACCCGGACGAAGGCCGTCATCGCTGTACATCTGTTTGGCCAGCCCGCGGCGATGGACCCGCTCGCTGAGCTGGCCGAGGGCCGAGGCATCGTCCTCATCGAGGACGCGGCTCAGGCTCACGGCGCCCGGTACCAGGGACGCCGCGTCGGCGGGCTTGCACATGGCGCGGCGTTCTCGTTTTACCCGACGAAGAACCTCGGCGCTCTCGGAGACGGCGGCGCTGTCACGACAGACGACGACGAGCTAGCTGACACCGTCCGGCGACTACGAACCTATGGGTGGCGAGAGCGCGACGTGTCGGAGCTGAAAGGGATCAACTCGCGTCTCGACGAGCTCCAGGCAGGAATCCTCCGAGTGAGGCTCCGCCACTTGGAGCGCTGGAACGGACGCCGGGCCGAGATTGCGGGCACATACCTGACCGCCCTGGGTGATCGCGTTACAACACCTACGATTCCCTCATGGGCAGAGCCCGTCTGGCACCTCTTTGTCATCGCGGCAGAGGGGCGGGATGACGTCCGCCGGCAGCTTGCCGAGCGCGGCATCGGAACACTGGTTCACTATTTTCCACTTCCGCACCTCACGCCGACGTACCGCGCCGATGGCTGGGCGGAGGGATCGCTGCCCATCGCCGAGCGGCTCGCAGAGACGAGTGTCAGCCTCCCGCTGTACCCACAGCTCAGCAAGCGTGCATCTCATGAGGTCGTCGAGGCCGTTCTAGCCGTGTTCGGGTAATCGACTCCGGACTGAGGAGCCTCGTGAACCCTGAAGTTCCAGCCACATCGATCGACGTCGTCGTACCTGTGTACAACGGCTGGCACCTCACTGAACGCTGCCTCGAGCATCTCCGTCTACAGACGCTGCCGCACTCGGTCATCGTTTGTGACAACGGTTCCTCCGACGGCACCGTCGAGCGCCTTCGCATCTCGTTTCCGGACGTTCAAGTGGTTGAGCTGGGCACGAATCTCGGCTTCGCCGCCGCGTGTAATCGCGGCGTGCGAGCCGGCAAGCACGACATCGTCGTGCTCCTGAACAACGATGTCGAATGCAGCCCCGACTTCCTCGAGCGGCTGGTCCTGCCGCTCGTCGACGACGAAGGACTCGGCTCGGTTGCAGCACTTCTCCTCAAGCCGGGGGAGAATCGGATTGAGAGCTTCGGCTTGTCAGTGGACCCCACGCTCGCCGGTTACCCTCGGCTTCGAGACCTCCCCACCGGGCATGCGCAAGCGACGCATCCCGTGCTCGTGGGGCCGTCCGGGGCGGCAGGCGCGTACCGCCGGGAGGCCTGGGAGGCTGCCGGTGGACTCGACGAAGGCGTCTTCTCCTATGGTGAGGATGTCGACCTGGCGCTCCGGCTGCGTGCTGCCGGTTGGTCGACGGTAGGGGCCGCCGATGCCGTGTCGGTCCATATCGGGTCGGCGACCGCCGGCACTCGCTCCGCAATGCAGCGGTACCAAGGCGGTTTCGCGCGCGGTTACTTCCTACGCCGCTACGGA
>Ga0307299_10000827_pt1 | contig 10292 bp, 6 predicted proteins | sample ER_DNA_159_FD_194466 | JGI IMG/M metagenome (GOLD analysis project Ga0307299, IMG submission 194466) | Bulk soil microbial communities from the East River watershed near Crested Butte, Colorado, United States - ER_DNA_159 | ecosystem: Environmental > Terrestrial > Soil > Floodplain | place: USA... | reverse complement strand
ACCGCGGTGGTCCGAGCCGCTCGCCTCCAGGTCCGGCGGAAACGCCGGTGGAGGGGCTGCTCCGTTGAGGCGAAACGGCGTTCGCCAAGGCGTGGCGGCTATACGCGCCGGCGCGGGGGAGAGCGGCGGATGCTCGGTGAGGAATGCGGTCGTCGTGTCGCCGGCTCGCACGACGGGATGGCCGACGAGCCAGCGCAGGAAAGGCAGGTTCGTCGTGACGCCTTCGACCTCAGTCTCCTTCAGCGCGACGCCGAGACGGTCGAACGCCTCCTCGCGCGTCTCTCCGTGCGTGATCAGCTTCGCGATCATCGGGTCGTAGGCGATCCCGATGTCGTCGCCCTCGGCGACGCCTGCGTCGACACGGATGCCCTCCGGCAGCCGCAGCCTTTCGATGCGGCCGGTCTGCGGGAAAAAGGTCCGCGGATCCTCGGCGTAGAGCCGGACCTCGACCGCGTGACCGTGGCGCTCCGGCAGATAGTGGTCGACTCTCTTCGTCCCTTGCGCGATCTCGATCTGCCAGCGAACGAGATCCGCGGCCGTCACCAGTTCGGTGACGGGATGCTCGACCTGGATGCGGCCGTTCAGCTCGAGGAAGTAGAAGTCGTGCCCGTCGACCATGAACTCCGCGGTGCCGGCGTTCTCGTAGTGGATTGCCCTCGCAAACGCCAGCGCGGACTCGATCATCCGCCAGCGGACTTCGCGATCGATGCCCGGTGAGGGCGTTTCCTCGAGGACTTTCTGATGGCGCCGCTGGATCGAGCACTCTCGCTCGAAGAGATGTGTCACGTTCCCATGTGCGTCCCCGAACAGCTGGATCTCGACATGGCGCGGACGCTCCACGTAGCGCTCGCAGAACACGCGGTCGTCGCCGAACGCGGCCTTCGCCTCACGGCGCGACGCCGCGAGAGCGTTCTGCAACTCTGAGGGTTCGCGGACGACGCGCATCCCACGCCCGCCGCCGCCCGCTGCGGCCTTGACGACGAGAGGGAAGCCGATCTCCTCGGGCTCACCGGTCGGGACGACCGGAACGCCTGCCTCTGTGGCGATCCGCTTCGCCTCGAGCTTGTCGCCGCCGGCGCGCAATGCCTCCGGCGCCGGCCCGATCCACGTCAGCCCGGTGGCGTTCACCGCCTCGGCGAAGTCAGGGTTCTCGGCGAGGAAGCCGTAGCCCGGGTGAATCGCGTCCGCTCCGGTCTGCTTCGCCGCCCGGATGTGCTCCTCCGAGAAGAGGTAGCCGGCGATCTCCATCGTCTCGTCGGCGGAGCGGGCGTGGAGCGAGCCTTTGTCGTCGGGAGCGACGACCGCGACGGTGCCGATCCCCAGCTCACGTGCCGCTCGGAAGACTCGCAGGGCGATCTCGCCGCGGTTTGCGACGAGCAGCTTGCGGATCAAGCCTTCTTTCCCGGGTTGAGCAGGTTCTGCGGGTCGAACGCGCGTTTCACCGCGTTGTGCAGCTCGAACGCGCGAGGGCCGAGCTGCTTCCCGAGCCAGTTCCGCTTTACGAAGCCGATGCCGTGCTCACCCGAGATCGTTCCACCGAGCCTCAGCGCGAGCTCGAAAAGCGCTTCGGAAAGTTGTGGCGCCAACGCGAGCTCTTTTTCGTCGTCCCCCGCGAGCAGGAAGACCGTGTGCAGATTGCCGTCGCCCGCGTGACCCCAGGAGCAGGTAGGCACTCCGAGTCTCCGTCCGACCTCGAGAGACTCGACGATCGCCTCACCGAGGCGGTCGAGCGGTACCGCAATGTCCTCGCTCGCCTTCCCGCCCCGCTGGGCCTCGACGACGAGGGCCAGACCGTCGCGCCACCGCCAGAGAGCGGCGATCTCCTGTGGCGCCTCGGGCGCATAGAACGCAAGCGCATCTTCGTCGAGCAGGTCGAGTAGGTCCCTACGGATGCGGGCCGCCTCCTCGATCGACCCGTCCGCCTCGGCCAACACCCCGAACCCGCCCGCGGGCACGTCGCCCGGGAAGCTTGCGGCCGCGTAACGCATCGTTTCGGAGTCGATGTACTCGAGGGCGGCAACGGGGAGACCGGAGCCGATCACCCGCTCGATCGCCGTGACTCCGCCGGGCACCCCGTCGAAAAACGCGATCACGGGCCAGGCGGCCTCCGGCGCCGGTGTCAGTCGCAGCCAAGCGGCCGTGATCACGCCGAGCGTGCCTTCCGATCCGATCAGGAGGCGCTTCAGGTCATAACCCGCGACGTCCTTTCGTAACGGGCCACCGAACTGCACGAGCTCCCCGGGCGGAACGACGACCTCGAGCCCGGTCACCCATGTCCCGGTGACGCCGTACTTGTACGCGTGCGGGCCCCCCGCGTTCGTGGCGATGTTGCCGCCGATCTGCGACTGCTCGGCGGCGCCCGGATCGGGAGCGAACAGGAGCCCGTTCTCGCGGACGATCCGCCGCAGATCCGCGGTGCGCAGCCCCGCTTCGGCCTCGATCCGCCAGAGCAGCGGATCGAACGACCGCACCCGATCGAGACGTTCGAGGGAGAGGACGACGCCGCCGTTCAACGCCACGGCGCCGCCTGCGTAACCGGTCCCGCCGCCGCGCGGGACGATCGCTACTTCGTGTCCGTAACACCAGCCCACGATCTCGGCCACTTCTTCCGCGTTGCGAGGGAGTGCCACCGCGTCGGCGCGGCCCGCGAGACCGCGCGCCTCGGTCATGTCGGTCAGATAATCGGCTGTTGGTGCGATCACCTCCGCCGAGACAGCCGCACGCAGGTCGCGCTCTACGGAGGCCAGCGCCGTCATGCGAGTGCACGCTCGAGGGCGGCGTGACCGTCGCGCAGCACGGGCTCTCCGTGAGAGACGAGGACCATCTCCACGGACAGATCGAGGAGCGGCCGTAGTGCCTCGCGCAAATCGTCCTGTGTGTAACCACCGAGGTAGCGCAGCCACCGTTGGGGGGACATGCGCAGGCCCGGAGGCCGGTCACCGAGAATCCGGTCGCCGGCGACAAGCGCATTGTGCTCGGGGATCCAGTACATCGTCTCGCCCGAGCCAGGGATCGCGATCGACTCGACCCCGTCGGGAGCCATGGTCGCCGCGGAGTAACGCTGCATCAGCTCGTCCCGGCTCCGCCGATGGAACTTCAGCGTGGTCAGGATCGCAACGCCGTCTTTCGTCTCAGCCAGCTCGTCGAGTGCGGCGAAATCGCCGTCCACGACGAGGGGATCGATCAGGACCAGCGTCTCCGCCGCCTCGTATGCGACGGAGCCGACGTCGCGCGGCCAATCGGCCGGATCGTCTTCCTCCTTCGGCGCCTCCCAGTCCGGATGTGGCGCTGTCCACCGCCACAAGCCGGGTGCGATCTGTTGCAAGTCCACTGCGCGGAGCGTAGATGATGCACCGATGCAGCCAGTTCGCTGGCGCGTAAGTCATTCGCCCTCGGACAGGCTGCGGAATGTCAGAAGCTCGCGGCGACCCCCGGCGCTCGACCGCACGATCGCGTCGCCGATCTCTGACGCTCGATAGCCGTCCTCGAACGTCGCTCCATGCGGTGCGACGTCGCTGCCGTCGGCGATCGAACGCAGGAGGTGATGCACCTCGTGCACGAAGGTGTCTCCCCAGCCGATGATGTGCCCAGGCGGCCACCAGAAATCCATGAACGGATGGTTCGCCTCCGTCACGAGCACCGTCCTGAAGCCGCGTGTGCGGTCCTCTTCGTCCAGAAAGACCTGCAGCTCGTTCATGCGCTCCATGTCGAAGCTGAGCGAGCCGCGGGAGCCGTTGATCTCCCACTGAAACGCATTGCGCCGTCCGAGCGCGAGGCGCGTCGACTCGATCGTCCCGATCGCGCCGCTCTCGAACTCGACAGCCGCCTCGATCGCGTCGTCCACCCTGCGACCGCTCACGAATGTCTTCACGATGCCGGCGACCGAACTGAACTCACCGACGAGATAGCGCGCAAGGTCGATCACGTGCGTACCGAGATCGCCGAGCGCGCCGGATCCGGCCTGATCCGGATCGAAGCGCCACGTGTCGAGCGTCGGGTCGTCGCCCCAGTCCTGCAGGTAGCGGCCGCGGAAGTGGCGGAGCTCTCCGAGCGCGCCCTCGTCGATCAGCTCGCGCGCGAGCCGCACCGCGGGGACGAAGCGGTAGTTGAAGCCGCACAGATGCTTGACGCCGGTCGCGGCGACGCGGCGCCACACCTCGTGGCTCTCGTCGGCCGTACGCCCGAGCGGCTTCTCGCAAAGGACGTGCTTGCCCGCTTCGGCGGCGGCGATCGTCGGCTCGGCATGAAGCGAGTTCGGGCCGCCGTTGTCGAAAAGCCCGATCCGTTCGTCCGTGACGATGTCGTGCCAGTCGGTCGTCCACCGCTCGTAGCCGTATCGGCGCGCCGCCTCGGCGACTGCATCCTGGTTCCGGCCGGCGATCGCGACGAGCCGTGGCACGAGCGGGGGCGGCCACGCCATGTACTCGAGCTTGCGGAACGCGTTCGAGTGCGCCTTTCCCATGAACGCGTAGCCGAGCATGCCGACGCCGATCTCTGCCACTGGCGCGATAGTACGCAGGTTTCAGGAAGGCGGACACACTCAATCCTGTGAGCGTTTTGTTCCCCAGGTCACAATGTGGGCTGGGGCGAGGAGTGCGGGCGGAGTCGATCTGAAAAGTGCCTGAATTCGAGCTAGAGTCTCCAAATCTCATCACTTAGGAGGCTGCAGTGAAACGATTCTCTCGTCGGTGGGCGTCAGCTGGCGTCGTCCTCATCCTGGCCGGCGTCGTTGTCGCGATCGCGGCTACCGGCGCAACCGCCAGGAGCTCCGCGAACATCCAGGTCTGCGTCCTGCTTCCGGACACGAAATCATCCGTGCGCTGGGTGCAGTTCGACGCGCCGTTAATCGCCAAGGCGCTGAAGAAGGCCGGAGTGACCTATTCGATCACGAACGCGCTGAATGACCCGCAGAAGATGGTCTCTCAGGCCGATTCGTGTCTGTCCCGCGGGGCGAAGGTGGCCATCGTGACCGACATCGCCCAGGGCACGTCGATCGCCATCGAGAAGAAGTTCGCGAAGGCCGGCGGTCAGTCGATCGACTACGACCGTCAGGTGGTCGGCGGTATCGCGAAGGTCTACGTCACCTTCGACGGTAAGGCCGTCGGTGCGGCCCAGGCAAAGGGCGTCGTCAACGCTCTCAAGGCGCAGTCGAAGCCGGTCGTCGCCGAGCTCTGGGGCGGCCCGACGGATCAGAACGCGTTCTGGTTCAAGAGCGGGAACGACGCCGTTCTGAACCCGCTGTTCAAGAGCGGCAAGCTGACCAAGGGCCCGCAGCAGTTCGTCCCGCTCTGGCTGGCGACGAACGCTCAGCCGATCTTCGAGCAGATGCTGCTGAAGACGAACAACAAGATCGACGGCGCCATCGCGGCGAACGACAACATCGCCGGCGCCGTGGTCGCCGCCCTGAAGGCGAAGAAGCTGAAGCCGATCGCGCTGTCGGGACAGGATGGGACCGTCCAGGGCGTGCAGAACATCATCTCGGGCTGGCAGTCGATGACCGTCTACAAGCCCGTGCCACTCGAGGCCAACGCAGCCGCAGCGGCAGCCGTCGCCCTGCTGAAGCACAAGAAGGTGCCTGGGGTCAACGGGTTCCGGAAGAACGGCAGCAAGAAGGAGCCGACCGTCGCCCTGTCGGTGGTCTCGATCACGAAGGCCAACTACACGAGGCTCTTCAAGGACAAGTTCATCAAGAAGAGCGACGTGTGCATCGGCGAGTTCGCGCAGTTCTGCAAATAACCAAACCGGACTGACAGGTGGGGGCGCCCGGGCGGGCGTCCCCACCGGCTTTGTGGTAGGAAACCCGACACCCGTGAGCGAGACGCCGATCCTCCAGCTCCGTGGCATCTCGAAGTCGTTCGGGTCGGTACAGGCGCTTGCCGACGTCGACTTCGAGGTGCGCGACGGAGAGGTCATGGCACTCGTCGGCGACAACGGCGCCGGCAAGTCGACTCTGATCAAATGCGTGGCCGGCATCCACACCCCGGACAGCGGCGAGATCTTGTTCGATGGGAAGCCCGTTCACATCAGCAGTCCGAAGGACGCGGCCAGGCTGGGAATCGAGATCGTCTACCAGGATCTCGCACTCTGCGACAACCTCGACGTGGTGCAGAACATGTACCTGGGCCGCGAGGAACGCGACTGGCTCTGGCGCTTGAAAGAGCCGCTCATGGAGCAGCGCACCGCCGAGACCCTCAGGTCGTTGTCCGTCACCACCATCCGCTCGATCCGTCAGCCGGTGGCCTCGCTGTCGGGGGGCCAGCGGCAGTCGGTCGCCGTCGCCAAGTCCGTGCAGTGGAACTCGAAGGTCGTCATTCTCGACGAGCCCACCGCGGCGCTCGGCGTCGCGCAGACGCGCCAGGTCCTCGACCTCGTCAAGCGCCTCGCCGACCAGGGCCTCGCCGTCGTGCTCATCTCGCACAACCTCAACGACGTCTTCGAGGTCGCCACGCGGATCACCGTGCTGCGTCTCGGCCGCGACGTGGGTGTCTACGATCGGGAGAAGACCACGCAGCAGGAGATCGTGCAGGCGATCACTGCGGGGATTCCCACGAAGGTCGCGGGCATCCCGGCGACAGCGCCGGAGCTGGCGTCGTGAGCACGGAACTCGACCTCGACGTCGCCGCACCGGGGATCGGTCTCCCCGAAGGGGACGAAGCCGAGGAGCAGGCAGGGCTCTGGCGCCGGGTCTACGACAACGTGAGGACGGGCAACCTCGGGATCCTGCCGATCGTCATCGGCCTGGCGTTCATCGTCGTCTTCTTCAGCTTCAAGGCGACGAACTTCTTCACCGCGGACAACTTCAACAACATCATCGTCCAGATGGCCGGCTTGACCATGCTCGCCTTCGGAGTGGTCTTTGTCCTCCTCCTCGGGGAGATCGACCTTTCGATCGGGTATCTGAGCGGGATAGCGGCCCTGGCCGTCGCCGAGTTCCAGCTCCCGGGTAGCGGCCATGCGTATCCCGGAGTCGTCGCGATTGCGATCGCCGTGGGCCTGTGCGCGTTCATCGGCGGCGTCCAGGGCTCGGTCGTGGCCAAGGTCGGCGTCCCGTCGTTCGTCGTCACGCTCGCAGGGCTCTTGATCTGGCAGGGAGTCATCCTGCAGGTGCTCGAGATCAAAGGCGTGATCGTGATCGAGGACAACTTGATCAATGATCTCGCCAACTACTACTTCACAGCCAGTGCGGGTTGGATCATTGCCGCCGTCATCACGGGTCTCTACGCCGTCGGCACGGTGGGCGGCGTGATCGGCAAGCGCCGAGCGGGCGTGACGATCCGAAGACCGCTGCTCCTTGTCGCCAAGGTCGTAGGCATCGCGGTCGCCGGCTTCGGCACCGTCGCGATCTGCAACCACGCCAGCGTCCCGAACGGGCTACCGCTGGCCGGCGTCCTCGTCGTCATCTTCCTGGTCGGCTTGACCTTCCTGGCCAAGCGAACGCCGTTCGGCCGCCACGTCTACGCCGTCGGCGGCAATGCCGAGGCGGCTCGTCGCGCCGGCATCAACGTCGCACGCATCCGCATCATCGTCTTCATCATCTCCGGCGCCATGGCCGGAGTGGGAGGCGTGATCCTCGCAGCGCGGCTGAACTCCGTCGACCTCAACGTCGGCGGAGGCACGCTGCTGCTCGACGCAATCTCCGCGGCGGTCATCGGCGGCACGAGCCTGTTCGGTGGTCGCGGCGAGGTGCGCAGCGCGCTCATCGGCGCGCTGGTGATCGCGACGGTCTCGAACGGGCTCAACACGGCGGGCTACAAGACGGGGACGATCTACATCGTCACGGGCACCATCCTCTTGCTCGCTGTGACGCTGGACACGATCGCGCGCAGGCTTCAGGCGCGTTCGGGCCGCTAGCCGTCTCTACCGGGCGGTGCCGGCGAAGTAGCGCTCGGCGAGCGCCCATGCCTGCTTGCCGATCCTCGAGCCGATCCGGCGGCCGGCAAAGTCGTCCGCGGCGATGTGGATGCCGCCGTAGATGCGCGAGATTCCGGCCTGGTCGGCCGCGTCGTAGTACGTCGCCCACTGGAGCGTGATGGGCTTGCTCGGTCCCCGCTCGAACTTCAAGTAGCCGGGAGAGAACGTCTGGGTGAACTCGCCTCCGGGGAAGTAGGGGCTGCCCGTGTAGGCGGCCATGACCTCGGCGGCGGCGCGGCTGAACGTGCTGTGCCCGGAGACGAAGCCCGGGAACGCGGGCGTGACGAACGTCGCCCTCTGGTAGGGAACCCAGTCCTCGCCGAGGATCCAGCCGACGCCGCTTGTCGTGTTCGGATCCTTCGGGTTGCCAAGCCAGCTCCGGATGGCGATCTCGCCCACGTGGTCGGCGAGGGCGGCATGGCGCTGTCCCGGCGCGCTCGACTCCTTCGTGATCAGCTCGATCAGGCCCGGGATCAACGGCAGCCCGTCGGGATCGTACGAGGGGAGGCTGGGATCGCTCGACTGGCCACGCTCGGCCAGGTAGCGGATCATCGAGATGGGGCGCACCGACTGGTACTTGCGCTTCAGGCCCCACGCGGCGATCGCCGCGTCGTGCAGGGCGCCGTTCAGCGCGAAGTACATGTGCACGTCCCAGCTCAGGCGGTTCGCGGTCCCACTGCCGATGTGCGGCGCGATCAACGGCGAGTCCGAGACGGCGTTCGCGATCACGTTCCAGTGCCCGGGGGGCGTCTCGGAGCTCGGGCCGTCGGCCCAGAACTCCGCGAGGACACGCGAGAAGTCGCCTCGGAGGACAGGCTCCGGCTGGTAAGGCTTCCCCGTCACCGGGTTGGCCGCGTAGCCGTGCCCGTCGTTCGTCCCGAGGGGATTGTTGCCGAGGGCATCGAGTCCGATGTCGATCATCTGCCCGTCGGTGGGATCGAGGTCGGCACTCTTGCGGATGACGTCGACGGCCGCCTGCTTGTAGGCCGCGTCCTTCGGCGCCCCGATCGGCGGGGGCCCGGGGTCGATCGGCACTCCCGCCTTCGAAGGGGGAAGTGCAAAGCCGCGAACGTGACCCCATTGGGCGCCGATGAAGGTCTGAACCTTGCCGGGGACGGCGAGCCCGTTCTGGGCCACCGTCTGGTCGAGCGCGAGCGGCTGCCAGAACGTGGTGTCGTGCATGGCCGTCCCGGGGTCCTTGACGACCAGTGGCGGATTGACGGGCACGTAGCTCTCGTCGGCATAGTGGAGGCGTTCGAGCGAGCCGTCACTCCTTCCACTCCGGATCACCGCGGCCGCGATGCGATTGCCGAGTGCGGCCGGTGAGTCACCCTTGGTGCTCGTGAAGTCCAGCCGGTAGCAGAGCGAGCGCAAGGTCCTGGTGAGCTCGTCGAACGTCACCCGCACATTGGCGCCGTACGCGTAGCGCCAGAGCAGGACGCGGTACGCCGCGTAGCTGATCGCGGTCTCCCGGGCAGCCTCGACGTCGGGAGCCTTGTCCTTCTCGGTGACGAAGTAGCCGTCCGCCGTCGGGTCGTAGGCCGCCCAGGCATCCCACATCGCGGCCGAGACGTCGAAGAGGTTCCGCGCGTGGGTGGTCGGCGCCGGAAGGTCCCGCCTGATGGCGTCGAGCATGGCCTCGTCCCACACGCGGGCGACGGAGCGCCCCTGCAGGTCGGTTCGTGTACACCCGTCGATCAGGTACGGCGCAGTCTCGGAGAGGCGCTGACTCCGACCTGGCCGTGCCAGCGCGGTCGATCTTGCCTCGGTCGCGCTTCGCGTTTGGCGGCGGAAGAAGACGATGCGGTCGGCCGCAACGTTGTTCTGGGACACGATCTGACCGTCCGGGTAGCGAACGATGAGCTGACTCACGCTCGTCGCCGCGCCGAGTCCGAAGTGCACCCGAGGGTCCTGCGACGACAGATAGCTCGAGCCTGCCTGCACCTCACGTACCAGCCGGCGACCGTCCGGAAGGACCGCAGTCACGACCGCTCCGGGCGAGAACCTGGCGAGCCGCACCGCGAGCCAGTGGCCGACGGCTCCCGTCGGCCGCAAGAGCTCCAGCTTTCCCCCGATCGTATTGATGGCAATGTCCACGCGGCCGTCGTTGTTGAAGTCGACCGTAGTGAGGCCGCGGCCGACGACCCGAGGAAGGTCGTTCCCGCCGACGAGTGCGGTCCCGTCCGTGAACTGGGGTGCAGACCCCGGGGGTGCGCCCATGTTCTCGAGCACTTGGATCGGCTGCGCGTTCCGCGCGAGATTGGTCACCGGGATTCCGCCGTTGGTGAGCACAAGGTCTGGATTGCCGTCCAGGTCGAGATCGACCCAGGAAGCGCCCCAGCCGGTGAACGTCTTGCCGAACGCCGGCGCGAACGCCGCTC
>Ga0307299_10000825_pt1 | contig 10300 bp, 9 predicted proteins | sample ER_DNA_159_FD_194466 | JGI IMG/M metagenome (GOLD analysis project Ga0307299, IMG submission 194466) | Bulk soil microbial communities from the East River watershed near Crested Butte, Colorado, United States - ER_DNA_159 | ecosystem: Environmental > Terrestrial > Soil > Floodplain | place: USA... | reverse complement strand
TCTCGAGCACCACGGGCCCCAATGTGGTGTCGAAGACCACTCCGGGCTCGACTGCGGCCTCACGGATTGCCAGCCACGCTGGGTCGCCGATCACGATGGCGGCGCGCGGCACCGGATCGGATTCACCGAGCAGCGCGAGCAGATCATCCTTGAGCAACAGCTCGAGCGCCGTGACGAGATCGAACACGCCGCGCAGCACCATGCCCTGAACGTCGACGGCCTGTGCCTGGGGCAGGGGGCCCGTCCAGGTGGCGCCGGCCGGTACCGCCCACCCCACGGTGATCCCGCCGTGGGTGAGCCGCACGGGAGCGTCAGGCAGATGCGGCGCGAGACCTCGGGGCGCGAACGTCGAAGAGCCGATCACGGCGGGGCCCTGAACGGTGCGGCGGGCCTCGACCGGTGGTACGCCAGGCTCGGGGAAGCCCGCCAGGTGCGGGAGCGCGAAGATGGCGCTGGCTTCAGCCCCGACGAAGCTCTCCCAGCGCTCGCGAATCAGGTGCGCGCCGGCGCGCAACTCGCACAGCGGGCGAACGCCGGCGAAGGGCGCCCAGGCCGGCGCCGGATCCGGGTCGAGCATGTAGAGGGCGAGGCTCACAAGTTCTGCACCAGCGCCTTGAGGCGCTCCGACTGGCCCGTGGGCATCACCAGCGTGTGTCCGTTGGCGCGCACCACGACCGTGTCCTGGACGCCGACGACCGCGAAGTGCTCGCTCTCCGACCAGATGACGGAGCGGCGCACGTCGTCGCCCAGCGTGACGTTGCCGACCGTCACATTGCCGCGGCTGTCGGGTTTGCGAATGCGCAGCAGCGCGTCCCACGAGCCGATATCGTCCCAGTCGAATGTGCCGGTGACGACGGCCAGGCGTTTCGTACGCTCCAGGACGGCCACGTCGACGGCGATCGGCGTCACGGCCGCGAAAAAGCGCGGGATGTCTCCGGCCGAGAGAGCGGTCCATCCGGCGGCCAGCTCGCGGGCGTAGGCGCCCGCCTCACCGAGGAAGCGCGCCACGCCCCACGCGAACAGCCCCGTATTCCACAGCGCGCCGCGGCGCCGGAGCAGCGCGGCACGCGCGGTACTCGGCTTCTCGATGAAGCGCTGCACGCGTCGCCCGCTGCCGATCGGCTTGCCGGGAACGATGTAGCCGTACCCGGTCTCACTGCGCGACGGTTTCACGCCCACGGTGACGAGCACGTCGTGCTCGGCCGCCACGTCGAGCGCGACCGTCGCGGCCGCGCGGAACGCCCGGTCGTCGCCCACGGCCCAATCGGCGTGCAGCGACAGCATCTGGCCGCCGGGGTCGCGCTTCGAGACGACGTGCGCCGCCCACGCGAGTGCCGGGGCCGTCGACGCGGCGCGCGGCTCGGCGAGGATGTTGTCGCGCGGGACTTCGGGCACCGTGGCCGCGACGCGATCGACGAGGAATGGACCGGTCAGGATCAACGTGCGCTCCGGCGGCACGAGCCCGCGCAGGCGCGCCACCGCCTGGGCGAGCAACGGCCGGTCGCCCACGAGCGGCAGCAGCTGCTTGGGGCGCTCGCTGGTCGAGAGCGGCCAGAAGCGGGTGCCCGACCCACCGGCGAGGATCGCGGCCCAGGTGCTCACGACGCTTCGTCCTCAGGGACGGGGAGGTCGCCGAACATCGTCGCGATGCGCTGGCTCAGCTTCGTGGGGCTGAACGGCTTGGTGACGAGTGCCGCGCCGAGACGCCGCGCTTCGCGCAACACGCGCTCCTCGCCCTCGGCGGTCAGGACGAGAATCGGGAGCCGCGCGGTGCCTTCCTTGGAGCGCAGGTCGCGCAGGAAATCGAGTCCAGAGCCGTCAGGGAGGTGCAAGTCGAGGAGCATACCGTCGGGGGTCGAAGCGTTGACGGCGGCGCGGGCTTCGGTGAGGGAACGGGCGAAGCTCACGCGATACCCCAATTGCTCGAGATACGGCCGGAGCACGAGGCCGATGTGCGGCTCGTCGTCGACGACGAGCAGGTGACGCGGGGAGGTCGCCATGCGGCGGTCTCCCGCTCAGAGCAGGCCGGCGATCGCCGAGCGGTGTCGGCGCAGGTCGAAGAGCAGGGCACCGACATTGGTGGCCGGCTGCACCAGGACCACGAGGAGGGCATCCGCATTGAGGACAGCGACTACCGCCAGACCGCGGCCGAACTCCAGGACCGCCGTTCCGAACTCGCCGCGGCCGCCGGCTTCGCCCAGCTGGATCATGTGATTGATGACGGACGGCAGGAGCGCGGCCACGCCCTCCGGGTCCAAACCGTTGGCGGTGCGGGAGTCGATGGGCAGGCCGTCCCGGCCCACCACAACTACCGCGTCCACGCCAGTGCGTCGGCTGAGCGCCTCCACCACGTCGCGGATCGTCGCCATAGGGAGGGCCAACGTAGGGTTCACGTCGGGCGAAGTCAAGCAGCCACCGTGGGTTGACCCACTCGGACGCTGCGGGGTAATTTGGGGACACCCATGCGCTCTCTTCGTTTCTTGTTGGGCCCCCTGTGGCTCCTGTGCCTTGCCCTCGCGGTCGCCTGCGGCGACCCCTTCGCCCTGTCCAAACCCCGGTACCAGAATCTGGTGGACACGGTCACGCTCTACGCGCTGAACGGCGGCACGCCGGTGCGGACGCCGTCGGCGTATTTCATCGGTACCAACGACCTGCCGCCGGAACCCGTCCTCATCCAGAACGGGAGTGCGTTCGACTTCGCGGTGGATCTGGACACGCTGAACCAGGTGGTCGTGCTGCCCACGGGCGCGCTCCACCTGGGTCTCGGCTCGGGCGTGCAGACGACGACGACGCCCTTCGATTCGATTCGCATCGCGCCGACCGCGGGCTTCAAGCGTGACAGCGCGGTGGCGATCCCCGTCGGCGGGCGGGCCATCGTCCACTCCCGCGACTCGCAGTGCAGCAACCTCCTCACGGTGGTGTACTACGCGAAGCTCGAGATCCTCGCGGTCGACACCGCGTCACGCAAAATCACCTTCCAAATCCTCGTCGACGACAACTGCGGATATCGCGGGCTCGAGCCCGGCTTTCCGGCGCGCTGAGCCGTGCCACGAAGTCTGTGATTGACCTGAAATTGCTGCGCGCCTCGCCCGCTCAGATGCGGGCCGGGCTCGCGCGGCGTGGCGACACCGCGTTGATCCGCTTGCTGGACGAGATCGAAGCGCTCGACATGAAGCGCCGTGCGTTGACGGGACAGCTCGATCAGCTGAAGTCGGAGCGGAACGACGCCGCCAAAGGCGACGCGCTGACGGCGAAGACGCAGGGCGGCTTGCCCGAGGCGACGACCGCCGCGCGGCGCGAGCTGGGCTCGCGCATCACGACGCTCGAGTCGGAGCTGCGCCAGATCGAGTCGGTACTCGACGCGAAGACGCTCTTCGTTCCCAACGTCCCGCTCCCCGACGTGCCCGACGGCGACGCGAGCAATAACGTCGTCGTTCGCACCTGGGGAACGCCGGCGCCGAAGGGCGGGCAGCCGCACTGGGAAATCGGTGAGCGACTCGGCATTCTCGATCTCGCGCGCGGCGCGAAGCTGGCGGGCTCAGGGTTCCCGGTCTTCGTCGGCGCCGGCGCGCGGCTCGCCCGCGCGCTCATCAACTTCATGCTCGATCTGCACTCGCGAGAGCACGGCTACACCGAGGTCGAGCCGCCCTTCGTCGTGCGGCGCGACGTGATGACCGGCACCGGCCAACTCCCCAAGTTCGAAGACGACGCGTACCGCACGACCAGCGACGATCTGTTCCTCGTGCCGACCGCCGAGGTGCCGGTGACGAATCTGCACCGCGACGAAATCCTCGACGGAACCGCGATGCCCAAAGGCTACGTCGCGTACACGCCCTGTTTCCGCCGCGAGGCCGGGGCGGCGGGGAAGGACACCCGCGGATTGTTGCGTGTCCATCAGTTCGACAAGGTCGAGCTCGTACGTTTCTGCCGCGCCGCGGACTCGCCCGCCGAGCACGAGAAACTGACCGGCCACGCCGAGGAAGTGTTGCGCCGTCTGGAGCTCCCGTACCGTGTCGTGCTGCTCGCCGCGGGAGACCTGGGGTTCGCCGGCGCCAAAACCTACGACCTGGAGGTGTGGGCGCCGGGCGTGGGCCAGTGGCTCGAGGTCTCGAGCTCGAGCACGTTCACCGACTTCCAGGCCCGCCGCGCCAACATCCGCTGCCGGCCCAAGCCCGGTGAGAAACCCGAATTCTTGCACACGTTGAACGCGTCCGGCGTCGCGCTGCCACGGACGATTGCGGCGCTGCTCGAGGCGCGGCAACAACCCGACGGATCCGTCACACTGCCGCCAGCCCTCACGCCGTACTTCGGCGCCGATCGGTTCGGTGGCGGCTAAGGACCAGCTGCGACGGGCCGGACCCGCCGCGCTCGTCGGTCTCGCGCTGCTGTTCGGCGCCCTCTCCGTAGGCTACGCCTGGATCGTGGCGCGCCATCTTCAGAACGACGCTCGCGAAACGACCCGACTCTTTGGCCGTGTCTTCTCGGGGCTCAACGATCCGCACGAGGGCGCCGCGGCCGAAGCGCTCCTCGACCTCGCCGAGGAAGTTCGCCGCCTCGGCATCCCCCTCGCTGTTACGGATCCGAGCGGCCGCGTCAGCGCGCTCGACAACGCGCCCTTCGGACCGAACGCGAGCGAGGCCGAGCAGCGCGCCTGGATCGCGCAGCTCGATCGGATCAACGAACCCCTGGTGCAGCCGGGCCTCGGCACGATTCACTACGGCGCCGTGCCGTCGGCGCGCCGGTTCACCGGCCTCGCGGCGCTCCAGGGGGTCGTGTTCCTGTGCCTGGTGCTGCTGGCGCTGTGGGCGGTGCGCGTGCGCGTCGGTGCCGCGCGCGACCGGCTCTGGGTCGCCATGGCGCGCGAGTCGGCGCACCAGCTCGGAACGCCGCTGATGAGTCTCACGGGTTGGATTGATTACCTGCGGGAGAATCCTGGTACGCCTGGCGGCGACCTCGTGAAGCATCTTCAGGCCGACGCCGAGCGGCTCGAGCGCGTCGCGAAGCGGTTCGAGCGCATCGGGCGGCCCGCCCGACGGGAGCCGGTGGGTCTGGGCGCGGCGGCCGAACGGGTCGTCGGCTACTTCCTGCCGCGGTTGCCGACATTGGCGAACACGGTGTCGCTCGCGCTCATCTCACCGGGCACCGGCCCGACGGCCACGGGTGACCCGGTGTTGATCGAGTGGGCGCTCGAGGTGATCGTGAAAAACGCGATCGACGCGCTCAGCGGGCGCGGGGGCCGGATCGAGGTGAAGGTCGACGCCACCGACCGCCGTCCACGCGTCACCGTGACGGACGACGGGCCCGGCGTGCCGGCGGAGATTCGGGGCCAGCTGTTCGAGCCCGGCGCATCGACCAAAACGGGCGGGTGGGGCATCGGTCTCGCGCTCGCCCGCCGCATCGTGGAGCAACAACACGGAGGCCGGGTGTCCTTCCACCCCGGCGATGACGGCAAGGGATCGGTGTTCGTGCTCGAGTTTCCTCCTCCGCACAGCGCGAAATGACGCTCGCGTTGAACCCCGCCCAGCAGGCGGCGGTGGAGCATCCCGGAGGGCCACTCCTCGTCCTGGCGGGAGCGGGCTCGGGGAAGACGCGCGTCCTCACGGCGCGCATCGCGCATCTCATCAAGAGCCAAGGTATCGCGCCGCAGCGCATTTTCGCGGTCACCTTCACGAACAAGGCTGCGGCGGAAATGCGCAGCCGCGTCGGCGCACTGCTCGGCGCCGACCCGCGCGGGCTGTGGATCGGGACCTTTCACTCGTTGTCGGCACGGCTGCTGCGCCGCGAGGCCCCGCTGCTCGGCTTCGGGCCGAACTTCACGATCTACGATGTCGACGATCAGGCGGCGCTGATCCGGCGCATCCTGGAGCAGCGTGGCGTGTCGCCCAAGGCGTATCCGCCCCGTGCTCTCCAGGGCATCATTTCGGGGGCCAAGAATCGCATGCTGCTCCCCGAGGAGCTGGGCGCTCAGGCCGACACGCCGCTCGCGCGCATCGCCGCCGACGTCTTTGCGGCGCTCGGACCCGCCCTGAAGCAGGCGAACGCGATGGACTTCGATGACCTGCTGCTGCAGCCGCTGGTGCTGTTTCGCGAGCACCCCGAGCGACTGGCCTACTGGCAGGACCGGTTCCAGCACGTGTTGGTGGACGAGTTCCAGGACACCAACGCCGCCCAGTACTTGCTGGTCAAACAGCTCGCCCGCAAACACGGCAATCTCTGCGTCGTCGGCGATGACGACCAGGCGATCTACGGGTGGCGCGGCGCCGACGTGCGGCACATGCTCGCCTTCCAGCAGGATTTTCCCGGGACCACGCTCATCAAACTCGAGCAGAACTACCGCTCGACGCAGATTATCCTCGACAGCGCCAACGGCGTGATCGCCGAGAACGCCACGCGGCTCGGCAAGACCCTGTTCACGGCCAAGCAGGGGGGCGACCAGGTTGTCCTCCTCACGGCGGCCGACGAACGCGACGAGGCCGAGTGGCTTGCGAACGAGTTCTCGCGCCTCGCGGCCGCTGACGACATCGCGTACGAGGGCATGGCGGTGCTGTATCGGACCAATGCCCAATCGCGCCCGATCGAAGAAGCGTTCCGCTTCCGGCGGATCCCGTACCGGCTCGTCGGCGCTGTGAGCTTCTATGAGCGCCGCGAGGTGAAGGACCTCCTCGCCTATCTGCGCGTGATCGCGAATCCCGCCGACGACGAAGCCTTCATGCGGGTCGTGAACGTGCCGCGCCGCGGCATCGGCGACGCCTCCCTGGCGTTGCTGGTCCAGGCGGCGACCATTTGGCAGAAGCCGCTGCTCGAGGTCGCCGAGGGGGCAGGGCGCGTGGCGGAGCTGCGGCCCAACGTGCGTGACGCCTTCACGGGCGTGGCCGCGCTCGTGGCGCGGTTGCGAGACGCGGCCGGGCACGCCGACCCCGCCACGGTGCTCGAAGCGATCCTCAGGGCCACCGGGTACGAGCAGTACCTCGCGGAGGAGGGCGCCGAGGGGATCGAGCGCATCGAGAACGTCCGCGAGCTGATCGCCGGGGCGGCCGCTTGGGCCGAAGTGCAGAGCGGGGAGACGGAGGAAGGAGAGGGCGGCACTCCTCTGGGGCGCTACCTCACGCAGGCCGCCCTGATCACGCCGGTCGACGAGGCGAAGGACGTGGCGGGCGTCACGCTCACGACGACCCACATGGCGAAGGGTCTCGAGTGGCCGGTCGTGGCGCTGGCGGGACTCGAGGACGGACTCTTCCCGCTCAGCCGCACGGTGACCGAGGCGGGGGGCGTCGAAGAGGAGCGGCGATTGTGTTACGTGGGGCTCACGCGGGCGCGCGAAAAGTTGTATCTCTCATGGGCGCGCACGCGGTATCGCAACGGCCGGCTCGACCTCGCGGAGCCTTCGCGCTTTCTCGAGGCGCTGCCCCCCGAGGTTCTCGTGGAGCGGAGTACCACGCCTTCATGGGACCGGGGTCGGCTGCCCCGCGGACCGCGCGCTCATCGAGCGGCGCTGAGCGCCATTCCAGAGCCCTGGATGCCCGCGGAAGAGTCGCAGGACGCCCCGCGCTACGTGCAGGGTGAACGGGTCCGCCACCGTAAGTTCGGCGGCGGCATCGTGCGCGCGGTCGCGGGGCAGGGCAAGGGACTGAAGGTCACCGTCGAGTTCGACGACCAAGAGATCGGCACCAAGCAACTGCTCGTGGCCTACGCGGGCCTCGAGCGCGATTGGGAAGGGAACGAGAGTCCATGAGCGTCACGCGGGACGACGTGTTACGCATCGCGCAGTTGGCGGAGCTCGAAGTCGACGAGGAATCGCTGCCCACGCTGGTCGAGCAGATGTCGCGCATCCTCGACTACGTCGCGCAGCTCAGCGCGGCGACCGGGAGCGACGGCCAGAGGCCGTTCGTGCCGGGGCCCGACGCCATTCGCTTCCGTACCGACGAAGAAAACCCCTGGCCCCTCGCTGCAGGGCCCGACGAGCTCGCCCCGGCATTCAAGGGCGGCTTCTTCGTGGTGCCGAAACTGGATCAATTTGAATGACGGGTGAGGCCAAGTCGGCGGCCGATCGCCTGGTGAAGGTCAAGCGACTCAACGCGCTCCTGACGCCCGTCAAGGAGCTGCGCAAGTCGCTCAACGAGCAAGCGAGTGCGGCACGGCCGACGGGCGTGCTGTACGGGATGCCCGTCGCGGTCAAGGACAACATCTGCACGCTCGAATTCACGACGACGTGCGGCTCGAAGATTCTCGACGGCTACCGCTCACCCTACGAAGCCACCGCGATCACGAAGCTCAAGGCCGCGGGCGCGTTGATCGCGGGGAAGACGAACTGCGACGAATTCGCGATGGGCTCGTCGACCGAGCACTCGGCGTATGGGCGGTCGATCCATCCGCTCGACAAGACTCGCGTCCCAGGGGGCTCTTCGGGCGGCTCGGCGGCGCTGGTCGCCGCGGGCGCCGTGCCGGCCGCGTTGGGTTCGGAGACCGGCGGCTCGGTGCGCCAGCCGGCGTCGTTCTGCGGCGTCGTGGGGATCAAGCCGACCTATGGGCGCGTCAGCCGCTACGGCCTCGTCGCGTTCGGATCGTCGCTCGATCAGATCGGCGCGCTGGGGCGCAGCGTCCACGACGCGGCGCGCGTGCTGTCGGTCATCTCCGGCCGCGACCCCAAGGACGCGACCTGCGAGGACCGCGATCCGCTGCGTCTCCCGACCGTGCCCGAGTCCCTGCAGGGTTTCGTGATCGGCCTGCCGCGCGAGTACTTCCCGGCCGATCTGGACCCGGCCGTGCGACGCGCTTGCGACCGGGCCATCCGCCTGATGAAGGAGCAGGGCGCTGCCGTGCGCGAAGTCTCCCTGCCGCACACGCAGTTCGCCGTGCCGACCTACTACGTGATCGCGCCCGCCGAGGCCTCGTCGAACCTGGCGCGTTTCGACGGCGTGCGGTACGGTCCGCGCGCCGAGGACGCAGGCGACGTCCGGGCGCTGTATCGCAAGACGCGGGGTGAAGGCTTCGGCGCCGAGGTGCGCCGCCGTATCCTCGTGGGCACGTACGTGCTCTCCGCGGGCTACTACGACGCCTACTACCGGCGCGCCCAGCAGATGCGGGCGCTGATTGCGCAGGACTTCCGCAACGCGTTCGACCGCGGGGTGGATCTCCTCTTCACACCCACCACGCCTACGCCCGCCTTCAAGGCGGGGGAAAAGCTGGCCGACCCCGTTTCCATGTACCTCTCCGATATTTTCACGGTGACCGCGAACCTGGCCGGCCTGCCGGCGATTTCGGTTCCGATCGGTCGCGTGAAGGGGCTGCCGATCGGCGGCCAGTTCATCGGGCAGGCATTTCTCGAGGATGAGATGCTCGAGGCGGCGTACGCGCTCGAGCGTGTCGTGCCGGAGACGGAGGAAGCGTGAGCTGGGAGACGGTCATCGGGCTCGAGACGCACGTGCAGCTCCGGACAGTCTCGAAAATGTTCTGCGGCTGTTCGTCGGCGTTCGGCGCGGCGCCGAACACGCACGTCTGCCCCGTTTGTCTCGGTCTCCCTGGCGCGCTCCCTTCGCCCAACGGCGCGGCGCTGAAGCACGCCGTGCGGGGGGCGCTGGCGCTCGGCTGCACCGTGCACGCCAAGAGCATCTTTGCGCGCAAGAACTACTTCTATCCTGACCTGCCCAAGGGGTACCAGATCTCGCAGTTCGAGGAGCCGCTCGCGACCAAAGGCTCGCTGTCCTTCTTGTCTCCCGATCGCGGACTCCAGACTGCCACCATCGTGCGACTGCACGTCGAGGAGGACGCAGGCAAGTCGCTGCACGATCGCTTCCCCAAAGCCACGGCGGTCGATCTGAACCGCGCCGGCGTGCCGCTCATCGAAATCGTCACCGGCCCCGATTTCCGCTCGCCGCCCGAGGCGCGCGCCTATCTCCAGACACTCAAGCAAGTGCTCGAGTACATCGGCGTCTCGGACTGCGATATGGAGAAGGGGAGCCTGCGCGTCGACGCCAACGTCTCCGTGCGCCGCCCTGGCGACAGCGCGCTCGGCGTCAAAACCGAGGTGAAGAACATCAATTCATTTGCCTACGTCGAGAAGGCGCTCGCCGTGGAACGTGACCGCCAGATCGCCGTGCTCGAGGGCGGTGGGACGGTCACACAGCAGACGATGCTGTACGACCACAAGGACAATGCGGTCCGGCCGCAGCGCTCGAAAGAGGAAAGCCACGACTATCGGTATTTCCCCGAGCCCGACCTGCCGCCCCTCGTGCTGACGCCGGAGTTCGTCGCGGAGCAGCAGAGCCTGCTCCCCGAGCTCCCGGCCGCGAAGCGCGAGCGT
>Ga0307299_10000823_pt1 | contig 10317 bp, 9 predicted proteins | sample ER_DNA_159_FD_194466 | JGI IMG/M metagenome (GOLD analysis project Ga0307299, IMG submission 194466) | Bulk soil microbial communities from the East River watershed near Crested Butte, Colorado, United States - ER_DNA_159 | ecosystem: Environmental > Terrestrial > Soil > Floodplain | place: USA... | reverse complement strand
CCTCGCCAACGCGTTCACGGAGGCGGAGCTGGCGGAGTGGGAGGAGCGGAACGCACGGCTCGTCCCCGACGTGAAACAGGCCGGCTACACCCTGGAAGTGAAGATCGACGGCGCGGCAGTGAGTCTCACCTACGAGGCGGGCGTGCTCGTGACCGGCGCCACCCGCGGCAACGGCCTCATCGGCGAAGACGTCACGCCGAACCTCCGCACCGTGCTCGACCTGCCGCTCCGCCTTCAGGGCAAGAGCTGGCCGAAGAAGATGGAGGTGCGCGGCGAGGTGTACCTCTCCAAGACCCAGTTCGAGCGTGTGAACGCCGAGCGCGAGAAGGCCGGCGAGCCGCTGTTCGCGAACCCCCGCAACGCCGCCGCCGGCGCGCTGCGCCAGCTCGACTCCAAGATCGTCCGCGCCCGCGGCCTCCGGGTGTTCTGCTTCCACGTCGAAGCGCCCGGTCAGAAGCTGCCATTCACGACGCAGCACGACGTGCTCGAGCAGCTCGGCACGTGGGGGTTCCCGGTCGAGCCGCACCACGCCCTCGTCCCCAATCTTCCGCGAGCGCAACAGGAGGTCGCCAACCTCGAGCAGCTGATTCCCAGCCTCGACTACGGCGCGGACGGCGTCGTGGTGAAAGTGGACAAGCTCGCCTTGCACGCCGAGCTGGGCACGCGCGGCGGGCAACGCGAGCCGCGCTGGGCGATCGCCCGCAAGTTCGCGCCCGAGGTGCAGATCACCCGGCTCCTCGACATTCGCATCAACGTGGGACGCACGGGGGCGCTCAACCCGTATGCCGTGCTCGAGCCCGTGGAGATCGGCGGCGTCACCGTTTCCACCGCGACGCTCCACAATGCCGCCTTGATCGAGACCAAGGACATCCGGATCGGCGACTGGGTCGAAGTGACGCGCGCAGGGGAAGTCATTCCCCAGGTGCTCGGCCCCGTGCGCGATCGGCGCACGGGCGACGAGAAGAAGTTCCGGATGCCGGAGAAGTGCCCGAGCTGCGGCTCGAAGGTCGAGCACCCGCAGGACGAGGTGATGACGTATTGCCCCAACGTGTCGTGCCCGGCCCGGGTGAAGGAGGGGATCGTCCATTTCGCGTCTCGCAGCGCCATGGACATCCGCGGCCTCGGCTACGAGCGGGTCGGGGCGCTACTCGACGCCAAGCTCATCGCCGATGTGGCCGACCTCTATGAGCTGACCACGATGCAGCTGCTCACGCTGGACGGATTCGCCGAGAAGTCGGCCCAGCAGCTCGTGGACGCCATTCAGGCCTCCACGGAGCAGCCGCTCTCGGTCCTCCTGTTCGCGCTCGGCATCCGCCACGTGGGCGCGCAGGGCGCGAAGCTCCTCGCCCGCCACTTCGGAACCATGAAGGCGCTGGCCAAGGCGTCGGCCGAGGAGATCAGCGCGATCCGCGGTGTCGGACCCGCCATCGCGGAGGCCGTGGCCGGATTCTTCGCGGAGCCGCGCAACCGCAAACTGATCGAGCGGCTCGAGAAGCTCGGCCTCACGATGAAGGAACCGGTCGCGGCCACGAGCGGCGGGCCACTCGCGGGGCAAACCTACGTCATTACCGGCACGCTCCCAACGCTGTCGCGCCCGCAAGCGAAAGAGAAGATCGAAGCCGCCGGCGGGCACGTGACCGACAGCGTGTCGACCAAGACGACGGCACTGGTCGTCGGGGCCGACGCTGGGTCGAAGGCGGAGAAGGCGAAGGCGCTCGGCATCGAGCAGATCGACGAAGCAGAACTCTTGCGCCGCACACGCCTCAAAGCCTAAGTTGGCGTCCCATATGACACCCCCGGTCGTCCGCCAGCTCCACGCCAGTCTGATGAGCCGTGCCCCCGATCAGGCGATCGCCATCCTGCAGGAGGCGGGGTACGCCGCCGGCGAAGGCCTCTATCGAGCCTTCGCGGCCGCCCATGACCCGGCGGACCTCGATGCCGACCTGTTTGCCGAAACGCTCTCCGAGTTCTTCCAGAGCGGCGGGTGGGGCACCGTGACGATGAGCCCGGTCGGGACGGGGGCACTCGCGCTGGATTCGAGCGATTGGGCGGAAGCAGAGCCCGGGACGTCGCAGACGCCGATGTGCTTCTTCTCAGCCGGCATGCTCGCCGACTTCTTGGGGCGGCTCTCGGACGAGCCGGTGTCGGTGATGGAGGTCGAGTGCCGTTGCCGCGGCGACGCGCGCTGCCGCTTCCTGTCGGCGACCCCGGAGGTGCTGCAGCGCGTGTACGAAGGAATGACGGAGGGACGGACCTACGAAGAGGTGCTCAGCGGCGAGCTACGCTGACCCCGTCGAGCCGCAGCGACGCTGACCAGCGAGAGCCGAGCCACCGCCCGTCGCTCCCGAACCCCGCGATGCTCTTGAGCAAGTCGTAGACGTTCCCGGCCACGGCGGCATCCTTCACGCGGCCGGTGATCTCCCCCCGTTGCACGCGATACGCGAGCCCCACCGGATGGCTGAAACCTCCGCCGATCACGTTACCCTGTCCCACACCGATCAGGTCGTCGACGATCAGGCCGTCCGTGATATCTGCAATCAAGCCGCCACCCAGTAGGGGCGCAGCATGCTGCGCCCCTACGTCACGGGATGCCTCGCCTACAATCAGGTTCGTGTACCGGATCTGCGGCTTGCCGAAGACCCCACGTCGCCCGTGGCCGGTGCTGCGCGCCTTGGCGCGCGCAGCGGTCTCGAGGTCGTACACGAAGCCGCGCACGATGCCGCGGTCCACCAACGCCGTGCGGGCCGACGGCACGCATTCGTCGTCGAGCGGGCGGGACGCGGGGCCGCCCGGCGCGAGCGGGTCGTCGGTGATCGAAAGTCGCGTGTCGAACGCTTGCTCCCCGACCCTGGCGGCTAGCGGCGAGCTGCCCTGAATCACCGTCTTCCCGGAGAGCGCCTGTTCGAGCGGCAGGACGACGGCCGCGAGGCCCGCGGGCGTGAACACGACGGGCAGCGCCCCCTCAGGAGGCGAGACGATCGTGAGCGCCGGCTCGAGCCGTGTTTCGATCGAGCGCACCAACGCTTCGAGATCGCCGCCGGAGGGAAGGTCGCCGCCCACATACTGGTCGTAGATCATGAGCACGTCATCGGAGGCGATGCGAATGATCTCGGCAGTCACGGCCACGCCGGTCGCCGGATATCCGCCTCGCGCTCCGGCGGTGTTCCCCACCGCGGTCTCTCCCACTTCACGCTCGATCGCGACGTTGACCTGACACCCCTCTCGGGCGAGCCGCTCGACGAGGCCGCGGCCCAGCGCGATCAGTTGGTCGAGCGAGGCGTTGGCGGCGCGATCAAAGAACGTCGGGACGCTCGGGAGTGAGGACGTGGGTGGGAAAGCCAGGTCGAGGTGTTCGCCCAGCTCAGCCGACGCGCGGGCGCGGGCGACGAGCGCCTCGAGATCGGGGGTGGCGGCCGTCGTTCCGGCCACGCCCATGCGACCCTCGGCCATGACGCGGAGGTTGATCCCTGCTTCTTCGGTGATGCCCGCGGTCTTGAGGCGGCCCGACTCGAAGGCGATCGAGGTGCGTTCTTCCCGCCGCCATAGTGCATCGGCGCACTTGGCGGCTTTGAGGAGCTGGTCGATCACACGTCGCCCCCGACCAAGATTTCCTCGATGCGGACGTGGGGCGCGCCCTCGGTGACGGGCAGGGGAAACTGACCACCCTTGCCGCACCCGCCGCCCATCTGGTTCCAGGTGAAGTCGCCGGCGATGTGATCAATGCGGTCGAGCGTCTGGAACAGGTTACCCGCCAGCACGACGTCTTTCACCATCTCCGCGACGTGACCGTCGCGGATCATGTGACCCCAGGCCGCGGTGAACGAGAAGTTCTCGAGCATCGTCTGCCCGCCGAACGCTCCGCACGCGTATACGCCGAGCTTCACGTCCTTGATCAGGTCCTCGCGCGTGGCCCCTGCCCGGCCCGGCGCGATGTAGGTGTTCGTCATCCGCACGATCGGTGCGTGGCGGAACGAGATGGCGCGGGCGTTCCCGGTGGGGCGCTCGCCCAAGGCGGCGGCCGTTTCGCGGGAGTGCAGCCGGCCGACGAGCATGCCCTCCTTGATGAGCGGCGTATCCTGAGTCGGCGTGCCTTCATCGTCGTACGGCAGCGTGCCCCTCAGACCCGACGCGGCGCCGTTGTCCCCCACGTTCAACACCGGCTTCCCGAAACGGCGGCCGAGGGTCATCATCTCGCGCGCCTGCGGATTCTCGTAGACGAAATCGGCCTCGGACAGGTGACCGAACGCTTCGTGGACGAATACGCCCGCGAGCTCGTTGTCGAGAATGACCGGGTAGGCGCCGCCCTGCACGCGCGGCGCATCGAGCAGGTCCACGGCTCGCTGGGCGACGATCCGAAAGCGCTCCTCGAGTCCATGGACGCTGCGCCATCCCTTCCGCAGACCGATCGACTCGAGCCCTTTCTCGATGGTGCCGTCACGACGGGCGATCGCCGTGCCGGAGATCGAAACCTCGGGGCGTAGCTGCGCGAGGGCGGTCCCTTCAGAGTTCACGTACCAGACCTCACTCACTTCGTCGCGGTAGATCGCCGACGTATCCACCACGGCATCCGAGACGGCGAGCATGGCGCCGTTATAGGCCTCGATCAGTTTCTTCTTTTCGGCGAGGGAGATGCCGCGCACGTCGCCGTCCAGGTCGAGCGCGGCATCGGCCACCTGGGGGACGGTCTCGGCGAGGCTGATGGGCTTGTCCAGACGCACGGCCCGCGACAGCTGGTTTGCCCGCCCCACCATCGCCGGCAGCGCGTCGAGCGACGTAAACGACGCGATGCCCCAGCCGCAGCCCCGGTTCAGGGCGCGGACGAACCCGCCCTGGTCTTCGCTGACCGTGGCGGTCTCGAGCCGCCGCCCACGAAAGGTCACGGCGGAGCTCCAGGTGCGTTCGACGCGGATTTCGGTGTAGTCGGCGCGGGAGGTCTTCAGCGCGGCCGCCAAGCGATCCTTCAATTGCCAGGCCCGGGGTCTCTCAGCTTCTCGGCGTAGTCGGGCCGCACCACGATTTCGCCCCCAATGATGACCTCGCGGTCCCAGGGGAGGATGATGAAGTTCTCGTTCTCCAGCGCGTAGAAGTCGGGCTTGTAGCTGCCGGTTTTGAACGACACCGCCGTCTTCACCGCGGCGGGCTTCAAGTCGCGGACGGCCGCGAGCGCGAGCTTCATCGTGCTGCCGGATTCGCACGTCTCGTCCACGATGAGCACCCGTTTGCCGGTGACGAGGCGCGGCGGCCCGGCGATCACGGTCGGCGCGGCGCCCGGCGCGTTGCGCGTGATCGCGATCGACGCGAAGTCGCGTTGCAGGATGCTCGCCACGACCGCGCCGGGAATCACGCCGGCCTTGGCGATCCCGATCACGACCTCGGGGTCGTATTCACGGAAGATCTTGAGGGCCAGCGCCCGGCACAGCTCGCCGAAGAACGGCCAGTCCACCTCGAGCACGCCGCGCGGCTTCTTGCCGCCGGTGCGCGCACCGAAGCTCGGTTTGGGCGGGACGGAGGGCATCGGCGGGAAGCTACATTGCGAACGTCCGAGGCCGCAAGCTATTTTCGCCCCATGGGTTTCTGGCGCCGCCTCTTCAGCGGCACGTCCCCGGACGACCTCAGCCCGCAGCGTCTCGACTACTTGAATGAGGCGCTCGCGCTCGAGCGGCAGGGAGACTACGACGCGGCACTCACGTCGTACCGTCTGGCGTTACGCGACCACCCCAACGATGCGCGGATCCTACAAAACATGGCGATCGCGTTCACCAAAACGCGACGCTTCGACGAAGCGATCCGCCACTATCGCCGCGCCCTCGAGCTCGACACCGGACTCGCCGGCGCGCACTACGGACTCGCGTTCCTGTTGCTGAAACGCGGCGACCCCGACGGCGCGGCGCAGCACCTCAAGGCCTTTCTCGCCAATCCGCCCAAGGGCCCCGACGGCCAGAAATGGGTCGCGCACGCGACGGAAGCCCTGCGCGATCTCGGCGCGGGGCTGACGCCGTCGCCGTCTCCAGAGGGGGGCGGCGCCTGAGGGCGGTCGCATTCCTGCTCGCGCTGGGCGCGGCAGCCGCCTGCGGACAGTTGGGCACCGATCTCAATCAGGTCGTCGCGATCGAGGTGTTCTTCCCCGACAGCGGCCGGCTCGAGGTCGCTGACACATTGCACCCCGAGGCCCGCGCCCTGAACGGCCGCGGCGACTCGGTGGCCGCTGAAATCTTTTGGAGTTCGCTCGACACCGCGATCGTGACCGTCGTGGACAGCGGGACCGGCGCCACGGTGGCCAAGGCGGCCGGGACGGGCCGACTGCAGGCGCGTTTCGGCAGCCTCCGCTCCAACCCGCAGAACGTGTTCGTCTTCGTGCGGCTCGACTCGGCCAGCGTGGCGGCGGGAGTCGAGCTGAGGGACACAGTTATAGTGTCGGACGCGGACTCGCTCTCCGATTCCCTGGCCGTGAAAGCTTGGGCGGGAACGAGCGGCGCGCCGGGCCGGCCGGTCGTGTACACGGTGACCATCTATCCAGCGGGCGACACGACCGTCACATTAGTCCCCAAGGCGACCGTCCAAACCGACGCCAACGGAATCGCCGTGGCGAGACTCAAGGTGGTGAGGGACCCTCTGCCTGATTCGGTCGTCGTCACCGCCGCCGTCCGGCGCCCCAACGGCACCGACGTGCCGGGGAGTCCGCTGCGCTTCGTCGTGGAGTTCCAGCCATGAGTAGATCATGAATAAGGGAACGCTCAACCAACTGTTCTTCACGACGGTGGACCGGCACGCCGGCCTGCCGTGCGCCTTCCGCTCGAAGGTCGCCGGCACCTGGGTGCCGATCACACACCGCGAGGCCACCCAACGGGTCCAGGCGATCTCGTTGGGTCTGCGCGAACTCGGCGTGAAGCCAGGTGACAAGGTCGGTCTCGTATCCGAGAACCGACCGGAGTGGGCGCTGACCGACTACGCCTGTCTCGCCGCCCGCGCCGCCGACGTCCCGATCTATCCCACCCTCACCGCGAAGCAGACCGAATACATCCTGCGCGACTCCGAAGCGGTGGCGGTGTGCTGCTCGACGAATGAGCAGGTCGCCAAGGTGCTCGAAGTGAGGAGCGGGCTGCCGGGTTTGAAGCACGTGATCGCGTTCGACGCGTCCGTGCAGCGCGAGGGCGTCATCACGCTGGCTGAGCTCGAGGCCAAGGGCCGAGCGGCGGTCGGCAAGTACCCGGACTGGAAGCGCGAGGCGCTGGCGGTGCAGCCCGATGATCTCGCGACGCTGATCTACACGTCCGGCACGACGGGGGACCCGAAGGGCGTGATGTTGTCGCACCACAACATCTGGTCCAACGTGCAGGCGGTGCTCCAGATCATGCCTGTGGGTCCGGGAGACTCGTGTCTGTCGATGTTGCCGCTGTCGCACAGCTACGAGCGGATTGTGGACTACACGCTGTTCCAGGCGGGCGTGATCATCAACTACGCCGAATCGTTCGACACCGTCGCGGCGAACCTGCAGGAAGTGAAGCCCACGGTCGTCCTGTCGGTGCCGCGCTTGTACGAGAAGGTGTACGCGCGGGTGCTCGAGAACGCGCTCTCCGGCAGCGGCATCAAGCGCGCGATCTTTTTTTGGGCGAAGCGCGCCGGCGAGGAATGGGCCACGCACGCCCTCGCCGGGCTGCGCGTCCCGGGGGGGCTGGCGTTCAAGAAGAAGATCGCCGACAAGCTGGTGTTCTCGAAGCTCAAGGCGCGGACCGGCGGCCGGATCCGGTTCTTCGTGTCCGGCGCGGCACCGCTCTCGGCCGACATCGCGAAGTTCTTCTACTCGGCCGGCCTGCCGGTGGTCGAGGGGTACGGCCTCACCGAGTCGTCTCCCGTGCTGACCTTGAACCCCTTGGATCGTATCAAGCTCGGGACGGTGGGGAAAGCGATCCCCGGCGTGGAGTTGAAGTTCGCGGCGGACGGCGAGATCTTTGCGCGCGGGCCGAACATTATGCAGGGCTATTACAAGCTGCCGGATGCGACGCGCGAGACCGTGGACGCCGACGGCTGGCTGCACACCGGCGACATCGGCGAGATCGACTCGGACGGCTACCTGAAGATCACCGATCGCAAGAAGGAGCTGATCAAGACGGCGGGCGGCAAGTACATCGCGCCGCAGCCGATCGAAGCGATGGTGAAGCGAAACAAGTTTGTCGTCAACGCCGTCCTGTACGGCGACCGCCGCAAGTATCCGATCGTGCTCATCGTCCCGAACTACGACAACCTCGAACGCTGGGCCAAGGAGCGGAATCTGAGCTACGGATCGCACGCGCAGCTGATCGCGCTTCCCGACGTGCACGCCAAGATGGAGCGCGAGGTGATGAGCGCTGTGAACGAGCTGGCGAAGTTCGAGATGCCGAAGAAAGTCCTCTTGATCGAGAACGACTTTACGATCGAGGCGGGTGAGCTGACGCCGACCCTCAAGGTGAAGCGCCGCGTGGTCGAGAAGAAGTACAAGGATCTCATCGACCGCGCCTACGCCGCCGACGACGCCATCGCCGCCGCGATCGAAGGATGATCGACCTCTCCTACGACGAAGCGGTTCACACCTACATCGGCGCCACGATCATCACCGTGTCCGCCCTGGGCGCGCTGTTCGTGGACCGCCCTGGTAGTCCCGCCTGGCGCCAGCACGCCTGGCTCGGGTTCGCGCTGTTCCTCGGCTGGATCGTGATGGGCTCGAACGAGTCGTGGACACCGCCCACGACGGGCAACGTGTGGTGGACGCCCATCGCGCATCTGCTCTCCCCCAACAACGCTCCCAAGTCGTGGTGGGCGGCCTTGAGCGCGCCGCATACCTTTCAACACAAGTTGTCCGCGATGTGCATCGTGGTGCCGGCGTTGACCGAGTGGTTCATCCGCCGCCGCCCCGAGCATCCCGCCACGCGGTATCTGCGCTGGGTCGCCCCCGTCGCGCTGGCGACGGTCGCCGTGATTTTCGTGGTTCACCGGCCCGTGCACCGCCACACGCACGTGGCGATGGACCCAGGAGCGATGCAGCGCGAGCTCTACCAGCACTGGATCTTCGCGACGGCGTTCCTGGGCGCCTCCGTGACGGCGTTCCTGTCGCGCCTGCCCGCCACGGCCGCGCGTGTGCCGCCCCGGGTATGGTATGCGTTTATGGCGTTGGGTGGGATTGTCTTCGTGACCTTCAGAGCCTAAGCCCTACTTCTTCTCGCCGACCCACAAGCCTTTCGCTACCGCAAGTTTCTCCAGACCGATCGGAAGCTCCGGCGTTTCGTGCTGCGCCACGAAGCGGCGGCCCCGCAGCAGGATGCGGTGCGCTTCGACGAGCCAGGACGAGGTCGCGAGGTCGCGTCCCACCACCACGCCGCGCGCGATCGACTGGCGCAGCGGGATGACCGCCTTCGTGCGCAGCAGCGAGAGGACCGGTAGCTCCGCCACGTCGGCGGGCGCGTTAATCCCGATGAAGTGAATTCCCGCCATTAAGTTGGCGAGCCCCACCGCGTGGCGCGCCGCGTCGCCGACCAGGACAACGAATCCGCCGGGACCGGAGAGCTCGAGCAGGGCTTGAAGCTCGACAGGAGCAGGGAGCGGGGCCCTAAAGGACATGGAGCCGGGGGCGGGGGTAACAGGTGCCGTCCGGCTCCCGGCTCCTTGCTCCTCGCTCCCTGCGAAGTCCACGATGCCGTTCGTGATGAGGTATTCGTTGCGGCACACCGGGCACCCGAGGATGCCGAAGCGCACCATCCGGCCCACCATCTCACCCGTCGAGAGCACCATCACGTCTTCGCGGTGCGACTCGGGGCAGCGCAGCATCTCGGTCAGCTCGATGTGCATGAAAGGCAGTGCGTTGTGAGTGGTGTGTAGCGCGTGGTTAGGGCTCCGGTCTGAATTCCGCCCAGGTGAGCTTCCCGGTCTCGACTTTCACTCGGCGGAACACGCGCTTCCCGTCGATCTCGACGCCCAAAACATACTCTCCGGGCGGCACGTCGGAGATCCCGAAATGCTCGTGATAGACCGGGTCGGAGTGGTTGCGCGGGCCGTAGGTCTCGATGAACGAGAACGGCGTCTCCTGGGGCTCGGGCTTCACCAGGCCGTAGATGCGGGCCTGCTGTACCGGCTTCCCCGCCGAGTCCCACACCTGCCCCGCCACGATCCCGGTGCCGGGGAGAGGCTCGATCCACAACTCAGGGTTCGTGTTGAAGGGCGGATACCGGACCGCCGGATCCACGATGAGCCGAGTGGAGTCGAAGGGTGAGGCGTGGACTTCGAGGTGGAGGTGGTCGTTTGTGGCTCGGCCGGTGTTGCCGACGAGGGAAATGACGTCGCCGGCTT
>Ga0307299_10000819_pt1 | contig 10340 bp, 9 predicted proteins | sample ER_DNA_159_FD_194466 | JGI IMG/M metagenome (GOLD analysis project Ga0307299, IMG submission 194466) | Bulk soil microbial communities from the East River watershed near Crested Butte, Colorado, United States - ER_DNA_159 | ecosystem: Environmental > Terrestrial > Soil > Floodplain | place: USA... | reverse complement strand
TCTCGCTACGGCTAGGACCGCGACCGGGCTCGGGTGAGCCGCCGATCCAGGTCGCCACGCTGGTGTCGCTCAAGCTGATCGTGCAGCCGATCGCGGCCTACCTCATCGGTGCCTACGTGGCGGGGCTCGTCGGTCCCGATCTGCTGGCGGTCACCGTGATCGCCGCGCTGCCGACGGCGCAAAACGTCTTCACCTTCGCCATGCGTTACGACCGAGGCGTGATCTTGGCGCGGGACACGATCTTCGCGGCAACGTTGCTCTCCGTGCCGGTGATCTTGTCCATTACTTGGCTACTGGCGTCCTGATGCTTCCGTGGCACCGTCCGCCCAATTACATCGAGCAGATGACGGGCATCGACCGTGGACGCGAACACCTCGCCGGCGCAACGCGATCCGGCCGGTGCCGATGCCGAGTTCGAGCGCGGGTCCCATCCCGGCCAGATGAGCGAGGAAGTTGACGGTCGGGTCGACCACCGCGATATACCAAGCGTCGTTGCGCAGGGCTCACACACCTATTAACGATGTCTTGAACCAGGCCACCCTTCGCTCCGCGTCTCCGTGTTCCCATCGGTGCGAGGCTTGAGCATCGGCCCTCCACTCAGGGATCTAGGTCAAGTTCTGATTGCGGTCGAACTGGTCACCGAGAATGACACCGTCAGTTGTGATCTCGTACTGGCGCGTGAACGGGTCATGGGCGCTACCGCGGGATTTGAGAATGGTCAGTGCGCGTTTGAGTTGGGAGTCTCCTCGGAGGAATTGGAGCAGGATCACGTTGTCTGACAGATGCGTGATGCCGTATTCGGACAGGCGGGAGGCCCCAAAGAGCTCGGGGACCTCTTGGGTCATGATGACGCTGATGTTGGCGCGGGCGCAGCGTTGTAGTAGGGAGTAGATGTACTCGCGGAAGCGGAGTTCGTCTCCGGATGAGGCTGCGAGGTCTCCGAGACTGTCGATGGCGACTCTGGTGGCGCCGGCGCGGTGCACGGTGTCCAGCAGGTCGTAGACCCATTCGTCGAGATACAGATCGACGGGGCTGCGGTACATGAGCTCGATACCTGGATCATCCAATGACCAGGAGAACCCTTTCAGGATCCGCTCGAGCTGGGTCGGGTTCTCCTGGAACGTCGCGATCACCCCTGTTTCGCCGCGACCTGCGCCGGCGAAGATGAAGTGGAGCGCGAGCAACGTCTTGCCGACCCCCGACGGGCCGGCCAGCAGGGTCGAGGCACCGCGGTAGTAGCCATCGGACAGCATGGCATCCAACGCCGCGACGCCGGAGGACATGCGTTCCTGCGCGCGGTCATAGCGGTCGAGCTCGACGACGTCGGCCATGCGCGGGAACACATGAATACCTGCGGAAGAGAGCCGGTAGGCGTGCTTGCCCGACATGGAGCCGCTACCGCGCAGTTTGATGACCGACAGGACCCGCCGATCACGGCCGGCTTCCCGCTCGGTACCAAGCGAGACGATGGCGTCGGCGACGGCGAGCTCAGGCGCATCGCTGCTGTCGGGGCTGCTGTACTCACCGACCCAGAAGGAAGTGACCGGCAACACGGACAGCCGCCCGGCCAGCTCGTGCAGAAACCCCCTGAACGTCTCCGGGTCGGCTGCGTATGTCCGCAAGGCCCTGAAGCTGTCGATCACTAACAACCCGGGGCGGTGTTGCTTGAGGAGTTCGGTGATGGACGTCAACGCACCAGCTAGCCCGTCTTCGTTCAGCGTCCGGCCGAGATCGTCATAGATCACGCTTGTGCCGAGCGCGGAGGGATCGAAGAAGTCGAGAGATTGGCCGTAGCGCAGGATCTTATCGAGCGGTTCGGAGACCGTTGTCAGATAGATCGCGGGCCGGTCGGTGCTGGCGTTGTGGAAGACATACTGCTGGGCGAGGATCGTCTTGCCCGAGCCCGGATTGCCGCCGATCAACACGATGCCGTTCCGTGGCAGGCCGCCGCCGAGGACGGTGTCCAATCGGTCGGAGCCGCTCGATAGCCGGTCGGTCATCGCCTTAGTTCCGCTTGTCGCAAGAAGGCGCTGGTGCCGATCAGGTCGCGGATCGTCGACACGAACTGTAAGGGGTCGAGTGGTTTGAGCAGGAACGCCTCGGCTCCGGCGGCGAATGCCTGGTCCCGCTGGTCGACTGCGGAGACGGCGAGGACTGGTACCGGACCGTTGTCTCGTGCCGTCCGGCACAGCGCGAGACCTGCGCCACCGGAGATCAGCAGATCTACGACGAGCACGCTCGGCGGCTCGTGGCGCAGGATTTGAGCTGCCGCGGCGGGGTCGAGCACGATGCGAACAACATAGCCCTCGGTGCGTAGGAAGTATTCGGCGAACTCGGCGGCATACGGGTCACGCTCGGCGAGCAGTACGGTTGTCGCTGCTTCGACGCTCGCCTGCGCGTTGGGGTGCTGCTCGGCCGGGATGGAAGCTGCCTCATTGTGGTGCTGGGCGAGGAGGCGGTGAGCGTCGGCCGGTTGTAGGCCCTGCGCTATCTGATTGCGGATAAAGCTGAGCTGATCTACCTGGTCGCGGCTGTAGAGCCGCTGCCCGCCTTCGCTTCGAGCGGGCACGATCTGTTGATACCGCTCCTCCCAGGCGCGCAAGGTTTGCGCCGGCACGCCGAGCATCCGGGCTACTGCTCCGATGCTGTAGATGGCGTCGGTACGTTCCTCGCTGCCCTCCATCCCTGCGACCCCCTCCTGTGATGAGTGTGGCTGAGATCCAAGTCGTACGTCTATGAGAGGCCCACCAACACCTAAATATTATCTATACAACGGTTGCACACTAACACCATCTAGTTCTACATTGCTTCTATGCAAGTGGGGCGTAGGTCGTTGTGACCGAAACGGTAGGCAGCCGCGAGAGCGCGTCCTCTTCACTGCTCCCGCCCGGGAATGACCCCGGCGTGTTGCCGTGGCTCGTCGGTGGGTCGGGTCATACCCGTGGCGCCTCGGATGACCGCAGCAGACCACGAACACTCGAAGGACGACCGCACATGGGTAAATCAGTGCTCCCGCCTAGCGGCGGAACCATGCGGAGGGAGCCACGGATCCAGTCCGAGGCCGATGCCTTTGCCCGTCTGGCCCACGACCTGCATGAGCAGCCGAACCTGGAAAAGACCCTCGAAAGAATCGTCGAATCCGCCGCCGCCGTAGTGGGTTGTGACTATGCCGGGGTGCTGGTGACCCGCAAGGGCAACCAGTTCGACGCGATCACCTCAAGCCACCCGGTCGCCGAGAAAGCCGACCAACTGCAGGTCGAGTGCCATGAGGGCCCCGCAATTTCCGCGGTCGCTGACGTGCGCACAACCCTTGTGACCGACACAGCCGCGGACATTCGCTGGCCATACTGGGCGGCCGGGGCCCGAGACCTCAACCTGGGAAGTGTGCTGGCGGTCCGGCTGTGGACCTCCCAGTCAACCCTCGGCGCATTGAACCTGTACGCGTGTTCCCCGCACTGGTTCGACCCAGATGCGCTCGCCGTTGCAGAAGTCCTCGCCCGCCATGCCTCAATCGCGCTCGCCAGTGCCAGGGAAGAGGAGTCACTGTGGCAGGCCATCGACGCCCGCAAGCTCATAGGCCAAGCCCAAGGCATCCTCATGGAACGGTTCGCCCTTGACGACGAACGCGCGTTCGAGGTGCTACGCCGCTACTCCCAAAACACCAACACCAAGCTCAACGAAGTAGCGCGCATCCTCGTCCGCTCGCGAACCCTGCCCGACTACCGACAGTCTCCATCCCCCTCAAACTAAGGACGCCGGACGCCGGCCTCGACCTGCTCGCCGCCATGGATTGATCGACATCGGGCAATGATCGTATCCGCTAAAAGTCACGCAGCATGAGGATGCGCGCACGAAGCCACCAGTCGCCATCGCTTGTAGCGACGGCTGTCGTGTACTTGTTGCCATAGCGATCAATGAAGCAGAGAGGCATTCCGGGGAACCGCTCAAGTTCGGTCTTGCCGCCATGACCCACATCACTCGCCCCACGACTCGATGGCGGCGCCCGGTGCCTCCCCTGCCGCACCGGGCGCGTATCTTCCAGTAGCGAGCTGAATGAGTGTCCGCGTCAATGGGAACGCGTGTGCCATCTCAGGCGCTGACCTCGCTCTCCGTTAGATCGCGTACGCCAACACCGCATTGACGGCCAGGTCCAGGTATGTGCCTTGCACAGCCCCTGCGTTGCGCGAGCCGTCCTATACGAGTGCCCAGAGCCTGGCCGATCCACGGTTCCAGGGTCAGTGGTGGATTCTCGGTCTGGCGCTGACAGCATGCTCTTCAACTACATCCTCGGCGAGGGACAGCGATTCGATCTCAAGACGAAGGCCTCGCCCGAGCAGGTGCTCCGGGCGCTGACGGACTTCACCGACGCCCGGCTGCAGATTTGGAACCGCACCCTCGACCCGAAGACCTACGAGCTGCGCGACAGCGGTGAGACCTGGGCCGTTGCGCGGGAAAGCAGTCGTCGATCGCCGTTCTGGGTTGTCGTTCGTTATGACTGGTCCGACCCGGAGTCGGTCCGCTGGACAGTCCTGGACAGTAGCTATGGGGGAGGCGGTGAGGGCCTGGTCCAGATAGCACCGGGAAACGATGGGGGCAGCCGCGTGCACGCAGAGTGGGGCTACACCGGAGCCCGAGGGATGCAGCGGCCGATGATATTCCTGATCCAACATGGGCCGGTGCGCCGATTGATCAAGCGAATGTGGGCCTCTGCTCTCGACCGGTATGCGGAAAGCAGTCGCCGATAGGTCTTGCCGATCCTCTGGAGCCTCCTGTGGTCAAGGCGAGGGCGGGGATCAGCAGCAGGTTGGCGACGACGCCGAGCAGGAGGGCCGTGTTTGTCGTTCTGCTTGACAACGGGGCTGTGCACCACCACACCTACCTGGACGATCTAGGACGGTCAATGACCGGAAAGTGACGGGGGGCGCGCCTGCCGGACTCACCTGATAAGGCAGAGGTCAGTGGTTCAAGTCCACTTAGGCCCACCCACTCGAACTCCACTCCCACCAACGCAGACGGCTTGAGCCCCCTTTGTCGACTCGATGAAGCCGACGAGTCGAGGGGGCAGGCGGGACTCATGACCGCTCCGTCCGCCGCAGCTCGACCACCTCAGCGGACGATGGACATCCGTGTCTACTGCAGCACACCACCGACCCACGGCCAGCAAAGAGCGCATGCACATCGACCTCGAGGCCGACAACGTCGAGGCCGAGGTCGACCGGCTCGAGCAGCTCGGCGCAACCCCCAAGACCACCAGCAATTGCGCGGCTACGACTTCTGGGTCATTCAAGATCCTTGGCACAACGAGTTTTGCGTCCTCCAGACCAACTTCCCCGACCTGCTCGACCAGCGCCCGCCGTGGCCAGATCCCAGCAGTGCTGATCTGGCTCTTAGATGATCAAGGGCCGGCACAAGCGCTGGCCGTGCGGCGCGTGTCCTCGCTACGCTGCGGGCCGCGCCGCGGCGAAACACCGGGCCTTCCGTTAGAGCCGGGTGCTAAGACATTCACCGTCGCGTCGACGCTGGTCGGCGGGTCGTGTGTCAACGACCAGCGGCCCGGCGGTCAGCTCGGATGCCAAGTCGGCTGGCTGCACCCGGTCCGTGCCCCGCCGGGCTTCCTCGAGGGAGGACATCGATGGCTGCTGGCGTTCTCATCCGACCTCCCGTCGAGAGTCAAACTACATCCGGTGTCACGACGTTGCAGGCTTCGTCAACAACGCTGCCGACATCGACAGAGACCGCGATCGGAGGTCCTCGAGCACCCCGGCTGCAGGCGCTGGGCTGCGGCGTTTCCAGCCCTCACGAGGCGGCACTACTGATGGCTCGTAGGACGGCAGGATTGTCGAGCCTGTCGGCAAACAGGCTGGCTGTCTCGGCTGCGTTGCGATCGCCGAGAGCGGTTCGGTGCAGATGGGCACGCACGAGCATCTCGCTCATTCCGGTTCGTGCGGCAAGGGTTTCCAGGTCAGCGACCCAGGCTCTCGCCTCCGGCCTCGTGTGTTTGACGGCGACGCCGCACAACGCGTCGAGGCAGTACGCCTGCACCCAGAGATAGGCATCTGCGATCCGCATGCATCGGGTCCGCGCGTCGTCGAGCCAGGCGATGGCTTCGTCAATCCGATCGTTGGTGGCGTGTATGAGACCGATCCCGCGAGCGGCCATCCCCTCCCAACACGGGTCTCTGATCTGGCAGCCGAGTGCGAACGCGGCTTCGAAGGACGCGGCGGCCTGGTCGATCCGCGCCTCGGCCAGATCGACCTCTGCCAGCAGGGACTGCGGAAAGGGGAGGAAGGTGGTCCACCCCGCGCTCCGCGTGACCGCAAGCCCCTGGGTGAGAGCTAGTCGAGCTGGCTCCCACTCCTGTCGCAGGAGGTGGCTTCGGCCCAGGAAGGCCAGGGCCCACGCTTCGAGTCGAGGCTTGTCCAGGGCGCGCGCGTCCGCCGCCGCGCCGTTGAGCAGCTCGATGGCCTGGACTGTTCGGCCACGATCGGATGCCACTACGCCGTGTATCGCAGCGGCTGCTGTTCGGCTGTCCCGGTCGGGTGCGGCTGCTTCCGACCGCACGAGCCAGGCGTCAGCGCGCTCGTACCGTGCGCGTTTCAACTCGATGTACCCGAGCTCGCGGCATGCGACCGCCACCAGCCCGTGTTCCGCCACCTCCTCAGCGGCCGCCAGCGCTTCATGCAGAACCGTGGCTCCTTCTACGTCGCGGCCTCGTGCTCCGTGGACGAACGCCGTGCCGAGTGCAGCGAGCGCCCTGGCCTCAAGTCCGCGGTCATGGGTGTCCCGCGCGTCCGCAACCGAACGACGCAGGATCTCGATCCCGGCCTCAAAAACGCCGGCACCGATCGCGGCCTCTCCAGCGGTAATCAGTGATTCGACGGCAGCCGCGCCCCGGATCCAAGGTGGTCCGGGCACCGCTTCGCCGACGACATCCGCTGCACGCTGCAGCGTGTGCGATGGTTCGACGCCGAGATCCTGCCGGATCCGGTCGATGGTTTCCGCAAGGTAGCGCCGCGCGCGGGGTTCTTGACCTGCGGCGACGAGGGCTCGGACGAGCAGTGCCTGCGCCTCCTCGTCGTACTGATCGGCTGCCACAAGCTTCGTCGCCAGCTCCACGGCGGCGTCGGCGTATCCAGCGGCGAGCCGCGCGGTCGCCGCCTCGCGAAGTACGGCCGCACTGAGATTGGCGACTCGACGTCGCTCAGTGAGAAGCCAGGTTTCGAAGGCGGCCTCCGCGTGAACGTCCACGCCTTCCAGCAGTTCGTGCCCGATTCCGGGGACGTAGGCTGCCTCGACCCAGGTTCCCGAGGCGAGCGTCCGAACGTCGACGAACGTCTCCGGCGGTAGATCGAGGTTGATCGGGTCGCCCGCGAGCATCACACCCGGCCCGAGCAACCGGCGCAGCTCGGCGAGGCTCCAGCGGAGGGCGCTGAGTGGGTCATCCGCGTCGGCGAATAGAAGGGAGGCGAGCCGGCCACGATGGATCGGGCCTTCCGACAGAAGCAGAAGGGCCAAGATGCCCCACACCTTCCTGCCGCGCGGGCGTGGCACTTCTCGTCCATTGATCTCGACCCGTGGCCGGGCGAGCAGATGGATCGCGACCGTGGTTCTCACCGGTTCGCTTCGAGCGGATGGTGCCGGTTGGCTGTCGACCGCCGCAGCGTATGCCCGTGAGCGCCCTTCGGCAAGCCGCGAGCGCCTCCACGCTGGACGGGCTAGATGCGCGCCCCCGTCCATCGGCCCACCTCTGTATTCTGCTCGGGCCCGAGTTGGCTGGCATTAGCGAAGGCTCGGACTGCCTGGCCCGCTCGGCGCAGCACTGTTAGGCCGGCAGCGACGAAGGACGCGGCCATCGCGGCCAGGTCTGCGCGGCGGACGAACGAGCGGACGGGTGTGGTAGTGGCGGTCATTGCTGGCTCCTTGTTTCGCTGATCGCTGGTGCGATCTGAGCCGATCCTCACGAGCTCCCGTGTGAACAGGCGTGTGAAACCGGCCCCGGGAGCACACTTCGATCCGCCATACCGACGGTGGCGACGCCAACTCAGGCCGAGGAACACCCTGAGAAGACGTGCCTTGCCAGTACACCCCAGAAGACCTGGCAACCACGCTCGACCCAGCCGCCGGTCATCTGTGACTCCTAGGTGTCAAGAAGCAGGTGGTGGGGCGATGTAGTCAGGTGCTTCCCCTGGCCCTGCAACAACGAACTGCAGCAACGGCAGAGGAGCTGCAGAATCACTCGCCGATACTTGGCGGGCGCCGCCGAGCGGCAGCGACACTCAGCGAGGCCAAGTCCGAGGCTTTGCAAGCAGGGAGTTTCGTCCCGCACCCCGCTGTCACAGTGTCGCGGTTTCCAGGGCTTCTCGGGCTTCCAGAGCGAGGCGGACGACGAGGTCGGCTGCTGGGAGGGGTTGGGCCAGGGCATGCGCTTGGCCGGCCCAAAGGTGGAAGCCGTGAGTGTCGCCTCGGGTTCGCGCGGCAGTGCGTAGCGGAGCGGTCAGATGATGAATCTCGGGGTACGCGCTGGGCGCATCGGCGTGGTCCTCGAGGAAGCGGTTGACGATGCCGCGGGCTGTTCGGCCGGTGAACGCTCGGGTGAGCGCGGTGGGTGCGTCGTCGCGGCTGATCATGTTCTGGTGAGCGGGCACCGTTCCCGCTTCTGGGCAGAGCATGAACGCGGTGCCCAGCTGGGCGGCCGCAGCGCCACAAGCAAGCACGGCGGCGACGCCCCGGCCCGTGATGAGCCCGCCGGCCGCGATTAGCGGTAGGCCGTCGTTGACGGCAGCTTGCACCAGCTGCAGCAGAGCGAGGAGTCCGATGTCCCCAGGATGTGCGTCATCGAAGCCGCCCCGATGGCCGCCTGCCTCCACCCCTTGCACGACCAGAGCGTCCGCGCCGACGTGCTGTGCTGCTCGCGCCTCGCCGACCGTCGTGACGGTGATCCAGACGGCCGAACCGGACGACTGCAGCCGGTCCACCTCGGACGGCGTCGGGCAACCGAAGGTCAGCGATACGACCGGGACCGCCTGCTCGCAGAGCAGGTCCAGTTTCTCGCCGTATTGGTCGTCGTCCCACCGTGGATTTCCCAACGCGACGCCGCGCTGCTGCGCTTCATTACGCAGCTTGTCGGCGTAGGAACTGACTTCGGCTGCGCCCGTCCCGTGGCCGGGCGGGGCTAACAGGTTGTGCCCGTACGGAAGGCCGACCGGCATGAGAGAACGGACCTCGGCCAGTTCACGCTCGACCCGATCGACGGTCTTGTAGCCAGCGGCCAGGAAGCCGAGCCCGCCGGCGCCAGAGACCGCGGCCGCCAGGGAGGGCGTTGACGGCCCTCCCGCCATCGGCGCCTGCACGATTGGATACATCAGGCTGTGAAGAATCAGCCGGCTCATTCTCATAGCCTGCAGCACGCCCCAAGTGATGCGCGATTCGCGAGGACCGGCCCAGACCTCTGAGTAACAATCCGAGTAGCACCGCACCCATCCACGGGCCTACCAGCATGGACAGTCCCGGACGTTCATGCGCGATCGACCGCCCTCGACCCGGTGGCAGGGCATCCCTGATAAGGCAGAGGTCAGTGGTTCAAGTCCACTTAGGCCCACCCTTTTGACTAGGTGTCGACGGCACGTGAAAACTGACCCCGTAGCGGCAGGGTGGTTTCTGTCGACCGTCGCAACACTTCCTAGATCCTGGAGGTTGTGTTGTCGTCTCGTCGTGCGAAGAAGGGGCCGGGGCGGCGTCCGCAATCGGCCAAGCGTCAGCGGTTCATGGAGCTACGCGAACGAGGGTGGAGCATCCTCGCCGCCGCTCGTGAGGTCGGCGTTTCCCGGACAACGGGGAACAACTGGTCGCGTGGCTACAAGACCTACCGCCTCGGTCAGGTCGTTGGGTTCGTCTCTGCGCTCGAGCGGCTGGCTGTGCGTCATATCAGTCCGAGGTTCCTGTCGCAGGACGAGCGGATCGAGATTGCCGATCTGCGCCACGCGGGTTTGAGCATCGGCAGATCGCGCACCGTCTGGGTCGGGCACCCTCGACGGTGTCGCGGGAGCTGCGCCGCAACGCGACCAGGAACCGTGGATACCGTCCGTTCGATGCCCACCGGCGCGCGACCGCGCGTCGAACCCGCAACCATCGGCGACGCATCGAGAGCAACGGCGAACTGAGGCAGTTGGTCGGGGAGCTTCTGACTCAACGGTGGAGCCCACAGCAGATCAGCCGTCACTTGCGGTTGAAGTTCCCCGAGCAGTCGGGAATGTGGCTATGTCACGAGAGCATCTACCAGGCCCTTTACCAGCCGGGATCGACACTGCTGCGGCCATCGCGGCTGGCTCCGCACCAATCGC
>Ga0307299_10000818_pt1 | contig 10344 bp, 8 predicted proteins | sample ER_DNA_159_FD_194466 | JGI IMG/M metagenome (GOLD analysis project Ga0307299, IMG submission 194466) | Bulk soil microbial communities from the East River watershed near Crested Butte, Colorado, United States - ER_DNA_159 | ecosystem: Environmental > Terrestrial > Soil > Floodplain | place: USA... | reverse complement strand
AAACGGCTACCCCGACCAATAGGCCAGTGAGGTAGAGCAAGACCGTGCTGGACGTCCACAGTGCGGCCCCGCTCAATGCCACCGTGTTGCTTTGCAGCCTCGCACCGGCCTCGCGCAACTCGGGAGCGAAAAGCCAGCGTCCGACCGCCGCCGGGGCGGCCGCAACTACTGCATACACGGCGAGGAGAGGCAGACCGCTGTGCCAGGTCTTCGGCGGCAGCGGGCCCAGGTTGTCGAGGAATCCGTGTAGCGCCGCATAGCCGGCGCTGAAGACCCATGTGATCAGCAGCAAAACGCCGACTAGCGAGGAGGACAGGGTCCCGCTCACGGCGAGTCCGATAATGATGGTCAGCGCAGCTACCAGACCAAGTGCGGCGGGGGCGAGCATCGCGGTCCGACCGAGCCAGTGGCGGGTACGAGACAACCAGAAGAGCGCAAACGCACACACCAGCAGCACAAGGGCCGGTAGACCCCATTGACCGTTTTGAGCCTGAACCTGAGGCTGCCCATCGCTCGTCAAAGCAACGGAGGCTAATGGAGCGAGCTGGGTGAGCCATAAGTCGTGTGCCGGAAAGTGGCTGACTTCAGGAATCCAATACACGATGAAGAAGACCCACTGGGCGCCAAGGGAAATCACCAACGGAATGGTCGCAGCGTGCCGGATCTTTCGAGAGACTTCCGCCCGCTCGGGAGACTTCGGTCCGAGTGACCCGACGTCCGGTCGCGCCGCCTGCGGATTGGTGTAGGCGATCTTGCTCACGACGGGGCGCCGCTCAGACTCATGTGATCAGCCCGTCGTGTCCGCCGCCACGAATTCGACACGCTCATGTGGGATCAGTCGGCGGAGCGCCTCTCGATCGGACTGGGAGCCAACTGACAGGCCTCGAGCCCGCTCCTCGGCCGATCGCAGCGCCTGATCAACGCCAACCCGCAGCACCGAGTCGTCCTCCAGCGACCTGACCCAGACAAGGCGGCCAGGGCTGCCGTCGACCTGCTTGAACCAGGCACGAACCAGGTCCTCGTAGGAGTCAGCCACGGCGGCAACGAAATGCACGCCCCGGTCCTCGAAGTAGTCGCCAAAGGTTTCTCGCAACCGGCTGCCCTCGTAGGCCCCAGGCTCGCGGTTCACCACGGCTACGACGGTGGCCGAATTGGCTACTTTCGCACCGGCAATGCCGCGCAGCTCCGGTTCGGCGAACTGCCGCCACATGCGCCGTAAACGGGCATCCATAGTCAGTTCCATGCCGGTTGATCTCGAACTCATGGACGGAGGCGGCGTCGGCAGCGCTCGCAACGACGGCGATGCAGGCACGATCCTCGGAGACTTGGTCTGCGGAATGGGGACGGAAATAGGACCCTCTTTGGGCCACGCAATTTCACGAACATCGAAATTACGGCGTACCAGGGCGCCGTTAGCAAAGGTTCGAGGCAGCCACTGCTCAGCAAGCTCTTGTTGCACCGTAGAGCGGCGCAAGTCAGCGAGCCGATTCATCTTCACCGCTGCGTGCATTCCCATTGCCACGTCGGTCTCGACCCGCTGTAGCAAGTAGGCCTCGAGGTCGGTCCCGTGCTCTGCCGCCAGGCCGGCCACGGAGCCGTACCTGTCCCGGTCGCTCAACTGGACGGTCACTCGTACGGTGCAGCGCTCGATGTTATGGCCGTCCATCGTGACGAGGTGATCGACCGTCACGTCAAGCTCAACGGGCGAGGTGTTGACGGCGAGCACCCGAACAGGGCGAAGCGAGGGAAGCAGGCCCGGCGTCAAGTATTCGCCGGGGAACTTGAGTCGCGGCGCGCTGTCCTGCTCGAACAGGACAGCGATGGTGTTCGGCTGGACGGTCACCATGCGGTCCAAGGGATGAGGCTCGCCGGTGAGCTTCATACCGAGCACCGGCACTTCAGCGAGCGCCGGCTCGGGCTCGCTGGGAGTAGTCGACGACTGCCGATCAGTAACGACCCGACCGAACAGGGAGGTCCACAATTTGCCGACCACCGACACCCCTTTCACCTTGTACCTAGTGTCTCGCTCATGTATATCAACACCAATCCGAGCGACATGCGAATCTGATTTGTGTTGCGACACGGAACATGCGCACACCGGATTCTGGACTGGCTACTCGAGTTGCGTTCGGTAGGAAACCGGTGTCGGTTGAGGCTGGCATGCTGTGAGCGTGGCGGCAGCGAAATCCCCTTTCGGTCGGCTGATTCTGGTCAGCGGGCCCGAGGGGCTTTTGATTGATCGTGCCGTTGCAGACCTCTGTCTACAGATGCGATCTGAGGCTCCTGAGGTCGAAATCTCTGAAATCGAAGCAGCGCGGCTGGATCGAGGCACGCTTGTTGAGATCACCGGGCCGTCGTTGTTTTCCAGCCGCCGGGCTGCCGTCATCTACGAGCTGGAGAATGTGAGTCCCGACTTGGGTCAGGATCTGGTTGACCTTGCCACCGAGAAGCTGTCCGATCTTGCCATCATCCTCGTGCATGGCGGCGGTGCGAAAGGTAAAGCTTTAGTCGACAAGGTCAAGTCAGCCGGCGCCGATGTCATCGAATGCGCGGCTATCAAGACGTGGGAACTGCCACAGTTCGTCTCTGCAGAGGTAAAGCAAGCCGGCAGCTCCATCGAGGCGGGCGCCGCAGCCGCGCTCGTCGATGCGGTCGGTCACGACCTTCGAGCGTTGGCTGCGGCGGTCACGCAGCTGATTTCCGACGGGCAGGGTGGGCCGCTCACCGTCGATCAAGTCCGTCGCTACTTCGGTGGCCGCGCTGAGGTGACCAGCTTTGCAGTAGCAGATGCCGCGCTCGGGGGACGTACGGGTGTCGCGATGGAGCAGTTGCGCTGGGCTCTTGCAACCGGCGTAGCACCGGTACTGATCACCAGCGCCATGGCATCGGGCATCCGTGGGCTGGGCAAACTGATTACCGCGGGCGGCGGCCAGCGAGAAGCGGACCTGGCGCGTGAGGTTGGCGTCCCGCCGTGGAAGCTGAAGTCAATGCGCTCGCAAGCTCGCGGCTGGGATCAAGGCAGACTTGCGACAGCCCTCAAGGCAGTCGCGGTGGCAGACGCTGACGTCAAGGGTGCTGCGGACGACCCTGCGTTCGCACTTGAGCGAGCGGTGCTGAGCGTCTCGCGGCTGCGCCGCTGAATGGTTTTTGGCGCCGCTCGGAGGCTGAACCCTACGGCTTGTCAGCCCTTTTTGCCGGAACTCTCCAGATGCGCTGCCTTGGCTGCGATCGCGGACTTACGGTTGGCCGCCTGGTTCTTATGAATGATCCCCTTCGAGGCAGCCTTGTCCAGGGCACGGGAGGCGGCGTACGCCAGCTCGGTGGCCTTGGCGGTATCGCCAGAATGGGCTGCGTCGCGGAACCGACGAATCGAGGTCTTCAGTGCTGACTTCGTCGACTTGTTACGCTGACGAGCCTTCTCGTTGGTCTTGATTCGCTTGAGCTGGGACTTGATATTCGCCACGGCAGGCCTCTGGAACTCCTCTGTGATGTCTGGGGCGCCGCTGTGCAGACGCAACTGACCACGCTACCAGCGGTGTCGGGAGCGGGCCAAATTCGCTTTTGCACGTGAGGATGGGTGTCGTGAGTCCAGTGTTCGCGCCGCCGCCGGGGCGCACTGACCCCTCGATCATCCGCAACTTCTGCATCATCGCTCACATCGATCATGGCAAGTCGACCCTGGCTGACCGGATGTTGCAGCTGACCGGCGTCGTGGACGAGCGGTCCATGCGGGCCCAGTATCTGGATCGTATGGACATCGAGCGAGAACGCGGCATCACGATCAAGTCCCAGGCGGTCCGGATGCCGTGGCGCGTGGAGGGCAAGACGGACGATCCCCGTGAACCCCCGGTGCACGCGCAGAGCGTGGGGGACGACCCTCTTGAACCCGCGCGTCGCGCACCAGACCTCACGGGAGCGCGCTCGGGAACCAGCACCACCTATGTCCTGAACATGATCGATACGCCGGGCCACGTCGACTTCACCTACGAGGTTTCCCGATCCCTCGCCGCCTGTGAGGGTGCCGTGCTCCTCGTCGACGCAGCGCAGGGCATCGAGGCGCAAACCCTGGCCAACCTGTATCTGGCGCTGGAAGCCGATCTCCACGTCATTCCCGTCCTGAACAAGATTGATTTGCCGAGCGCGCAGCCGGAGAAGTACACCGCCGAGATCGCCAAAGTCGTTGGCTGCGATCCGGGTGAGGTGCTTCAGGTATCGGCGAAGACTGGCGAAGGTGTGGCTGAGCTACTGGATGAGATCGTCGCCCAGATATCTCCGCCGGTCGGTGATCCCGCGGCTCCCGCCCGGGCGTTGATCTTCGACTCGGTTTATGACACCTACCGTGGCGTTATCACCTACGTACGCGTCATTGACGGGGGGTTATCGCATCGCGAGCGAGTGTTGATGATGTCAACCAAGGCTGCTCACGAGGCGTTGGAAGTCGGTGTGATCTCACCCGAGCCGACCAAATCTGCGTCGTTGGGCGTCGGCGAGGTGGGCTATCTGATCACAGGCGTCAAGGACGTCCGCCAGTCTCGAGTCGGCGACACCGTCACATCGCTGTATCGACCTGCCGCCCAGGCTCTGGGTGGCTATCGGCCGCCGAAGCCGATGGTGTTCGCAGGCCTCTATCCCATCGATGGAGCCGACTATCCCGAACTGCGCGAAGCCTTGGACAAGCTGCAGCTCAACGACGCGGCGTTGAGCTTCGAACCTGAAACCTCCAGCGCGCTGGGCTTTGGATTTCGCATCGGCTTCCTTGGCCTACTTCATATGGAGATCGTGCGGGAGCGCTTGGAACGCGAATTCGATCTTGACCTGATTTCCACTGCACCGAATGTGGTGTATCGCGTGATCATGGAAAGCGGCACCGAAGCAGAAGTGACGAATCCGTCCGAGTATCCGGCAGATGGCAAGATCGCCGAAGTGTACGAACCGGTTGTCAGGGCGACAATTCTGGCTCCCGCGACCTACATAGGCACGATCTTGGAGCTGTGTCAGAGCCGTCGCGGTATTCAGCATGGCATGGACTATTTGTCCGAGGACCGGGTCGAAATCCGCTACACGCTGCCCCTGGCCGAGATCGTCTTTGATTTCTTTGACGCGCTCAAGTCGCGGACCAGGGGTTACGCCAGCCTCGACTACGAGCCGTCTGGAGAACAGCCTGCCGATTTGGTGAAGGTCGACATCTTGCTGCATGGTGAGCCGGTCGACGCATTCTCCGCCATCGTGCATAAGGACAAGGCCTACTCCTACGGCGTCATGATGACGGCCAAGTTGAAGGAGCTGATCCCTCGGCAGCAATTCGAAGTTCCGGTACAGGCGGCCATTGGGGCGCGGGTGATCGCGCGTGAGACGATTCGCGCCGTCCGCAAGGACGTACTGGCCAAGTGCTACGGCGGCGACATCACGCGAAAGCGCAAGCTGCTCGAGAGGCAGAAAGAGGGCAAGAAGCGGATGAAGATGGTGGGTAGAGTCGAGGTCCCGCCGGAAGCATTCATCGCTGCTCTCTCCGGTGTCGCTGAGGGGTCAAAATCCGACAGGAAATAGTCTCCTAGGACAATCGCTCTGCGAGTGTCAAATTCTTGGCGCGAGCAGAGCCAAAAGAAGGGGAGCAGTTGTGTTTGCAGTGCAATTTTCGGAGTACGGCGGGCCCGAGGTGATCAGTCTTGGTGAGGCGCCCGAGCCGCACGCGGGGCCAGGACAGATTCGCATTGTGGTACGGGCGGCAGGCGTCAATCCCATGGACTGGAAGCTTCGCTCCGGGATGCTGGCGCGGGGCAAGCCGCTTGAGGGTGTTGGCTATTTGGGCTTCGATGCGGCCGGTGTCGTTGACGAGGTCGGAGAGGGCGTCACCGATGTAACCGTTGGCGATGACGTGTTCGGCCAAGGCCAGAACACCCAGGCGGAGTATGCGGTGCTCACCTCGTGGGTTCGGAAACCGGCCTCGGTGGACTGGGCAGTGGCAGCCGCAGCGGGCGTCGTTGTCGAAACATCCGAGCGGGTGTTGCGACTTCTGGGGGTGAGAGAAGGCACCAAGCTCTTCATCGACGGTGGTGCCGGCGGGGTGGGATCGACCGCGACCCAGCTGGCGAAGGCGAGGGGTGCCATGGTCATCGCATCAGCGAGCGAGGCCAACCAGGGCTACCTCCGCGAGATCGGCGCCATCCCGGTGATCTATGGCGAAGGCATGGTCGAACGGGTCAAAGCGCTCCAGATCGGCAAGGTTGATGCGGTGCTCGACGCGGTTGGCAAAACACCGATCGACGATTTGATCAGCCTCACCACCGAGCCCTCTCAGGTCGTCTCGATCGCCAACTATGGTGCGGCTGCCTCAGGTGCGCGGGTCTCTGGAGGTGGCGCGGACAGCCAACCCAAGAAAGCCCTCGCCGAGGCGGCCGAGCTGCTGGAACAGAGCAAGCTGGTGATCAAGATTCAGACATTCCCCTTCGACCGGGCGGCCGAGGCGCACCAGATCAGTCAGGACGGCCACGCCCGAGGCAAGCTCGTCCTCGTCCCCTAACTCCGGCTACGCCGACTTGTCAGCATCCACGGCCGCTCTGGCAGCCATGGATGCTGACAAGTCAGCGAGGCCGGTGCGGAGATCGATCCGGGCTCGCCAGCCCAGCACATGGTCGGCTGCCGAGCAATCGGCGGTGATGTGCCGGACATCCCCCAGCCGATAGGCACCGGTCACTATCAAAGCCGGTCCGTCGAGGGTTCGACTGAGCTCGGTGGCCATTTCACCGACTGTCGTTACCCACGGTGTCCCGATATTCAGCGGCGTCAGGCGCGCCGGCAGTGGTGCGTGAAGTGCGGTGACGACAGCCGCTGCCACGTCAGAGACATGGATGAAGTTGCGCCGTTGGCAGCCATCCTCGAAGACTCGTGGCGGTTCCCCCCGAAGCAGATTGTCGGTGAAGATCGACGCCACTCCCGCGTATGGGGTCTCGCGTGGCATGCCAGGACCATAAACATTGTGAAATCGCAGCGCAGCCACCGTTCCTCCGGTTTCCCGACTCCAGATCGTTGCCAGCTGCTCCCCGTGGACTTTCGTTGCCGCATAGGTATTGCGAGGATCCAGTGGTGCCGACTCGGGCACCAGTTCCGGAGCCAGGTCCTCCCCGCAGTAGCGGCACCGCGGGTCGAAGCGCCGCTGGTCAAGATCATTTCGGTCTCGCGGTGGCGGGCTCATCGATCCGTGCCGATTACAGCGGTACCGTCCCTCGCCGTAGACGACCATTGATGACGCATAGATGAAACGGCTGATCTTGTGCTCCGCCGCTACTCGAAGTGTCATCGCGGTCCCGACGTCGTTGTGTAACGCGTACGCATCGATGTCGAAGATGTCGACGCCAAGTCCAACCTTGGCTGCCAGGTGGATGATCGCCTTGCAGCCATCCGCTGCCATTCGGAGTCGATCATGATCGAGAATGTCGTCGCGTATGTCGACGGCTCGATCAAACACTCGAACCGCGTGGCCCGCTGCCTCGAGTTGATCATGAACGGCACGGCCGATGAAACCAGCGCCGCCGGTGACCAAGATCGTCATGCGATGTGATTCGTCGGGCGGGGAACCGGCAGCGATACCTCGAACCGGCAACCTCCCTGAACGTTGCACACCGAGATGGCGCCATCGTGTGACTCGACGACTCCGCGGGCGATGGCCAATCCAAGGCCAGCCCCGCGATCATCGCCGCCGCGCGACGGGGTGCCTCGCCAGCCAGCGTCAAAGACCCGGGCAAGGCTGGTTTCCGGAATGCCGCCGCAGCTGTCGATGACTGCAACCCGTATGTGACCGTCGTCGGCGCGTTGGCCCTCGAGCCGTACCACCAGTCCGGCATCGGTGTGGCGAATCGCATTGCTGGTCAAGTTGCTCAATGCGCGGGCCAGATCGTCAGACGAGCCGAGAACAGCCAGCCGGTCGTCGTCGGGGAGATCGACCTCGAGCTGTACGCCTCGGCTGCTAGCCGAGACGGTCGACTCGGAGGCGACGTCGCTGATCAGTTCGGTCAGCGACACCATCGTTTGAGGTTTGGCTCTGCGGGGCCCCTGGACGCGGGACAGCGCGAACAGATCATTCACCAGAACGCTCATCCGAGCCACTGTGGCCCGCAGGTGGGACAACGCCCGCGGCACATCGGTGATGACGCCGTCTTCCAGCCCCTCCGACAGGGCCCGCAGCCCGGCCAGCGGCGTACGCAGGTCGTGGGACATGAAGCTGACGAGCTCTTGCCGCGACTGTTCGGCGGCCCGCGCCCGCGCCCGGGATTCTGCGAGTGTCTTACGGGTTTCGGCCAGATCCTGCAGTACCTGAGCCAGCTCCCGTGGCGCCGCGACCTCGGCCTGTGCGGCCGGAGCCTCTATGGGCGATCCGCTTGCCGAGTCCGATACCAGTTGATGCAGACCGGCGCCCACCCGGAGGAATGCCCGCGAGATCCGGCGCACCACCAGCCATGCGCCGAGCGCCGCCAGCAGCAGCGAGACCGACAGTGCAATCAAGATCACCAAGGAGTCGTGAGCGGACAGGAACATCAGCTGCACGTTGATCAACACCGTGGCTGCTACTGCTACCACGGGCAGCAGGGTGGCGATCGTCAGCTGCTGGCGTAGTGATCGATAACGCACTAGATGCAACAGTGCCAACCCGATCAATCCGACGGCTGAGCAGCTCGCCAGCGTGAGACCGATGATGATCATGAGGTCTGTCATGGTCGTTTGTCCTCATCGATCAGCCTGTCCCCATCAATCAGCTCGTCCTCGGCAACGAGCTCGTCCTCGCGCACCATTCGGTAGCCGAAGCGTCCGACCGTCAACAGCAGCGTCGGATCAGAGGGATCCCGCTCCAACTTCTCCCGGAGCCGTCGCACGTGCACGGTGACTGTCGATGTGTCACCGAAGTCCCATCCCCAGACCCTTCGCAGCAGCTGATCTTTGCTGAATGTCTGGCCGCCGTGGCTGGCGAGGAATGCCAGCAGATCAAACTCCCGCATCGTCAAGGCCAGCGGTCGTCCGGAACGACTGGCCTCGCGGGCAGCCGAGTCGATCGTCACTGGCCCCAGGATCACTGTCGAATTCAGCAGCGGCGTTCCGGCAAGTCGTTCGGTACGCCGTAACAGTGCCTCGACTCGCAACACGACTTCGCGCGGCGAGAAGGGCTTGACCACGTAGTCGTCGGCGCCGGTCTCCAGGCCAACCAGACGATCCTCTTCCTCACCCCGCGCAGAAAGCACGATGACGAACGCCTGGTCACCGCTCCGTCGCCGGCGGCGCAGCACCTCCAAGCCCGAGAGGCCGGGCAACATGATGTCCAGGATGACGACATCGGGACTGCTTCGCTGCCACAGCTGGACGGCCTCGCTGCCGTCGCCGCTCCAGTCGACCTGGTATCCCGCCCGGGTCAGATAGGCCTTGAGCACCTCTGCCATGGTCACGTCGTCCTCGACGACCAGAACCCGCGCTGCCATGATCATCAGCCTAGGCAGGCTAGATGGCGGTTGCTACATCGGTATTCGCCGTGCCACATGGCGTAAGCGAGCCGAAAGCGATCGCGACTGCCCAGCTGCGACCCATGACCATAGCGTCGAGTGCATGATCAACCGCGCTACGCTGTCATGAGCGATCATGCGGGGACCGTCGTCGTGTTGGCCAAGGAGCCAGTGCCTGGTCGGGTCAAGACCCGGCTGCAACCGGCATTCGACCTGAGCGGGGCAGCGGTGTTGGCTGCTGCCGCCATCGAAGACACCATCGCAGCAGTTCGAAGCTCGTCGGCAACCCGCCGCATTCTCGCCTGGGAAGGCAGCCGGTCGCCTTGGCAGCACGGATTCGAAGTTGTTGATCAGCCGCCGGGATCACTCAATGTCCGGCTGACCGCGGCATTTGCGGCCGCACTGTCGGCGCCGACCGACGAACCAGCGCTGCTGATCGGAATGGACACGCCCCAGGTCACCGCTGAGCTGCTGGACAGTTACTGGGAAAAAGCGGATGCCGTTCTTGGCCTCAGCGATGACGGCGGGTTCTGGGCAATAGGACTGCGGCCTGGGCATCCCGCCGCACTCTTCGATGGCATTCCGATGTCCACGAGCCGGACGGGCGCCGCCCAACTCGCCCGGCTTTTCGACGCGGGCTTGAGTGTCAAGCTGTTGCCGCCGCTGCGTGACGTCGATCGACCCGTAGACGCTGAGCTGGTGGCTACCCAGTTCCCGGACTTGGTCTTTTCCCGCCGATATCTGCAGCTGCTGATCAGTCGCCCCAACCAAACCTGCGACCGGCTTTTCGATGCTGCCTACGCGGGCATGATCACCGTCAGCGACGCCCCGTACGTCGAAATCGATGATCATCCGCTGC
>Ga0307299_10000814_pt1 | contig 10368 bp, 18 predicted proteins | sample ER_DNA_159_FD_194466 | JGI IMG/M metagenome (GOLD analysis project Ga0307299, IMG submission 194466) | Bulk soil microbial communities from the East River watershed near Crested Butte, Colorado, United States - ER_DNA_159 | ecosystem: Environmental > Terrestrial > Soil > Floodplain | place... | reverse complement strand
CTCAGGTCCGTCCCCAATGGTCAAGTTCCAGGACTGGGACTCGATCGAGACCTCGTATCGGGAGGCCCTCGACAAGCACATCGACGAGGACCCCGACTTGATCAAGACCAAGGAGGGCATCAACGCTCTCGTTATCAACGCTCGGGAGGGCTGGGCTGAGGCGGTCAAGGCCCGGAAGTCGGCCGCGTGGGCGTGGGCGATCGCGTGCTTGTCTGTGTGCGTCTCGCTGGTCTTCCTGCTGGCGTTGATGGTCGCGCTATGAGCCTCTCCCGGATCTGGAAGAAGCCCAAGACGTGTGGGGTCGGGCAGGGGATCAAGATGTGTTCCCGCTCGGCCAACCACGCGATCGCGGTCCACTCCGCTTTTCGCAGCGTGAACGATGACACGGCGTACGGCCCGATCGTCGTCTTCTTGTGCGACTGGCACTTCTACAATCCCGCGACCGGCTGGGACGGGGCACCATGACGCCCGAAGAGGAGCAGTACCTGAGGAATCAGGGACACGTGGTCGGCAAGGACCGGCCGATCCGGGGCGCGCTGAGCTGCGTCGGGCTCGTCTTCGGCTTGGTCTCGCTGATCCGAATCGGCTGGGAATTGGTCACGTGGGACTGGCAAATTCTCGTGTTGGTCGGAGTAGCGTCGGTTATAGGGATCGCGAGTCTGACGGGGGACGAATGATGCCTTGCCTAGGCCACTATGGGCCGGAGATGACGTATCACGCTGACGGACCTGCTAAGGTCCCCGATCATGGACAGAAGCTATGGGCCGGTTCAGCTCGTTCGGGACCTCGCGATCATTCTCGCGGTCATCGTGTGGTTGATCTCACTGGTCTTCTAGCTCACAAGCCAAAGGGAGACGCGCTGTGATTCCTCAGGGGTACCCGCTCACCGCTGCGAGGTACGAGGTCGCGGACCAAGTCGACGGGAACCCGATCTACCGGGCTTCCGGCCGGTCCTATGCCGTGGTCGGTTGGATCCAGATGGCTGGCTCCCTGAGCCATGACGCTCTGGCTCGGTTTGCCCCGGTCCTGGTCGATCTCTCTGACCTGACCGATCTCGCCTTCATCCCGGGTCCCGACGATCAGTTCGAGTTCGTCCGAGGCGGCGATTGATGGCCCCCTGGCGTCGCGATCTTCTGGTCTTCTTCGTGGCCTGTGTCGCGCTCATCATGGTCGAGGTCGTCTTCAACATCGTGTTTCGGGCATGAGCGATCACATCGACCCGTTCGGGTGCAAGTACTCGATCGCCTGCATTCTGTGCGGCCGGGTCCACAAGAAGGAAGACGACGATCGCGTCAAAGCTGAACGAGAAGCGGCCAAGGGCAAGCGAGCATAAACTCTCCCCATGAATGTAGGCCAAGGGGAGATTGTTTCACGTGGAACATCACGGAGACGCAATGGCAAGAACGCGCAAGACCGGCTAGCCGAGGGCGAGCGGATGCTCCTCGATCGCGCGCTCGGGATGACCCAGTCCCAACTCATGGCCAAGTACGAGTACAGCAAGCGCACCGTCCAGGCTCGGCTGAACGACGCTCTCCAGGCCCGTCTCGCCACGACTGTCGACGCCTACCGCGAACAGCAGAACGCGGCCCTCGACGAGATCACGGCCAAGTGGGTCGACCAGGTCGAGCAAGCTGAGGGCATGATCAACAGGGGCGCGGCCGCGAAGTCTGACTCGCTCGTGGAGCGTGGCCACAAGCTGCGCTCGGACGCTCTCAACGGACTGACCCGTGTTGGCGAGAGGCGAGCCAAGCTGAACGGGCTGGACGCTCCGATCCGGACTGAGGCAGAGATCCACGTCACCGGAGACCCCGAGCTGGCGGAGATCATCCGTGAGGCCAGGGCGGCCGCATATGCCGGGCTATGACGATGAGCGATGGAGAGCGCGTAACCCAGACGCCCGCCGTGAGCGACGAAAGGCTTGTGTCAATGACCCTGTCCTTTTTGCGTGGACTTACCTACTCCATCACCTTCGACTCGGGGAGGATGGGCCGGTCACGTGGGGGCGGCATCACAAACGGTGGTATGAGGAAATCGCGAGCTGGGCAGGTCCGCCGCCAGCGGCCCGGACCTACCGTCGAGGCTACGTAGCTCCAAGATCATCCGCGAAGACCACGACTTGGTTCTTGATCGCTCCGATGTGGGCGGCCGCGTTCGAGTGGGCTCACTTCATCGTCGCGTTCGCTGACAGCGGAACCCAGGCTGAGATCCACCTCGACACGTTCAAGCGCGAGCTGGAGAACAATGAGTTGCTGAGGTACGACTTCCCCCATCTCTGCGCCCCGGCTACTGGCGAACGATCCAGGCTTGTGAGCAATAACCGGACGCTGACTATCCGCGAGAACGACTTCGTCTTCGCGGCCAAGGGCGCGGACGCTTCCTCGCTCGGCCTGAAGGTGGGCAACCGTCGCCCCGATGTGATCATCCTCGACGACATCGAGCCTGACGCTTCGAACTATTCCCAGTATCAGGCGGCCAAGCGACTCTCGACCTTGATCAATGCGATCCTCCCGCTCAACCTGAACGCTCGGGTGATCTGGTCGGGCACGGTGACGATGGAAGGCTCGCTGATCCATCAACTGGTCAAGACCAAGACCGCCCCGAAGGAGGATGTCCCGGCCTGGATTACCGACGAGAACTTCTCGGTCGACTATCAGCCCGCGATCTGGATCGACGACGATGGGGACGAGCAATCGATCTGGCCGGAGAAGTGGCCCATCGAGGAGCTGGTCGAGTGGCGACACACCGTGAGCTTCATGCTCAACTTCATGAACGAGCCCATCGGGGACGGTGGCTTTTGGCGACCCGAGGACATCAAGATTCTTCCCGGCTACCCCTACCCCCGGACGATCATCTCGATCGACCCCGCTGTCACGAAGAAGAACTCCTCCGACTTCACTGGGCTGGCGTTGATGAGCCACAACAAGATCAAGAAGAAGGTGACCGTCCGCCGCGTGTGGAAGGTTAAGAAGTCACCCCGCGAGCTGCGCCACTTGGTCGCCGCGATCCTTCACCAGTTCCCTGAGTGCACGATCGTCCTGGTCGAGACCAACCAAGGCGGGGACACGTGGGCCGACATCTTCCACGGCCTGCCCGTGAAGTTCCGCGAGGTCAAGCAAACGACCAAGAAGGAAGTCCGGGCCGTCGTACTGCTCAACGGCTACCAGAAGCGCGAGGTCGTGCACGCTGAACGCCTGCCGGCCCTGGACGCTGAGCTACTGGCCTTCCCGACAGGGTTGAACGATGATCTCCTGGACGCGGTAGGTTCCGGTTATGCTTACTTCACCGGAGCCGAGGCCGAAAAGGTCCCGACTGCCGGTCCACCTCGTGACCTGAGTTACGCCTAGGGAGCCCGATGTTCGACGATCTTGTTCATGTCGGGGGATGCAACCCCCGTTGTGATCCTCGTTATGGGCACTGGCTGGAAGGCGAGAAGAAGTGAGCGATCTCGTCAATGGCCTGAACGCTCTCTACGACGCCCAGGACGCATACGACGAGGCCCAGAAGTTCTATGACGGGTCCGCGCCGGAGATCTGGACCTCACGTCGCCTGGAGCGCATGCTCCGAGGAGCGACGGGCAAGTTCCGGGTCAACTGGGCGCGTACGACCGTCACCGCTGTCCTTGATCGACTAGAGATCAACGCGGTCACTTCGACCGTCGAGGCCGAACAGGCCGCGATCGAGGCGATCTGGGCTGACAACCTCCTCGGGCTCGAAGCTCCACTCGTGCACGAGGACGCCCTGGAGTTCGGTGACTCGTACGTGATCATCGGAGCGGACGAGGACGAGAACGAGATCGAGTTCCGTGTCCACGGCCCGGACGAGGTCCGGATGTTTTACGAGCGCGAGAACCCGCATAAGGCCAAGTACGCGATCAAGGCGTGGACGGTGGACTCGGGCACCCTGGAGCGGCTCCGCGTGAATCTCTACTACGAGGACAAGATCGAGAGGTGGATCTCGATCCAGAAGGTCGGAGATCACTTCGACGACGACAGCTTCCAGAAATTCATCGACGAAGAGGGCGACGAGTGGCCCGAGGAAAACGATCTTGGCGAGCTGCCGGTCTTCCACTTCCGGACCCGCTTCCCGTACGGCCGCCCCGAGCACAAGGACGCGTACGGCCCTCAGAACATGCTGAACAAGCTCGTCGCTACCCAGATGGCAGCGGTCGATTTCCAGACCTTGCCACAGCGGTACGTCCTCCAGGAGGTGGGCACCGCTGAAGCGGGGGCCGCGCCAGCCGACGACGACTTCGACGACGAGCCCGCCAACACGACCATGATCACCGACCCGAAGCTGGTCAGCTCACCGGGCTCGGTTTGGTGGCTGCCTGGAGCCAAGGGCGCGGGGCAGTTCGACCCGGTCGATCCGAAGTCCTTCCTAGAGCCGATCCGCGAGTACGTGAACGCCATGGCGACCACGACCTCGACCCCGCTTCACCTGTATCAGCTCGGCGGCCAGCCTCCGACCGGCTTATCGCTCAAGCGGGCGGAGATGCCTCTCCTCCACAAGGTCGGGCTCCGTCAACTGTTCTTCGGTCAGGTCTGGAAGAACGCGATCGCATTCGCGCTCCGGCTGGCTGGGATGGACGTTGACCCCGAGACGATTCAGGTCACCTGGAAGCCAGCGTCGCTCACCGACGAAAAGGACACATGGGACACCTTCGGGCTCAAGCGGGCCATGGGCGTTCCACGTCGCCAGATCTTGATGGAGGCGGGATACACTGCCGACCAGTGCGACACTTGGGGATTCACCGAGGAGAACCCGGACGGCCCCGAGCCTGAGCCTCAGCCAGACCCGAACGCTGATCCGGATCTAGCGGCCGACGACACAAGGGAGAAACCAGACGATGGCGCGTAAGACCAGTTCCGAGAAGCAAGCGGCCGACGTCGAGCCCGATGAGGATGAGGACGTCGAGCCCGACGAGGACGAAGACGAAGAGGACGACGAGGACGAAGACGAGGAAGACGAGTACAAACCCCCGACCAAGGAAGAGTGGGCCAAGACTCAGACCGCGCTGAAGAAGGCCAACACCGAGGCCAAGCGGTTCCGCACTGAGCTTCGCACGGCTCGCGAGAAGGCCAAGGACACCGCTGGCGCGGACCCTGACAAGGCAGCGGCCAGGGTCGAGGCCAAGTGGAAGCCGCGTGTCGTACGCGCTGAAGCTCGCGCCGCGCTGGCCAAGGCTGGAGCTAGGGCATCCGCCCTCACCCGGCTGGCCCGGACCATCGACCTCGACGACGTCGACGTGGATGAAGACGGCGAGGTCACTGGCCTGGACGATTTGATCGAGGACTTAAAGGACGATCTCCCCGAGCTGTTCCGCGACGAGGACGACGAAACTCCCCCGCCCAAGAAGCGGCGACTCGGCAAGACCGACGCGGGCGCGAAGGGCTCATCGAGCAATGGCGCGAAGCCCAAGTCCAGCTCGGAACGGCAAGCCGCCTCGATTCTTGGTCGCTGACCATGGCCGAGTACATCGTCCACCTGTCCAGCGACGAGAACCCTCTCCTCACAGCGTGCGGAGAGCTGTGGCAGAACTGGCAAAAGCCCGAGGAATCCCGAGAGCCGGTCGCGTGGAGTCCAGGAGTTGAGCCAGAGGTCGGAGACACCGAGCGGCTCTGCGGCGCGTGCCAGCGATTAGGCTATAGTTCGAGATAGACGTTCTGGATAGGACGTCGACCCAGACCGTGATGGTCAGCAGGGCTCCGGAGATGGAGCGAGTTACATTCGCTTCTATCTCGAAGGAGATCCCGTATGACACGGGCAAACGTAGACGCCTGGATTCCAGAAGACTGGTCCAGCAAGGTCTATACCAAGATCATCGCGAACTCCGCGATCGAGGCTCTCGCCACTCCGGTCCCGATGACCGCAGACAACAAGCATCTCCCGCGCTCGGCTGGCGTTGGCATCAACGTGACTGCCAAGGGCCAGGCGTACCTCGAAGACACGCTGACTGACGACGAGATCATCCTGACCGCTCGCAAGCTGACCCGACTGGTCCGGCTGGCGGAAGAGGATCTCGACGACCTGAGCGGCTTTATCAGCGTTCTGGACGTGAAAAAGTCCGACTGGGCCGGGTCATACGCCCGATTCCTGGACAATGCCTGCCTCGGTGTAACAGCAGCGGAGAACGGGACGACCATCCCCTTCACCTCGCTGTACAACCGGCTGACGACCACGGATGCGACCACGGGCTACACCGCGAACGCGAACCGTGTTCAGTCGCTGACGGCTACGCCGCTCACCTATGACAACTTCAATGACACTCTCGGTCTATTGGAGCAAGGCGACTACTACGACGAGTCCAACCTCTTCGTCGTCGCCCATCCGTACTACAAGAAGGCGATGCGAGGCATCAAGGACACTTCGAACATCCCGATCTTCGAGGTCGGCAAGGCGGGCATCCCGTCCACCCTGTTCGGCCTGGACATCAAGTGGAGCATCGGGGCCAAGACCAACGCGACCGCATCCGTTGCTCCGTCCGGTAACCCGCTTCTCTTCGTGGGCAACCGCGAGCACCTGGTCCTCGGAAAGCGTTCCGGCCCCGAGTCCGTCGTGATCGACGGCCGCTCCGGCGCATCCGCGACTACCGACGAGACATTGCTGAAGCTCCGCGCCCGGCGCGCCTTCGGCACTGTGTTCCCGCAGGCCTTCGCGGTTCTGGAAGACATTCCCTGAGTCGTGATCTTGATCCTGAGCTGGGCGTTGGTTATCTCCCTTTCCAACGTCCAGCCCAGACAAGCTCCATGATCACCTAAGGAGACCACGATGGCCAAGACCAAAAAGGACCAAGACGTCGACGTGACGCTGGAAGTCAACGAGCACGGAACTCTCGCCGGGACAGCCCCGGTCGGCCGTAGTGACGGCGAGTACGAAGATGTCGATCCCGCGCTGTACGTATCGACCCGGACCCCGGACAGTGAGACGGTCTCGAAGACCTACACCAAGAAGTTCATCGCTCGCGCCGTCGACTGGGAGTCGATCCAGGCCGGAGGCGAGGAGTACGAGGCAGCTCAGCACAACGCGAACATCACTGCGACGCGGGCGGCCGCGCTTCAGTCCGGCCTCGTGCCCGTCGAGGACAGTGGCACGTTCTTCGACGTGGAGAAGCTCCCCGAGGCCAGCGTTGCTCTGGTCTATACCGTCCAGGTCGTACCCAACAATGACGACGCGCCTCAGACCTACGTGAACCCGAACGACGTACTCAAGGCCCAAGATCCCAGCGAGCCCGGCTGGGCTCCTCAGACCACGGGCGAGTCTCGTCGGGACCCCGGCCTTCAGGCCCGGAACGACCCGGACGCGAAGTGGACTCAGCCGGAGCCCGTACACGTGACCGACATCGAGGCGGCTAAGGCCTAATGGCTCAGTTCGCCTTCAACGTCGGCAAGCTGGAGATAGCCAAAGGTCGAGCCAACGCTGGCTCGACCTCTCTCCGGGCGTGTCTGATCTATGGCACCAAGACCGGCATCGTGGCGACACTTACGACCATGGCCGCGATCGATGCGATCACCTCGGTCGTCTTGTCGACTGAGCGTGTGACAATCGCCTCGGTCACTGCCATCGCTGATCAGACCGATAACCGAGCTGAGATCGACGCGGCGACGTTCGCCTTCGTGGCTGACGCTGGCCAGGTCGCGCTCGCCCTGGTCCTGTACGACGCAACGGTCAACACCGACGACACGACCAGAACCCCGATCGGGTTCTTCGACACGAACTTCGGAGCCGGGATCGCGATGGACGGCGGGCTCAACGTCACCATCCCGACCGAACTCCTCTACGTGGCCTAGCCATGGGCGACCATCTAGTCGGCGGCCGGACTATAGCCACGGCCGCAACCGCGAACCATGTCGTCGCCCAGTTCTGGAACCCGCACTCGACCTCGCGTATCTGGGTCACCGCGATCGACTTGTGCGCGATCACGGGCGCGGCCCTGTCGAGCATTACGCTGAGGCGATCGAGTGCAAAGGGCGCGACCCCGAGCGCGACCGAGACACCTGATCTCGACAACGCCTTCGAGCGTGACAATGCCAACGCGGCGGGCATGCTGTTGGAGCTGGCCACGTTCACCACTCAGCCCACCCTGGACGCCTCGATCTTGTGGCGATGGTCTCTTCCTGCGTCCATAGGCGCGGGCTTCATGAAACCCTTCGGAAGACCCGGAATCGCTATTCCTCCTGGCACCGGGCTGTGCATCGTCAACGCGGGAGCTGTGCTGACTCCGGCCTCGGACGTTTCCTTTTCCTTCGCGGTGTAGCGAGGCGGGTGAGACATGCCCGCCTATCGCATCGGCAATAACACTTACGCACAGCAGACTCTTTCAGGCGCGGCTCAAGGCGGTATCGAGAACGTCGCATCCGCGAATGGCTCCGGCCAGTTCGGAGTCGTCGAGCCTTCAGTCATGCCGGAAGGCGCAGCCGCTGGGACCATGTTCCTCGGTGCGCCCGATGTAGGCGTCCCGAATGTTGATCTTGATCCGATCCAGGTAGATCTCAGCCTCGGGACGGTGGTCGCGACCCCGACCGTCGCCCTGAGCCCGATCACTGTCACGCTCGGTCAGGGAACCGTTCTCGCGACGCCCAGCGTCGCCCTGAGCCCGATCACGGTCACGCTTGGCCTAGGTACCGTCCTTCCCGCTGCGCCTCCGCCCAGCGTCGCCCTGTCCCCGATCACGGTCACTCTCGGCCTCGGGACCGTCGTCGGGACGCCCAGTGTCGGCCTGTCCCCGATCACTGTCACTCTCGGGCTCGGCACGGTCAGCGGTCGACCCAGCGTCGGGCTGTCTCCGATCACGGTCACGCTCAGCCTCGGGACCGTCTCAGCTCGACCGACTGTCGGCCTCTCTCCGATCACGGTGACGCTCGGCCTCGGGACGGTCTCCGCTCGGCCGACTGTGGGCCTCTCTCCGCTCACTGTGACGCTCGGCCTAGCCGACCTCAGCCCGGCCATTCCCGGAGGCGGAGCGGTCGCCCTGTCCCCAATCACGGTGACTCTCGGGCTCGGGACGGTTTCCGGTAAGCCCAGCGTCGGACTCAGCCCGATCTCGGTCGGGCTTGGCCTCGGGACGGTGTCACCACGGCCTAGTGTCGGGCTCTCCCCGGTGACACTGTCTCTTGGCCTTGGGACGGTCTCACCCCGGCCCAGCATCGGCCTGACTCCGATCACGGTCACGCTCGGCCTCGGGACCGTCCAACAGCTCACGGTCCCGGTCGCCAACGTTCAGCTCGCGCCGATCACGTTGAAGCTGGTCGTCCGCGCCCTTCACTTCCACACAGACATGTACGAGATCCTCCTCGTCCTGGACCGTGCGCCCGAGTTGGTCAGCCTCGATCGAGCGGCCTCGGCCGTTAGACTGGACGAGTCCGGGAGCATGGCTCCCCCTGATCGTCCGGTAGGTCTGCTGATATGAGGAAGCTGTACGTCGGCCAAAAGCCAGCGACGCCTCTCGTCCTGAATGTCTCCGACACTCAGGGTCAGCCGCTCGTCCTCTCGGAGTGGACCGCTTACCAGGTCTTGATCAAGAGCCCGACCGGGGCCATGATCAACGATGTGACGGCCAATGTCACCATCAACGGGAGCAAAGCGATCTATACGTGGGGCACGAACTCGATCTTCACTGAGCCGGGCGACTGGCATTTCCAGCTCAAGCTGGCCAAGTCCGGTCAGGTGGCCGATTATTCCTCGATCGTTACCATCGAGGTCCTTCCGAGTCTGGAGACACCGTGACCAACATCATCACCCCGACCGAGGTCGCGGACGTCGTCGGGATCTCAGTCGATGCAACCGCGATCGCTCGCGCTCAGGCCGTCATCGAGTTGATCATGGACGTGAACCTGAGCGACCCGGTCATCTTCGCGGACAACCTCCTGAGGGATCAGCGATCGCTGAAGCGGGCCGTGATGTGGCAGACCGGATTCCTCGACGAGCACCCGGAGGCTCTTACTCGTGCCCCTGACGTCGCCTCCGCGAGGTCGAACGATAACGCGGTGATCTTCCGCGAGGGCGTCGAGTCGGGCTACCTGAGCCCGCTGGCGGCCAAGGCACTCTCGCGTCTGAGCTGGTATGGCCGGACCGGAGGGACCTCGATCCCGACCCCGGTCGACATGTACGCGGCGAATCTGGCTCAGGACACCGTTAACGACGAGGGCTTCCCTCCGTGGAGCCCGCTATGATCACTCTCGCCACAACCAAGATCACCATTAGGCGAAGCGATCAAATCGATGTCTCGGACACTGACCCTTGGGAACGCTCGACTGAAGCGGCTCCTCTGGACCCTCCTCTCATCCTCGCGACCGGCGTCCGCGCTGCGCTCAACGTCACGCCGTTCTTCCGCTCGGCGCGATCGGAAGCACCCGGTGACACCGAGACGGT